>SAMEA104315431__coassemble_358_pt1 | contig 181418 bp, 142 predicted proteins | sample SAMEA104315431__metabat2_low_PE_036 | metagenome-assembled genome bin SAMEA104315431 (sample SAMEA104315431) | gut metagenome | biome: Monkey gut; feature: monkey-associated habitat; material: faeces | place: China | collected 2013
CAGGTGCGAAGCACTGGCATCGCTAAAAGGCTGTTTTTTATGTTTTTGTTTCAGTGCCCCCAGTATTGAAATAATTTGCAATTTCAAGAAGCAACGCCACATATAAACAAGAAAACGAGGGAACCTGTTGGGGTTTCCTCGTTTCTGTTGCGGAAAGGGAGGGATTCGAACCCTCGGTACCCGTAAGGGTACAACGGTTTTCGAGACCGTCCCGTTCGGCCACTCCGGCACCTTTCCAATATGTCTACAACTTCTTCAGTGATGCTATTGCTGCAGTTCTGTCTTCTGATTTGAAAACGTAGTTGCCAGCAACCACCATGTCAACTCCAGCCTCGGCTAATTTTGCGCCGGTTTCAGCATTTACGCCACCATCAACCTCAATGATGGCTTTGCTTCCAGTGGCAGCAATGAGTTGGCGAAGTTCTTTTACTTTCTCTATTGTTCCAGTAATAAATTTCTGTCCTCCAAATCCAGGATTCACCGACATCAACAGCACCAAATCCACATCTTGCAGTATGTCTTTGAGCAAGCACACTGGAGTGGCGGGGTTGATCGAAACACCTGCTTTCATGCCAGCATCGTGAATTTGCTGCACCACCCTGTTGAGGTGAACGCAGGCCTCGTAGTGAACCGTCATTATCTCTGCACCACAATCTTTCACTTCAGCCACAAACTTTTGAGGTTCAACAATCATCAGGTGCACATCTAATGGCTTCTGACAATGCTTATTCACATATTTCATCACGGGAAAACCGAATGAAATGTTGGGCACGAACACTCCGTCCATCACATCGAGGTGAAGCATATCAGCATCACTGGCATTGATAAATTCCAGTTCTTTAGCCAAATGGGCGAAATCTGCCGATAGAAGTGAAGGTGATACTTTCATATTATCCTTTCTTTGGTGAGCCTTTTAAGCCTTTATAAGCAATGTATAAAACAATAATTCCAAGCAATGCAAAACCTGCGTAAGTGAGGTATTTGTTGTTGGCTTCGAGCTGAGCGTATAAATCAGGCTCTGCAACGAAAGTGCTTAACCACCAGCCAAGAGTCGCCAATGCAACGTTCCAAATGCCAGCTCCAAGAGTGGTGAACACTGAGAACTTAAGGAAGCTCATGCGTGCCAAGCCAGCAGGGATTGAAATCAGCTGGCGTATGCCAGGAATCAAGCGTCCCAAGAATGTGGAGATTGAACCGTGGTCGGCAAAATACTTTTCAGCCTTTTCTACTTTCTCGGCATCAATCAAACACATGTGACCGATTCTACTGTTCGCGAAACCGTAAACCACAGGTCGGCCAATGAACATTGAAATGACATAATTTACACATGCGCCCACTAAAGCGCCCAATGTGGCAACCAGTACCACCATCACCACGTTGATATTCGCATTACCTGCACCTGAACACGCAAAGTATGCGGCAGGAGGCACTACAATCTCGCTTGGGAATGGAATGAAGGAACTTTCAACAGCCATCAGCAAGAATATCAGCGTGTAACCCATATTGTCTTTAAACCAATTGTAGAGCGTTTGAGCGTCTAAATTAGGCATATAAACAATAACTGAGGCCACTAATGCCACCAATATGATTGCCCCAATGAGCAATTGAATTGTTTGCTTCTTCATCTTTTAATTCTGATTGCGAGTGCAAAGATACAAATAATCATTTAAATTTCATAGCCTAATTGGCGAAACATTTTGCAATATGCCTCAGCTTTTTTTTCTAAAGCCAGCGGATAGGCACGAGACGACGATGGCATTCTGAACAATTTAAACCGATGTCCGGCATATTCACACTCCACCATCTCTCCCATTTTGGGGACCTCCACGTTTGCCATCGAGGCTATCACGCCAGTGGCCTTCTCCCCTGCCGTAACCACCGCCTCAAGCGTTGGGCAAGTGGCGAAAAAAGCCTTCAAATCAATGGTTTCGACAATTTCAAGGAATTTGTCGCTTGCATTGTCTTTCAATCGTCGCACACGGGTGGCGGTATCGTAGAGGGCAATATGTTGCTCAGTGAGGAATGCCTTGATTTCTTCCAAGCGATAGGAACGCTGCTCTGCGTTGTAGAACTTGAAACGGTCGGCATAAAAAATATGTCCCATGATTTTCCACATATCGTTTGTTTTGTTTGGGTAGAAAAATTCCATCGCCCATCTGTTTGGCTTTGGTGGGAAAGTACCCAACATCAGCACTCTTGCCCCATCTGGCAGAAATGGTGGAAATGGGTGGCTCTCTATCGGTAAATTTTGCTTCATTATGCAATGCATTATAAATAATGTGCAAAGTTACACAATTCTTTAATTCAAAAAAAGTGAGGTTGATGCTGTCGATGATGTGTTTTTCTTGCTTCATTATATATGGAATATTCCAAAAATGGTGGCGATGGTGATATATTTCTGCTATTTTTGAAATTATTTTGATTTTTTTCATAACTTTGTATTTCAATTAGTATGCTTTCAAACAACACAATTTCAATAATATGAATATCAGATTATTTCTTTCAATGGCATTTTTAGCCATCATCTTGGCTGGTTGTAGTACCCCAAAGGACATCACTTACATGCAAAATGCCGAAACACTCCCTCCCGAGGTGTTGAAAGCCACTGCGAAAATCAACGACCCTGTGATTATGTCGGGCGATTTGCTTCAAATCAGCGTTTCTGCCACTAATCCTGAATTGGTTAAGTTTTTCAACAAAACAGAAATGGTTGCTACTGGCTCTACCAACAATTCTGACAATCCTATGTTCTACTATCTTGTAGACAACAAGGGTAATATTGATTTCCCTATTCTTGGTAAAATTTATGTAGCTGGTAAGACTCAAAGCACTGTAGAGACAGAAATCACTAATCTCATCTACCCTCGCTACCTTGCAGAAAAGCCAGGTGTGGAGGTGCGCTTCCAAAACTTCCAAGTTTTCACAATGGGTGAAGTGAACAGACCTGGTCTTATCAAATCAACCAATGGCCGCGTTACTATTCTTGAAGCTATTTCACAATCTGGCGATCTCACCATTCATGGCCGTCGTGATAATGTGATGGTGATTCACACCAATTCTGATGGTAGCCGTGAAGTGCAGCGTGTTAATCTTACTGATAAGAATCTTCTTATCTCGCCAGTTTACAATCTTCGTCAAAACGATGTGGTTTACGTGGAACCAAACGCCACCAAAAAGCGTTCTTCTTGGGCTATTCCACCTGCATGGCAATGGGGTACAAGTATTCTCAGTATTTCTCTGTCAATCGCCACCTTCGTTGTGACTGTTACCAAGTAATCTCTCCCCTTTTCGAGAAAACATAAAAAATCCCGCCCTCACATTATCGTGGAGGCGGGATTCTTAATTTACTTTACTATGTGGAGCGCGGGATTATGGGTTAGTTGCGGAAAACCAATTCATCACCTACGCAGTCGATCACAATAGGTTTCTCCCTATCAATGTTTTGAGCAATGATGTCTTTCGACAATTTGTTCAATACCATATTCTGAATAACACGCTTTACAGGACGAGCACCAAATTCGGGATCGTAGCCAGCTTTAGCGAGGAATGCAACAGCTGCATCGGTAGCTTCAAGAGTTATGCCATTCTTCGACAGCATCTTAGCCACTGCACTGACTTGCAAGCGTACAATCTGTGCAATCTCGTTTTCGTCAAGAGGCGTGAACATAATGATTTCATCAATACGGTTCAAGAACTCTGGACGCATTTGAGCCTTCAACAAGTTGAACACCTCGTTTTGCGTTTTCTCAATCACCTCTGCCCTATTCTGAGCATTCAGATGCTCGAAGCGCTCACGAATAATCTGGCTGCCCAAGTTACTGGTCATGATGATGATGGTGTTCTTGAAGTTGACGGTACGGCCCTTGTTGTCGGTGAGTCGGCCATCGTCGAGCACCTGAAGCAGAATGTTGAACACATCGGGGTGCGCCTTCTCTATCTCATCGAAAAGCACCACTGAATATGGTTTACGACGTACTGCCTCGGTCAACTGACCGCCTTCATCATAACCTACATAACCCGGAGGTGGACCAATCAAACGGCTCACACTGAACTTTTCTTGGTATTCACTCATATCAATACGAGTCATCATGTTCTCGTCGTTGAACATATAGTCGGCCAATGCCTTTGCCAACTCGGTTTTACCGACACCGGTGGTACCCAAGAAGATAAACGAACCGATAGGCTTGCGAGGATCGTTCAATCCTGCACGACTACGCCTTACTGCATCGGAAATGGCACTGATAGCCTCGTTCTGACCCACTACACGCTTGTGCAACTCTTCTTCAAGGTGGAGCAGTTTGTCTTTCTCGCTTTGGAGCATACGGCTCACTGGAATGCCTGTCCAGCGCGATACCACATCGGCGATGTCGTCGCTGTCAACCTCTTCCTTGATCATTGCCGTTTCGCCTTGCATTGATTTCAGTTGCTCTTGAATGGCTTTGTTGTCGTCTTCCTTTTGTTTGATTAAAGAATAACGGATTTCAGCCACACGGGCATAATCGCCATCGCGCTCGGCTCTTTCGGCTTCGAAGTTGAGTTGTTCGATGTCAATCTTATTCTGCTGAATGCGGTTGATAAGTTCCTTCTCGCTCTTCCACTTTGCCTTGTAGTCGTTTTCCTTGTCTTTCAACTCGGCGATTTCCTTTTCCACTTGAGCCACGTGTTGGGCGTCGCCATCACGCTTGATGGCTGCACGCTCAATCTCGAGTTGGGCGATTTTACGAGTGGTCTCGTCAAGTTCTTCAGGTACGGAGTCCATTTCGATACGTAACTTGGCAGCGGCTTCATCCACAAGGTCGATGGCCTTGTCGGGGAGGAAACGGTCGCTGATATAACGCTGGCTCAACTGCACAGCCGCTATAATGGCATCGTCTTTAATCCTCACCTTGTGGTGGTTCTCGTATTTCTCTTTCAAACCACGCAAAATGGCAATAGCGCTTTCCTCGTCAGGCTCATCAACCATCACCACTTGGAATCGACGTTCGAGCGCCTTGTCTTGTTCGAAATACTTTTGGTATTCGTCGAGAGTGGTGGCACCGATACTACGCAATTCGCCACGGGCAAGGGCTGGTTTAAGAATGTTGGCAGCGTCCATTGCGCCACCGCTCTTGCCTGCACCCACAAGTGTGTGAATCTCGTCGATGAACAATATGATTTCACCATTCGAAGAGGTGATTTCGTTGATCACGGCTTTCAATCGCTCTTCAAATTCGCCTTGATATTTAGCACCTGCGATAAGTGCACCCATATCCAAAGAGTAAACTTGCTTCTGACGCAAATTCTCTGGCACATCGCCTCTTACGATACGCTGTGCAAGACCTTCCACAATGGCTGTCTTACCCGTACCAGGCTCACCTATTAATATAGGGTTGTTTTTGGTTCTACGGCTCAAGATTTGAAGCACACGGCGGATTTCGTCGTCACGGCCGATAACAGGGTCGAGTTTGCCTTGTTGTGCGCGTTCGCAAAGGTTGATAGCATATTTCTTCAGAGCGTTGTACTGCTCTTCTGCGCTTTGTCCAGTGGCTTTTCTGCCTTGACGCAATTCGTTGATGGCCATCTTCAAGTCATCTTCTGTTGCGCCAGCGTCTTTCAAGATTTTGCTTGCTGGTGAGTTCACGGAAAGAAGTCCGACCAAAATGGCTTCTACGGTCACATACTGGTCGCCATTCTCCGTGGCGAAAGCATTGGCTTTTTCAAACACCTTATTAGAGTCGGAGCTGAGGTAAGGCTCACCTCCGCTCACTTTTGGCAAGCGGCTCAACTGCTCGTCGAGGGAACGTTCAATCATGGTGGCAGCCACGTCCAACTTCTGGAAAACGAACTTCACAACCGAGTCGTCGTCAGACATCACTGCTTTTAAGAGGTGAACAGGCTCCAACACCTGGTTCTGATTGCTTTGGGCAATCTGTACAGCCTTCTGCACTACCTCTTGCGATTTGATGGTAAAATTTTGAAAATTCATAATACATTTTCATGTGTTATTTCACATGTCCTTTCACCACCCCTAATAGCAATTCCCATTCCCAACAAAAACCTCTGCCAAAATCAGCCATTTTGTCACTTTTGCTCACAAAAAGCGTGTCTATCTATAAAGGTATCAATAGACTGCACATTTTATATCTATGCGGGAAATCTTTCCTATCTGTGTTGTCTATTAAGTTACAATATTTCAAGGGCTATTGCGGCGCAGGCTTCGGCGTCGGCGAGGGCGTGGTGGTGATTTGTTAAATCGTAGCCGCAGCGGGCGGCAATTACGTTAAGGGTGTGCTGACCTTTTGGCCAGACTTTGCGCGAGGCTGCGCATGTGCAGTAGAAATCGTAGTCGGGATAGTCCATTTGATAGACGCGGAAGACGGCTTTCAGGCAACTTTCGTCAAACGACTTGTTGTGTGCTACCAATGGCATATCTCCAATCATGGGCTCTATCTGTTTCCATACTTCGGGGAAGATTGGCGCGTCTTCTGTATCTGTGGCGCATAGGCCATGCACCTTGCTGCACCAGTAGTTGTAATACTCTGGTTCGGGCTTTATGAGAGAGTAGTATTTGTCCACAATCTCACCACCTCTAACAATGACCACGCTAACAGAGCAAACGGATGAGCGCTCACTATTGGCTGTTTCAAAATCTATTGCTGCAAAATCTTGCATGGTTAATCAATGTTGTGCTTATTAATTTTTATGCAAATATAGCGATTTTGGTGCAAAGATATTGCCTGGGTGTGGCTTTTTCGTTCACACTTGCTCGTGCCTGCAAAAAAATATGCGGATTGCGCTAAGGAAAGTTGGGGATTGGCAAAAATCTGTGAAAAAACATATTTTTTTATAATTAGGAGTTTAAATATAGTGGATAATTGGTCAATTTTTAATAATTTTGTATTCTATTTTGCACAAATAGGCAGACTTGGTTGATTCACAAGCTATTCGCAAAAGTATAGAGTCACACCAAACGATGCCGAATTAACAAAACAATTATGGCTGATAAGAAACAAATTAAATCTGCTCTCATCTCCGTCTTCCACAAAGATGGTCTTGAAGAAATTTTAAAAGAGTTAAACAACAACGGTGTGAAATTCCTCTCTACTGGAGGTACTCAGAAGTTCATTCAAGAACTTGGCTACGAATGTGCAGCCGTTGAAGACCTCACAAGCTACCCTTCAATCTTGGGTGGCCGTGTAAAGACTCTTCACCCAAAGGTGTTCGGTGGCATTTTGAACCGTCGCGACAACGAAAGCGACCAGCAGCAAATTGCCCAATACGATATTCCAGAAATCGACCTCGTGATTGTGGATTTGTATCCATTTGAGGAAACCGTGGCAAGCGGTGCCGACGAATCGGCAATTATCGAGAAAATTGATATAGGTGGCATTTCACTGATTCGTGCTGCCGCTAAAAACTACAACGATGTGGTGATTGTGGCTTCCAAGGCGCAATACAAACCTCTCGTGAACGCTCTTAAGGAAAACGGCAATGCCGAAACTACTCTGGCTCAACGCCGCTGGTTTGCTAAAGAAGCGTTTGCGGTGTCGAGTGCCTACGACAGTCACATTTTCAACTATTTCGACGAAAACGAAAACAGTGCGCTTCGCCTTGCAGTAAATGGCAGCAAATCGCTCCGCTATGGTGAAAACCCTCACCAAAAGGGATTCTACTTTGGCGATTTCGATGCGATGTTCACCCAGCTCCATGGCAAGGAAATCAGCTACAACAACCTGCTCGACATCGATGCGGCTGTGAATCTGATCAACGATTTCGACGAAACCACTTTCGTGATTATGAAGCACAACAATGCTTGTGGCTTGGCTTCAAGAGAAAAACTGGTTGACGCATTCAATGCCGCTTTGGCAGGTGACCCTGTAAGCGCTTTCGGCGGTGTGCATGTCACCAACCGTGAAATCGACGCAGCCACAGCTGAAGAAATGAACAAGGTGTTTATCGAAGTGTGCATCGCTCCCGGCTACACCGAAGAGGCACTCGCAATTTTGAAGCAGAAAAAGAACCGCGTGATTCTCGTGATGAAGGATTTCAAGGTTCCTGCTATTCAATGCCGCACAGTGCTCAACGGTGCTCTCGTTCAAGAGCGCGACACACACGTTGAAACCCCTGAAGAGCTTCAACAATGCACCACTAAAGGCGTAACACCCGAACAAGTGGCCGACTTGCTGTTTGCCAACAAGGTGGTGAAGCACAGCAAGAGCAATTCGATTGTGCTTGCTAAAAACAAAATGCTCATTGCAAGCGGTGTGGGTGAAACCTCACGCGTTGACGCATTGAAGCACGCTATTGAAAAAGCCCACAACTTCAAGCACGACCTGCACGGAGCTGTGATGGCAAGCGATGCTTTCTTCCCATTTGCCGACTGTGTGGAAATCGCACACAAAGAAGGCGTAGATGCGGTGATCCAACCTGGTGGTTCGGTTCGCGATAGCGAAAGCATCGACTACTGTAATAACAACGGAGTGGCAATGGTCATGACAGGCTACCGCCACTTCAAACACTAAAATATTTAAAAGACAAGAAAACACGACTATGGGATTTTTCTCATTCAGACAAGAAATAGCTGTTGATTTAGGTACAGCTAACACGATTATTATTCACAAAGATAAAATCGTGATTGATGAGCCATCTGTTGTCGCTCAAGATGCCAAGACTGGTAAGATGATCGCAGTTGGTGAAAAGGCTCGTGAAATGCACGGCAAGGTACACGAAGGCATTCGCACCATTCGTCCATTGCGCGATGGCGTAATCGCCGACTTTAATGCCGCCGAAATGATGATTCGTGGCATGATTAAGAAGGTGAGCAGCAAAAATGGCTGGATGTCGCCTTCGCTCACTATGGTTGTATGTATTCCTTCAGGCTCTACTGAAGTGGAAATTCGCGCCGTTCGCGACTCAAGCGAGCACGCTGGCGGCCGTGAGGTATATATGATTTACGAACCAATGGCAGCCGCTCTTGGTATTGGTCTTGATGTGCTTGCTCCTGAAGGCAACATGATTGTTGATATAGGTGGTGGTACCACTGAAATCGCTGTGATTTCGCTTGGTGGTATTGTGAGCAACAAGAGCATTCGTATCGCTGGCGACGACCTCACAGAAGACATTATGGAACACATGCGCCGTGCACACAATGTGAAGGTGGGCGAACGCACTGCTGAACTTATCAAAATCAATGTAGGTTCTGCACTTACCGAACTCGACAACCCACCCGAAGACTTCGTGGTACATGGTCCTCACCAGATGACAGCCCTTCCAATGGAAGTGCCCATCTCATATCAGGAGATTTGCCACTGTCTTGAAAAGTCGATTTCAAAGATTGAAGCAGCTGTGCTCAGCGCATTGGAGCAGACTCCTCCTGAACTGTATGCCGACATCGTTCGCAACGGTGTGTACTTGGCTGGTGGTGGCGCATTGCTCCGCGGTCTTGACAAGCGCTTACAAGACAAAATCGGTATTCCTTTCCACGTGGCTGAAGATCCACTGCACGCTGTGGCTAAGGGTACGGGTGTGGCTTTGCGCAACATCAAGCACTTCAAGTTCTTGAAACAATAATAAGAAACAGAATATCATTTCGCACGGGAAGGCAACGATTCGTCATTGCCTTCTTATGCGTATCTATAGGTATGCCCTCTCACACTTCAGCAAAATGCCGATGTTATGAATAATCTACTCCAATTTTTAGTTAAGCATATTCCGTGGTTTGTGTTTATCATTTATGTGATAATCAGTTGCATACTGCTTTTTAGCAACAATCCGTTTCAGCAAAGCGTTTACCTTTCGTCGGCGAATGGTATCAGTGCCACCGTGTATGAAGGTTATAGCGGTGTGTCGTCATACTTCGGACTGAAATCGGTGAACGAGGACTTGCAGGCACGCAACACGGCATTAGAGCTTGAAGTTGCTCAACTGAAAAAAGCGATCCACAACTATCAGTTGCAGATTCCCGACACGTCGGGCATTCTTGCAAGAAGTGGACGCAACTTTTCCTATGTGGTGGCGAATGTGATCAGCAACAGTGTGGCTCAACCAGCCAACTTCATCACCATCGACCGTGGTAGCGACGACGGCATCGTGCCAGAAATGGGCGTAGTCGGCCACAACGGCGTGGTGGGCATTGTGAATGTGGTGGGCAAGCACTCGGCACGCATCATCTCGCTCATCAACCCCTACACTCGCTTGTCGTGCAAGGTGAAGAAAAACAGCAAATTCGGCACTCTTATCTGGAATGGCGAGGACTATCGCTACGCCACATTGACCGAACTTCCTCGCGACGGCAGATATGCTAAAGGCGACAGCGTGGTGACCAGCGGCTATTCTTCATTGTTCCCCGAAGATATTATGGTGGGCGTGATAGTGGGCGAAGACAAGGCGATGTCGAGCAATTTCATGGCTATGAAAGTGAAGTTGAGCACCGACTTCTCGCAACTGAAGAATGTGAGCGCGCTCAACAACAAGATGCGTGTGGAACTGAAGGCTTTAGAGACGAAAGACAATAACCCAAGCGGCACAAAGAAGGAGGAGAAAAAGTAATGGCAAAAACTACTGTTCAATTTATCATACTGTTTGTGATATTGGTTTTGGTGCAAGTGATTTTCAGTAAAATCATGCTGTTCAATGTAGCCACGCCAATTATCTTTATCTATTTGTTGCTTCGATTGCCTATCGGCTTATCGCTGAATGCCGTGTTCACCATCGCATTCTTTTCGGGATTGTCGATTGACGTGTTTAACGACACCCAAGGTATGAATGCTTTGGCGTGTTTGCTGATAGCAGCCATTCGCACTAAAGTGTTCTACGCCTTTGTCACTCACGACGATGAGTCGAGCGCTATCATCCCTTCGTGCAAAAGTATCGGCACAGGCACATACTTGAAATATGCTGGCACATTGATGCTCATCTACTGCTTCTTGATATTCTTTATCCAAGCGTTCACATTCCAAAATGTGTTGCTCACGATAGCTCGCATATTCTGTAGTTTTGCCCTGTCGCTCGTGCTGATTTACGGTATCGACAGTTTGGTGAACACACGCCGCGAGAAAAGATAGCATATAAAATCTGAAAAAAGCATTCTCTAAATGAGAAAAGATTATAACCTTGAAAAAAGGAAATACGTGATTGGTGGTTTCATCGTGGTGCTTGTGTGCATCTACGTGGTGAGACTTTTCATGCTTCAGATTATGGACGATTCCTATAAGGACAAATCTGACGGAAATGCCTATGTCCATAAAATGATATACCCTTCGCGTGGCCTTATTTTCGACCGAAACGGTAAGTTGATTGTGTTTAATCAACCGTCATACGATTTAACCGTGATTTTGAAAGACGTTCAGCCTTTCGATACCGTGGACTTCTGCAACACACTACAGATTACCCGACAGGAATTTGACGAACGCCTCGAAAAAGTGAGGGAAACGAAGAATTTCTATCGTGAGCAGGTGTTTCTCGCACACATCGACCAGATGGACTACGGCAGAATACAGGAAAAACTGTATCGCTTCCCCGGATTCTCCATCGTTCAACGCATTGTGCGCGACTATACATTGCCCGTGGCTGCCAACATTCTTGGCGACATCAGAGAGGTGAACGCCAAAGAAGTGGAAAAAGACGACTACTACAACCCCGGCGACTATATCGGCGACATGGGATTGGAAAAGGAATATGAAAAGTATCTTCGTGGCGTGAAAGGCGAAGAAATTCTTATTCGCGACCATGTGGGCAGAATTAAGGGGCATTACGACAACGGCAAGCACGACATCAAGCCACAAGCAGGCCACAATCTGAAATTGGGCATCGACCTCGACCTTCAGGAATACGGCGAAAAACTTATGCAGGGTAAGCGTGGCGCTATTGTGGCAATAGAGCCCGCCACTGGCGAAATCCTTGCTCTCGTCACCTCCCCTACTTATAATCCCAAACTTCTTGTGGGCAAAGACCGTGGTAAAAACTACGCTCAACTGTTTCGCGACAACGATAAGCCCACATTCAACCGTGCCATTCAGGCGGCGTATCCTCCAGGCTCTACGTTTAAGCCGTCGCAAGGTCTGATTTTACAGCAGGAAGGCATCATCACCGCCAGCACCATGTATCCTTGCCACCATGGTTTCGTGATCAGGGGTATGCGTGTCGGTTGTCACGGTCACGCCTCTCCGCTGAATTTAAGACCAGCGCTTACCACATCTTGTAATGCGTTTTTCTGTTGGGGCTTACGCAATATGCTCAACAATCGCAAGTATGGCTCAATAGCGAATGCGTTCGACGTGTGGAAAAACCACTTGGTGAGCATGGGCTACGGCAAAAAACTTGGTGTGGACTTGCCATTTGAAAGCCGAGGCTTCCTCCCAAACTCAAAGTACTACAACGAGCATATCAAAGGTGGCTGGAATGCAAATACCATTATTTCCGTGTCGATTGGACAGGGTGAAATATTGGCGACACCGCTTCAGATTGCCAACCTTTGCGCACTCATTGCCAACCGTGGATATTTCTACACACCCCACCTTGTGAAGAGGATTGAAGGCGTGGGCGTTTTGAAACGCTTCGCAACGAAACGCATTCCCACTATCGATCCAAAATACTATACCGAAGTGGTGGCTGGTATGCGTGGCGCTGTCATTGGCGGTACTTGCCGCAGGGCCAATATTGAAGGCATTGAAGTGTGTGGTAAGACTGGTACTGCCCAAAACCCACACGGTCGCGACCACTCTGCGTTTATGGGCTTCGCTCCAATGAACAATCCAAAAATCGCCGTAGCTGTGTATGTGGAAAATGGCGGTTTCGGTGCTGAATATGGTGTACCGATTGGTAGTTTGATGATAGAGAAATATCTCAAGGGCGAGGTAAAACGCACTGAGATGGAAAATCAAATGATGAACTCAAGAATTAAATAATATAAAGTGAGTAGCAACGAAAAAAGCATATTCAAGTCGCTTGACTGGTTTACTATCGTGCTGTATTTGGTGATGACCATCTATGGTGCTATCAGCATCTATGCCGCTAAATACAGTTTTGAGCAAACCAGCCTGTTTAGCTTCGACACATACTCTGGTAAGCAATTCTGCTGGATTATTCTTTCCCTTTGTTTGGGTTTTTCATTATTGCTGATCGACAGGCAGTTTTATGAAGCGTATGCCTACCCTATATATGGGTGTATGATTCTGCTGCTGGTGCTTACCATATTTGTTGCCCCTAACATTAAAGGTTCGCACTCGTGGATTACGTTAGGGCCTGTGAGTCTGCAACCGGCTGAATTTGCGAAATTTGCCACGGCATTGGCACTGGCGAAGTTATTCAGTACTTACGGTTTCAGCCTCAATACTCCCAAGAATATGGCGATAGCCGTGGGTATCATCGTGCTGCCAATTCTGATTATCATTTTGCAGAACGAAACTGGGTCGGCTTTGGTTTATACCGCGCTGGTGTTTGTGCTGTATCGTGAGGGTATGACAGGGCTTGTGCTTTTTGCGGGTTTAGCTTCTGTTGTGATTTTTGTGATTGCGCTTAAATATTCCACTGTGCCATTTATGGACATCACGCTTGGTGAGTTTTGTGTGTTTATCTTACTGATGGTCATCATCGTGGGTATGCTTCACATCTATTGCAAGTCGCATGTTGCGGCGCGCAATGTTACTCTCGGTTATTTAGGTACTGGGGCGTTGGCACTTGGCGCGCATTATTTAGGTTACGACATTCACGGCTATTTGTTCTTCTTCCCTGTTATTATCTGCTCGCTCATCTATCTGATATGGGAATTTTTCCGTATGAACAACAGGAAAATCCTTACCACCATCAGTTTTGCGATTGCTGGCATGTGCTTGCTTTTTACCGTGAATTTTGCGTTTAACGAGGTGCTGAAACCTCACCAGCAGATGCGTATCAAGGTGGCGCTCGCTATTGAAGACGACGTGCGAGGTCAGGGCTACAATGTGAACCAAAGTAAAATTGCCATCGGTTCGGGCGGCTTGATGGGCAAAGGGTTCCTCAACGGCACACAAACCAAATTCGGCTATGTGCCAGAGCAACACACCGACTTCATTTATTGCACCATCGGTGAAGAACAAGGTTTTGTCGGTTCGGTGGCTGTGCTTATTTTATTTCTTACCATGATACTTCGTGTTATCGCTATTGCCGAACGCCAGCACACCGCCTTTGCACGAGTCTATGCCTATTGTGTGGCATCGATACTCATATTCCACTTGAGCATTAATGTGGGAATGGTGATTGGACTATGCCCCGTTATCGGTATTCCTCTCCCCTTCTTCAGTTACGGCGGTTCATCGCTTTGGGGATTCACCATTCTTCTGTTTATTCTTCTCCGCATCGATGCTTCACGCTCCCAATACGGCGTGTGGTAATCCTCTCAAACAAAACATCTTTACATATATAAAATAACCACGAATTTTTCAGGAAATTCGTGGTTATTTTTATGGGGTTTCTCTTTAGAAATTTCACTTCAGCAGAGACTTCACTTCTGTAACAAATTCGTCGGAAGTGAGGTTGTAGGGTAGCCAGTGGATGGGGAAGCCACGGCGTTCCATGCCACGGAACCATGTCATTTGTCGCTTGGCGAATTGGTGAATGGCTGTTTCAAGTCCTGTAAACATTTCATCGTAAGTCAACTCCCCTATCACATGCTTGGTGATGTATTTGTATTCCAATCCGTAATAAATCAGGTCGTCGGGGGCTACGCCTTCCTCATCAATCAGTCGGCGCACTTCATCTACCATTCCTGCGTCAAGGCGTGCTTTCAAGCGGTCGGTAATACGCTGGCGGCGGTCGTCACGCGGTATGCTCACACCTATGGTTAACACATTTTCAAGCGGGTGTGGCTCGGTGGCGAGTTTGAGAGTGGGATTTTCGTGGTAATACACGCAAATCTCAATCGCACGGATAGCACGCTTGCAGGTGTCGATGTCGCTATTGTTGCGAAGCGTTTTGTATGTTTTGAGGATTTCGGTCAGTTCTTCCAGACTTTTTGTGGAGAGTTCTGCCCGCAACTCCTCGTTCTGAGGCACTGGTGGCAACTGAATACCTTTGAGCACACTCTCCACATACAACCCTGTGCCGCCACAAAGAATCACCTGCTTGCCTCGGCTACGGATTTCGTCGTAGCACTTCTGATAGTCGCGCAGAAATTCAAAAAGGTTGTATTTGTAGCCAGCATGGCAAATGTCTATCATGTGGTAAGGCACATCGCCGTATTCTTCGAGGTCTTTTCCTGTTCCCAAGTCCATTCCCCTATACAGCTGGCGCGAGTCGGCACTGATGATTTCAGCATCAAGTGCCTTTGCTAATGCCACCGCCTTACCAGTCTTGCCCGAAGCCGTAGGCCCAGTTATCACAATCAAATCGGTCATCATATTAAGTGTTTGATACGATTCCTTTCGATTTTATTTTTGTTGCAAGTTTGCTTTGAAGAAGTTCAAAACTCGTTGGTAAAGTGGAAGACGAACGCCGCAACCGTTGATGCTGTGGTTCATGTTTGTATAAATCATCATATCAAATTGATTGCCTTGACCGTGGAGCTTTGAGATATATTGCATAGAGTTGATTACATGCACATTATCGTCGGCACTACCCCACATAATCAGCAGTTTGCCTTTCAACTTGTCGGTGTTTTCAAGTGGTGCGCCATCGCGGTAGCCGTCAGGATTTTCCTGTGGAGTGCGCATGTATCGCTCTGCATAGATAGTGTCGTAGAACTTCCATGAGGTGACAGGAGCGATTGCCACACCTGCTGCATAGTCGCTACCCGGAGTTGACATTGCCATCAGTGCCTCATAGCCACCGTAGCTCCACCCCCAAATGCCAATGTGCTTTGCATCAACGTATGGCAGGCTTGCCATATATTTTGCGGCGGCAATTTGGTCGATACTTTCATATTTACCAAGCTTTTGATACACCACGCTCTGGAATGCCTTTTCACGGCCACCTGTGCCACGACCATCTACACAGGCGATGATAAATCCTTGAGTTGCAAAATATTCTTGCCAGTTGAGGCTCCACTTGTTGAGCACTTGTTGTGAGCCAGGACCGCTATACTGTTGCATAATCACTGGGTATTTCTTGTTGGGGTCGAAATCCACAGGTTTGATAATGTAGCCATTAAGTTTGTAACCATCGCTTTCCACGGTGATAAATTCGCGATGTGGAACAGTTGGGGCGGTATATTTTTCGGCAAACTCGCGGTTCAGTTCCAAATCGCGCACCTTTTTGCCGTTCACGTTATAGATGGCGTATTGGTTTGGAATGCGTTGTGAGCTGAATGTGCGAATGTAGTATTTGAAATTGCTGTTGAATTTTGCGCTGTATGTGCCATCGCCATCGGTAAGGGCAGTCACTTTGCCAGCAGCGTCAACACTTTCCACCATGCGGTTGAGCGGGCCATTGGTGCGCTGATAGAAGAATTGTTTGCGCGCCTTGTCGTAACCGTAAAATTCGGTCACATTTTCGTTGCCCGAAGTGAGTTGCTTGATCAATTTTCCATCGTAGGCATATTGATAGAGGTGCATATAACCCGACTTTTCGCTTGGCATCACAAAGAATGTGTCGTAATACATCACATCGTTGGCGCTCTTGCTGTCGATCCATGAAGTGGATTGCTCGGCATACACCTCGGTTGCTTGAGTGGTGGCAGGATTCACTGCGTAGATATGCAAATCGTTTTGGGTGCGATTCAGCGTGCTCACCATCAAGCGATCGTCTTGTGTGCCGTAATCAATGTGTGGCACGTAGTCATTGTCGGTGATGGGGAGATTCATTTTTTGCAGACGACTGGTGGCCAAATCATAAGCCATAACGCTCACCACCGAGTTTTTCTCGCCAGCCACTGGATATTTGTAGTCGTAGCTGCCTGGGTAGAGTGAATAGTCCTTGTTGGGGTGGCAATCGCCCTCATACATGGTCATGGAATACATAGGCACTTGGCTTTCATCGAATCGGATAAACGCCAGGGTGTTGCTGCTTGGCGACCATTTCAGAGAGTTGAGAATGCCAAATTCCTCTTGGTAAACCCAATCGGGCACGCCGTTGATAATCTTGTTTTTCTCACCGTCGGTGGTCACAGTGGTGACAGTGCCGTCGGCAAGGTTTTTGATATACACATTGTTATTCTTCACGAAAGCCACTTTCTGGTTGTCGGGACTGAGCGTAGCAATCTCTTCCCCACCCTCGTCGGTGAGTTTGGTGATGCGTTGGCTCTTCACGTCGTACACATAGTAGTCGGCAATGTAGGAATAGCGATAAATCATCTTGGTGTCGGTGTGCAAGAGAATCTTGGTTTCGTCGTTGCTCATCTCGTAGCCGTCCCAATCGGTGATTTTACAGCCTTTCAGTTCCTCGCTGTTGAAGATGGTGGTTTCGTTGGCTTCGTTCTTATACGCAATGCGGAAGATTTTCGATCCATCGGTGCTCTTTTGATAATAATACTCACCGTTTAGTGCCTTTTGTGTGGCAGCGATGCCATAAGGACGGTATGAAAGAACGAAATCGCTCAGTTCAAGCGCGGATGCGCCAAATGTTGTGGCGGTGGCAATAAATGCCCCAGCTAATATTTTACTTATTGTTCTCATACATAATTATGTTTATTATACAAAATTACGAAACTTTTCGATACCACCGAACAAATTCTATGAAATCATGAAAACATACTAAAAATGATACGCTCTATTCGATTGTTTTTGTAACTTTGCAGTTAGAAAACGCTAAAAATACATTATAAATTATGATGATAAAACAAATTCCTGTTCTACTGATTACAGGCTATCTTGGCAGTGGCAAGACCACTCTTCTCAACAGAATTTTGAACAACAAGCGTGGCATTAAGTTTGCCGTGATTGTAAACGATATTGGCGAAGTGAACATTGATGCCAACTTGATTGAACAAGGAGGCGTGGTGGGCAAAAAAGACGATAGTCTTGTAGCTCTCCAAAATGGTTGCATCTGCTGCACGCTGAAAATGGATCTCGTGGAGCAACTTCACGACATCACTTGCATGGATAAGTTCGACTACATCGCGATTGAGGCAAGCGGCATCTGCGAACCCGAACCTATCGCTCAAACCATCTGCTCTATTCCACAAATGGGCAAGAAATATCTTGAAAACGGATTGGCACGCCTTGATTGCATCGTGACCGTGGTCGATGCACTGCGTATGCGTGATGAGTTTGGCTGTGGCGACGACCTGATGAAGAAGCATATCGGTGAGGAGGATATTGAAAACCTCGTTATCCAGCAAGTGGAATTTTGCAACAAGATTCTTTTGAATAAGGTGGATGAGGTTTCACCTGAAGAACTTGACCGCATCAAGAAGATTATCCGTGCGCTCCAGCCTAAAGCAGAGATTTTGGAATGTAACTATGGCGATGTGGATTTTGACAAGATTCTCCACACAGGCTTGTTCGATTTTGAAAAGGTGGTTACTTCTGCCACATGGATTCGTGAACTTGAAGGCCATCACGACGAAGATGAGCATAAGCACGAAGAAGAGCACGAGCATGAACATGAACACGAAGACCACGAACATCATCACCACGACCATGACCACGAGGAAGATGAAGAAGGTCATCACCATCACGGACATCACCACCATCATCACCACGATGAGGGCGAAGCAGAGGAATATGGTATCGGTACATTCGTGTACTACCGACGCCCAGCGTTCAACTTGGAGAACTTCGACCACTTCGTGGCTACCAAATGGCCAAAGAATGTGATTCGTGCAAAGGGCGTGTGCTATTTCACCGACGAACCCGACATGTGCTACCTATTTGAGCAAGCAGGTCAGCAAAAAACGATTCGTCAGGCAGGTAAATTCTATGCCACAATGCCAGAAAACGAACTGCGACGAATGCTCGACACCGATCCAACTTTGCGCCGTGATTGGGACGAGACCTACGGCGACCGTATGCAAAAAATCGTATTCATCGGCCAAAACCTCGACAAGGAAGAAATCACACGCCTCCTCGACGAGTGCCTCGAATACACTTTCTGATTTTGATGAATAGGCGGCGGAGAATTTAGATTTCGCCTCGTTATAACTAAAAAGAACCCCGAAAGTCCGTTGTTTGACTTTCGGGGTTCGAACTTGTATATTCAGAAATTAGATTTATTTCTACGCTATATGCTTCTTTTAGCGCACTACCACTTTGCGTGCTGTTGTGGCACCACTGCGATGTTTTTCGCTTACAATATAGATGCCAGCACTTTGTGGACGGTTTGAGCCAAGATGTGCGCCTCTCATATCGTAGTATGTTGCCCTTGTCACATCATCAGCTGTTTTTGTGTCGTTGATGCCTGTTTGTTGAACAATTGTCAAGTTGAATGAGCGGCTTGCTGCTCCACAAGTGGCTGTAAGGGTAAGTTCGCCATCGTAGCCCTGTGGCAAGCGTACTTCGTTGTTGCTGACAGAAGCACCTGCCACCGAAGCACTCCAGACCACGCCATTAGGTTGACCTACGTTGATGCTGTGAACCACATTCTCGAATGTGTCGCCCTCGGCAAGCACTACAGCTGCCGCATATACCTTGGCAAAATCATCGTTAGCGCGAGTGACGAGCACGGGCAATGAATATTTGTCAGGAGCAACGAATGCATCGCCAAGCACCTTGCTGCCTGCAAGAGCCTTAACGGTCAGTCCTGTGCCGTAAGCTGTGCCGACAGCATTTGTGCCATAATCGGTTACATAATATGTGTTTTCAATTGTTGTGTTGGTGCTGTCAGCATCCACGCCAATCAGATTGCCATAATTCTCGGTGAGTGTACATTCCACTTTTGCGCCGTTGTAGCAGTTGACAAGTTTTGCTGGGCGCAACTTCGACACGTTGCCAATCAAGCCACCTGTCAGGTTGTTGCCAGTTACATTGCCCATATTGTAGCAGTTGGTGTAAGTGGAGCTTCCCTCGCCTGCCAAACCACCGATAGAGTAGCTCGTTTCTCTGCCAGAGTGGTCGGTGATGTCTTGTGAATTGGTTGCCACGGCACCAGTGTTGTAACTGCTGTAAACGCGGTTTTCCCCATTGTCGCAGCCAATCAAACCACCCACACGGTTGGCACCAGTCACAGAACCTGAATTCCAACAATTTTTCACTTGGTTGCTTGGACCTTTTAAAGTGGCGACAATGCCACCAACCATGAACAAACCTTTAATGTCACCAGTGTTGTAGCAACTGTCGATTGTGATTGCGTCGTCGAAAAGTGAGCCGCCAATACCACCCACCACGCTGAATGGAGCAGAAATATTACCAGTATTGTAACAGCGTTTGATTGTTACTACTGCTGTTGTGTCGTTGGCACCTGTTTTGAAGTTGCCTACCACACCGGCAATTTCGCCACACACTTTAGCTTCCACGTTACCAGTGTTGTAGCAGTCGGTGTAAGAGTCGCCTGGTATGTAGTAGGCACTCACACCAGCCGATGGCAGAAGGTTGGTTTTGCTTGTGGTGCAAACCGTGATGTTTCCAGTGTTGTAGCAGCCTTCCATCACCTTCTTTGAGTTGATTGACACATCAGCTAAAATGCCTGATAGCACGGCTTTACCTTCAAGGTCTGAAGTGTTGTAGCAATTCTTGAAGTAGCTTGGCTGGCTGTTTTCGCCTTCGCAGAACAATTGTGCGGTAATACCAGCCAAAGCTGATACTTTAGTAGAATCGCTTGCTAAGATTTTACCAGTATTGCGACACTCGATGAATTGAGCTTGTTTACTGTATGCCACGATGCCAGCCACGCACTGCACTGTGGTTGTGCCGTTGTTGAGAATTGTGCCTTCGTTTGCACACTGGTTATATACCACGCCATCAGCCACAGCTTGTGCAACAATACCTGCGGCATAATTGTTCTTTGCTGTGATGTTGCCACGGTTCACACAATTCAGCAGACGGGCTGTAGCAGCGGCTTGACCAGCGAAACCTGCCACATAACCACCACTGGTAGAAGTCAAATCCACGAGATTAACACAGTTTTTAAGTGTGCCTTTGAGCGCACCAGCAAAACCGCCTGTGTAGGCAAATTTAGTGGTTATTTTGCCTGTGATGGTCAGGTCTTGAACCGTACCTCTCGCACCAATTACACGGAACACGCCTTGGTTCACTGTGGTGGTTGCGAAACTGATATTTTTCAGCGACTTGCCGTTGCCCAAAAATGTGCCTTGGAAATCCGACACTCCACCGTTGCACATTGGCACGAATGTTTTTCCTTCAAAGTCGATGTCGTTGGTGAGTTTTACGAATTGTCCATCAAATGTTGATTGTGTTTCCTCAATATACGAAGCCATATTTTCCCAGTCGGCAACACTACTGATTAAATATGGACTTTCTTCAGTGCCATCACCCTTTAATGGGTTGGGCTCAAATCTTGTGATTGGAAATTGCTTTTCGAAGCGTCCAATTGTTGCCACCAAAGTGTCGGTTGTGAATTTCTCAACTGAAGCAGGGGCAACAAGTGTGTTGCCGTTGATTGAGAAAGCAGAGCCTTGCTTCAGTGTCCACTTACAGCCATTGTCGGAACTGAGTGTGGAGTTTACTTTCAGATTGCTTGCGGAGTTGCCAGTAGGGATTGACAAAATCACCTTGCGGGCTGCTTCCACAATCTGGTCGTCGGCAAATGCTTTGAGCACAGGATATTTGCCTGCCTCAAACGACCATATTTCGCTTGAATAGTTGGCTAATACAGTTCCACTTGTCAGTACCGATGTTTCTACACCTGTAGTGTTTTCATGACTGTTGAGTGCCATTGCGTTGAGTGGCGCTATTTGCGCGTCCCAATACACATCTTCGGTTTTGCCGAGTGTGCCATCGATACCTGCAATACCACCCTCTTGTGCACGGTTGCCACACAGCACAGTGCCTGCGCTGATGGCACGATACATATCGTTATAGCCCGATCCTGTGGTTTCCTTGTAAGGTTTTTCCCAACTTCCTACAATACCACCAGCTTTGTACGCTGCCACCACAGTGCCGAGGTTTACCACATCGCGCACGATAGCGCCATATCCGCTACCTACGATGCCACCTACGATACCAGTTTTGTTTGAGGCTTTGAATGTGGAGATAACGCTACTTTCCACGCGTCCCACGTTCATGCATCGCTCTACCGTACCGCTACTTTTACCCACAATACCACCATTTTCCACGAAACCGGTGCTGATATAGCCAGCGTTGAAGCAGTCTGTAATTACCGACCCTTTCTCCGATTGACCTACAATGCCACCGATGTCTGCTGAATAGCCGATGATGTCGGCATAGTTGCGGCAGCCAGTCACTGTGCCATAGTTACGGCCTACGAAAGCGCCGCCATAACCAAAAAAGACGAATTTGTTGTCGCTGGCAATGGTAAGATTTTTAAGTGTGCCCTTTGCTCCCAAATAGCCAATAAAGCCCACGTTGCTGGTGCTTTTAGTGCCGTCAGGTGTTCCGAGAGCGGTTTCTGTTGGGGCAGTTTTCCATACCACAGTGTTCATATTGATGCCATGGATAGTGTGTCCGTCGCCATCAAAAGTTGCTCCAAAGCGCTTACTGTTGTTTTTCGAAGTGGTGGCGATGCCTGTGAATTGCGCATCGCCTTCAACATCAATGTCGGCGGTCATCTTGAAAAAATTACCGTCGTAGGTTTGCAACGCAGTGTTGGTCTGCGTGCAAAGTTTAATCAAGTCGGCCTTCGTTTTAATCAGATAAGGACTCGACTCCGTGCCTTCCCCATCCCATGCTTTCGCAGTGAGAACTGACAAGGTAATGAATAGGAACAGATAAAACTTTTTTTCCATAAGCTAATTATTTTTTGATTTAGTTATGATTGGCAATAGGATTTCCCCATTTATGGAAAAATGTGGCAATTTGTTGCTGATATATATGCAAATGTTATACAACATTTAATAAATAGACGGATGCCTTATATTTTGACGTTACAAATATACAAAAACTTTTAATTAGTTGAATCATTAATGGCTTTTTTGTGGCTGTTGGTATCATAAAAAAAAGTGCGCCTGTTTTTGTAGGCGCACCCTTTTGTTGTGCTTATGTGTGGGGAGATTATTTTGAGGTGACGATGAGCACGCATTTTGGCTCTACACCTGTGGTTGATTGCTTTTTTGCTTCTTCGGCATATTTTTTGAAGTCGGCATTATTTTTGTCCTTTATTACCTTAACGGTTGACAACGCAGATGGCTTCAATGAAGTAAACTCCGACACCGAAACCAGTTTTCCATCGAGCACAAATACTGCTTCACCAGAAAGGTAGTGGCTTGCATCTACTGAAGAAGTGATGCTTTCGCCGTCTTTTGAGGGGCGGACAGACTGAAACACGCTCACCTTCTTCACGCCGCCCTTACTCGCCACATAGTCATCGGTAAGAATTACGTGCACGTTGGTGCCCTCACCTATGGTGTAATTTGCTATGGTTTTGCCTTCGAGTTGTGAGCCGTCGAAGTTTTCCACTTTTTTGCCGTTGATGATGTAAGTGGGGACTTTTACATTTTCTGCGGCAAGACTTGCTACGCTAATGATAGCTATTGCCAAAAATAAAACTGTTCTTTTCATAACGATAAGAGTTTAGTTATTAATTAATTGAGTTGTTAATTTCAAAGAAGTGCCATCACTGCTTCGCTGAAGTAAAAATGTACTGGCTTCACCATCAGTGCACATCACATTCACCAAAAAGCCATTTTTGTGCGGCTTGGCAGTGATTGACGCATACTCTGCGTCCATCGTGGTGAGCACACTCACCGTTTCGAGCAGTTCGGTGGTGCTGACTTCATCGGTGGTTGGTGCTTGAACCTCTTTTTCGGCAATGCGCTTTGCCTCTTTGCGATGCTTCATTGCTGGCTGCTGCTCCTTGTGTGCCAAAAGTGTGGGGCTTTCTATTTTTTCTCGCATTGTAACTTTTTTATCCTCTCCGTTTTTTTCTGCCACTTTTTTTACCTCATTTTGGGTGATGGCAGGCTTTTGTGATATTGTAGGAGATGGTGCGATGTCCTTATAATACAGCCATGCTCCTGCCAGCACGGCTATTATCGCACAAGCCACTGCACTCCAGCGCAACAAGCTCACCACAATCCCCTTTCTTGAAGGAGTGGGTGCAAGCATCGCGTCGATTTCCTCATCGCTGAAATCATAAGCATCGTTCGTAAAGCTACGAAACATCTCTTGATATGCCGTCCATTCAGCAGGCACATCGTCGGCACTGTCGAAGTATTCCGAAAGCGTTTGCTCTTCGGCTTCCGTGCTCTGCCCTTCAAGAAACTTTTCAAGAAGCGATGCTATATATTCGTTTTGTTTCATAACTTGACTCCTTTCATTTGGTTTAGTAGCTGCATTCTTGCTTTACTTATCATACCGCGCACCGATGATTCCGTGGTGCCTATGATTTTTGCGATGTCGGCATACGACAAGTTTTCCACATTGCGCATACGGATGATGGCTCGTTGCTTATCGCTCAGCGAGCGAATGCCTTGTTGCAAATTCAGCAAATTCTCCTGCTCCACCAGTTGCTTTTCCGGGTTTCCAGTTCCAGCAACTGATTCTGCCCTATCGATGGCGACGCAGGATTTGGCATCGCGCAATATGTTGAGGGAAACGTTTTTGCAAACCACCGATGCCATATTCCTCATTTTTGTGGCATCGGATATCCGGTCTTTTGCCAACCATAGCCTGACAAGAGTTTCTTGCGCAGCATCTTCTGCACTGTCGGCATCGCCCAGATAGTGCTTTGCCTGACTGAGCAAGTGGCTCCGCAGATGCTCTGCTTCTGTGATAAACTCTTGTATCTCCATCGTCGTTTATTTTGCGTTTCTATTATAATAACACGAAACGCGCCCTTTCGCTACGCAAAAACTAAACTTTTATCAAAAAAAAGATGCCACCAACAGTGTGGCGGCATCTTTAATATAAAGTGTTTTAATTATTTCGCTGTGAAAGATTATTCAGCAGGTGCTTCTTCTGGAGCAGCTGCGAGGAAATCAGCGAGGTCTTCTGCCTTAAATTCCTTGATGTAAGCATAGTGACCAGCCACAGTGCCTTCAGCGTAGCGAACATATACGTTAGCGCTCTTAGCGAAGAGTTCTGGAGCACGGGTAGCGTCGTCGAGGATAAGGAGCGACATGATGATTTCAGCTGTCATTTCGTAGAGGCGGCGTGCCAAGAAGTCGTGGAGGTCGTTGTAGCCAGCAGCCTTCACATAGTTGATAGCATCTTCATATTTTTCTACCATCTTAGCCACACGCTCCTTCAATGCTTGGAATTCAGGAGCCACTTCTTTTTCGAGCATTTCCTTGATGATGCCAAGGTAAGTGCCGTTGGTCACATAGCGGATAGCTGCCACCACTTGAAGTTGGGTAGTACCTTCGTAGATAGAGAAGATACGAGCGTCGCGGAACAAGCGTTGGCACTTGTATTCCATGATGAAGCCCGAACCACCGTGAACCGAGATAGCATCGTAAGCGTTTTGGTTGGCGTATTCAGAGTTCATACCCTTTGCCAGTGGAGTGAACGCATCGGCAAGGCGAGAATAAAGTTTCATTTCCTTGCGCTCTTCTGGAGTGAGCGTGCGGTCGCGAGCGATGTCTTCGAGTGCCTTGTAGATATCCACATAGCGAGCGGTTTGGTAAAGAATCGAACGGCCAGCGTCGAGTTTTGCCTTCATGCGGCTGAGCATGTCGTAAACGGCTGGGAAGTTGATAATCTTCTTACCGAATTGAGCGCGTTCTTTAGCGTAGGCAAGTGCCTCGTTGTAAGCTTCTTGTTCCACACCCACTGATTGAGCGGCGATACCGAGGCGAGCACCGTTCATCAATGCCATCACATATTTGATAAGGCCGAGGCGAGTGCTGCCGCAGAGTTCTGCCTTTGCGTTCTTGTAAGTAAGTTCGCATGTTGGTGAACCGTGAATACCGAGCTTGTGCTCAATGTGGCGAACATCTACGCCGCCGTCACGCTTGTCGTAGATAAACATTGACAAGCCACGACCGTCCTTAGTGCCTTCTTCAGAGCGAGCGAGCACCAAGTGAATATCAGAGTCGCCGTTGGTGATGAAACGCTTCACACCGTTCAAGCGCCAGCAGTTGTTTTCCTCGTCGAAAGTGGCTTTGAGCATCACGCGTTGGAGGTCGGAACCTGCATCAGGTTCGGTCAAGTCCATCGACATGGTTTCGCCAGCAGAGATGCGAGGAATGTATTTTTGGCGTTGTTCTTCGCTACCAAATTCGTAGAGAGTGTCGATACAGCTCTGGAGGCTCCACACATTTTGGAAACCAGCGTCGGCAGCTGAAATGATTTCACTCAACATTGAGAATGTGGTGTTAGGAAGATTCAAACCACCGTAGCGGCGAGGCATCGACACGCCCCAAAGGCCAGCCTTGCGGGTAGCGTCGAGGTTCTCGTAAGTTTTGCTTGCATAAATCATGCGACCGTTTTCCAAGTGAGGACCTTCGAGGTCAACATCTTCAGAGTTTGGTTCGATGATGTTGGCAGCAACGTCGCCTGTGATGTCGAGAATACGCTTGTAGTTTTCGATAGCGTCCTCATAGCATACAGGAGCATCGGCAAACTTGTCTTTATCTTCGTAATTACGTTCCTTGAGATCAACAATTCGCTTCATGAGTGGATGGCTCAAGTGGAATTCAATTTCAGGATGATCAGTATAGTAATTAGCCATAACTGTAATATTAAGCTTTTGTTCTTTATTAAATGTTTAAATCTTAAGAAGCTGGAAGTTAATTTTGAAGTTAAGAAGTTATGAAGTTAAGAAGTTAAGACGAATGTCTTTTTGCTTGTAACTTCAACACCTGTTGCTTGTTATAAATCATCTTGGCTTGTCGCAACATTATTAATAATTGCTTTACAATAGCCATTGAGCAGTTTGCTTGTTTCTTCAATCAGTGAGCGCATCTTATCAAAATCATTTGGCTTGAGAAACTCCAAATCCCTTGAGAGGATATGATAATCTCTACATTCTTCCAAACTTCCTTGAGCGATATTGAAGAATCGCAATTTATCGGATTTCCCGATTTTCTTGTACCCTTCCGCAATATTTGCTTCTATTGAAACTGAGGCTCTACGAAATTGAGAAGTAAGACCATATTTCTCGTCTGTTGGAAATTGGCGTGTAACCTTATAAACGAAAAGCACAAAAGCATGGGCTTTTTGCCAAACTTGAAGATTTTCGAAACTGTAAGTGACAGCCATAATCAAAAGGTATTGTCTTAACTTCTTAACTTCTTTAACTTCTTAACTTCTGAAGTATTACTTTGAATTTTGCTTGTAATACTTGATGAGTTTTGGAACCACTTCTTCCACAGTGCCATTGATCACGTAGTCGGCAATCTTGTTGATTGGAGCATCTGGGTCGTTGTTGATTGAGATGATGATACCAGCTTCCTGCATACCAGCGATGTGCTGAATCTGACCAGAGATACCACAAGCGATATACACCTTTGGGTGAACGGTAACACCAGTTTGACCCACTTGGCGATCAGCTGCCACCCAGCCAGCATCAACTGCAGCACGAGATGCGCCCACTTCGCCGTGAAGTTCTTTTGCGAGGGTGAAGAGTTGGTCGAAACCTTCCTTGCTGCCCACGCCGTAGCCACCAGCCACTACGATTGCCGCACCTTTGAGGTTGTGCTTAGCGGCTTCCACGTGGCGGTCGATAACCTTAACCACGAAGTCGGTGGTTGGAACATATTTTGCTACTTCTGGGTAAACCACCTCGCCCTTAGCCTTGCCTTCGTAAATGGCTTTCTGCATCACGCCAGAGCGTACGGTTGCCATTTGTGGACGGTTTTCGGGGTTCACGATAGTAGCCACAATATTGCCGCCAAAAGCAGGACGAATCTGATAGAGCAGATTGTCGTAGTGCTTCTTGGTCTTGATGTCGTCGTATTCGCCGATTTCAAGTTCGGTACAGTCGGCGGTAAGACCGCTGAAAAGTGAAGAAGAAACGCGTGGACCGAGGTCACGGCCAATCACAGTTGCGCCCATGAGGCAGATTTGTGGCTTTTCTTCCTTAAAGAGGTTCACCAGCACTGAGGTGTGAGGGGCTGAAGTGTAGGGGAACAAGCCTTCAGCATCGAAAACGTGGAGTTTGTCAACACCGTAAGGGAGAATTTGGTCTTCCACCTTACCCTTAATATCAGTACCAGCTACAACAGCTTCGAGCTCCACACCAAGTTCGTTAGCCAATTTGCGGCCCTTGGTGAGCAATTCTTGAGATACTTCGGCAACAGTAGTGCCTTCAATCTCGCAATATACAAATACGTTATTCATTGTCGTTGTGTACTACTATTAACCAATAATTTTTTCTTCCAATAATTCTTCAATCAAGCCAGAAATGTCTTCATCGCTACCAGTGAGGGTCTTGCTTTCCTTGGCTTGGAACACGATGTTCTTCACGGTCTTCACCTTTGTAGGCGAACCGCTCAAACCGCACTGTTGTGGGTCGCCGTCCACGTCAGCCACGCTCCATTCATTGAGAGTGAGGTATGGACGCTCGTTGTAGAGTTCTTTCCAAGGTTCTTCGCCAGTGCGCTCCATTGGGCAAGTGGCGTATTTGTATTTCATCACCAGCTTAGCGTTGCATGGGCGGCAAGGAGCTGCGCTACCGTTCACTGTGATTACCACTGGAAGTGGAGCTTCCACAGTTTCCACACCACCATCGATCATGCGGCGAATAGTGGCAACGCCATTTTCCACCTTGAGGATTTCTTCGGCGTAGGTCACTTGGTTCAAACCGAGCTTTTGAGCCACCTGTGGACCCACTTGGGCAGTGTCGCCGTCGATAGCCTGACGGCCACCAATCACGATATCAACAGGCTTTTCAGCACTGATTTTCTTGATGGCTGTGGCAAGTGCGTAGCTGGTTGCCAATGTGTCGGCACCAGCGAAAAGGCGGTCGGTAAGCAACCAGCCTGTGTCGGCACCGCGGTACAAACCTTGACGAATAATTTCACCTGCACGTGGAGGACCCATGGTGAGCATACCGATAGTGGAACCAGGATGCTGCTCCTTCAAGCGAAGGGCTTGCTCCAATGCGTTTAAATCTTCAGGGTTGAAGATAGCAGGAAGTGCCGCACGGTTGATAGTGCCGTCGGCCTTCATAGCATCTTTGCCAACGTTGCGGGTATCGGGCACCTGCTTAGCCAGCACAATGATATTCAAACTCATAATTTGTTGTTTAGTATAATTTTAATTTTGTTATTTCAGAGTTGCAGTATCGCTTTGAGAGGAAATAGCTCCCAAAACGGCACAAAAACTATGCAAAATTACACAAAAACGAGCAGAATACCAAAGCATTAATCGCTATTAAAATTTATTAATAAACCATTCAGATTACGCAAAAGAAAAATACATTTATGACAACTTCCCCACAAATAATAACATTCCTTAACAAAAATCAGCGCAGGTTTATCCCTCAATTTTGCTTGAAATTACAGGAGTTGGATTGGTGCGAAGAATTCTGGGAGGTGGAAGTTTGGCTTTTCTGATTTGATTGGCGCCCATGAAAGATAATGTGGGTGGGTGGCTTTTCCTGCGCATTTGTAGAAATTTCCAGAAATGTGCGAGGGCATGTCTGCGCTATTGATGCCGATGAGTGTGAGTGGAATGGCAATGGTTAAGGTCCAGGTGTGAATGCCTGGTTTTTCGCCAAAAGGCTCTGTGCCGCAAGAGGAATGGCGCTTGATTGATGCAATTTGCTCGTCGGTGAGGCGAATGGCGTTATGGCGTGTGACTCTGTGGCTGGCGTTCACTGCTCCAATGCAATTAAATTCAAAGTTCCAATATTCGTCGCTTGTGGGCGTTTTCAGGAAAAACTCCACACAGCTATCGTTTGCCACAGGGCTTAAATTCTTGCAGTTTTCAGCTAAAATTCCGTTTTCTCTCACCACGAAATGAGCATAGAGATATTTGTCAGAGTATGCGCCCATCACTGCGCAAATAGGTTGATAGGCTGTAACTGATGGCCAGTTTACGGTATCGACATATAGTTTTTGGAAATTGTTTTCAATATACTCACCGCACTCTTTCATGCTTAAAGCATCGAGCGCGTTGCAACGAAGGAATTGTGCTGATTTTGCCATGATGGTTAGTTGAAATAATACATCAAACCGGTAATAAGACCGTAAATAGAGAGAATGAGGATAATCACACCTATCACGATGTTGATAACCCACATGCTTCGGATGTTGAAGTGCGACCTTACAGCATTCACCAAGTAAGTGATAAGGGTCCACCACACAATCGCTCCCAGCAATATTACGCCATACCCCACGATGATAAGTGGCCAAGGCATATCAGTAGATGGAAAACCAAAGCGAGCGAATAGTGGAATGATAAGGAATACAATCAGCGGATTCGACAAGGTGAGCAGGAAGCCTGTGCCCATTTCCTGATAGTGGTTTTCCTTCTTGTCGGAGGTGTCTTTGATTTCGGTGGCAGGATTTCTCTTGATGAGGAAGAAGCCAAACACCAAAAGAATGGCACTACCGATAATTTGAATAGGAGCCTGATTGCTCTCTATCACTTTATTGACAAACGACATACCCATACCTGTAAGCAAGCAGTAGAGCAAGTCGGATATGGCTGCACCAAGACCTGTCCACCAACCGGCTTCGCGACCCTTATTCAAAGTGCGCTGCACGCAAAGTATGCCAATAGGACCCATTGGCGCAGAAAGAATAACGCCAATAGCAAAACATCCTAATATAGTAGATATGATTAATTCCATTATTGTGCTGCACAAAATGCAGTTTGCAAAGTTAGTAAAAAAAATCTAAATATTTCCTTTTTTGATAAGCAGACATGATTTTTAGTGCCATTTCATCGCTTGGTTTCGCTATTTTCTTTAACTTTGCTTAAAATTGATAACTAATCGCATGAATAAATATCTCATTCTTTTGATTGTGGGTTTGTCCTCTCTGTTCGTTGCGGGGGCTGAAACGATATGGCATTACAATGCGTCGTTTAACTCTTTTCACGACTTCACCCCTGCTCCGCAAGTGAAGCTCGGAGGACAAGGGCTATCGGTGAGTAATCCTTCCGACACTACGATGCTGGTGTTGAGCAAACGCACGGCAAGCGAAGAGCAATACAGATATTTGGTGAGGTTTTCCAACAGTAAAGCCAAGAAAAACGGTCACGCCTCCCCTGCTTGCGGCATGGTGTTGTTTTATAAAAATCCGTCAAACTACTATACCTTAGAAATGACGGCATATAACACTCACCCTTACGACGAAATGCGTGATGAGCGCCAAGTGAAAGTGTCGCTTTACAAGGTGGAACACAAGAAAGTGATGCTTGAGAAAGAGCTGGTTGTCGGCTCTGATATTAATCTGTATGATGGTATTAATTCCTTGTGTGTGGATGTGCAGAAAAATACTGTGAATGTGTCGGTTGGCGATAAGCGGTTGAAGGAATTGTTTACGGCTGATATTCCTAAGGAAGACCGTGGAGATGTAATGGGATTGATGGTGGCACCCGATGGAGAAATGCAAGTGGAACGCACCGTGCTCTCCTACGAAAAATGCGAAACCACAAAGATTATGACCGCTTGGACTAAAGATAAACTCGACGCACATTTTGCACAGTCAAAAAATCCTTTCGAGGGATATTGGGAGTATCTTGACAGGGACATGGACGATGGCATAGCACGCCTCGGTGGTAAATACAGAATAGCCTTGGTGGCAACTGGCGACGGCTTCGACATTATTTATGTGTCGGGCGCGCAAGTTGGAAAAAGCGAATGGCGCGGAGGTATGCTTAAGGGAAGATTGACCAAAACCATTTTCAACGACAATTACAAAGCCTTTTGGATTGACTCTACATTCCGCCCCATTGATGATGATGTGAACGGATTTTTTGAAAGTGGTGTGATATTAGATATGTCGTTCCCCACCTATAAATCAAAAATCAGATTTTCAAAAGTTTTGTAATCAGCATCCAATATAAAGAAATGAGGCTGTGTCACCAGCTGGTGACACAGCCTCTGATATTTTGGTATATCGCTCTGACTATTAGTAGTTGCGGGCGAAGATCACGCGGCGCTTGCTGGGCTTGCCAGTGTAGATGCACTTGCCTTCTTCTTCCTCGCCATCGAGAGGAATGCAGCGGATTGTGGCTTTGGTTTCTTCTTTGATTTTTTCTTCTGTTTCGGTAGTGCCGTCCCAGTGAGCAAGAATGAAACCGCCCTTTTCAATTTGAGTTTTGAAATCTTCCCAAGTGTCAACTTTGGTAGTCATTTCAAGACGGTGGTTTAATGCCTTGGTGTAGATGTTGTTCTGGATATCGTCGAGCAGTTTCTCTACATATCCTTCGATGCCCTCGATTGATACAGTTTCTTTTTCGAGCGTATCGCGGCGCATCACTTCGATAGTGCCATTTTCAATGTCGCGAGCACCAAGCACGAGGCGTACAGGCACACCCTTGAGTTCGTAGTCAGCGAATTTAAAGCCAGGGCGCTTGTTGTCGGCGTTGTCGTACTTCACAGAAATACCTTGCTTTTTCAGGCTTTCTACGATAGGAGCCACCTTGGCGTTGATGGTGTCAAGTTGCTCTTGGCTACGATAGATAGGCACAATCACCACTTGAATTGGAGCCAACTTTGGAGGAAGCACCAAACCGTTGTCGTCGCTGTGGGTCATGATAAGCGCACCCATCAAGCGGGTGGAAACACCCCAAGATGTAGCCCAAACGTAATCAAGTTTGTTTTCTTTGTTGATAAACTTCACATCGAATGCCTTTGCGAAGTTTTGACCCAAGAAGTGCGATGTGCCACTCTGCAAAGCCTTGCCATCTTGCATCATAGCTTCGATGGTGTAGGTTTCGAGTGCGCCAGCAAAGCGTTCGTTAGCAGTCTTTACGCCCTTCACTACAGGCACAGCCATATATTTTTCTGCGAAATCGGCATATACATTCAGCATTTCGATAGCCTTAGCCTCTGCCTCTTCCTTGGTGGCGTGGGCTGTGTGGCCTTCTTGCCAAAGGAATTCTGCTGTGCGGAGGAACAAGCGTGTGCGCATTTCCCAGCGGAACACGTTTGCCCATTGGTTCACGAGCAATGGGAGGTCGCGATATGAGTTGATCCAGTTGCGGTATGTGTTCCAGATGATGGTTTCGCTGGTTGGGCGGATAATGAGTTCTTCTTCGAGGCGAGCTTCTGGGTCAACTACCACGCCCTGTCCGTCAGGATTGTTTTTGAGGCGATAGTGAGTGACCACTGCACACTCTTTAGCGAAACCTTCCACGTGGTCGGCTTCCTTGCTGAGGAATGATTTTGGAATCAGCAATGGGAAATATGCGTTTTGCACACCGGTTTCTTTAAACATAGTGTCGAGCTGGTGTTGCATCTTTTCCCAAATTGCATAACCATAAGGCTTGATAACCATACAGCCACGCACGGCAGATTGCTCAGCGAGGTCGGCTTTGATTACAAGTTCGTTGTACCATTGAGAGTAGTTGTCGGCTCTCTTGGTTAAGTCTTTTAATTCTTTTGCCATTTCTTATTATTATGTTTTTATTTTCTTTTTTTGATAATCGTTTTGCCAGTCACTTTACCGCTTTTTGCTTGTTCCAGCATTTCCTCACCAGGCACAATGTAGATTTCCAAACGGCGGTTTAATCGGCGTTTTTCCATAGAATTGTTGTCTTTGAGTGGCTGAATGTCGCCGAAAGCGTATGGCACCACCGATTGGGTGCTGCCGTTTGCATCAAACCAGTCGAACACCGAATTGACGCGCGCGCTGGTCAGGCGTGTTGAGTATTCGTGGGTGCCGGTGTTGTCGCTGTGCATCACCAGCAGCATTTTATACATGCCTGGAGTTTTGATGAACTTCAGCAGTTTGATAAGCGTGTCCTTGCTCTTGCTCATCAATATGGTGTCGTTTGGAGCGAAAAGTTCATCGGCGGGAATGGTGACGATAATCACCTCGCCATTTCGCATCATCTCCACTTCAAGATTGTTGTTGATGAGGTCGATGGCTTGCTTGTTCTGAAAATCTTGCACTCGCTGCGCTATTTTTTCTTTTACGATTGCTGGCGAGCTTACGTTTTCGTCAAAAGTCAGTTCATAGATATCAACCACTTTTTTCGCATTGCAAATGAAACAGGCGCATATAGCCAGCATTGCGATGAGATAACGGATATGTTTATTGACTTTCATAGTCTTAATCGTCAAGAGTGTTTTCGTATGCTGTCTCTGCTTCCACGATTTCGGCAACATGGTCGAGGCTAATGGCATTGTCCTTGTCTTTTGCCAGTTGCTTCTTCACATAGGCGATAACCTTTTCGTTGTCGTCGTCGAAGTCTTCGTTTTCATCATACTTTTCGAAATATTCAAAAATGGTGTCAATCACCAGCAAAATGTCATCGTCGTCGTATTTTGCGATGTCTGGGTTCTCAACGTGGGCTTTAATGTAGTCAATAGCCTTATTTTCGTCAAATTCCATAGTTTGATGTATTTTTTTTGTTTATAAATCCAATAATTCGGTGGGCACATCGAGCTCAATCGTCTCGTTTTCGGTGTCGATGTCGACCACAAACTCGTCAACAGCGGGGACAAGCAATTCCTTGTCGTCTACTTCAATGCGGAAAAGCACGTTGGCGGTGGAATCGTCCACGTCAACAATCTCCCCTACTGTGTCCTCGTTGATAATGGCTTTGTAACCAATAAAGTAGTCAATGGGCATTTCGTCGGAGTCGTAATCTTTCGCCAACTTGTTGAATTCGTTTTTCTTCACGAAAATGGTTTTGTTCACCAGTAGAGTGGCTTCACTTTCGTTGTTGATACCGTCGATTTGCAGCAGCACAGTTTGTGCCGTTTTTCCACGCTTGGAACTTACGAAGAAAGGCACAAAAATACCGTCGATGTCGCTAACGAGGCACGAAAACTGCGACAGAATGTCGAGTTCGCAGTCTATCGTTGCCGAAATCTCGCCATTCACACCGTGAGGCTTGTTGTAAACGCCTATTTCTATGAGTTCGTCGCGTGTGATCATCGTGCTTTATTTTTTCTTTTTCTTTTTTGCTGGGGTTTTAGCGGCAACAGGTGCTTCTTTAAATTCGTGAAGCGCCTTCGTGTCGGCACTGATTTGGATTTTGCCCTTTGAGAAGAATGCTAAATCCTTGAAAATCTTGGCATCGTCCACATCTTCTTTGCTGATTTGGAAAATCAGTTTCTTCATGTGGTTGGCAATCAGCATCACCAAAGCGTCTCTTTCCTCGCCTTCGGGATATTCGCAAGCACGTTCAATCATTCGCTCAATGGTTTTACCATAATGGCGAAATTTGATGTTCTCCAATTTGTAAGTCATTGGTTCAGGCTTGCTCTCCAAATTTTCCTCCTTCACGATTTCGCAAGGATAGTCGATGTCTAATTTGAAGTCGCTCATGATGGCCAAGTGGTCCCACAGTTTATGCTTGTAGTCGGCTTCATCGCGCAGGTGTGGAAATAAGTTGCCCATTGAGCGGATAATGGAATAGGCGCATCTGGTGCGCTCTTCCCTATCCTCAATTTTGCAGCAGTAGTCCACCATCTGCTGAATGTTGCGTCCGTATTCTGGCAGTGCCAGTTTCTTCAGTTGTGTATTGTAATCGAGCATATAAGTTTTGTTGTTGCAAAATTAAACTACAAAATTAACGATAAAAACTCAACTATTGAAATTAGAAAAGTTTTTTCTTTGATTTTGTGACCTGAAAATCTTTCAGGTAAAGAGGTGTGGAGTATGCCACATCAATGAAGTCGCCCTCTCTGAAAGCCTTCTCCGAAAGTGCCATCATTGACAATGCCACAGGTTTCACACCCTCGATAAATTCTGCATTTGGGTGATTGATAACGCTTTTCACCTTGTCGGCACCATTGCCGCAGAACACCAAATGGTGGTCGCGAAGCAGGTCAGCAAATGAATTCTCGTCGATAATCATCGGTTGTGGTGCAAGCGTTTCTTGCAAAGCGTTGTTGTAAACTGCCGTGTAAACCTCCATTCGTCTTGCGTCGATCATCGGCACGAAAATAGTGGATTCGTCGTCGAAGAAATGGGCAAACATTGTGGTCACGGTCAGGAGTTTGAGCGTGTTCACGCCAATGAGTGGAATATCCAATCCAAACGCCAGTCCCTTTGCTTCAGAGAGACCAATTCTCAAACCTGTGTAAGAACCAGGACCGATGCTCACCGCTATTGCGTCGAGTTTGATATCTCTGGAGGTGGCATAGCGCATGATGTCTTGAATATATGCGCTCAGCAGGGTGGCGTGTGTTTGTCCCTCGTAATTTTCTCTGTGTTCGAGCACCTCCCCATTAGAGGTGAGTGCCACTGAGCAAACGCTTGTGGAAGTCTCGATATTTAGTATATTTGCCATGTGTCGTACTTTTTTCTCTGCAAAATTAACAAAAATCTTCCTTTTATTCCCTCTTTTACGAATATTAGCAGTAAATTTGCGTATAAATAAATTATAATACACAATGATTTTATCAATGACAGGGTTTGGCAAGGCTGTCAAAGTGATTAATAACAAGAAAATCACGGCTGAAGTCAAATCATTAAATAGTAAACAACTCGATTTGTCGGTTCGCGTGCCCCAGGGTTATCGTGCATTGGAACTTGACCTGCGTAATATGGTGGCTCATAAACTTAATCGCGGCAAGGTGGACTTGTATGTGTTTTGCGAACCAATTGAAGGCGCAGCCTCTGTAAGCATTAACCTTTCAGTGTTGAAGCAATATAAGGCGCAACTTCAGGACATGGCTACAGAATTAGGCATTTCTGAACCAGAAGACTGGTATGCCACTCTCCTCCGCTTGCCCGACGCACTGAAAAGCGATGTGAACGTGTCGGAGGTGAGCGATGAAGAAATGGAGGCTGTGAAAGAAGTGGTGGCAGAGGCACTCGATGGCTTGGTGGCTTTCCGTGTGCAGGAAGGTGCCCGACTTGAAACATTCTTCAAAGAAAAAATCGCAGCCATTCAAGATTTGCTTAACAGCGTAGAACCCTACGAGCACTCGCGTGTGGAGAAAATCAAGGCGCGCATCTACGAATCGCTTCAGAAACTCGAAGGCGTGACTGTGGACAACAACCGCTTTGAACAAGAATTGATTTTCTATATCGAGAAACTTGATATTACGGAAGAAAAAATCCGTCTGCAAAACCATCTCAACTATTTCTTGGCAACAATGGCTGATGGTGATAACCAAGGTAAAAAACTTGGATTTATCTCTCAGGAAATGGGGCGTGAAATCAACACTACTGGCTCAAAAGCCAATCAGGCAGAACTTCAGAAGTTGGTAGTGGAGATGAAAGACCATTTGGAGCAAATCAAGGAACAGGTTCTTAACGTATTGTAAAAAATCAGAATGTCAGACATTAAATTAATCATATTATCTGCGCCATCAGGTTCTGGAAAATCAACCATCATCAGTCATATCATCGATGATGAGAAATTGAAGTTGGAATTCTCTATTTCAGCCACCACTCGTAGCCCCCGTGGTAATGAGAAGCACGGCAAAGAATACTACTTCCTTACTGAAGAAGACTTCAAAGCACGTATCGCCAACAATGAGTTTGCCGAATACGAGGAAGTGTATGCCGGCAGATATTACGGCACACTTAAAAGCGAAATCCAACGTATCAATGCCGAGGGTAAGAATGCCATCATTGATGTGGATGTGGCTGGTGGCGTGAATGTGAAGAAGATTTATGGCGACCAGGCATTGTCGATTTTTGTGATGCCGCCAAGTGTGGAAGAACTGCGCCGCAGACTCGTAGGCCGAGCCACAGATTCGGAAGCCGACATTCAAAAACGCGTGGATAAGGCTGAATACGAAATGTCGTTTGCCCCTAAATATGATAAGGTGGTGGTGAACGACAATCTCGAAAAGGCTGTGGCTGAAGTGCGTGCGTTAATCACCGAGTTCGTCACTAAATAACCATAGTCGAATGAAGATAGGAATTTTCGGCGGAACATTCAACCCCATTCACACCGGTCACGCTATCATTGCTAATTATGTGATTCAGAATTGTGGCTTGGATAGACTTTGGCTGATGGTTTCGCCACTGAATCCCTTTAAGGTGGCTCAAGGTGAGCATCACGACACCGAACGCTTGCGTATGGTGGAAATGGTGTCGAGTAAGTTGGAGAATGTGGAGACTTCTGGTTTTGAATTTAGTCTGCCACGACCGTCTTACACCATCGACACGCTGAATGCGCTGCAAAGCAAATTTCCACAGCACGAGTTCTACCTTGTGATTGGTGCCGACAACTGGGTGTCGTTCGACAAGTGGGACCGCTACGAAGAAATCTTGGAGAAATTCAAGGTGCTGGTTTATCCTCGCAGCGGATATGATACTGAGTTGCCTGCTCGCTTTGCGTCGAGTGTCACGATGATTGATGCTCCGCTTGTGGAACTGTCGTCAACCGAGATTAGGGAAGGCTTGAAGATGATGAAGAATATGTCGTTTTATCTTCCCGACGATGTATATCGCTATATTTTGAAAAATAAAATATATTTACATGATGAGTGAACAAAAAAAACTTGCTCCCAATAGTCTTTCATTCATTGCCCTGACAAATGAATTTTGCCAGGCGGTAGAACATGCAGAATCGGCTACCCGTGAAGATTTTCTTGCAAATATGCTGAAAATTCTCCCACGCATCTATATCATTGCACATGATTTGGAGCGCGACTTCACGTTCAGTGACTACAGCATTGAACCGTATCTCACGGAAGATGTGTATAATCAGGTGCGAGAGGTGATGAGCCGAGTTTTGGCTGAGGAAGATGTATATTTAGAGGTGTTTGTTGAAGATATGAAATATAGCGACACCCCTATTGCTTCGTCCATTAGCGAAAACCTTGCCGACTTGTATCAAGTGTTTTTCAATTTCATCGCCACTATCAAAGACGCGCCTACCGAGGCCCAGATTGAATTGATAGGGCTTTGCAAATCTGATTTCTGCACTTACTGGGGGCAAACATTATGTAATGTGCTCCGTGCTATGCACGCTGCATACTATAATCCTTCCAACACTGATTTATAATCAATCCTTAAACACCTTCTGAATTATGGATAAACAAATAACATCTTTGCTTAACTTCATTGACAATAGTCCATGTAATTTCTATGCAGTAAATACAGCGAAAAAAATGCTCGAAGAAAATGGCTTCACTGAAAAACTGCTTGGAAACGAAATAGAAGCAAAACCAGGTGAAAAGTTCTATTTCACTAAAAATGATTCAGCTATCTTTGCTTTCACAGTAGGTAAGAAACCTATTGCTGAAACTGGTTTGAAAATTGTGGCTGCTCACAGCGATTCGCCTTGCTTCCGTGTGAAGCCTCATGCCGAAATGCTTTGCGAAGGCGGAATCGTGAAATTAAATACAGAAGTGTATGGCGGACCGGTTCTCTACACTTGGTTCGACCGTCCACTCTCGTTGGCAGGCCGTGTGCTGCTCAAAGGCGAAGACGCTATGCATCCCATCACCCGATTGGTGAAAATTGATCGCCCGCTGTTCTCCATTTCACACTTGGCTATTCACTTCAATCGTCAAGTGAACGAAGGCAACAAAATCAGCAAGCAGAAAGATATGCTTCCGATTATTGCCAAGGTCACAGAAAAACTTGAAGCAGAAAACATGCTTCTTCGCCTTGTGGCTGAAGAATTGAATGTGGACATGGCTGCTATTCTCGATTTTGATTTGCTCGTTTACAATACTGAGAAATCTTGCACATTTGGCTTGCACGATGAGTTTATCTCCGCCGGTCGCCTCGACGACTTGAGCATGATGCACGCTGCTCTTGAAGCTATTGTAGATGTGAAAGATGAAGATGCTACCTGTGTGGCAGCCATTTTCGACAATGAGGAAACTGGTAGTGGCACAAAGCAAGGTGCTGGCTCACCTGTGCTCTCGAATGTGATTCAGCGCATGGTGGAAAGCCAGGGTGGCAATTACGATGCATTCTGCCGCGCTTTGGCTAAATCGTTCCTTGTGTCTGCCGACAATGCCCATGCGTTCCACCCCAACTACGCAGAAAAGTACGACCCAACCAATCACCCATCACTTGGATCTGGTCCATGTATCAAGATTAATGCCAACTGCAAATATATGAGTGATGCCCATTCTGCTGCCATTTTCAAGGCACTTTGTGCAGAGGCAGGCTCGCCATGTCAGTATTTCGTGAACCACAGTGATGTGGCTGGTGGTTCTACTTTGGGCAATATTCTCACTGGTCAGATTGATATTGAGGGCGTGGACGTGGGCAATCCGCTCTTGGCTATGCACTCAGTGAGAGAAACCGGTTCGGTTGACGACCATATCAATATGATTAAGGTGTTTAAGCAATTCTTCAGTTAACACCTGTGTCAATCCTTTTTTTACACAATTGAATACATTTAAATAATATAATAATATGATTGACGAAAAACTTTTGAAAGAAGTAACCGAAAAAGCTAATCAGTGGCTTGGCGAAGGTTACGATGAAGAGACAAAAGCCGAAGTTAAGAAAATGCTTGACAACGACGACAAGACCGACTTGGTGGAATCGTTCTACAAGAATCTTGAGTTCGGTACTGGTGGTCTGCGTGGCATTATGGGCGCTGGCTCAAACCGCATGAACATTTACACCGTGGGTGCTGCCACTCAAGGTCTTGCCAACTACCTCAAAGATGCGTTCAAGACACTTGACCAAATCAAGGTGGTGGTAGGTCACGACGTGCGCAACAATAGCCGTAAGTTTGCAGAAACTGTAGCCAACATTTTCTCTGCCAACGGTATCAAGGTGTATCTTTTTGAAGATTGCCGCCCTACTCCAGAACTTTCTTACGCAGTTCGCTTGCTTGGTTGCCAAAGCGGTGTGAATATCACTGCTTCTCACAACCCAAAGGAATACAACGGTTACAAGGCATATTGGGACGATGGCGCACAGGTGGTTTCTCCACACGATGTGAACATTATCGACTATGTGAACCGCATTAAAGATGTGACAGAGATCAAATTTGAACCTAATCCTGAATTGATTCAAATTATTGGTGAAGACATCGACAACCAATACATTGAAGAAATTGCAAAACTATCTTTGAGTCCAGAAATCATCAAGAAGCACAGCGATTTGAAGATTGTATATACTCCAATTCACGGTACCGGTAAGGTGTTGATTCCTCGCTCACTCGAACGCTGGGGATTCCGCAACATTATTCACGTGCCAGAACAAGACGTTCAGAGTGGCGATTTCCCAACTGTGGATTCTCCAAACCCTGAAAACGCCTCTGCAATGGCTATGGCTATCAAGAAGGCTGAAGAAGTGGATGCCGACATCGTAATGGCTTCTGACCCTGATGCCGACCGTATTGGTTTGGTTTTGAAGAACACCAAGGGCAAATTTGAATTGGTGAACGGTAACCAAATCCAACTCATTTTCCACTACTATCTGCTTGCTCGCAATAAAGAACTCGGTAACCTCACTGGCAACGAATACATCGTTAAGACTATCGTTACCACCGACTTGATTGCCAAGATTGCAGAAAAGCAGAACATGAAACTCTACGATTGCTATACCGGTTTCAAGTGGATTGCTACTGTGATGCGTGAAAACGAAGGCAAGGCACGCTACCTCGGTGGTGGCGAAGAAAGTTACGGCTTCCTCGCTGAAGACTTCTGCCGCGATAAGGACTCAGTATCGGCAATCTCACTGATGGCAGAAATCGCTGCATGGGCTAAGGAAAAGGGCATGACCATGAACGATATGCTCATTGACATCTACACCACTTATGGCTATAGCAAGGAACGTGGTATCTCTGTGGTTCGCACAGGTAAGTCGGGTGCTGAAGAAATTCAAGCAATGATGAAGAACTTCCGCGAAAACCCACAAAAGGAAATCGCAGGTTCTCCAGTAGTGAAGATTAGAGACTACCAACTCCTTCAAGAAAAGAATGTGCTCACTGGTGAAGTTAGCAAGTTGGACATGCCTTGCACCTCTAATGTGCTTCAATACTACACCGAAGATGGCACTAAGGTTTCAATCCGTCCTTCAGGCACTGAACCAAAAATCAAGTTCTACCTCGAAGTGCACGATACTCTCGCTTGCGCAGCCGACTACGACGCAAAGAACGAATGGGCTGACGCAAAATTAGACACTATTTGCAAAGAATTAGGCATCGCTTAATCCTAACGCATATCACATAATAGCGAGGCAATCCCCACCACAGGATTGCCTCGCTCGCGTTTGTGTGTTTTTTGGAAATGCGCAAGATGATGCAGAAAATTGAGTGTTTTATGTGCATTATATCGTGGTATGGCGAAATTTGCTTAACAAAATCGGGGTAAATTGGCGAGAATTGTGTAAATTTGCACAAATTTATCCGATAATAATTTAAATATATATAGAAACATGTCTGAAAACGTACAAAAAACTCTGAGAGATTCAGCGGCATTGCGTTGGCTTGCTTTGATTCTCCTTGCAGGAGCTATGTTCTGCTCCTACATTTTCATGGACATCTTGTCGCCAATTAAAGACTTGATGTGGGACACTAAGGGTTGGGATTCTACTGCATTCGGTACGATGCAAGGATCGGAAACCTTCCTTAATGTGTTTGTGTTCTTCTTGATTTTTGCAGGTATTATCCTCGACAAGATGGGTGTTCGCTTCACTGCCATTCTGTCGGGTGCTGTGATGCTGGTAGGTGCATCAATTAACTGGTATGCCCTTACTGATATGTTTGCAGGAAGTAACCTTGAAGTATGGTTTAACGAACATTTGAACTATATTCCTGGTTTCGATGAGCTGGGTGTGTCGCCTTTCTATAAAGGAATGCCCGCATCTGCTAAGTTCTCTGCTATCGGCTTTATGATTTTCGGCTGTGGCGTGGAAATGGCAGGTATCACCGTCTCTCGTGGTATTGTGAAGTGGTTTAAGGGTCGCGAAATGGCACTTGCAATGGGCTCGGAAATGGCTCTCGCTCGCTTGGGTGTGGCCACTTGTATGATTTTCTCACCAATGTTTGCTCGCCTTGGTGGTGAGGTATCGGTTTCTCGCTCGGTAGCATTTGGAGTGGTGCTTTTGATGGTAGCCTTAATCATGTTTATTGTGTATGCGTTCATGGATAAGAAACTCGACTCACAAACTGGCGAGGCAGAAGAAAAAGACGATCCATTCAAACTCAGCGACCTTGGCAAGATTCTTACCGATAGCGGTTTCTGGTTGGTAGCATTGCTCTGTGTGCTTTACTACTCTGCAATTTTCCCATTCCAGAAATATGCGGTGAACATGCTCCAGTGCAACCTTGTGTTCCATCAAGTAGATCCAACTTCAATTTGGGCTTCAAACACCATCACTATTATCCAATACGTGATTATGCTCGTGGTGGCAGCATGTGCTTTTGCAAGCAACTTCTCTAAGAACAAAGTGGCAAAATACGGTTTGATGGGTGTGGCTATTGTGGCATTGGTTGTGTTCTGCTATATGGGCTACATGCGTCAGAGTGCCGAAACAGTGTTTGCCGTATTCCCACTTTTGGCAGTGGGTATCACCCCAATTCTGGGCAATTATGTTGATCACAAGGGTAAGGCTGCAACCATGCTTGTGCTTGGCTCGCTTCTTTTGATTGCTTGCCACCTTACTTTCGCTTTTGTGCTTCCAGCATTCAAGGGCAGCGAAGTGGGCGGTATTATTGTGGCTTACATCACTATCCTTGTGCTTGGCGCCAGCTTCTCGCTCGTGCCAGCATCTTTGTGGCCAAGTGTGCCAAAATTGGTTGACGAAAAGATTATCGGTAGTGCTTACGCATTGATTTTCTGGATTCAGAACATCGGTTTGTGGCTCTTCCCTCTCCTAATCGGTAAGGTGCTTGATGCCACTAACAAGGGCGTGACTAACCAAGACCAACTCGACTACACTGCTCCGCTGGTAATGCTTGCCGGCTTGGGCGTGGCTGCTCTTATTCTTGGTCTTGTGCTCAAGGTTGTTGACAAGAAGAAAGGTCTTGGCCTTGAAGAGCCAAATATTAAGTAATATTGAATAACACTATAATGGGGCGTACATTCTTCAGCTTTTTGCTGATGTATGCCCCATTTTCTTATAGAAATGACTCAAACTATTCACAGAAAATTAAATGAATCATCTGCCGCCCGCTGGACGGTGCTCTTTATCGTATCGGTGGTGATGATGATGGGTTATGTGGTGGCGAAGGAAATGTCGCCACTTCAATATTTCCTGGAGTTGCCACAATCTGAAGGCGGACTCGGCTGGAGTAGCAGTGAATTTGGCTTGTTTATCGGCTCGCGTGGTTTCTTTAACGTGTATTTGCTCATGCTCTTTGTGAGCGGTGTAATTCTCGATAAAACAGGCGTGCGATTTGCAGGTATGCTGTCGTGTGTGCTGATGCTGGTGGGCACGGCTATTGACTACTATGCCATAGCCATAGCGTCGCCTGTTCCTGCCACCGAAGTCACTTTCCCTACACTCGGACTCGATCACACCATGGTGAAGGACCAAGTGCTGATGTCGGCATTCGGTTTTGCCGTTTTTGGCATTGGCTACGAACTTTGCGGCATCACCGTTTCAAAGGTGATTGTGAAGTGGTTCTCTGGTAAGGAAATGGCGTTGGCAATGGGTATTCAAGTGGCGTTGGCGCGTCTTGGCACGGCTTTAGCACTGCTTGGTGGTCCATTCTTGGCAAAATACTATCAGCTCTCCACCCCTATTCTCGTAGGCTTGTTCAGCGTAGGCTTGGCTGTGGTGATTTATTTGATTTATTGCGCTATGGACCGCAAACTCGATAAAGCTTCTGATGCTGACAACAATGAAGAAAAGAAAGTGGAGAAATTCAGTTTTAAAGGTTTGCTCACCACACTTCGCAGTCCTGGATTTTGGCTAATCACACTTTTGTGTATGTTGTATTACTCAGCCCTCTATCCATTCCTCGATTTTGCCACAAAGTTGATGATTTCAAAATATGGTGTGAGTCCTGAATGGGCTGGCGGCATTTCTTCAATATTGCCATTCACCTCCATTATTTTGACTCCTCTTTTTGGTGGTGTTTACGACCGTGTGGGCAAGGGTGCCAGCATTATGATTTTGGGCACAGCCATGCTCACAGTGGTGCTGATGGTGTTCGCTCTTCCGCTCCACTCCAGCTTGCTTGCTGTGGCATTGATGCTCATTTTGGGCGTGGCATTCTCTTTGTTGCCAAGTGTTCTGTGGCCTGCTGTTCCAAAGATTGTGCCCGAACAACAATTAGGTTCGGCATATTCAATCATCTACTATATTCAAAACATAGGTTTGATGCTTGTGCCTATCATCATTGGTAACGTGCTTGATAAAAACACAGTGAATGGTGTGGTTGATTACACAGCCGCCATGTGGGTGTTCTCTGCTATTGGAGCAATGGCGATTGTGGTGTCGGCATTCCTCCTTGTGCTGGATAAGAAATACCACTACGGGCTCCAGTCGCCAAATGTGAAAGATTGATTTAGAGATAATATCCTATAAAAATGAGAGAAGACCGACATTTCAATCGGTCTTCTTTCATTTTATGCTTGTTGCAACATTTGCATGGCTTCGAGGCGACCTGAATTGATGAGGTCGGGGAAGTGGGAGTCGCTGTTGATGAGCACCGGCACATCATATTTCTTAAGCAGTTTGAAATATTGCTGATGTGGGAACATTCGTTGGTCGGTAATCCATTTCTTTGTGTTGATTTCAATTATCAGCCCATTATCCATAATGGCTTCAAACAGGTCGGTCGCCAATTTGTTGTACCAAGGTTCGTGGTCGATGCCGGGATGGAACAGGCTGCCGTTGTGCCCGATTTTGTCGAAATGCCCTATGATGTCGAAACCACCTTTCTCCACCATGTCGGTTGATTGCTTGTAGAACGAACGAATCACACGCTCAATATCGTTGTGGAAGTAGCGCTCCATCTTCTTCTTGAAATTATCGAAATCGCCATCAATATCCACATATTCATCGCTCACAAACGATGGAATGAAATGAACAGAACCGATGCGATAGTCGAGAGGCATATCTTGGAAATATGGGATTGACGGTCCCCAATCGTCAAGGTAGTCTATTTCCATAGAGGTGAAAATACGGATTTGCTGACCATATTGTGCTTTCAGCCTATTCATTTCTGCCAAATAGTCACCTACCTTTTCTTTCGCCATATTGCATGGTGAGAAAAATGGGATTGGAGAGTGTGGGCTTACGCCATAGTGAGTGAAGCCCATTTTGATAGCCTCTTTGATGAAGTCCTCGATAGGCGCATGTCCATCGCAATAAGGGCTATGGCTATGGAAATTATATAATTTGCTCTCTTTTGCTATTCGCTTAAAATCAATCATGATTAAAACATCTTTTCTAATTGGTCATTGCTAAGAACCGAGATAATCGTTTTGCCATCGGGCGTGTAGTTTGGATTTGGCAAACACAGGAGTTTCGACAGCAGCGTGTCCATTTCCTCTTGAAGCATCGTTTTGCCGTAAGGAATGGCGGCAGATTTTGCCACACGCAGTGCGATGCTCTCATACACCTTGGTGGTGATGCTTGTGCCACCCATGCTCACTTCGTCAATCACTTGAAGAATGGTGTCTTTGATGTTGACATTCTCCATACCTGCTGGCACAGCGTTGATCGACCAGTCGTTGCCGCTCAGTTGCGCAAGGTTGAAACCTATTTTTTCCATTTCTGGTTCCAACTCCTTGAGTATGATATTTTGCGAGGTGGTTAATTGAAGCACTTCGGGGAACAGCACACGCTGCGAACTGATGGTGGTGGCATCAAGTTGCTTGATATACTGCTCGAAAAGCACCCTCACGTGAGCACGGTGCTGGTCAACAATCATCAGTCCCGATTTGATGGGTGACAGAATGTATCGCCCCTTCATTTGCATACACATAGCCGACGACATGTCGGGTGTGATGATTTCAGCCTGCACACCATTGTTCACTGGTTCCACTTCACCGATATCAGAGAACGAATCCTCCACATCTTGCTCGGTAATAGAAGCGATGCCCTCCTGTTTGCCTTTCTCGAAGTTTTGATAGAGTTTTTCCCAATCAGGCAGAGGGTTGGATGAGTAGCCACCAAAGTTGCCTGCGCTTTGTGGGTGGTATGATGATCCACCGCCAGCACTGCTTTTGCTTTGTGGCTTAAATGGGTTGTAGGTTGGGTCGACGCCATCTTCTGGTGCCGTAACCACGGTATGGTCGTTGAACGCTGGGATTTCAGGCGCATCGATGGTGTCGAAATCAATTTGTGGAACAGCGCTGAATCGTCCGAGCGATTCTTTCACGGCGGCCGCGAGAATTTGCCAAATAGGCAATTCGTTCTCAAATTTGATTTCTGTTTTTGTGGGGTGTATATTTACGTCTATACTTTCGGGATCTACGGAGAAATTCAGGAAGTAGTTGGGTTGTTCATCGTCGGGGATAAGTTCACTGTAGCTCGAAATGATAGCCTTGTGGAAATAAGGATGGCGCATAAATCTGCCGTTCACAAAAAGGAACTGCAAAAAGTTGCGCTTTCGTGCGCCTTCGGGTTTGCTTACGAAACCGGTGATACGCACAAGTGAGGTGTCGGTGTTGAGCGGAACAAGTTGTTGGTCAACTTTTGCTCCCCACAGCGAAGCGATGCGTTGCTTAAACGACCCTCCAGAAAATTTGTTGAGTAGTTTGTCGTTGTTGGATAGAGAGAAATCCACATGGTGGTTCACCAAAGCCAATTTCTCGTACTCCTTAATAATATTGCTCAGTTCCACCTGATTGCTCTTCAAGAACTTTCTGCGTGCAGGCACGTTGAAGAATATGTTTTTAATCATGAAGTTGGAACCTTCGGGGCACATATCTGGCTCTTGACTTTCGCATTTTGATGCGTTAATCATAATTTTTGTGCCAAGTTGTGCTCCTTTAGCCCTTGTGCGGAGTTCCACCTGTGCGATTGCCGCTATTGATGCCAATGCCTCGCCACGGAATCCCATCGTTTGCAGAGAGAACAGGTCCTCTGCTTTCGAGATTTTCGATGTGCTGTGACGCTCGAAAGCCAATCGGGCATCGGTATCGCTCATACCCTTACCGTTGTCAATCACTTGTATGAGTGTTCTTCCTGCATCTTTCAACACGATTTGAATGCTTGTGGCTCCTGCGTCGATGGCATTTTCCACAAGCTCCTTAATCACAGAGGCTGGGCGCTGTATTACCTCACCTGCCGCAATTTGGTTTGCTACTGAATCTGGAAGTAATTTTATAATATCACTCATTGTTTACGGGTAAAGATTTTGTTTCTTGTGTGTTGTCTTCGTATTTGTCGTCGTCGTCCTTTGGTTGCTCTTCCACTTTAGGTTTGAGTATTTCGTAGGGCTGGCTAATCATTTCGCGCATCATTTCAGAAATATTCAGCACCTCGTAGGGACTTTTTGGACGCAAGTCGTCGAACCATTGATATTCGTCAAGTTTGAGTTGCGACTTTCGTGCAAGGTAAAGCGGAATGACTGTGCCACTCACTTCTGGCCACATCTTCACTTTCTCCACTTCCTGCTTTTCTTTTAAGTCGAGCGACAGGAAACCGCTTTCAGTTCTCACGCATTTATTGTAAGTGGAATCGTTCTCCATCGGGAAGAAAAGCGTTTTCGCATTACCCACGATGTCGGCGTGGCGAAGTTCGTTTCTGGAGGATTCGGTGCCATCGTCGTAATAATCGGTAACTTTCTCAAAATACGCTTTCAGATATTTACCATAGATTTGATTATAGTAGATTTCTCCAAGGTGCTCCACAATCAAGCCCTTGTTGGGAATGGTTGCCCAATCCACCGAGCTGCTGTCGCGCATGTGCACGTTGATTTCGTTGTCGCTCGAAATTTGGCGTTCGCCACTCCATACCACAGGGTGGTTGTAGAGGTTGAGGATAGAGTCGCGCTGCGCAAACGAGAGGTGACCGCAAATGCCTTGCACGTCCTTACGATAGAATTTCACGCCACCAGTAGCAGTCAGCACCCTGTTTTTGTCTGGCTCTTGGATTGTGGTGATGGTGTCGCCGTGGAAGAACAATGTGTCGGAGCGTTCGCCAGTTTTGGCATTCTCCTTATTGTAGATGCGTGCCAACGCCTTGTCAGTGGCGTAGCTCACATGGGTGGTCTCGTTGTGATAGCCATATCCACCAGTGAGAATTGCGTGGTGCTTTGGATCGTTCACCGTCACATTGCCAATTGCTGTGCCCTCGCCAGTGTGCCTGTCGTAATGAATGCTGTCGCCTTCAAGTGTGCGGTCGTCCTTTGCAAAGAGTTTTGGTTGCACCCCATTTTTCACATAAAGGTTGGCTTTTTCGGTGGCAGTGTTGTAGTCGCCATTCGATGTGATGATTTTGTTTTCAGCTGAAGTGATTTCTGCCTCTTCCACCAGTTTTGCAATATTTGTTCGGGTGTTGTAAAGAAGCTTGTTGGTATGAATCACATAATTGTCGCGGCTGTTCACCAAATCCACATTGTTGGTAAACACGGCATTGTCGGTGTTGAAGTTGTATTCACCCACAATGGATGTGAGTACGTTTTTCGGGTCTTCCAACCTACCGTTGGATGAGTATTTGCCAGTATTGCTTGGCACGTAATAGTCGATGGCTTGGCTGGTGAGCGTGCGATTATCTTTAGTGATGCTCACGTTGCCAATCAGGTTCATCACCTCTTTCCTACCGTCGTAGTGAAGTTGGTCGGCTCTGCCGCTTAAATTGTCGGCGCGCTCCATTCTCACATTGCCGAAAGCGTCGATTGAATTGATTTGGTCGTAATAGTGTGCGCTGTCGCAATACAGGTGCATATCCCCTCTCGAAAATTCAATGTTGCCCATCAAAAGAATGTAGGATTCCAATGGATTCTTCACGGGTGCTGAAAGCATAGAGTCGGCACGTTCCAAAAACACCCTGTTGGCTTGGTATCTATTGGCTTCTGGAATTTCCGGCTCAAACTTCTTTACGCTCTTGTGTGTTCTTTTTTGAGCAAAAGTTTCAAAAGCATATATGCCGATAAAAAGAGTCAAAAGGCATAAGATGCATTTTGCAGCCTTATGCCCTGATTGTGAGATATGTGGATTTTTGTTCACCTATATCAGTTTATTGTTTTCGCCAGTTGTATTTAAATTCACAGTTACGCCAGCCTTCGCTGATGTGAACGTAAGTCTTTTTCTGTTTTTCCTTCACCCATTCATCAATGATTTCAGCTTTTCGCTTATTCTCATACATGTCTTTAAGCACTTGGAAGTCTTCAGCGAGGTCGGCTTTGTGTGCCTCAATTCTTCTCACGAGCTTCACCATTGCCACTTGCTGGCGGTTGTTGCTTTTGTTGATTGCAATGAATGGTTCCGAAATTTCTCCAACTTGAAGTTTGTCCACCACCTTGCCAATTTCATCAGGCAGGTCGGCCATCTCAAAGAGAGTGGTGTGGGTTTGTGGATTCATCATCAAGCCCTTGTTGTTGCGAGAGTCCTTATCTTGCGACACATAGAGAGCGGCTTGCTCAAATGTGTATTTATTTGCGAGAATATCTTTGCGGAGAGAGTCGAGCTTCACCACGGCAGAATCGAGGTCTTTTTGATTCACCTTTGGTTTGAGAAGAATGTGGCGTGTGTTGATGCGGTCGCCACGCTTTTCAATCAACTGAATGATGTGATAGCCAAATTCTGTCTCAACAATCTTGCTCACCTTCTTAGGGTCGTTGAGGTTGAAAGCCACATTTGCATATTCAGGAACAAGGTCGTTGCGGCTCTTGAAACCGATTTCACCGCCACTCATTGCCGATCCGTCTTCCGAGTAAAGGAGAGCGAGAGTTGAGAAATCGCTTTCTCCATTATTGACGCGCTGTGCGTAATCGCGCAGACGTGACTTCACCTCGTCGATTTCCTGCTGTGGAATGATTGGGTTGATGGTGATGATTTCCACCTCCACCTGCTTTTGAATGAGAGGAAGTGAATCTTTTGGAATAGAGTTGTAGAATTTGCGCACATCAGAAGGTGTGGCCTTCACATTTTTAGTGAGGCTGCTTTGCACCTGCTGAATGGTGTATTGGTCACGAACGGTGTTCATCAGTTGTTCGCGGATTTCAGGAATAGGTTTTCTGAAATATTCTTCAACTTTCTCCTTTGAGCCAAGATTAGCGATGAAATAGTTGATACGCGCGTCCACGCTTTGCTGTACAGTGGAATTGGGCACTTCTATTGTGTCGATTTTTGCTTGATGCAAAAATAATTTATCAATGGCTATTTGTTCAGGAATCACGCAATATGGATTACCGTCAATGGGAGTGCGTTCGTATTGAAGTTGCTGATACTGTTCTTCAATATCAGATTTGTAGATAGCTTCGTCACCGACAATCCATGCCACTTCTTCAGCGATATTGTTTTGTGCAGTCATCAGATAGCCCATCGCTGTCAAAAATAGGCTAATTGTAAGGAGTCTTAATTTCACTGTTATCGTTTTTTTGTTAATAATCTGTTTTATGATGCCTATAAGCCGCTACTACGGCATATAAATTAAATGCAAATTTCATAAAATTTCATCACATAGCAAAACAAATTATTTTAATTATCATTAAAAGAATAACCGATTTTGCGCAATGTGGATATAAAAAATCTCTTTATCGTGGTGATGCGATAAAGAGATTTAATATTTATGTTAGAAACTTAGTGTTTCTTATGGTTTTACAAGTTTCAAAACATTCTTGTTGATCTTGGCTGGATACTTCTTTTTGAGTTCGCTGAGCCAAGCTTTTTCAAGCTCGTCCTGATAATCGGAAGTTACGAGGCCTTTCACATCGGCAACGCCTTCTGGCTGGTCAATTACACCGCCTTCGAGAACAAATGCGATAGGATATTTCTCATTGCCAGTCTTTTCTGTGCCTTTGAATACCACTGAATCAACCAATTCGTTTTCACCTTGTGCAAAGAGCATTCTTTCCATCTTGATGTTGCTTGAGAATGTCTTGTGCAGAGTAGTGGTCAAAGTGTCTTTTCCGAGTGTAGGAATCATAGCCTTCACTGCTTGAGCGATAGAGTCGCTTTTTGCAGAGAGAATGATGCCCTTGAAGTGAGGTTTTGTCCAGTTGTATTTCTCGCGGTGTGCCATAAAGTAGTTGTTCAAACCAGTAGAATCTTTTGCGGCGCCGTCCCACACCTTCTTGTTGCTGATTTCAAACAAGAGCATACCGTCGCGATACTCGTTAATGAGATTGCGGTATTCTGCGTTGTCGTTAATCAGATTGTCGATGTAGTATTGCATGATTTCCTTGTTTGCGTATGGCTCGATTTGGGCAGCAATGTTGCCAGCAGCTGATTCGATGTCGTACTTAGCTTTAGGATTAACTCTTTTTGCGAGAACTGATGCAGGCACTTTGTTCTTGGCGTAAGTGAAAATCACGAAGTTTGACTTAGCAAGCACATCGCTCACAAAAGCAGAATCGTATTGACCATGCTTTTTCAACTCTTTAATGAGGTAAGAGCGGAATTTTGCGTCGTTGTTCTTGTAGTTGTACAACTTCTTGATTTCTTCCAACTTCTGATTGCGAGCCATTTGGCTGCGTTCGTCGTAAGCGATTGCGCGCTTGATTGATGGCAACGCCTCTTCAAATGAAGGAATGCCCTTGTGGCCAAGCTTCTTTACGATGTGATAGCCGTATTGTGATTCAAAAGGCTCGGAAATTTGACCGTCTTCAAGTTCGAATGACACCTTTTCAAAAGCAGGAACCATTCTGTTCACGCCGAACCAAGGCAATTTGCCACCATGACGGGCAGAACCCTTGTCTTCGCTGTACTTCTTAGCCATTTTCTCGAAGTCGGCACCGTTCTTCACTGAATCGTAAATTTCTTCAATTCTTGCTTTAACCACAGCCTTAGCAGAGTCGTCGAGGTTGCGAGTCATAAGCATGATGTGCTCTACTTCCACTTGACCTGGGTCTTGACGCTTGCCGTTTACACGAATAAGGTGGTTACCAAAGTCGGTGCGGAATGGCTTGCTAATCTGACCGATTGGAGTGGTGTAAGCCACCATTTCCCAACCGTAAGGGTAAATGCCAGATGCAGTGTAACCGTAGTGGCCTGCATTGTGTGTAACTGCTGGGTCGATAGAGAACTTCTTTGCGAGTTCGCCCCAGTCTTCGCCCTTGATTACACATGTACGAATGCTGTCGAGGCGTGCAAGAATCTCTTTGTTTTCCTTAGCGTCCTTGCCGAGAGGAAGCATGATGTGGTCGAGGTCCACATTGGTCTTCATTCTTTCGTATGCTTCTTTTTCAAGACGCACATTCACAGTGGTGTCTTCGAGGAAATCCTTAACCATGCCTTCCTTGTAGCCGTTGTACTCAGCCAAGAAAGATTTGAGAGTGTCAACACCTTCTGCTTCAGCGTCAGCCACTTTTTGCTTGTAGGTAACAAAGCGGTCAACATACTGGTCGAGAGTTTCTTTCTCTACTTGCTGTTGGTTGTTCTTTTTGTATAGATATTCAAACTCCGAGAGATGAATGTCCTTTCCGTTAATGGTCATCAACACAGGGTCTTTTGCCGCAAAAGCCAGGCAAACGCCACCTATGAGTGCACCAATCATCAATTTAATTTTCATAGTTTTAAAATTAATTCAATTTGTCATTATAGAAATAATAACGAAATTTTGTTCCGATTATTGTAAATCAAATCAAAACTCTGAATCGATTATAATTATCCGCGGCTGTAGTTAGGAGCTTCGCTGGTGATTGCCACATCGTGTGGGTGGCTTTCTGCTACACCTGCATTTGTGATCTTAACGAATTGAGCCTGATGCAATTTCTCGATGTTTTCAGCACCGCAATACCCCATACCAGCACGCAGACCGCCGAGCATTTGATATGCCACTTCGTAAAGAGTGCCCTTGTATGGCACGCGAGCTGCAATACCTTCTGGAACGAGCTTCTTGCTGTCGGTGACATTGTTTTGGAAATAACGGTCTTTTGAACCTTTTTCCATAGCTTCGAGCGAACCCATGCCACGATATGATTTGTACTTTCTGCCGTTGAAGATGATGGTGTCGCCAGGAGATTCCTCCACACCTGCAAACATACCACCGAGCATCACAGAATATGCGCCAGCAGCGAGAGCCTTCACGATGTCGCCCGAATAGCGGATGCCACCATCGGCAATCAATGGAACGCCAGTTCCTTCGAGGGCTTTAGCCACATCGTAAACAGCGCTTAATTGTGGAACTCCGATACCGGCAATGATACGGGTGGTGCAGATAGAACCAGGACCGATACCCACTTTCACACCATCAGCACCATTTTCCACGAGGAATTTGGCAGCTTCGCCAGTAGCGATATTACCCACCACCACATCGATTTGTGGGAAAGAGCGCTTCACTTGTTGGAGAATATCTACTACACCCTTAGTGTGACCGTGTGCAGTGTCGATAACGATAGCGTCAACGCCTGCTTCTACAAGTGCTTCAGCTCTCTTGAGGCTGTCGCCAGTCACACCGATACCGGCTGCTACACGCAGGCGGCCGAGAGCGTCCTTGCAAGCGTTTGGTTTGTCTTTAGCTTTGGTGATGTCTTTGTAGGTGACCAAACCGATGAGTTTGCCATCCTTGTCAACTACAGGGAGTTTTTCAATTTTGTGAGTTTGGAGAATGTCGGCAGCTTCGTCGAGGTTGGTTGATGAAGAAGTGGTCACCAAGTGGTCGCTTGTCATCACCTCGTCGATTTTGCGTTCCACATTTTTTTCAAATCGCAAGTCGCGGTTGGTGACGATACCCACAAGTTTCTTGTTTTCGTCAACTACGGGAATACCGCCGATGTGGTACTCACTCATGATGTTGAGTGCATCGATTACCCTTGAGCCACGCTTGATGGTCACTGGGTCGTAAATCATACCGTTTTCTGCACGTTTCACGGTGTGCACTTGGCGCGCTTGCTCCTCAATGCTCATGTTTTTGTGAATTACACCAATACCACCTTCGCGAGCAATAGCAATAGCTAATGCTGCTTCAGTTACGGTGTCCATCGCTGCGGAAATCAGCGGAACATTAAGGGTGATGTTACGGGAGAACTTGGTTTGAAGATTTACATCTTTGGGTAATACTTCAGAATACGCTGGAATCAGCAGGACATCATCAAAGGTGAGTCCGTCCATTTTTACACGATCTGCAATAAATGACATATATTTTGAGTTTAAATAATTCCCTAAGAGATAATGCGTACTAATAAGTACTTGCTCACTTATTGCACACAAAATTACTAATTTTTAATGGCTTTTCACAAAAAAACAGGCAAAAAATTCTTAAAAGATAATTTTGCCTGATTTGGTTTGTGCGTACATATATTATATGAAAGGTGTTAATGGCTTTGTTAGTTAGCCAGTTCGCTGGTGAATTTGATGCGCACCAGTCTGATTTCTTCTTCCGTATATTCCGAACCTAACTCTTCGAGGGCTTCGTGCATGTTGTCGGTTTCGCTTTCCATAAAGTATTGGAAAATGTCGTCAACGTGGTCATCGTCCATTATTTCGTTCAGATAGTAGTTGATGTTGAGCTTCGTGCCAGAATATACGATAGCTTCAAGTTCTTCCAGCAACTCATCGAACGACAAGTGGTCGGATTCCGCAATGGAATCAAGGTCCACTTTGTGGTCGATAGCTTTAATGATGCTGATTTTCAACTTGCTCTTGTTGGCTTTAGAACGAACGCGAATATCCTCTGGACGCTCAATGTCGTTCTCTTCCACATATTTCTTGATAACATCAACAAACTCCTTGCCATATCGCTTTGCTTTGCCCTCTCCCACTCCCTTCATGGTCTTCAACTCATCGAGGGTGATGGGATAAAATGTGCACATATCTTCCAGCGTGGGCTCTTGGAAAACCACGTAAGGCGGCACGTTGAGTTTGTCGGATATTTTCTTTCTCAAATCAGTGAGAATGTGGTGCAACTGTGGGTCAAGCACATTTGCGGTGGTGTTGAGAATTGCCACATTTTCCGTTTCGGAGAAATCTCTGTCGAGAACGATGTGGAATTTCTCTTTACTTTTAAGGAAGTCCAGTCCCTTCTGCGTCACTCGCAATATGCGGTTGTTGTCGATGTCGCTCTCAATATAGCCATATACGCGAGCTTGGTAGATGACAGTTTTGAGGAATTTGTCGTCACGGTTAGTGATGGCACCAAACTCTTCGTAGGTGTCGAGCTTAAATTCTACGATTTCTTTCGTCTTTATGCCCAACACGAAGTTGATGATGTCGTTGGGTTTGTATTTACCTTTCAGCACCAGAATGGCTTCAAGCAGCGCACGCAGCTCCTCGCTTGCGTTTTCTTGCTTCTTGGGGAAAAGGCAGTTGTCGCAACATTTACAGTTGGGCTCGGTATAGTCCTCGCCAAAGTATTTGAGCAGTGTTTTTCGGCGGCAAATCGACGATTCTGCATATTGGGCAGTCTCGGCAAGGAGCAACTTGCCTATCTCTTGCTCGCTTACGGGTTTGCCTTGAATGAACTTCTGCAATTTCAGCAAATCCTTCTTGGCATAGAAAGTGATGCTTCTGCCCTCTCCTCCGTCGCGGCCAGCGCGTCCGGTTTCCTGATAGTAGCCTTCCAGACTCTTGGGAATGTCGTAGTGGATAACGAATCTCACGTCTGGCTTGTCGATGCCCATACCAAAAGCGATTGTGGCAACAATCACCTGCACATCGTCTTTCAGAAACTTATCTTGATTTTCCGACCTCACAGCACTTTCCATGCCTGCATGGTAAGGGAGCGCCTTGATGTCGTTCACATTGAGCAATTCAGCCAATTCTTCCACCTTTTTTCTACTCAGACAGTAGATGATACCCGATTTCCCCTTCATGCTTTTGATGAAGCGGATAATCTCCTTGTCCACATTCTCGGTTTTCGGCCGCACCTCGTAGTAAAGGTTCGGGCGGTTGAACGATGACTTAAACACCTTTCCATCGGCAATGTCGAGGTTCTTCATAATGTCGTGCTGAACCTTTGGCGTGGCTGTGGCGGTGAGCGCAATGATTGGTCTTCTGCCAATCTGCTCAATGTTTTGTCGGATGTTTCTATATTCTGTGCGGAAATCATGCCCCCACTCCGAGATACAGTGTGCCTCGTCTACTGCGTAGAATGAAATTTTTACACTTCTGAGAAACTCGATGTTCTCTTTCTTTGTGAACGATTCGGGAGCAACGTACAGGAGTTTGGTTTTGCCTGAATACACATCTTCTTTCACCTGGTCGATTGCCTGACGATTGAGCGTGGAATTTAGGAAGTGGGCTATACTGTCGTCTTCGCTGAAATGTCGCATTGCGTCAACTTGGTTTTTCATCAATGCGATAAGTGGTGATATGACAATAGCGGTTCCTTCCATCATTAATGAGGGAAGCTGATAGCATAGTGATTTTCCTCCGCCAGTTGGCATCAAAACAAATGAGTCGTTTTCAGAAAGGAGGTTAAGAATAATCTCTTCTTGGTTTCCTTTGAAGGTGTCGAACCCAAAATGCTTTTTTAATTCTTCTGTGACTTTTTTAATATCAGGCATAGTGATTTTGGTAAAAAGGCTTTATTACAACACAAATTTAATAAAATAGAATGGGGCAAACAAATTTTTTTGCGATTTGTTTGCCCCATAAAATGGATTTTCGTTAAAAAACGTTATTTTGCGTCCTTTAATATTTCAAAATTTGACTTTTCAAGTTGCTCTTTAGCGTAGTCGAGCGTCACAGTGTACTTCTTCGCCTTAGATGATGGCACTTCATACATTGCCTCGGTCATGATGGTTTCGAACAGAGAGCGAAGGCCGCGGGCACCGAGTTTGTATTCCACAGCTTTGCTCACGATGTAGTCGAGCACGCTGTCTTCGACTTCCAGTTTCACACCGTCCATCTTAAAGAGCTTTTCGTATTGCTTGGTGATAGCGTTTTTAGGCTCAGTAAGAATGCGGCGCAATGCTTCGTTGTCAAGTGGTTCCAAGTTGGTGAGCACTGGCAGACGGCCAATGATTTCAGGAATCAGACCGAATGAGCGAAGGTCTTGTGGAGCCACGAAGTGCAACAGGCGGTTTTGTTCCAAGCGGCGGAACTTGCTGTCGGTTCCGAAGCCCACAACCTGTGTGTTGAGGCGTTGAGCAATCTTGCGCTCGATGCCTTCGAAGGCACCACCGCAGATAAACAGAATGTTTTTGGTGTCGACAGGAATCAACTTTTGTTCAGGGTGCTTGCGTCCGCCTTGTGGTGGCACATTCACAACAGAACCTTCTAAAAGTTTCAACAGACCTTGCTGAACACCTTCACCACTCACATCGCGAGTGATGGAAGGATTGTCGCCCTTTCTTGCAATTTTGTCAATCTCATCAATAAACACGATACCTCTTTCGGCTTCCTTCAAGTTGTAGTCGCAAGCCTGAAGAAGGCGCACCAGAAGGCTCTCGATGTCCTCGCCCACATAACCAGCCTCGGTAAGCACAGTGGCATCAACGATTGCGAAAGGCACTTTCAAGAGCTTTGCAATGGTTTTTGCAAGAAGTGTTTTGCCTGTACCTGTAGGGCCAACGATAATGATGTTCGACTTCTCGATTTCTACATCATCATCGGTCTTTTCCTGAACCAATCGCTTGTAGTGGTTGTAAACAGCCACCGAAAGATATTTCTTCGCGTCGTCTTGACCGATAACGTATTCGTCGAGATACTCTTTGATTTCGCTTGGCTTAGGGAGAGTTTTGAAGTCGATATCGGGGCTTTCGGTCTTGTACATCTTGTCGAGGTATTCCTTAGCCAACTGGTCGGCACGCTCGGCGCATTCGTTACAAATGCAACCGTTCATGCCAGGCATCAGCAGTTCTACCTCGCTTTCAAGTCTGCCACAAAAACTACATCTAAGCCCTTGTTCCGTCTTTTTTGCCATTCAGTATATTATTTGCTTTTTTCGAGAACTCGGTCAATCATACCGTAATCCACAGCCTCTTGGGCTGTCATCCAGTAGTCGCGGTCGCTGTCTTGGTACACCTTGTCGTAAGGTTGGCCAGAGTGCTCGCTGATGATGGTGTAGAGTTCTTTTTTGAGTTTCAAAATTTCGCGAGATGTGATTTCAATGTCGGAGGCCTGTCCTTGAATGCCACCCATTGGTTGGTGAATCATCACGCGTGAGTGCTTGAGTGCAAATCTCTTGTCTTTAGCGCCTGCTACGAGAAGCACTGCCGCCATTGATGCTGCCATACCGGTGCAGATAGTAGATACATCACTTTGAATGTATTGCATAGTGTCGTAGATGCCGAGACCTGCAGAAACAGAGCCACCAGGAGAATTGATGTAGATCGACACATCTTTTCCTGGCTCAGAAGAGTCTAAGTAAAGGAGTTGAGCCTGAATCACATTGGCAGTATAGTCGTCAACTTGTGTGCCCAAAAAGATGATGCGGTCCATCATCAGGCGAGAGAACACGTCCATTTGAGCCACATTGAGTTTGCGCTCTTCAATGATGGTTGGAGAGATGTAGCTGTCGCTCACTTGGCTGGTGTATTGGTCAAGTGCCAGTCCGTTCATTCCGCGGTGGTGAACTGCAAATTTTCTGAAATCGTTATTCATGTTGTTTTGATTTAGTGTTTGTGAACGATTTGTGATTTATAAAATCGAGAGCGGCTCTGCATTGTGACGGCCGCTCTCGATATGTGTTGTTGTTTTGGCTTCGAATTATTTTGACATTCAAAATTTAAAAGCGGAACCAAAACATACTCTTAATATATTGTCAAGAGATTATTTTGCGGCTTCAAAAAGCTTGTTGAAATCTTCAACGCTCACAGTCTTTTCGTCGATACCAACTGCGTCTTGAATAGCGGCATACACCTTATCTTCGAATGCGCGGTTTTGGATATCGCTCTTCACGTCGTCTTTCTTGAGCAATTCTTGTGCATATTTTTCAATCACGTCTTCAGGAAGGTTCGACATGCCGTATTGTGCGAATTGTTGTGCAGCGTAGAAGCGAGCAAGGCGGAGCATATCTTCTTCTTCAACCTTGATGTCGTAGTTGCGAGCCACTTTCTCCTTGATGAGCTGCCATTGGATTTGAGCGCGAGTCTTTTCGTAGTCTTCTTCTACCTTTTGAGCTGCATTTTCTTCTTTGCTGCGAGCTGCCAAGAACTTCTTGAGGAATTCATCAGGGAGTTCGAGGTCGCCAGCTTTCTTGCGAAGCACGCGTTCTGCATCGATAGTGAAACGGTAGTTGCTGTCGTTCTTCAATTGAGCGCTAATCATTTCCTTCACCTTTTCAGTGTATTCTTCTACGCTCTTAGCCACGTCCTTACCGAGCACGTTGTCGAAGAACTCTTGGTTCATTTCTGCATCTTGGTTCACAAGAATTTCGTTAACGAGGAATTGGAAGTCGCTTTCGTTGTTGGCTTGTTCCTTGTCCACATTGAGAAGTGATGCGAGTTCGGTAACATTGCCTTCAGTGGCCTTGAATGGGTTGTAAACCACCAAGTCGCCAACCTTAGCGCCGATGAATTTAGCCTTTTCATCGTCGTTCTTCATATATTGTGGAGAGAAGATAGTCTTTTCAACCTTCAAACCGTCTTCTTTCTGAGTGCCATCAGCGTTGAGCTCGATCATTTCACCCTTTACGAGAGCGTCTTCAACCACAGCTTCGCCAGGAACTTGCTTGCCGAAACGCTTTTTGAAAGCATCGGTTTGCTTGTCGATCATATCTTGGCTCACTTCGATGGTATAGTATGGAATCTTCACACGCTTGTCGAGCTTGATTTCAAATTCAGGAGCAAGACCGAGTTCGAACTTGAAGTCAAATTCAGTGTCTTTTGTGAAGTCAACCTTAGTGTCTTCAGAAATCATTGGTTCGCCGAGAACGTCGAGCTTGTTCTCAACGATATAATTGCTCAATGCGCGACCCACTTGGCGTTCCACAACTTGTGCGAGAACATCGGTACCGAACATTTTCTTCAATAAACCTGCTGGAACGTGACCTGGACGGAAGCCCTTCACTGGGTGCTTTCTGCCAATGTTGTTCAATTCTTTTTTTACTTCTGCTTGATAATCTTCTTCTTTGATTGCGATGGAAAGAACTCCATTCACATTTCCTTGTTTGTCAAATGTAACGTTCATCTTTTGTGATAAAGTGTTTGTTATTTAATTTTATTTTTTATTTCGTTGTATTGTTGCCAATTAGCCTACAAAATTACTACCAATCTGCTCAATAGGCAAATTTGGAGGCGATTTTTTTCGCCATATAAAGATAATGATGTCAAATAATTGGGGTTTCAGAGTTTGTTATACCCTTTTTCAATGCAAATTGTGTGCCAATAAATCAGAAATTCCGCTTTGGCATCCAGATTTGTGCCAAAACGGAATCTCCTTGATTATGATATGAGCTATTACTTATAGCGAGAGTGTCATGTGATTGTCCTCAGCCATCTTTCGCATGTTCAAAATGGCATATCTCATTCTGCCAAGTGCGGTGTTGATACTGACATTTGTCATGCTGGCAATTTCTTTGAAACTCATTTCCTTAAAGTAGCGCATTTGCAGCACTTCCCTTTGATTGTCGGGCAGAGCCATAATCAGACGGTGAATGTCGGTTTCGATTTGCGTCGAAATCAAGTAATCCTCCACTGTGGATTCGCTCAACTCTTTACGGTTGAGAATATCGATTTCGCTGGCATCGGTGGATTGCAAGTTTTCCGACTTCTCTTTTCTGAAATGGTCGAATACGAGATTGTGGGCAATGCGTGTGATCCATGCCGAGAATCGTCCGTTCTCCACGTATCGATTCTGCTTTATAGTCATAATTGCTTTGACGAACGTCTCTTGGAAGATGTCGTCGGCCAATTCTGGATTTTTGACAAAATGTAAAATATATGAATAGACACGATCTTTATGGCGGTCAATCAGCACGTCAAAAGCATCGTTATTGCCATCAACATATAAAGCGATTAAGCATTCGTCGCTTTTCTCTTTGAGTGTCATCATCACTAATCTATTTTGTTGTTAAATAGGTAGATGTTTGTCGATAGGCGCTTTATTTTAAATTGTGAGTGTTTGTTTAATTGGTGAATTACAATGCAAATATATATCAAATAATTTGAAAATTTGCATTTTTCTTAGAAAAAGTAGCAGTTAAATTAAAAAATGAATAAAAATGGTGTGCTATTTTTTGAACTTTTTCCAAAGTTTGTAGCCCAGCATAGTGGTCTTGGCACCGAGTATCAAGTAGTCGGTAGTTTTCAACCCCTTCAGCACGTTGTTGTTGAATAGCAATGCGCGCACGCCATGGCTGGTTGTCTTGCTTTTAGCCATTTCGTAAGCCGATAAGAGTTGGGATTTGCTCACTTCGGTCATGATGAGAGCCTTTGCCCTTTTCATGCGCAATTCTTCTAATGTGTATCCCTTCCACTGGTTAGTCTGTTCCATACTCATTAGCTATTTGTTTTCGTTTTGGGGGTTGTTAAACATTAGTTTGGTTACAAATCTTGTGATTGGGTTTACAATCAGCACCGTCTTGAAAGTGAATATCAGCAAACAGATGAGTGCCCAAATGCCAGCCACGATAAGGTACGACAGCGCAGGACTGTCGGTGGCTTTGCTCAGGGTGTTCACCAGCGCAAACGACAGGAACATCAGTATGCTGAATCCGATGAGCAACGCAATGGCAAAGATTGCGATTTGCACCAAGAGAATCGACAGCTTTTCGGCAAGGGTGAGTTTTGAATAGTCGTATTTCGACGATATGAAAACCTTTGCCTGGTTAAAAAGAGATTTGTAATCAACTTCAGCCATATTGCTTTTTGTTTAAATTTTAGACGCGACAGCACCACGAAGCTGCCGTCGCGTTAGGTATGTGTTATCGATAGAACAATTTTCGGTTATTGTTCGATTTGTGCGCTGATTTGGTCAACGAGACGCTCTACTTCGTCGTCGGTGAAGTCGATGCCTTTTTTCTTCAGCAAGTCTTTGATGCGTTTGCGAGTGTCCTCACCTTTTTCAGGAGCGAACAGAATGGCGATTGCGCAGCCCACGAGCGCACCACCCAGGAATGAATATATTAACGATTTCATAGTGGTGAATTGTTTTAGAGTTCTTTTTCAATTTCTTCAGTAATGTCGTCAACAAGCTCGTCCATTTTCTTAGGATTGAGTTTGATGCCTGCTTTTTTCACAGCATCGGCGATTTTTGTACGGGTGTTGGAACCCTTGTCGGGGGCAAACAATAAGCCCACAGCTGCACCAGCAACTACACCGCCAACCACAGCCATAACAATGTTGATAGGTTTCATAATTATACAGTGTTTTTGATTAATAATAGTTCATTAATGCTTTGAATGGCAAATCCTCGCCTTTCGTGGTATAAAATTAGAAATTGTTTTTTGTATTTCCAAAATTTTGCGTTAAAATTTAAGATTATTAGCATTTGTGGGTACATGCCAACTTTTTTTTATGAGGCATTATGTGTAATTTTGTGCTCTTAATAGAAATCAAATGACATCTACCGATATTATTATAAAAGGAGCGCGCGTCAACAATCTGAAAAATGTGGATGTGCGTATTCCACGCAATAAGTTTGTTGTTATCACCGGGCTTTCCGGCTCAGGCAAATCATCGCTGGCTTTCGACACGCTCTATGCCGAGGGGCAAAGGCGTTATGTGGAGAGTCTGTCGTCATACGCTCGCCAGTTTTTGGGGCGTATGTCGAAGCCTGATTGTGATTTTATCAAAGGGCTTCCACCTGCCATTGCCATTGAGCAAAAGGTGAATACACGAAACTCGCGAAGCACTGTGGGTACATCCACCGAACTTTACGACTATTTGAGAATGCTGTTCTCCCGTGTGGGCAAGACCTACTCCCCTATTTCCGGTGAATTGGTGAAAAAGCACACTTCTGAAGATGTGTTGAACTACATTCATTCGTTTCCAGAGGGCACAAGGATTGCCATCCTCACAGAAATTGTTTTGCCTGAAGGCAGAACTTTTGATGAGCAGCTCGACGTGCTGATAAAAGGTGGATATTCCCGATTGGAGAAAGACGGCAGGTTTTTCCAAATTGCCGATGTGAAAGCCAGTGAACCAGCTGATGCTGATTCGTATCGGTTGCTCATCGACCGTGTGGCTGTAACGAACAACAAGGAGGACGATATGCGCATACTGGACTCTTTGCAGACTGCATTTTACGAAGGTCGCGAGGAGTGTGTGATAAAAGCGTGGAATGCTGATGGAGGCGTTACCGAGCAAATATTCTCAAAGCGTTTCGAAGCCGACGGCATCCAATTTCAAGAACCCTCTGACTTGATGTTCAATTTCAATAACCCTATCGGCGCTTGCCCCGAATGTGAGGGCTTTGGTAAGGTTGTGGGCATTGATGAGAATTTGGTGGTGCCTAACAAGACGCTCTCGGTGTATGAAGATGCGGTGATGTGCTGGCGTGGTCAGGTGATGAGCGAATGGAAAAGGGAATTTATTCATGCGGCTTCCACGGTCAATTTCCCGATTCACAGGGAATACTACCGACTCACTCAAGAGCAGAAAGATTTACTTTGGCACGGTTTCAACGGATTCCCCGGCATTGACGGATTCTTTGAATGGGTGAAAAGCAAGTCATATAATATCCAATATCGTGTGATGCTCGCTCGCTATCGTGGCAAGACCACTTGTCCAGTGTGTGGGGGCAGCAGATTGAAGCCAGAGGCTTCGTATGTGAAAGTGAGCGGTAAAACCATTCACGACCTCGTGGCAATACCGGTGCGTGACTTGGCGGAATGGTTCAAGCACATACAGCTTGACGATTCAGAGCGAATTGTGGCAAAACGATTACTTGAGGAAATCAATAATCGCTTGTCGTATCTGAACGAAGTGGGCTTGGGTTATCTCACGCTCGACCGCCTGTCGTCGTCGCTGTCGGGTGGCGAAAGTCAGCGTATTAATTTGGCTACATCATTGGGCAGTACGCTCGTGGGCAGTATATATATATTAGATGAGCCAAGTATTGGTTTGCATTCACGCGACACTGCGCGCCTAATTAATGTGCTCCGAATGCTTCAAAAGGCAGGCAACACCGTGGTGGTGGTGGAGCATGATGAGGAAATCATAAGAGCTGCCGATTATTTAATAGATGTGGGTCCGGAAGCAGGGCGCAAAGGCGGCAATATTGTATATCAAGGCGAAGTGGCTTCGCTCGTGTCGGCTGACAATAGCTACACCACAAAATATCTGACTGGCGTTTTGAAAATTCCTGTGCCCACCTCGCGCCGAAAGTGGAGCAATTACATTTGGGTGAAGGGCGCAGCTGAAAACAACCTGAAAGGGATTGATGTGAAATTCCCATTGGGTGTGATGACTGTGGTGACTGGCGTTAGCGGTTCAGGTAAATCTACCCTTGTTGATGATATTTTATATCGGGCGCTTGCGCGTCATTTTGGCGAGAATGTTGATGCCCCCGGCACATTCGCTTCGCTTGAAGGCGATTTGAATTTGATTTCAGGCGTGGAGATGGTTGACCAGAACCCTATCGGCAAATCATCGCGAAGCAATCCTGCCACTTATTTGAAAGCATTTGATGAAATCCGTTCGCTCTACGCCCAGCAGCAGCTGTCGAAGCAAATGGGATATAACATGGGTTATTTCTCGTTCAACTCTGGCGGTGGTCGCTGCGAGGAATGTAAGGGCGAAGGCACTATCACCATCGAAATGCAGTTTATGGCTGACATCACGCTCACTTGCGACGCTTGCCACGGTAAGCGCTTTGCTCAAAGCGCATTAGATGTGCTGTACAGAGGCAAAACGATTTCCGACATTTTGGAAATGACCGTGAATCAAGCCATCGAGTTTTTCTCCGAAGAACAGCGATTTAATGAAAAGAAAATCGTGAACAGACTGAAACCACTCCAAGATGTGGGACTGGGCTACATCAAACTCGGTCAGTCGTCATCCACTCTGTCAGGCGGTGAGAATCAGCGTGTGAAATTGGCGTATTTCATGAGTGGCGAGAAGAAAAACCACACCATGTTTATTTTCGATGAGCCATCAACAGGTCTTCACTTCCACGACATCAACACCTTGATGAAATCGTTCAACTTGCTGGTGCAGAAAGGCCATACAGTGGTGATTATTGAACACAATATGGACATCACAAAATGTGCCGACCACATTATCGACCTTGGACCAGAGGGTGGTGCTGAAGGCGGCACGCTTGTGGTGGAAGGCACACCAGAGCAAGTGGTGAAATGCGAAGCAAGCTACACTGGTAAATTCCTCGCCGAGAAACTGTGATTATTTTATAGCAAAATAAAAGTCGCCTATCCTGCAACGAATTAGGCGACTTTATTTTTTTTGATATGTGGCTGTGAACTTATATTAGTCCAGGGATTAAACTTTCAATCCATATCACAGCGATGCCTGCGAGATAGCCCGACATGGCAATCAGTGAAAATCTCTTGAGATACCAGAAGAATGGAATCTTTTCGATGCCCATTGCCACCACACCAGCGGCAGAGCCAATAATCAGCATACTGCCACCAACGCCAGCGGTGAATGTGAGCAACAGCCAGAAAATGCCGTCTTGGGTGAATGCTGCATAATATGAAGGGTCAGTTGCCACTAATGCAGTAGGTATTTCACCAAACATCTTCATGCAAGCCGACACGAGTGGCACATTGTCGATAACTGCTGAAAGGTAACCAATAAGTGTGGTCATAGCAAATGGCTCATGGATGCCTTCGTCCATCGTTTGAGCAAGGTTGCCAAGAATGCCAGCTTCGCTCAATACCGACACTGCCATCAGAATGCCGAGGAAGAACAGAATGGTTGACATGTCGATGCCCTTGGCTGCTTGGTCAACTCTTGCGCCCAATCCCGACTCAATTTTATAACGGCGAACGATGATTTCGGTAATCAGCCAAATAAAGCCGAGGGAAATGATAATTCCCATAAAAGGAGGAAGCCCTGTGAGGGTTTTGAACACAGGCACAAATAGCAAGCTGCACACGCCAACTACCAACACGAATTTGCTTACCGAAGGGAAACGACGATAGATAACACGGTTTTTGTTTTGTGCCTCGTCGCAGTGTGGAAGTTCATCATTGTCGATCATTCTTGTGGCAATAAGCAGCGGCACTACCATCGACACCAAACTTGGAATCAGCAGTGTGGTGATCAGTTGTCCGGTGCTCACCTTGTCGCCCATCCACAGCATAATGGTGGTGACATCGCCAATTGGCGAGAATGCGCCGCCACTATTGGCAGCAATCACAATCACACTTGAGAAAATCCAACGCTCGTTTTGCTTCTTCAAAAGGCAGCCCACCATTGTCACCATAATAATAGTGGTGGTGAGGTTGTCGAGAACTGCCGACATAAAGAAAGTGACAAATGCCATAATCCAGAGCAGTTTTCTCTTTCTTCTGGCAGTGATGGTTTCGGTGATAATGTTGAATCCTCCATATCGGTCAATTACCTCCACAATGGTCATAGCGCCAATGAGGAAGATAAGAATCTCGCACGTGTCGCCAAGTTGTTCCAGCACTTTGGCATTCACATCCGTGTCGCCCGACATGGTGGCATATATTGCCCAAAGCAGTCCGCACATAATCAGTGCAAATGTACCTTTGTTAGTGTGCAGAGGGTGTTCGCAAGTGATAAGAAGATATCCGACTACGAATATCGCGATGAGAAGAGCAGTCATATCTTATAAAATGTAAGAGTGTGGCTTGTAAAAAAGTAGTTGTTTATCTGAAACTCTCGCTGCTTTGAATTGTTTTTTTGTCTTTTGCTACGCCTCTGCGTGCCAAGTAGAAATACACTACAGTCAATCCAAGCAGAGCGTTGCTGAGCATCACATGGAGCTCTCCCCCATTAAGTGCTTGGTAAGTGAGGATTGCGATTGAGATGGCAATCACAATGGTAAGCAAAATGCAGATTGAGCAAAGCTTGAGTTGGAGTTTGAGGTTTTTGAATTTGAAGATGGTGATAAGTGCTAAGATAGCGGTAAGTGCATTTAATACGCAGAGCACGAAATTGGGCGCGGTTTTACCAGCGGCACCAGTGGCGAGTGCTCCGATTAAAAATTCATTTTCACCATTAGTAATAGTAGTCGAGGTTGTAAAAGTAAAAATCCCCAAAAAGATTGCTGCAATCAATAAATAAAGCGATTGCAATCGTTGTAGAACCATAGTTGTTGTTTATAATTAATGATTTATCAATTTATTATGTGCAAAAATACGGTTTTTATTTAAATAATTCATTATTTTTGTATTACTGTTTCTCAACTTTTGCACAGAATTTGCAAAATTGACTACTTAATACACTATTTAAAACATGACATTAAAAGAAATCACTCAATATAAAACCGATATCACCAGCTTGATTGACGGTGGCAGACTTTATGAGGCCATCGTTAAACTACAGCCTGTGGTAGAGGAAGTTGCCGATTATAATTTAATCCAGCAGTTGAACACGGCGAAAGTGTCGTACGACTATTTGCTGCAATATTTCCTTGATGGCGTGAAAGATGATGGCAGAAATGACATGATTGATAAAATCACAGAGAGTATTTATCTCATTACGGATAAATGTGTGATAGCACTTTCTGCCAAACAGTCGTTTGAACTGTTTTACACTAAAGCATCGGTCCTTCGTGGCGTGTCAGTTGCAGATTTAGTGTCGAAACACCAGAATTTGCAGAAAAAGTATGAACTGTTGACTGGAGTGGATGCAGAGTCGCAAAACGCTCGTGCCATTTCTGACCTTAAAAGGGAGAAAGAAAATGTGGTGGTTGACCTTTTTAATAAGGTGTGGTGCAGTTTTCCATTAGTGAAAGAAGATTCCAACGAACTTAAGGAATGGTTTGCTTACGCTGAAGAATATGAAAAGCAGTTGGTTTTGTCGGCAATGTTTTTGGGGCAAACCAAGTTTTACGACGAGTCGAAATTGGTTTTCTTGCTTGAGTCGTATATCACTGCTTCAGATATTGATACACAAACTCGTGCCCTAACTGGAGCATTCCTTGTGATGATGCTTTATCCACATCGTGTGGGCAGATCGATATTTGTGGGAAAACTCCTTGCGGAAGCGTCGGAGAATGTGAATTTCCGTTCTGATGTTAGCTCCGTGATGCAAAGGTTGGTGCGCTCGCGTAATGCCGAGAATGTGTCGAAGCGAATGCGTGAGGAACTGATGCCCAATATCATGAATATGGACCCTGGCTTGGTGTCGAAGCTCAAAGGTAAAGGTGCAATCGATCCGATGGACTTGGAAGAAAATCCACAATGGCAAGAATGGCTCAACAAAAGTGGTGTGAGCAAGAAAATGGAGGAACTGAATAAACTTCAAACCGAAGGCGAAGATGTGTTTATCTCCACATTCTCTCACCTGAAGTCGTTCCCATTCTTTAATGTGATGGCGAATTGGTTCCTTCCGTTCTACCCCACCCACTCTTCTTTAGACGACAGTTTCCCAGCCGAGAGCCGCAAAATGGTGAAGATTATCAAATATGCGCCATTCCTTTGCGACAGCGACAAGTATTCGTTCTGCTTTTCTTTGGCATCGGTTCCCGACTCGCAAAAGAGCGCAATGATGGGGCAAATGGATATTCACAACACTGATTTGCAAGAACTTGAATCCACAGAACTGCCTGACGATAAGAAAAAATCGCGCGACACATCAATTAATGGCTACATACAGTCGCTTTACCGCTTTTTCACTTTGTTTTCAAGGAAAAACGACTTTTTGTCGGTTTTCAAAAGCGATATGGACTTCACTCAACTGCCATTCTTTGAATTGTGGGGGCTTGACCAAACTGCGCTTTTGACCATCGCCGAATATTATTTGAAAAACGGCTTTTATGAAGATGCTGTTTCGTATTTCTCCTATATACAAAAGCATTTTGAAGATGTGGCACCACACATTCTACAAAAGATGGGGTTTGCCTATCAGAATTTAGGCGATTACAGAAACGCTATCCAATATTATCAGCGATATGAGTTGGTGGATGAGAATGATTTGTGGAACAACCGTCACATAGCCATTTGCTACCGCTCGCTGAAGCAATATGAGAAAGCGCTTAAGTATTATGAAAAGGTGCTTTCGGTGAAGGATTCAAATGCCACCATGTGCTTGAATGCAGGGCACTGCCTGCTTGAACTTGGTCGGCCTGATGAGGCACTCAACTATTACTATAAGGCTGACTATTTAGACCCTTATAATCCAAAAGTTTGGCGTTCACTTGCGTGGGCTAACTTCTTGACCGACAATTTCGCTCAAAGCGAAAACTACTATAAGAAATTGCTTGAAAGTAAATCTGTCAATTCGCAGGATTATTTGAATTATGGACATTTGCTGCTTGCGGAAGGAAAGCTTGCAGAAGCCGTTGACAGTTATGTTAAATCGGCTAAAGGTGAAGGGGAATCGCTCAAGGCATTCCACTCATCTTTCCGTGCCGACCAGCCGGTACTGATGCGGAAAGGTATTACCGAAAGTGTTGCCGCATTAGTTGAAGAAACGGTCGTTAAGAAATTAAACAACAATTGATTATATGAGAAAAGTTTTATTTACAATTTTATTAATTATCACATTATTCACTCAAATGAAAGCTGATAATATTTTTTTGAAAGAGTTTAAAACCACGAATGGAGCCATTCCGTTCGACAGAATCACAACCAACGACTACGAGCCTGCCATTATGCAGGCAATCAAAGAGCACGAAGCAGAAGTGCTTGCGATTGCCAACCAGCAGGAGGCTCCTACTTTTGAAAACACCATTCTCGCCCTTGAACATTCAGGTGAGACTTTGAATAGAGTGTTGGGCGTGTTCTATCCTATGTTGTCGGCTAATGCTGACGATTCTTTGATTGCTGTATCCACACGCATCTCCCCTATCATTAGCGCACACAGTAATTTCGTGTCGCTGAACGAGCAGTTGTGGAATCGTGTCAATACCGTTTATAAGAATTTTGATGAATCAAAATATTCACACGAAGATAAGCGACTTCTTGACAAGACTTACAAGAATTTTGTGAGAAGCGGTGCAGCACTTGAAGGCGCAGCAAGGGAAGAATACAAGAAGCTCACCATTCAACTTACTGAACTCACCTTGAAATTTGAGCAAAACTGCTTGAAGGACAAGGCTCGCTATGAAATGTGGCTGAAGAAAGAGGATTTGGCTGGTCTGCCCGAAACTGCCGTAGAGGCAGCCGCTGCTGAAGCTGCGCAGAAAGGCCGCGAAGGTGAATACCTGATTACCCTCTACTTCCCAAGTTATTCACCATTTATGAAGTATTCTTCACGTCGTGACTTGAGAGAGAAACTTTATAAGATGTATAACACTCAATGCACTTCTGGTGAATTCAGTAACATCGAGGTAATCAAGCAAATTGCAAACACACGTTTGGCGATTGCAAATCTTATGGGCTTCAAGACCTTCGCTGATTACCAGCTCGATAACACTATGGCTAAAGATGTGAAGCACGTTTATGCCATGCTCGACCAGTTGAAGAAAGCTTATTCTCCAGTAGAGCGCGCCGATATGAAGCGTCTTGAAAAATTTGCGTCAAAACTTGAAGGCAAGCCCGTGAAGATTATGCCATGGGACTACTCATATTATTCAAACAAGGAAAAAGATGCTAATTACAGCATTGACGACGAACTTCTTCGCCCATACTTTGAATTGAACAATGTCATTGATGGCGTGTTTGGCTTAGCAACTAAGCTCTATGGCTTGCAATTCACAGAAAACTACGATGCACAAGTGTTCTATCCTGATGTTAGGGTGTTTGATGTAACCGACCGTGAAGGCAAATATGTGGGTATGCTCTACACCGACTTCTTCCCCCGTGCCACTAAGCAGAGCGGTGCGTGGATGACCAATTTCCGTGAGCAATATCTCGACAAAGACGGCAAAGATGTTCGCCCATTGGTTACACTCACTATGAACTTTACCAAGCCTACCGACTCAAAGCCATCGTTGCTTTCATTCTATGAGGTAGAGACCTTCACTCACGAATTTGGCCACGCACTCCACAGCTTGCTCTCAAAGTGCAAATATGTTTCACTTTCAGGCACAAATGTTTATCGCGACTTCGTGGAACTACCCTCTCAATTCAACGAAAACTTTATGACTGAGAGTGAATTCCTCGATAGCTTCGCTAAGCATTACATTACTGGTGAAAAAATCCCACAAGACCTTGTGCAAAAAGTGATTGCTTCTTCTCAATATGGTGCAGCTTACGCTTGTATGCGCCAGTTGGGTTTCGGTTATCTTGACTTGGCTTGGTACACTATCAACAAACCATTTGAGGGCGATCCATTCAAGTTTGAAGCTGAAGCCACAAAGGATGTGAACATGTTTGCCCCTGTTGAGGGTTGCCTCATGTCGCCACAGTTTGGCCACATCTTCTCTGGCGGTTATGCTGCTGGTTACTACAGCTACAAGTGGGCAGAAGTACTCGATGCAGATGCATTCTCTAAATTCAAGGAAGAAGGCATTTTCAATCCTAAAACTGCAAGCGAATTCCAAGAACTGCTTTCGAAAGGCTCAACTGAAGACCCAATGGAACTTTATGTGAAATTCCGTGGTCGTGAGCCAAAAATCGATGCACTCCTGAAGCGCGACGGAATTAAAAAATAATATTTAAAATATTTTTTTGAATAAGTGGCAATATTTTTTGTTGCCACTTATTTTTTTGCTTTTTTTTGTTTAATTTTGTGGGTGATTAGAGTTAAGATTTGAATCTCAGCGTTCCTTTATGGAAACAGTTGAAATTCAGTATGTTTGAAGCTATATGTCAGAAGTGATAGAAAAGAAGCTTTTGTTGGATTCAAGGTATCTGCGCATGGCAAAAATATGGGCAGAAAATTCTTATTGCCAACGCCGCAAGGTAGGTGCTTTGCTCGTGAAGGATAAGATGATTATCTCCGATGGCTACAATGGCACTCCACAAGGTTTTGAAAATGTTTGCGAAGATGAAGATGGCAACACTAAGTCGTATGTGCTACATGCCGAGGCGAATGCTATCACCAAAGTGGCGCAGAGCAGCAATAGCAGTAAAGATGCCACGTTATATGTCACTACTTCACCTTGCATTGAGTGTGCAAAGCTGATTATTCAGTCGGGCATCAAGCGTGTGGTTTTTTCTGAGCTCTATCGTCTTACCGATGGTGTGGAATTGCTCCAGCTTGCAGGAATTGAGTGTGTGCATTTGATGGAAACCGGCAACGGTGAATATATAGAAAAGATTCTATGATGAAAATTAATGATAAACAGACTCCCAACACCGTGTTTGTGCCATTGCTGATAGCTTTGGCATTGGTGGTTGGTATTTTTATAGGCAGCCGATTCGCTTCAAAGAAAACTATCGACCTCGACCGTAAAATCAACAACATTTTGGGCATCGTGGCTGATGAGTATGTGGAGAATGTGGATATGGATAGCCTTGTGGAACTTACCATCCCCGACATTCTGGCACAGCTTGACCCCCACTCTTCCTACATTTCCGCAAAAGATTATGAAGCGGCAAATGAAGAATTGAATGGCAACTTCTGTGGAATTGGCATTTCATTCCAAGTGATGGAAGATACCATCAATGTGATTGAGGTGATTCCTGGTGGGCCCTCTGAGAAAGTGGGTATCGTAAATGGTGATAAAATCATTAGCGTGAATGGGAAAAACTTTACTGGTGTAAAGATTAATCCAAACTCTGTTAAGGAGCAACTGCGAGGTCCGAAAAACTCAACCGTAAAACTCGGCATCAAGCGCCAAACTTCCGACAAAATTCTCTATTTCACCATCAAGCGTGGCGATATACCCATTAAATCGGTTGATGCGGCGTATATGATAGAGAAAAACACTGGCTATGTGAAAGTAAACCAGTTTGGCCGCACCACTTACGACGAGTTTGTAACAGCCTTGTCGATGCTGAAAAACGATGGAGCCAAACGATATATCGTCGACCTTCGGGGCAATGGCGGTGGTTATATGGAAATAGCCGTTGCGATGGCTAATGAGTTCTTGCCAAAGAACAACCTGATTGTTTCGACTAAAGGCCGTTACAAGAAATTCGACAGTTCCGTTTATAGCGATGGCAACGGTTCATATCAAGATGCTGAAATTGTGGTGCTGATTAATGAGTTTTCTGCCAGCGCAAGCGAGATTTTTGCTGGTGCTATTCAAGACAATGACCGAGGCTTGGTAATTGGCTCACGCTCGTTTGGTAAGGGGTTGGTGCAAAGGGAATTTAGATTGTTTGACAACAGTGCCATTCGTCTCACCATCGCTCGTTACTACACACCTACTGGTCGCTGTATTCAAAAAGATTACAAACTTGGTCAAGCCGCCTACGAGCGTGAATTGCTCAACCGCTTCAATAATGGCGAACTCGATACTCAAGACAGCATTAAGGTGGATAAATCCAAGTCGTTTAAAACGCCTCACGGCCGCATCGTGTATGGTGGCGGTGGCATTATTCCTGACATTTTCGTGCCTCGCGACACCACAGGCTTCACTTCATACTATTATGCAGTGGTGAACGAAGGACTTATTCAGAATTTTGTGCTGAAATATGTGGCAGCCCACAAGTCGAAATTCAAGAATGCTGACGACTATAAAGATGTGATTCGTCTGCTTGACGACAATACTACATTGCTGAATAGCTTCGTGGAATTTGCATCGGCTCACAATGTGCCAGCACGCTGGTACTATATCAATCAGTCGCGCGACTTGATTCTTAACGATTTGAAGGCGTTTATTGCAAGAGATTTGTTGGGTCAAAAGGCGTTCTACCCTATTTACAATCGTCACGACAAGACTATTGAGGCTGCGCTGAAAGCACTTAACAAGCATAAAGCTGCATTCCCAATCACTGCTGATTGATTTATGATGGACAAGGCTTCAATTAGAAAACTGATGAAGACAAAGAAAGCGTCTTTGTCGGCAGAAGATAAACAGAGGGAGGCAGACTTGGTGCTGCGCTCCATCGAAAAAATGCCTTGTTTTCAAAAGGCACAATCAGTGCTGATGTACTATTCTTTGCCCGATGAATTGCCTACCCACAATTTCGTACAGAAATGGGCGGCTGAAAAGAAAGTGTATTTGCCAAGAGTGGTGGGCGATGATTTGGAGATTGCCATCTATGGCGAACTTGCTACCGATGGCAAATATGGTATTGAAGAGCCCACGGCTGCTTCTGTGTTGCCCGATGAAATCGATTTGGTGATTGTTCCTGCCGTGGCACTCGACACCAAAGGAAATCGCCTTGGCAGAGGCAAAGGTTATTACGACCGCTTGTTGCCGCAATGTCCGCAAGCTTATAAAATAGGCGTGGCATTGGAGTGTCAGTTACTTGAAGAATTGCCAGTTGACCCATTTGATGCGCCACTTGATGCTGTGTTTACTGCTTCAAACGAGATTATTATCACACCATTCAGTCAATATACCAAAGCTCTATGATTGAAATAAAGAAAGATACGAAACTTCACGAAATCGTGCTGCTTGACCCCACTATTATCACCGTGTTTTATCGATTCGGCATTGTGTTGGGACTGTCAGATAGCACCGTGGAATCAATTTGTGAAGAAAAGAAGATAGATATCGACTTTTTTCTTGCGATTCTGAACACCTATTTGTCGCCTTCGTATTTCCCCGAAAATAAGATAAGAAATTTCAACGCGTCGGATATCGTGAATTATCTTTCGCAAACCAATGTGTTCTATGAGAAATTTCAAATTCCTAACATTGAGCGTCACTTTGGCTTGCTACTGAAAAAGACGGAGTCGGCCAACAGTAATTTGGCACTGATGATGAAGTTTTTCGTAGAGGTAAAATCCGAACTTCTTCAGCGCATCTACGACGACCGTGAAAACTGGTTTCCACAGCTTCTTGCGCAATATTCAAAGAATCACGATGTGGTTTTAAATTATGAGAAAGTTGATGAAAGCGATTCGATTGAGGATAAGATCGACGACCTGATAAATATGTTTGTGATTCACCTCAAAGGTGATTACGACCACAATTTGTGTCAGGCGGTGCTGATTTCACTTGTTAATTTCAAAAAAGACATTACGCAAAACAATCGCATTCGCAATCGCATTCTCAAACCATTTTCACAAGCTCTTCATATTGAGTAGGAATTATGCCAAAGAATATAGCCATAATTATGCGCAACAGATTGGAGGCATTAGGCTTGTCAAACCTACTCTCCTATCACTACGATGCACAGTCGGTGTTATACTCCACATTCGATGAGGTGCCGGCTTGTCAGCGTGAGAAATTTAAGATGTATATCACTTCGGCTAATGAATTTCTTGCGAATTTGTCATTCTTCATGCCACATAATGAGCAAACGCTGATTGTGTCAGACACATTGTCGGACGACGGTTATAATGTGGTTTCGCCAACTGCCGACGAAACCGAGATTCTTGCAAAATTTGAGCCGTTTTTTCACGAAACATCTGGCGACGACAACCAAATTCGCCTTACTCAACGTGAAACAATGGTGTTGCAACTCGTGGTTGAAGGACTGATTAATAAAGAAATAGCCGACCGCCTGAATATCAGCATCAATACCGTGCTTACCCACCGCAAAAACATTTCTGCAAAATTGGGTATTAAGAGCGTGTCGGGACTGAGTGTGTATGCCATTATGAATGGTATCGTTTCACCAAAATAGGATTTTCCCTAAAGCATAAACAATCACAATTTAATGATAAAAAGAAATCGAGATGGCCAATTTGACCATCTCGATTTTTATAGTGTGTCACACATCTGTGTGATTTCTGTTTAGAGCCACTTCATGTAAGCGAAGTCTTGGCGGTGTGGAAGTTTTTCGTTCCATGGGAATACACGGATACCGAAACGGAACACACCTGAATCCTTAGTGTTTTGCTTCATGTGGTAAGTGAGCACATCGCCATCTTCTGCAACAACTTCGAATGGAATTACGCGGTGGAATTTCTGTTGACCATCTTCTTCACGGTAGATAACGAGTTCTACGCCAAGATCTTTGCCCAAACCAGCGGTGTCGAGCTTGATGGTAGCTTCAATTGGTTCTCCGTCGTTGGTTGAGTTGTTGAGTGATTCGCTGAGTTGAACATCCACTGCGTGAACATTATCCCACTTTTCAACCACATTCTCTTTCCATGCCACGATTTCCTTAGCCACAGCATAGTTGTTGGCTTTGAGTTTCTTGCTGCGAGCAGCTTCCTTGCTGTAGAAACGATCGATGTAGTCACGAATCATGCGCGACATAGTGTAGTGTGGAGCGATGGTTGCGATAGAACGCTTCACGTATTGAATCCAGTTTGGAGAGTAGCCACAAGAGTTCTTAGCGAAGTAAAGTGGAATAATCTCGTTTTCAAGCATTGAATAGATAGTGGCAGCGTCGAGTTTGTCTTGTTGTGCTTGGTCTTGATAAGTGCGCTTTGCAGTAAGAGCCCAACCAGCACCTTCGCGATAGCCTTCGTACCACCAACCGTCGAGCACTGAGAAGTTGAGCACGCCGTTCATTTCTGCCTTTTCACCAGAAGTACCAGATGCTTCGAGTGGACGGGTTGGAGTGTTCAACCAAATATCCACGCCAGTGATAAGACGCTTAGAAACGGTCATATCGTAGTTTTCGAGGAAGATAATCTTACCGAGGAATTGTGGCATCTTAGAGATTTCAACAATTCGGCGAATCAAGTCCTTACCTGCGCCATCAGCTGGGTGAGCTTTACCTGCGTAGATGAATTGAACAGGGAATTGTGGGTTGTTGACGATTTTTTCCAGACGGTCGAGGTCGGAGAACAAAAGGTGAGCACGCTTGTATGTGGCGAAGCGGCGAGCAAAACCAATCAAGAGAGCGTTAGGGTTGATCTTGTCAACAATCGACATGATGCGAGTTGGGTCGCCTTGATTCTTCAACCAAGTTTCGCTGAAGTCGCGCTTAACGAAGTTGATGAACTTGTTCTTCAGGCGCATACGCATTTCCCACACATCTTCGTCTGGAGTTTTGAGAATTGGAGCCCAAGTTCTTTCGTCTTCTTGGCGTTCAGCAAAGTCGGCACCAAATTGTTCGCTGTAGAATTCTTTCCATTCCGAAGCAGCCCAAGTAGGCATGTGCACACCGTTGGTGACATAACCCACGTGTGATTCTTCAGGAGCATAGCCTTTCCATACGCCTTGGAACATCTTCTTTGACACTTCGCCGTGGAGCCAGCTCACACCGTTTGCTTCTTGGCAAGTGTTCAATGCAAACACGCTCATAGAGAAACGCTCTTGGCTATCTGGGTTTTCACGGCCCATGTTCATCAAGTCAGCCCATGAAATACCGAGTTTTGCAGGGAATTCACCCATATATTTGCCGAAGAGACCTTCGTCGAAATAGTCGTGACCAGCAGGCACTGGAGTGTGAACTGTATAGAGTGATGATGCTCTAACCACTTCAAGTGCTTCGTTGAAGCTCAATTTGTCGTCTTGTACATAGTCAACGAGGCGTTGGAGGTTCAAGAGTGCTGCGTGACCTTCGTTGCAGTGGTAGATTTCATTCTTAATGCCGAGTTTCTTCAACATCAACACACCACCGATACCGAGCAGGTATTCTTGCTTGATACGGTTTTCCCAGTCGCCACCATAGAGTTGGTGAGTGATTGGACGGTCCCATTCGCTGTTCAAGTCGATGTCGGTGTCGAGCAAGTAAAGCTTCATACGACCAACATTCACACGCCAGATGTTAGCGAAAATGGTGCGGCCAGGGTAAGGCACTTCAAGAATCATTTGCTTGCCTGTTTCATCAAGAACAGGCTCGATTGGAAGTTGGTTGAAGTTTTGTGCCTCGTAGTTGGCGATTTGCTGACCATCGATAGAAAGTGACTGGGTGAAATAGCCGTAACGGTAGAGGAAACCAACAGCGGTCATGTCAACACAGCGGTCAGATGCTTCCTTGATGTAGTCACCAGCCAAGATGCCAAGACCACCAGAGTAGATTTTGAGTGCGCTGCACAAACCGTATTCCATGCTGAAGTATGACACAGATGGAATGTCGGTGCGCATAGGCACTTTCATGTAATCCTTGAAATTGTTGTACACGCAGTTGATGCGGTCCATCATTTCCTTGTCTTTAACGATTTCGTCAAAGCGTTCATAGGACATCTTTTGGAGCATCAAAACAGGATTTTCGCCTGTAGCGCGCCACAAGTCTCGGTCTAAATCGTGGAACAAAGTTTTGCCTTCGCTGTTCCATACCCACCACAGGTTCTTAGAGAGTTCTTCAAGCATTTTCAGTTTGGCAGGAAGTGCCGACTTCACTGTGACGCTTCTCCAAGTAGGTGTGTTAGTGTTGTTAACTTTAATTTTCATTTTAAACTATATTATGTTTTTTCGTTTTTTTCAAATAAACAAAAAAGAATTATTCTTGATATTACTGACGGCTTTTGGCTGCTTCTAACGCGATGCTGTAAGCAGTGTCGTAATAGGTGATGAAGTGGCTCCAAAGTGCCATCTTTGCCGTTTTTTGTGCGGCTCTGCTCATTTTTCGCCATTCGGTGGGCTTAAGCGCAAACACATTCATGATGCCTTGCGCCACGGTCATTACTGTGTGGCTGTAGTTGGAGTCGGTGCGGTGAATTACCTCTACCCCCACCTTCTTAGGCTCCATGCCTTGCGATTTAGCCACCCATTGTCCAAAACCAGCCAAGTCGGTGGTGATGGTAGGCACGGCAAAAGCCACACTCTCAAGCGGAGTATAGCCCCATGGCTCATAATATGATGGGAAAATGGTCAGGTCAAAACCAATCAGCAAATCGTAGTAGCTCATATTGAAGATGCCGTCGTTGCCATTGAGGTATGATGGCACATAAATCACCTTCACTTTGTCGTAGCTTTCGTTGCGCAATCCCAAATAGTTGAGTTTGCCGTAGATGTTGTCGGAGTCGAAGTTGTGAATGTTGTGAGTGATGATTGGATCGAACAGCTTGGTGCTGCAATTTCCATCCTCAATAGCTTCCATCAAGTCGGCTCTTGGTGCATCGGTCCAGCCTGGCACGGTGATAAATGCAATGATTTTACGATTTGAGTCTTTAAGTTTGTTCAACTCGTAGCGCACCACGTTAAGCGCATCGATGCCTACGTCCAAACCCTTGTTTCTGAACTCGCATCTGCCTGATGTGGCAAGCAAGAATGTGTCGGAGTCGTATTTTTCGCCTGTAAGCGCAGAAGCCACTTGCAGAAGCTTCTTTCGTGCGGCATCACGACCCTCATCGTATTTCGCACCTTTGGGAACGAAGTTGAGTTCAAAGCCGTTTGGTGTCACTATCGGTTTGCGCTCAAGGAGTTGCTCGCATTCTCTGGCGGTCACGTCGCTCACAGTGGTGAATGCGTCGGCATTTTGCGCTGCTGCTTTTTCGAGCGAGTGCTTTGATTCCATGTTCAACTCTTTCGCCATCTGATCGCCATTGTAGCCGCTCATATAGTCGTAGAGGGGCTTGCCATTGCCACAGATGCTGCGGCCGATGCTTGTGGCGTGGGTGGTGAACACAGTTGCCACCTGTGGGAGATATGCCTTCACATAAAGCAATCCCATGCCAGTGGTCCATTCGTCGAAATGTGCAATAATTTTCTTTCCGGCGTTTTTCTTGAATTTCACGAGGCTCTCAATCACGAGTGCAGAGCCGTAGGCGAAAGCGCAGGCTTCATCATAGTCGCCGTATGCGTGCAGTGAGTCAACCTTGAAGTTTTCCCACATTTTTGCGTAAAGTTCGTTTTTGTATTGGAAGAGTGATTTGAAATCAACAAGTATGGCAATTGGTTTGCCTGGAATGTTCCATCTGCCCACTCTCACAGTCATGCCTGCCGGAAAACTCACAGTGGCTTTCCAATCGGCAAGCAGAGTCTTCGACTCGGTGAAGAATGGCGACTCGTTGTCTTTAGTCCAAATGTCTGGACCTATAAAGATGACCTTGTCTTTATGCTGCTGTTGAAGGGTCTTCGCTTTTGTTGAAAGCACAGCATAAATCCCTCCTACTTTGTTGCAAACTTCCCAACTTGTTTCAAATAATAGGTCAAACATTTTAGAATAATAATCTTATTTAACTATGTGCAAAGGTAGTAAAAAAAAACAAATAAACTCTGATATTTGTGTTTTATCGGATTGATAATCATGCAATCGTTTGCCTAAAATTTTTAAATTTGGAATAATATTCTGTGTTTTGCTACTTGCGTGATACAAAAAATCCCAACACCACTTTCGTGGGTTGGGATTTTGTTGCTTTTTTGAGGTTTTATGGTTTATACCTCTTCAAAAGGTACGTCTTGAGCATTTCCGTCTTGCTGATTGCCTTGTTGGCCGTTGTTAGGTGCGCCACCTTGGAAGCCTTGACCAGCTCCTGGCTGTTGAGCACCACCCTGTTGACCGTAGAGGTCTTGTGAAGCAGCGTGGAATTTCTCGTTAAGCTCGTTCATTGCTGCGTCGATAGCTGCAATGTCTTGGTTCTTGTGAGCTTCCTTCAACTTGTTGAGTGAACTTTCAATTTCGCTCTTCTTGTCGGCTGGGATTTTGTCACCAAGGTCTTTGAGGCTCTTTTCGATTTGGAAAATCATAGCGTCGGCTTGGTTGATCTTGTCGATGCGCTCCTTTTCCTTCTTGTCGGCTTCTGCGTTAGCTTCGGCTTCGTCCTTCATACGCTTGATTTCGTCGTCGCTCAAACCGCTTGAAGCCTCGATACGGATGCTCTGTTCCTTGTTGGTAGCCTTGTCGATAGCCTTAACGTTCATGATACCGTTGGCATCAACCTCAAATGAAACTTCGATTTGTGGTACACCACGTGGAGCTGGGGTGATACCATCGAGGTGGAACTTACCAAGAGTTTTGCAGTCTTTTGCCATTGGACGCTCACCTTGAAGAACGTGGATTTCTACTGAAGGTTGGTTGTCAACTGCGGTAGAGAACACTTGGCTCTTGCGGGTTGGGATTGTGGTGTTAGCGTCGATAAGCTTGGTCATCACGCCGCCGAGGGTTTCGATACCTACGCTCAATGGAACAACATCGAGAAGAAGCACGTCCTTCACTTCGCCAGTTACCACGCCGCCTTGGATAGCAGCACCTACGGCCACCACTTCGTCAGGGTTAACGCCCTTTGAAGGTTCTTTGCCGAAGAATTTCTTCACGATTTCCTGAACTGCAGGAATACGGGTTGAACCACCTACCAAGATTACTTCGTTGATGTCGCTTGTGCTAAGACCAGCGTCTTCAAGAGCCTTACGGCAAGGTGCGATTGTGTTTTGGATAAGGTCGTCGCACAACTGCTCGAATTTAGCACGGCTCAAAGTCTTCACGAGGTGTTTTGGCACACCGTTCACTGGCATGATGTAAGGCAAGTTGATTTCAGTGCTCGTTGAACTTGAGAGTTCAATCTTAGCCTTTTCAGCAGCTTCTTTCAAACGTTGCAATGCCATTGGATCCTTGCGGAGGTCAACACCCTCGTCGTTGAGGAATTCTTGTGCCAACCAGTCGATGATACGTTGGTCGAAGTCGTCACCACCGAGGTGAGTATCACCGTTGGTAGCCTTCACTTCTACTACGCCGTCGCCCATATTAAGGATTGAAATATCGAATGTACCACCACCGAGGTCGAATACTGCGATGTTCTTGTCGTCGGTGCCTTTGTCGAGTCCGTAAGCAAGAGCGGCTGCGGTAGGCTCGTTCACGATACGTTCCACTTTAAGACCTGCGATTTCACCAGCCTCTTTAGTGGCTTTACGTTGTGAATCGTCGAAGTATGCAGGAACGGTGATCACAGCGCGATCTACGGTTTGGCCGAGATAGTCTTCTGCTGTTTTCTTCATCTTTTGAAGAGTCATTGCGGAGATTTCTTGTGGGGTGTATTGACGACCGTCAATCTCAACGCGTGGTTGGTTGTTGCCGTTGTTTACCACCTTATATGGCACACGACTTACTTCGTTTGCCACCTTGTCCATGGTCTCGCCCATGAATCTCTTAATTGAGTAGATGGTTCGAGTTGGATTTGTGATTGCTTGACGCTTTGCAGGATCACCTACTTTGCGTTCGCCACCATCAACAAATGCTACAATTGAAGGGGTGGTGTTGCGACCTTCACTGTTAGGTATTACTACCGGATTGTTACCTTCGAGAACAGCCACACAGCTGTTAGTTGTACCAAGGTCAATACCAATGATTTTTCCCATAATTCTTTATATTTTTTAGTTATTAATTCAAGTTGATTTATTGTATCGCTTGTCGCGATTACGACAACTGATAAAGCAAAAGCCGTGCCAATTTCCGACATCCAAAAAACTGACACCGGCACTGACACCATGTCATTTCCGCTGGCGAGAAAATGCATTTTTAGGTATCACTTTGTCATTTTTTAGGATGAATTATCGTTTCATTGCCTTCGTGCAGTGAAGATGTGGGAAAAGTGAGTAAAATTTTAAAGAAAAGTTGCAAAAGTTTAAAATTCGTGTTTTTCCCGAAATTCTTATTTTGTTTCAATAATTTATAGTAATTTTGTACATTAATAATAATTATGGGCGCAGGCTCTGTGCCCTGTCTGGTTACGTGATTATTATAGATAACTAATTAAATAACTTTTAAAATTAAAAATTATGCAGATTTCACACATTGAACACGTGGGTATCGCTGTTACTTCTCTTGAAGAAGCAATCCCATTCTACGAAAGATTGTTGAACACTAAGTGCTACAAGGTAGAAGAAGTTGAAGAACAACACGTTCGCACCGCTTTCTTGAAGATTGGTGAAGTGAAGATTGAACTTCTTGAGGCAACAAGCGAAGAAAGTGCAATCGCTAAATTCATCGCTAAAAATGGTGGCCGTGGCGGTATCCAACACATTGCATTCGCTGTGGAAGATGGTCTTCAAGCTGCTCTCGACGAAATTCAAGCTAATGGCGACCGCGTTATCGACGCTGCTCCACGTGGTGGTGCTGATGGTCTTCACATCGCATTCCTCCACCCAAAGAGCACTTGCGGAGCATTGGTTGAACTTTGTGAAAACCCAAATAAATAATTCTTACAGAATACAAACACATCATTATTAAAATGAGTACTCAAGTAGAAAAAATACAACAACTTATCGCTAAGCGTGAAAAAGCACGCCTCGGCGGTGGTGAAAAAGCTATTGCCAAGCAGCACGCAAAGGGCAAATTCACAGCTCGTGAACGTATCGCCATGCTTCTCGACGAAGGTAGCTTTGAAGAAATGGATATGTTCGTAGAGCACCGTTGCACCAACTTCGGTATGGAAAAGAAACACTATCTTGGTGATGGTGTTGTTACCGGTTCTGGTACAATTGGCGGTCGTCTTGTTTACGTTTTCGCACAAGACTTTACCGTGAGCGCAGGTTCATTGTCGGAAATGCTTGCAGCTAAGATTTGCAAGGTGATGGATATGGCAATGAAGGTGGGTGCGCCTGTTATCGGTTTGAATGACTCAGGTGGTGCTCGTCTGCAAGAAGGTATCAACGCGCTTGCTGGTTACGCTGAAATTTTCCAACGCAACATTCTGGCATCTGGTGTGATTCCTCAAATTTCTGCCATTATGGGCCCTTGCGCTGGTGGTGCTGTATATTCTCCTGCTCTTACCGACTTCACTTTGATGTGCGAAAACACATCTTACATGTTCCTCACTGGTCCTGGTCCTGTTAAGGCTGTGCTTGGTGAAGTTGTTACTCAAGAGCAACTCGGTGGTGCTTCTGTTCACGCTACTAAGTCGGGTGTTACCCACTTCACTGCTGCAAACGAAGAAGAAGCCATCGCTCTTATCAAGAAACTCTTCACTTACATTCCACAAAACAACTTGGAGAAGACTCCACTCGTGGAATGCAACGACCCAATCGACCGCAAGGAAGATTTCTTGAACGAAATTATTCCAGAGAATCCAAACATGCCATACGACATGTATCAAGTGATCGCTGGCATCGTGGATAATGGCGAATTCCTCGAAGTTCAACCAAGCTATGCTAAGAACCTCATCATTGGTTTCGCTCGCTTCAACGGTCAAACTGTGGGTATCGTAGCTAACCAACCAAAGCAGTTGGCAGGTGTGCTCGACAGCAACTCTTCACGTAAGGGCGCTCGTTTCGTTCGTTTCTGCGACGCATTCAATATTCCATTGGTAACCCTCGTTGACGTTCCTGGCTTCCTTCCTGGTACTGCTCAAGAATACAACGCTGTGATTCTCCACGGTGCTAAGTTGCTTTACGCTTACGGAGAGGCTACTGTGCCAAAAGTTACCGTTACATTGCGTAAGAGCTACGGTGGTAGCCACATCGTGATGAGCTGTAAGCAACTCCGTGGCGACTTGAACTACGCATGGCCATCTGCTGAAATCGCAGTTATGGGTGCTTCAGGTGCTGCTTCGGTGCTCTACGCTAAAGACGCTAAGGCGCTCAAGGAAGAAGGTAAGGTGGAAGAAGCTAAGGCATTCATCAAGGAAAAAGAAGATGAATACACTCACTTGTTCGCTAATCCTTACAATGCAGCTCGCTATGGTTACATCGACGATGTGATTGAACCTCGTAATACTCGTTTCCGTATTATTCGTGCTCTCGCACAATTGGAAAACAAGAAACTTACTAACCCTGCTAAAAAGCACGGTAATATTCCACTCTAAACTCTTTAAAAACTGAGAATATGGTTTTATTAACTAATTGGGGTGACGCATGGATGATGACAGGCATCGGTATCGGTGTGGTGTTCTGCATCCTCTGCATCCTTGTATTTGTTCTCCAAGGTTTCAGCGCTGTGGCAAAGCAAGGCTCTAAGGCGAAAGCTGAAGTGCCTGTGGCTGCCGGCGGTGCTGCTAAGAGCGTGGCTGAAGCAAGCGAACTCGATAAGGCTGCTGTGGCTACTGCCATTTACCTTTACCAAAAGAGTAAGGGCGACCAAGAAAGTGGTGTCTTGACCATCAAGATGGCACCTTCTGCTTGGCACGCTGTGCTCAACGAGAGATTGTGATAATCAGAAACAAACAATTGTGTTAAATCAAAACAATGAAAGAATTTAAATTTAAAATTAGCGGTCAAGACTATAGCGCAACTGTTGCAGAAGAAAACGCAGGTTCGCTTGTTGTTACCGTAAATGGTCAAGCATATCAGGTAGAAGTGCCTCAAACTAAAGCTGCCGCTCCTGTAATGGCACGTGGCAATGCTGGCGCTGCTCAAGCTGGTGGTCCTAAGAATATCAATTCCGAACTTCCTGGCACCGTTACTAAAATCGTTGCTGCTAACGGACAACGCGTTAAGAAGGGCGACGTTCTGTTGGTGATTGAAGCTATGAAGATGGCTAACGACATCGTATCTGATGTGGAAGGCACCGTTCAACGCATCGCAGTGGCTGAAGGACAAAGTGTTAACCAAGGCGACCTTTTGGTAGAGATGGTTGCTGATGCAGTGGCAGCTCCTGCCGCAGCCGCAGTTCCTGCTCCAAAGGCTGCACCTGCTCCTGCTGCCGCTCCTGCACCTGCTGCTCCTAAGGTTGCTGCTGGTGCTAAGGTTGTGGAAGCTCCACTCCCAGGCACTATCACTAAGGTGCTCGTTAAACCTGGTCAAGCTTTAAAGGCTGGCGAAACTGTTTGCATGATGGAAGCCATGAAGATGGAAAACAGCATTACTGTAGAGTTTGCTGGCACCGTTAAGTCTGTATTGGTTGAAGTTGGCGCTCAAGTGCAAAGTGGACAAGCACTTGTTGAACTTGCTTAATCTCTCAATTAATTGATTCAAAATGCAAACAAAGAATTTTAAAAGAGTACTCGTTTTTGCACTTCTTCTCATGTGTGCTCTCCCAATGATGGCTGGTGAAATTAGTCTTGGAGAAAGTCTCCAGAAATTCGCCTCCGAAATGGGTTTTTCAGCATTCTTCATGGGTGAAGGTTGGAAAAACTTCGTAATGTTGGGCATTGGTTGCTTCCTTCTTTATTTAGCGATCAAGAAGGGATACGAACCATTGTTGTTGTTGCCTATTGCATTCGGTATGATTCTCACCAATCTTCCTGGTGCAGGTTTGTTCGACACCGACATGTGGAACAACGAATTCTTGAATAAAACAAGTGAACACTACCACGATTATGGCTATATTATGGCTAATGGTGGTTTGCTCGACATTCTTTACATTGGTGTGAAAGCTGGTGTATATCCTTGCTTGATTTTCTTGGGTGTAGGTGCTATGACCGACTTCGGTCCACTTATCGCCAACCCTAAGAGCCTCTTGCTTGGTGCTGCCGCTCAGATTGGTATCTTTGCCACATTCCTTGTGACCCAAATGGATCTCCCTATCTTCGGCTTTACTCCAGCACAGGCAGCTTCTATCGGTATCATTGGTGGTGCTGATGGTCCTACAGCTATCTTCTTGACCTCTAAACTTGCTCCTGAGTTGCTCGGCCCTATCGCTGTGGCTGCTTATAGCTACATGGCTCTCGTGCCAGTGATTCAACCACCTATCATGCGCTGGCTCACTACCGACAACGAGCGCAAGATTCGTATGAAGCAACTCCGCGTGGTAAGCAAGAAGGAAAAGATCCTGTTCCCAATCGTTGTTGCTATCATTGTTTCTCTTATCGTTCCATCTGCAGGCACACTGATTGCCTGCTTGATGCTTGGTAACTTGATGAAGGAAAGCGGTGTGGTTGAACGTTTGAGCAAAACTGCTCAAAACGAGTTGAACAACATCGTGGTTATCTGCCTCGGTCTTACCGTAGGTGCTACTGCCTCTGCAAGTTCATTTATGAACCTCCAAACCATTGGTATTCTCTGCGTAGGTATCGTGGCATTCGGTATTGGTTCTGCTTCAGGCGTGATCATGGCTAAGATCATGAACATCTTCATGAAAGAGAAAATCAATCCACTTATCGGTTCTGCTGGTGTGAGTGCCGTGCCTATGGCTGCTCGTGTTAGCCAGATGGAAGGAGCAAAGGCAGATCCACGCAACTTCTTGCTCATGCACGCTATGGGTCCAAACGTTGCCGGTGTGATTGGTTCTGCAGTAGCTGCAGGTATTCTTCTCAGTTTCTTGGGATAATACACAAGTAACCTTATATTTTATAACATGGGCGGAAAAATTTCCGTCCATGTTTTTTATTTATACCGTCGGTTTCCGTAACTTTGTATATAATTATATATAATGTGTGCTTTTTATGGAGAACAAGAAAAAATATAGGTTAGGTATCGCCCTTGGTGGTGGCGGAGCTAAAGGCTTTGCGCATCTTGGTGTGCTTAGGGCACTGGAGGAATTTGGACTGAAACCTGATATTATCGCAGGTTGCAGTGCCGGTAGCATTGTGGGTTCATTTTATGCCGCAGGATTCTCAATAGATGATATAATTTCACTTTTCAGTAAAGTGAAATTATCGTCGTTCGGTAAAGTGTCAATTCCTACAACAGGTTTGTTCTCTTTGTCAAAGTTGGAGGCTTTCTTGGAAAGCAAGCTCCCCTACACTCGCATTGAGGACTTGCCCTTCCCTAATATCATAACAGCTACTTCGCTCGACACCTACTCTGCCGTAGCCTTCACTGAAGGACCTTTGGCGAAGTGCATCACCGCATCGTGCAGCTTGCCTGTGGTTTTCCAGCCCACAGTGATTGACGGCAACACCTATTTAGATGGTGGTGTGCTCCACAATCTGCCAGCTTTCGCGTTGCGCGACATTTGTGATTATGTGTTAGGCGTGGTAGTGAGTCCGCTCAATAAATCTCCATTTAAAAATAGCCTTGGCGATATTGCCTATCGCTCCTATCGCTTAATGACCACAAGAAACACACATGAGGATATGCAAACTTGCGATGCGGTTATCACTGTAGATAACATGAAAGGCAGAAGCACGTTTGGTTTTGAACACATGAGGGACAATGCTAAAGATGGCTATTTTGCCGCCATGAAAACACTTGTTAATTCACCCCTATTAAAACAACTTAGAGATGAGAAAAAATAATAAACTCGTTATTTACCAAATGTTTCCACGCTTGTTCACCAACACGAATGTGAGCAACACATTCAATGGCACTATCGAGCAAAACGGAGTTGGTAAAATGAACGATATAGATGGCAAGGTGCTTGAATCACTAAAGGATTTAGGCGTCACACACATGTGGTACACTGGTGTGATTGAACATGCCACTAAAACAGACTATACACAATATGGCATTCAATCGTCGAATCCGCATGTGGTGAAAGGCAACGCTGGATCGCCTTACGCAATTCGCGACTATTACGACATTGACCCCGATATAGCAGTAGATGTGCCCAATCGCATTCTTGAGTTTGAAAATCTCGTGAACCGCACCCATGATAATGGTATGAAAGTAATCATCGACTTCGTGCCAAACCATGTGGCGCGTGAATATCATTCCGATGTCAAGCCCTGTGGAGTGGAGGATTTGGGCGCAACCGACGACAAGGGAATGTTTTTTTCGCCTTCAAACAATTTTTTCTACATCACTGGTAAAGAATTTGCGCCAAGTGTGGATTTGGGTCAAGGCAATGACAGATATGTGGAATTTCCTGCAAAAGCTACTGGCAACGACTGCTACAACGAGCACCCTGGCGTGAACGACTGGTATGAAACAGTGAAATTGAACTACGGTGTGGATCCTTGGAACGGTTGTCACCACTTCTCCCCCATTCCATCCACATGGCAGAAAATGTGCGACATTTTGCTTTACTGGGCATCAAAAGGCGTTGACGGCTTCCGTTGCGATATGGCTCACATGGTGCCAGTAGATTTTTGGCATTGGGCTATTGCTAAAGTGAAAGAGGCTTACCCTTCGGTAGTTTTCATTGCCGAACTTTATGACGTGGGCATTTATCATAACTATATTCACTATGGCGGTTTTGATTATCTTTACGATAAGGTGAATCTTTACGACCGTCTGTGCGAAATCGTGAAATATGGTGCATCGGCTTCAGCACTTACTGAATGTTGGCAGCGTGTGGATGGTTTGCAAGACCACATGCTCAATTTCTTGGAGAACCATGACGAACAGCGTGTGGCTTCGTCTCAACTGTTTGGCTCTGCCGAGAAGGCTTTCCCTGCCCTGCTTGTGTCAGCCATAATGAGCACATCGCCATTTATGGTGTATCAAGGTCAGGAACTTGGCGAAAATGCAGCAGGAGCAATGGGTTTCTCTGGCGATGACGGTCGCACCTCCATTTTTGACTATTGCAGCATTTCCACACTTGTGCGCTGGTATAACAATGGAAATTGCGGAATACAAAAGCTGAATAACAAAGAACGTAAAATCAGAGCATTCTATAAAAAAGTGCTTCGCCTGTGCAACGGAGAGAAGGCAATTTCTGAGGGCGCATTCTTTGATTTGATGTATGTGAACTATCATAATCTGAATCCAAACAAGCAGTATCTCTATTTGCGTCATTATGAAAATGAAACGCTGCTGATTGCCGTTAACTTCGATTCGCAAGATGCAACAGTGTATGCCGACATTCCGCAGCACGCTTTCGACTTCTTGAAAATCGACAGTGGCACCTATTTCATGAAAGAACTGATTTCAGGCAAGCAAAAGACTGTGGAATTTTCTTCAAATGCCAAGTTTGAACTCCATATTCCTGCTCATAATGGCGTGGTTTGGAAAATCGTGAAATAAACTCAAATATTCCATTTAAAAAAGTTGATGTATCTCAACTATTAATTGTAACTTTGTAGAGTTATTTTATTCCATCTATAAAATTCTTATGAACAATTCGTACAAAATCTTTTCAGGTACCAATTCTCGCTATCTGGCGGAGGAAATGTGTAAGCATTTAGGTATTGAGTTAGGTAAAATGAACACAACTCGCTTTTCCGACGGGGAATTTGCAGTTTCTTTCGAGGAATCGGTGCGCGGCTGTGATGTTTTCCTGGTGCAGTCCACCTTCCCTAATAGCGACAATTTGATGGAACTCCTCCTCATGATTGATGCAGCAAAGCGTGCTTCTGCAAAAAGTATTATTGCTGTGGTTCCTTACTTCGGATGGGCTCGTCAAGACCGCAAAGATAAGCCACGTGTTTCTATCGCTGCTAAGCTTGTTTCCGACTTGCTTACTACAGCAGGTATTGATCGTTTGATCACTATGGACCTCCATGCCGATCAAATTCAAGGTTTCTTCAACGTTCCAGTTGACCACCTCTATTCTTCATCAGTATTCGTCCCTTACATCGAATCGCTGAAGCTTGAGGATATGGTGATTGCTTCTCCTGACGTGGGTGGCGCTAAGCGTGCCAACGGTTATGCCAAGTATTTCCATTGCCCACTGGTGTTGTGCCACAAGCAACGCATGAAAGCTAATGTGGTAGCCAACATGACCATTATTGGTGATGTTGTGGACAAAGATGTGGTTTTGGTCGACGACATGATCGACACAGCTGGCACTATTTGCAAGGCAGCAGATTTGATGAGAGAAAAAGGTGCCCGTTCGGTTCGCTGCCTATCTTCACACGCATTGATGAGCGGACCAGCAGTTGAACGCGTTAATGCAAGTGCGCTTGAAGAAGTGATTTTCACTGATTCTATTCCATTCGATACGGCAAGATGTGAAAAGGTGTCGGTAATCAGTATAGCAGAACTCTTTGCAAATACTATTAGCTGCATCAACAACAACAAACCAATCAGTAACTTTTACTTGTTTAAGTAATTGGCGGATTAATCGACAATTCTAAATAATATCACAATCATAAAGGATACCCCCCCAACAAGGGTTATCCTTTTTTTGTGTGGTATTGACTGATAATTTTATAATAATGAGCTTATAGGAAAAAATTATTGTGGTTTTTTTTCGACTAAATTTTTGTGAAATTTTAAGATTATTATTAATTTTGGTAGTTGAAAGAGTAAATGCCAAACTACTCTCGAAATTTTGAAAATAAATTTTATTTATTTTATATTAACTAATTAATTAACAACAATTTCACTAACTAAAAACAAATGCTTTATGAAAAAAGTTTTCTTAGCATTGGCTTTGTGTGCGTCGTTTAGTGGATTTGCACAGGTGCTGAAAGTGACTTCTGTAGAGAAGGTCAACACACCTGCTAATCCTATGGCCACCGTTGCTGCTATTAGTCCAAAAGGTGATTATCTTTTGCTCTCAACAAGTGGCAACCAAGGTCTTACTAAATTTGACTTGAACACTAATCAAGCCACAAAAATCACTGATGCTGCTGGTGCAGGTTTTGATGTACAAGTTTCACAAGATGGCAACACTGTTGTGTATCGTGAAAACTCTTACACTGCAAATCACCTCCGCAAGGTGGCATTAAAGTCAATCAACCTTACTTCTGGTGAAGTGGCTAATCTCGTAGCTCCTACTCGCGACCTCCAAGGCGTGGCTGTGCAAGGTGCTACAGCATTGGCTGTGAACAAGGGCAAGCTCTCTGCAAAGGCTATTGGTGCCAACGCAGCTAAGGCTACTGCTCCAGTTCTTTCAATCAGCAACCGTCAGTTGATGATTACCCGTAATGGAAAGACTTCAGTGTTCTCTCCAAACGGTCAGAACTTCAGCTACATTTGGCAGTCGGTTTCTCCTGACGGCAAAAAGGCTCTCTACTTCGTTTGCGGCGTTGGCGCATTTGTTTGCGACCTCGACGGCAATAACGTGAAATCGCTCGGTTTGGTTCGTGCTCCACAATGGTACGACAACAACACCGTAGTGGGTATGCAAGACGTGGATAATGGCGAATTCATTCTTTCTTCAAAGATTGTAGCCGTTACCCTCGATGGCACTATGCAAACCCTCACTGGCGACGACACTATCGCTATGTATCCTTATGCTTCTGCAGCAAGTGGCAAGATTGCTTTCTCTACACCAGCTGGTGAAGCATATATTATTAACGTTGCTAAATAATGATTACAGCTATGAAGAAGATTTTATTACTCGCATCGGCTGCAATCTTGGCAGCGGGTGCAATGCAGGCAAAAACTGCTGATGAAGTTCGCATCTATTTGAATCCTGGTCACGGTAGCTGGGGTCCTAACGACCGTCCAATGGCTACTATTCCTTATCCAAATCTCCCAGAAACTGGCCGTCCCGACACTTGTGGTTTCTATGAAACAAACACCAACCTTTGGAAGATTCTGGAGATGGGTGCTACGCTCGAAAAGATGGGTGTAAAGCGCGAAAACATTATGTACTCTCGTGTGAAGAATGGCCCATTCCCTTATGTTAAAGGCGCAGCTGATGAAGAATTGTACAACCGCAGCCTTTCTGAAATTTGTCGTGAAGTAGATGCCAACAATATGGATATGTTCGTGTCTGTTCACTCAAATGCGGCAACTGATGGTACTGCCACCAACTATCCACTTTATCTCTATCGTGGTAGAGACGGCAAGGACAACGAAGGCAATGCTGGTAGCTATGACATGTGTGCCGCATCTTGGCCACGCCACTATATGGATGAGATCAACCCTCAATCATACTATAGCCGTACCAACATGAATCTTCGTGGTGATATTTCTTTCTACGGTTCATCATACACCACCACTACTTCTAAGGGTACTTTTGAAGGCTATCTTGGCGTGCTTCGTCATGGCACTCCTGGCTTCCTCGTTGAAGGTTATTTCCATACCTATCAACCAGCTCGCCACCGTGCTTTGAACATGAATTATTGCCAAATGGAAGGTGTTGGCTATGCTCGTGGCGTGTGCGACTATTTCGGACTCAATGCCGAAACCACTGGCTACATCATGGGTACAGTTAAGGACCTCCACGAAAAGATTGTCAACAACTTGTACAAGTATGCAGCTGGCACCGACGACCAATGGCTCCCACTCAATCGCGCTGTTGTGACTTTGAAGAAAGACGGTAAGGCTGTGGCAACCTACACTTGCGACAACAACTGGAACGGTGTGTTCGTATTCAAGAATGTGGCTCCTGGCGACTACACTTTGAGCGCATCTTGCGAAGGCTACAAGGACATTTTCGAAGAAGAAGCTGTCACTGTAAAGGCTAACGAAACCAGCTATGCTAAGCTTCACCTCGAAAACCTTGAATACGTGCCAGAAGAAATCGTTTACGAAAACTATGCAACTCCAGCACAGCCTGTCTACTTAAAGCTTGCTGATTCATACAACTTCACTCAAGACGACGGCACCGCATTTGAAATGCAAGGCGCAGTTAAGCGTACAATCGTTCGTGGCGACAGCACAATCGTTCTTACCGATGCTCCTGCTGTTTATCTCATCAACAATAAGACCATGACACTCGTTAAGCAACTCAGCCTTAACGGTATCAATCCTGTTGACGCAGCAAACGCTGGTTCTTACAAGAGCTTGAGCGACATTGCTTTGACTGCTGACGGTCAACTCGTTGGCGTGAATAATGTACGTTGTCAATTTGGTGAGGCACAAGTTGAAGAAGGCTACAAGCGTGGTACTGTTTACTTCTACAAGTGGGCTGACTTTGATTCTGACCCAGTAGTTTGGGCTACTACTCAAAGCTCTGCTAACTTTTATCGTGCCGATATGGGTGCTACACTCGCTGTAAGTGGCCCTGCTAAGGATTGTGAAGTGGTGACAACTGGTGTTACTAGTGGTAGCTCACGCGCTCTTCGCTTCCTCGTGCTCAATATCAACGACAATGAAGTGGTTTCTTCTCGTTTCACTGAGAAAACCCTTTCTGCTGATGGTACATTCACACTCGTGAAACAAGGTGATGATATCCAACTCAACGTATCTCCACTCAACGACCACTACTACATTCTCAATGGTAGCCTCTGCGCACCATTCGAATTCGAACCTGCTGCAACCAACAATGTTGACAGCCGTGTGATTGGTACATTCAATGATGAAGAAATTGGCCGTGCTTCTAAGGGCTTGGCATTCTTCAGATATGCAAAGCGTGCTTTGATGGCAGCTCCTGTTTACAACGGAAACGTGGTTTCTGCTGTGAAGATTTACGACATTACTGAAGGTCTCCAAAATGCAAAATTGGTGAAGACTGTTGGTACTCAACTCCAAACCGTAATCAATGCTGCTAAGAAAGCTCCTGCTATGGGTGCTGCGTTCACCGCTGCTGGTGCAAATGTTAAGGGCGAAGACATGAACCTCTTCCTCTTCGGCGACGCTAAGGTGGTTAAGTTCACTACCGCTGGTGTTGAGCAACCTGTATTCCGTGGCGAATATGCTTACGACTTGAACTATGAAGAAAACAGCGACAACTACATTATCAAGTTTAAATCTACTGGTGATGTAGAATCGGGTAAGGTAGTTCTTACTCCTGTTGAAGGTGGCGATCCTGTTGAAGTAATGCTTTACAACATCGTTAAGGGTGGTAATCAAGTATATCTCAACAAGGGTGAATATACAGGTAAATACAACTGGGAAGTGGTACTCAACAACCCTGCAATCCCAACTGTAGCTAAGATCTTCGCTTACGCTCCTGCTGGCAATGGCAATTACTGCACTCGCGGTCTTGCTATCGACCAAAACCCAATGAGCGACTTCTTCCAGAGCATCTACATTTCAGATCCTTATGGAACAAAGGGTATCTACAGAGTAAGTCCAGAACTCAACGTGGTTAACGACGGTGCTCCTTATCTCACCGCTGAATTTGCTACTGGTAACGCTGCTTCTCCATTCCGTATGGGCGTTAATCCTAACAATGGTTACGTTTATATCGCAGACTGGAGCGATGCTCACAGTGGTATCCATATCATGAACCCTGCAGAACCTGCAACTGCTACTCAATTCTTTGAAGGCACTCGCGAAGAAACTGGCTTAATCAAGAACGCTGCTGGAGACGCCCTTGGTGGCAGCTGTACAAGTGCTGCATTCTTAGGCAATGGTGAAAACACCAAGTTGCTCTCATTCCAAGAAGACTACCCAACTGGCAACGCAGGTAATGTATTGAGCGTTTACAACATTGGTACTAATGTTACTACCGACAAGGCACCTGCAGTGTCATTCCCAACAGTTTCTGCTAAGTTGCTCAACACAAATGTTGAAATCGTGCCTTTTGAAAACGGTATGTTCGTATCACAAATCCGTGGCACAGGCAACAACAACGTTGGCGTTCCTTCATTCATGTACACAGACTATGAAGACAACATTCTCTTCAACTCTGGTAACCTCGAAGACCTCGATGGTAGCTGGGGTGCTGGTCTTGCTGTCAGCCAAGATTTGAGCACAATGGTAGTCGCTACTGGTTATCCTAAGCTCAATGTATATAGCATCGATTGGAATAATAACGTTCCTTCATTCACTCTCCAATACGTTGTAGAAGGTTATACCAACAAATCTTCAATCGTTAACCAAATCCACTTCGACTATGCAGGTAACCTCTTCTTCGCCGACGCTAAGTTGGGCGCAGTAGGTATCGCATTGCCAAAGGATGCACAATCTGTTGCAACTCCTTCTAAGTATGTGTTCGACGCAAGTCAAGCAACTGGTGTTAACGATGTGAACGCTAACAAGACTGTGGCTGGCGTGAAGTATTACAACACTTTAGGTGTGGCTTCTTCAACTCCATTTGAAGGCATCAACATCGTAGTGACTACTTACACCGACGGTACTCACAGTTCTGCTAAAGTTATCAAGTAATAAATACTAATAACTAAATCTTAAATGTTTAGGGTCGCTCCTTTTGTGGGGCGACCCTTTTTTGATGTGAATTTTTTATTTGCTGAATTCCAAAGAATTGCGTAATTTTGTATGTTTTAAAGCAGTGTTATAAAGCAGATGTTAAAAAAGAGTACACTTGAGGATATCATCAGCAAAGATTTAGCGGCTATTTGGGCTATTCTCACCCCCGACGAAAGGCGATTGGTGGCTGATAATTTCCATATCCACAATTTTAAGAAAAATCAGATTATTTATGCCGAAAAGGATTCTCCACGCTATTTGTGGTGTCTGCTCAAAGGCAAAGTGAAATTGTCGAAAGACGGAATGGGAGGTAGGCAGCAGATTTTGCGCCTGTATCGTCCTATACAGTATTTTGGATATAGGGCTTTTTTTGCCAACGAACCCTACGTTTCAAGTGCTTCGGCTTTTGAGGCATCTACTTTGGGTGCAATTCCAATGAGTTTGGTGAAAGAATTAATCGACCAAAATCGCAAATTGGCATGGTTCTTTATCAATGAGCTTTCAAAAAACCTGGGTGGTAGTGACGCTAAAATTGTGAATCTCACCCAAAAGCATATTCGTGGGCGTCTTGCTGATGCCATTATTGCACTGGTAGATAATTATGGTTATGAAGATGATGGCGAAACGCTGAAGATATACATGGCTCGTGAAGATTTGGCTAACTTGTCGAACATGACCACGAGTAATGCGATTCGCACTCTCTCGTCGTTCTGTCAAGAGCACATTCTCACCGTAGATGGACGCAGAATTAAAATCCTCAATCCAGAGGCTTTACGCAATATTAGTAAATTTGGTTAATTCATGATTATTGCTCAACAAAAACGTAAAGAAAACATTGCCGAATACCTGTTGTATATGTGGCAAGTGGAAGATATGATTCGTGCCAACCAGCTCGACATTGATAAAATCAAGGATAATATTATTTCTCGCCTCCCAATTGATGATAAAGGGAAAGCGGAAGTGAAAGACTGGTACGAGTCGCTCATCAAAATGATGGAACTGGAGCATGTGAAGGAAAAAGGACATTTGCAAATCAACAAGAATGTGCTGATTCGCCTCAACGACCTTCACGCCCAACTTTTGAAATCGCCAAAATTTCCACAATATGGCGCACAATTCTACCAAACCCTCCCCTACATAGTGGAACTTCGCTCTAAATCGAAGCCAGAGGAACAGGTGGGAGAGTTGGAAACTTGCTTCAATGCACTGTATGGCATATTGATGCTCCGATTGCAAGGCAAAGAAATATCAGAGGGCACACAAAAGGCTGTGGCGCAAATCTCATATTTTATCGGTATGCTTGCGGCTTATTTCAAAAAAGATGAAGAAAAACCTCTTTTCGAGGACGATGTTGAATAATTTAGATATTGAGATATACGATGGCAAAAACTGTTCTAATCACAGGAGCAAACGGTCAGTTGGGAAATGAAATGCGCTTGGTGCTCGATGGCAACGATGCGTTCTCCCCTATTTTTACCGATGTTCAAGAATTGGATATTACATCAAAGGAAGCGATTGACGCATTTTTCGCAAATCATCATATCGACTATGTGGTGAATTGTGCAGCCTACACTGCCGTGGACAATGCGGAGGACAATGTAGAACTTTGCACACGCCTAAATGCCGATGCAGTGGAATATTTGGCTCAAGCCGCAAAACACCACGGTGCAAAGATGGTACAGATTTCTACCGACTATGTGTTCAACGGAACCAACTTCAGACCATATCGCGAAGACGATGAGACATCGCCATGCTCAGTATATGGCTCGACCAAACTCGACGGCGAGCGCCGATTGCTTCAATGCTTGCCCGATGCTGTGATTTTCCGCACAGCGTGGCTCTATTCGCCATTTGGCAAAAATTTTGTGAAAACGATGCTCAATTTGGGCAGAACGAAAGAAACTTTGTCGGTGATCTTCGACCAAGTGGGCACTCCTACCTATGCTAAGGATTTGGCTCTGGCTATCATGAATGCGCTTACAGCGGAGCAGTGGCATTCGGGAGTGTATCATTTTAGCGATGAAGGAGCTATCTCATGGTACGACTTCACTAAGGCTATTCACCGAATTGCAGGTATCACCACCTGCGATGTGAAGCCCTGCACTACGGCTGAATATCCAACCAAGGCAAAGCGTCCACACTTCAGTGTGCTCGACAAGTCGAAATATAAAACCACATTTAATGCTTCAATTCCATATTGGGAAGATAGCTTGAGAGAGTGCATTAACAGAATTGAAAATAAATAACATTATATATAGTGGCAAATTTATCCGAAGAAATTAAAAAAAGACGCACGTTCGCGATTATTTCACACCCTGATGCTGGTAAGACTACCCTTACTGAGAAATTACTTCTTTTTGGCGGTGCAATCCATGTAGCAGGTGCTGTAAAGTCGAATAAAATTAAGAAAACTGCAACCAGCGACTGGATGGAGATTGAAAAGCAACGCGGTATCTCGGTTGCTACCTCCGTGATGGGTTTTGAGTATGAGGGATTTAAAATCAACATTCTCGACACCCCCGGTCACCAAGACTTCGCTGAAGACACTTTCCGCACGCTCACCGCTGTGGATAGCGTAATCATTGTGGTTGACTCGGCAAAAGGTGTGGAGCAACAAACACGCCGACTGATGGAAGTGTGCCGTATGCGCAACACCCCAGTAATCATTTTCGTGAACAAGATGGACCGTGAAGGTCGCGACCCTTTCGATATTTTAGATGAACTGGAAAGCGAACTGAAGATTTCTGTTCGCCCTTTGAGTTGGCCAATCAATGGCGGTGCCAACTTTAAGGGTGTTTACAATATCTATGAGCACAATTTGAGCCTTTTCGCTGCTGATAAGCAACGCGTGTCTGACCGTGTTGACATTACCGACATCAACGACCCTGTGATTGATGAAGCTGTGGGTGCCGACGATGCCGAGAAGTTGCGTAGCGATATTGAACTGATTGATGGCGTTTATCCCGAATTTGAGGAGCAGGACTACCTTGATGCTCTCGTTGCTCCAGTATTCTTTGGTTCGGCTTTGAACACTTTCGGTGTAAAGGAGTTGCTCGACTGCTTTATCCGCATCGCCCCATCGCCACGCCCTGTGCAAGCCGTGGAGCGTGAAGTGGTGCCTACAGAAGAAAAGTTCACAGGCTTCGTATTTAAGATTCACGCAAATATGGACCCTAACCACCGCAGTTGTATTGCTTTCGTTAAGGTTTGTTCGGGTGTGTTCCATCGTAATCAGTATTACCACCATGTGCGCAGCAACAAGCAAGTGCGATTTGCCGCTCCTACAGCCTTTATGGCGCAGAAAAAGGAGGTGATTGACGATGTTTATCCTGGCGACATTGTGGGTTTGCCAGATAACGGCACATTCAAAATTGGCGACACACTCACCGAGGGAGAATTGCTCCACTTCAAGGGATTGCCAAGTTTCTCGCCAGAAATGTTTAAATACATTGAGAATACCGATCCAATGCGCACTAAGCAACTCAGCAAGGGTATTGAGCAACTTATGGACGAAGGTGTGGCGCAGCTCTTTGTCAATCAGTTCAACAATCGCAAGATTATTGGCACCGTAGGCCAGCTCCAGTTTGAAGTAATTCAATATCGTTTGCTTCATGAATATGGCGCAAGCTGTAGATGGGAACCCATTCACCTGTATAAGGCTTGCTGGATTGAAAGCGACGACAAGGAGGCTTTGGAAGCGTTTAAGCGTAGAAAGCAGCAATATATGGCGTTGGACCGTGAAGGCAGAGATGTGTTCTTGGCTGATTCGGGCTATGTGCTTGACATGGCGCAGCAAGATTTCCCCAAACTCAAATTCCATTTCACAAGCGAATTTTAATCGGGGCTGACTTGCTTCTTATTCGTTTTTCCTTTATCTTTGTTAATTCAATTAGCGATTAATATTATGGATACAGAAATTTTAAAACAACTATATACACAGTATGTTGGCTCTGAACCTGCTGAAATTGTTCAGTTGCCAGCATCAGGTTCAAATCGCCATTATTTCCGCCTTTCAGGTGAGCAATCACTTATTGGTGTGATTGGCGAACTTCCTGAAGAAAACAAGGCGTTCCTCTATATGGATAAGCACTTCTTGGAGCAGGGACTTCCTGTGCCAAAGGTTTTTGCAGAGAGCGATGATAAGATGGCTTATATCCAAGAGGATTTGGGCGACACTATTCTTTTCAACGCCATTGAAAAGGCTCGCAAGACACGCGTATTTGGCGAAGAGGAAAAAAGATTGCTGTCGAAGACTATCCGTCGTCTTTGCGAATTTCAATTCAAGGGCGCCGATGGTATGGATTTCTCATACTGCTACCCTGCCTCTGAATTTAATGCACGCTCCATCTTTTGGGATTTGAACTATTTCAAGTATTGCTTCTTGAAAGCCACCGGTCTTGAATTTAACGAAGGACAACTTGAAGACGATTTCCAGCATCTTGCTGATGTGCTTTTGCGTAGCAGTTCAGCCACTTTCATGTATCGCGACTTCCAGTCACGCAATGTGATGATTAAAGATGGCGAGCCGATGTTTATCGACTTCCAAGGAGGTCGCAAAGGTCCATTCTTCTACGATGTTGCATCTTTCTTGTGGCAAGCAAAAGCCAATTTCCCTAACAGCCTTCGTCATGAACTTTTGAAGGAATATATTGATGAATTGAAGAAGTACAAATATGTTGATGTGGATTACTTCTACTCTCAACTTCGTCACTTCGTGCTTTTCCGCACGCTTCAGGTGCTGGGTGCTTACGGTTTCCGTGGTTATTTCGAGAAGAAACCCCACTTTATGCAGAGTGTGCCTTTCGCCATCAACAACTTGCGCTCGCTCCTCAATGAGCCATACGTTGAATATCCATACCTCACTAAAGTGCTGAGAAACCTTGTGAATATGTCGCAGTTTACCGACGATTTGCAGAAGCACATGCTCACTGTGAAAGTGATGAGTTTTGCCTACAAGAAAGGTATTCCAAACGACAATTCTGGCAATGGTGGAGGCTTTGTGTTCGACTGTCGCGCATCAAACAATCCTGGCAAATATGATCGTTACAAACCTTATACAGGTCTCGACGCGCCAGTAATTAAGTATCTTGAAGATGATGGCGAAATCCTCACATTCCTTAGCCATGCCTATGAATTGGTAGATGCCTCGGTTAAGCGTTATGTGGAGCGTGGTTTCACTAATTTGATGGTTTGCTTTGGCTGCACAGGCGGTCAGCATCGCTCAGTGTATTGCGCACAGCACATGGCAGAACATATTTTCAAAAAGTTTAATGTGAAGGTAGAACTTGTTCATCGTGAGCAGAACATTGAGCAAGTTTTCACTCCAGTTCAAAAGTAACAGATATGAAAGCAATGGTTTTTGCTGCTGGGTTAGGCACACGCCTGCGCCCTCTTACCAACGACCGTCCAAAAGCACTTGTGGAAGTGGGCGGAAAAACTATGCTTGAGCGTGTGATTACCCACTTGGCAGACTGTGGCGTGACTGATATCACTGTGAATATTCACCACTTTGGTGAAAAAATTATTGAGTTTTTAGAAGAAAAAAAGAATTTCGAACTTGATATTCACATTAGTGATGAGCGCGACCTGCTTCTCGATACTGGTGGAGGTTTGATGAAAGCAAGAAAATTCCTTGATGGCGATGAACCGTTCATCGTGCACAATGCCGATATCCTCACCGACTTGGATTTGAAAGCCATGTACGACTTCCATGTGGAGCACGACGCTTTGTCAACCATTTTGGTGAAAGACCGTCAGACACAAAGATATTTCCTCTTTGACCACGACCACCGTTTGAAAGGTTGGATTAACAAGAAAACTGGCGAAACCAAACCAGAAGGTTATCAATACGACCCGCAAAAGGTGGATTCGCTTGCTTTTGGTTGTGTTCATGTGCTCTCTCCACGCATTTTCGACGCTCTTGAAAAGTATTCAGAAGCTAAAGGTAAAGTGTTCTCCATTGCACCTTTCTATGCAGAGATGTGTGATTTGTATAAAATCTACGGTTATCAGCAGTTCTCCGACTATAAATGGCTTGATGTGGGCAAACCCGAAACATTAGCCCAAGCAGAAGAAATGTTTAAGTAAACAATTTTATATATAAAATAGTTATCGCGGCTATGTGTCAAAGCATAGCCGCGATAATTTTATCTAAATGACTTTAATGAGATTTATTCTATCTCCATGTCATCACCGTAGTAATCAGGTTCGGGTTCAAAATTGTCAGATGCTGCAGGTTTTGGTTTCATATAAGAATCTAATGCCTTGAAGAAAAGAGGATAGGCGCCAAAAATCATTCTATTGCCATCTTTTCCGTTGATATAGAACTTGGCTGTGCCTTTATTGAGGTCTTTCACTTGAGTATCAACATACATTGTCATGCCGTCAACATTCAAGCCCACCCAGAAGCCATAGAAACTGCCGTCGAACACTTTTTTAGCGTCTTCATTGGCGCTTGCGTCGAGTGCAAAACTGTTGTTCATACCAAATTTCACGATTACGACATCAGATTTTGCCTCTACGGCAAATTGCATAGGCATACCGCCACTAATGCTCAACAATGTGTCAAACAAACTTTTCCATTCTTTTGCTTTAGAAGTGGTGATTACAAATGTGCCAGCCAAAGTGGTCATTGGCGATTTGAGGTCGGCATCAAGACCAAATGCGACTGGACCATTGATTGATTTCACCAGTTCCACACAGTTCACATTGCCAAATGATGGGTTAGATGAAATCAATTGAAGCACATTCTTCACTTGCTCGAATTCTGCTAATTTCTCACCTTTAATTCCTGTAGCAAAAATCAACTTAGCCTTTGCTGGCATATATTTCAAGAAGTCGGTTGAAGTCTCGCCCTGAATGTCTTTGATGAGTTTCATGATGTCGGAATTCTCATCGGCGAAGAGTTCAGAGTTGATTTTGATTTCGTTGTCGGAAAGGTCAATGCTAATGCCTGATCCATCCATGCCAGCCACAAATCCAGAAAGCAACGAAACTTGAGGGCTAATGCCTGCCATCAGTTTCATGTATGATTGAAGATTGATATAGTAGTTGACGTCGGCATCGGCATTGAGTGTTTTCTTGATATTGTCGTTGTCAAGCACACTTTTTTCTTTCTTGGTGAACACCTCTTTTGCAAATTCTTCGGCATTTTCTATTTTATTGCCGCCAAATATTGCAATGATGTCGTCTTTGATAGCGATGCACATATCGCTTTTTGCAATTATAGCAAAATCTCCAACAGTCTTGAAACTTTCCTTAATTTCCTTTTCAATCGCAGCCTTTGTTTTTTCAGGGTCTTTGCTTATGGCAAGCATAACGGCAGACGCATCATTCACATCAGTGATGCTGCTGTAAACATACACATTGGCAGAAGGGTCGATTTCTGCACTCTTTAATGTGGCAATACCTTCGTCCAGATCTTTTTGGTTGAACTCCATCAGTTCCTTTAATGCGCCAGGCAGTTGGAGTTTACCGTTGTCATCTACGGTGATGCCTGTGTGATCAAGGATTTTAGATGGACTAAATGATGCAATGAATGTGGAATTTTCAGGAATTAATTCCATCATTTTCTCATTCGTTTTATTACACGAAGTAATCGCAATAAGCAAAATTGCTAAACATGATAGTTTTAATAATCTCATAACTTTTAGTTTTTAGAGTTAATAATATTGTTGTTGGGTTGTCTGTTCGGTTTTGTTGAGTTGACAAAGAATCTCAAGTAAAGTGATTACTGGATTACCTTCGTGCATGGAGTAGAACACGCCTTCACCGTCGGTTTTGTTTTTAAAACCAAAGTTGAAGTATGATTCACCTTGCGGTTCTGAAATTTTAGCATACACGCCCAATGGACAAGAGGCGAAACGCTCTCTCACGTCGGGCATGTCGTAATAAAAGTCTTCCTCCAATTCGTGGTCAAGCCTAATGGCATACACAATGCTGTCTTGGTTGCCAATATACACAGGCATTCCCTGGTAAGTGAACAAGTGTCGGCCATCTTTAATATAGTCGGGTTGCCCCATTTTGGCGGCAAATGCTACTATTCTTTCTACAATCACAGCAGCGTCTTTCGACTTTGCCGCAATAGCGATGTTCCAATTGTCGTTGGCAACCGATGAGATGTTTACGCCATTTCCTACGCTCAAACCTATGGCAATCGGGCCATCAATGGAATTTACCATACTTCTGAAATCCAGCATGTCGGTAGATGGCAGATTGCTGATTAAATTCACGCTTTTCCTGATTTGGTCGAGTTTCATCAAGTTTTTACCGTTCACACTCATCGAGAAAATGTAATTCATGCTTACAGGAATCACCTTCAAGAACGACGCATCGGCTTTAGCCATGGTGGCGTCTAACAGTTTAAAGTAGTCGCAATTATCGTCGGCTTTTACATAAGCCTCAAATTTTGCACCCTCTTTCTCGAAATTCATGTGCAGAGTGAATGCTTTAATGTCGGAGTCGGTAAATAGCGTGAGAATTGGGAATTTCTTCAGGCTTTCAGTAAACGATTCCGAATTCGCAATCATATTGTGCAGTCCGCTTATGTTGATGTAGGCATTCACATCATTTTCCTTGTGCAGGCTTTCTGTGATGCTTGCATCTTCAGCAATGCTTGTGCTGGATTTGTGGAGGTATCCTTTGGCTGTCAGTGCCAGTTTTGAGTCGGCATCTTCCTTTGCCTCTTTGCCGATAAAGAGAATGTCGTCGTCAATTACGTAACTTATTGCTCCATTTCTGAGAAAATCCACTTTCTCGATAGTTTGGAATTTTTGACCGGATTGCTTTTCAATCGCCTTTTTAGCCTCATCGGCATCATTAACGGCGATAAGTGTAGCGTAATTGAAAGTGTTTTTTGGCACAAAACAATAGATATTGGCATCGGTGTCGATACCAATTTTTCTTAATAGTGTCATGGCTTCTGATACGGGAGCAGATTCATTTTTGCTCATCACGTCTTTTAACGACTGTGGGAAAACGACATTTCCATCTTCGTCAGCTAATTGTCCTTTTTCTATAACACTTTTCACATCAATGCGAATGACTCCCCTACTGTCAGCAGGAATCATTTCTTCAATTTGTTTGTTGATGTCGGTGCATGAAAACATGCTCAACATCAGCATAAACATTACAAAAGTTTTAATTCGTTTCATTTTTGTATTTTTCAAACAAGCTTTGAATAATCACACAAATTTAATATATTTTCTTTAAATTTATCACTATATTATTTGTCTTTTTTATCGTGAAATGTTAAAGTCCTATGGTAGAAATGTGGTAATTAATTAGTAATTTTGAAGAATAAAACTTTTAAGATGAATTTGAATACTTTTCTTCCGGCAGAATGGGCGGAGCAAGATGCTGTGCTTTTGGCGTGGCCACATGCCGACACGGATTGGTGTGACATGCTTGAGGAGGTGGTGGAATGCTATAAACATATAGCAGAAGCCATCTTGGAAACAGAGCCATTAATAGTCGTCACACCTGAAGTGGAACGTGCCAAAGTCGGTTTGCGCAATATCGAATCTGCGTCGCCAAATCCTGTGTATTATTATAGAGTGCCAACCAACGACACTTGGGCTCGCGACTTCGGTGCTATTACTGTGGTTAAAGATGGCGAATGTGTGCCTTTGGACTTCAAGTTCGATGCTTGGGGCATGAAGTTTGCCGCAGATAAAGACAATTTAATTACCTCGCGTCTCGATTTATATGAACTGTTTAAGCACACGCCGATTAATCATCGTGGTTTTGTGCTTGAAGGTGGTTCGATTGAAAGCGATGGAAATGGCACCTTGATGACCACATCGAGTTGTTTGTTGTCGCCAAACCGCAATGCGGAGATGTCGAAAGACGAAATCACTGCATATCTGAAGCAGGTGTTTGGCGTTTCGAATGTGCTGTGGATTCACAATGGCGAAATGGCAGGTGACGATACCGACGGTCATATCGACACGTTGGCACGCTTTGCTCCAAATGATGTGATTCTTTACAATGGAGCAGTTTGCCCTGATGGCGAAATTCCACCAGCATTTGCCGAGCAATTAAATGCCATGGAGACAGAAATCAAGGATTTCGTGAATGCCAGTGGGCGCAAATATCACTTGATACAGCTGCCTGTTCCTGCCCCGATTTACGATGAAGACGACAATCAGTTGCCTGCTACATACGCTAATTTCCTGATCACAAACAAGCGTGTGCTTGTGCCAATCTACAATCAGCCTTTGGCAGATGATTTGGCTTTGAGAATTATTGAGGTTGCTTTCCCCGAACACGAGGTGGTGGGAATTGATTGCAATGCTTTGATTAAACAACATGGGTCGCTGCACTGTGTGACGATGCAGTTCCCCAAAAATACTTTGAATTTATGAAAGTAGGAATAATACAACAACACAATAACGCCAATATTGAAGACAATCGCAATCGTTTGGCATCGAAAGTGACTGCTTTGGCTTCTCAGGGCGCTGAACTGGTGGTGCTTCAAGAACTTCACGACTCACTTTATTTCTGTCAAACCGAAGATGTGTCGCTCTTTGATTTAGCAGTGAAGATTCCTGGTGAAATCACGGAGTTTTATTCGGAGTTGGCAAAAAAGTGCAATGTGGTGCTTGTAACTTCTTTGTTTGAAAAACGTGCCACAGGACTTTACCATAACACCGCTGTAGTGTTTGACAAAGATGGCTCAATGGCTGGGAAATATCGCAAAATGCACATTCCCGACGATCCCGCATACTACGAGAAGTTCTACTTTTGCCCCGGTGATATTGGTTTTGAACCCATTCAAACTTCGGTGGGCAAATTGGGTGTGTTGGTTTGTTGGGACCAGTGGTACCCTGAAGCAGCTCGCTTGATGGCTTTGAAGGGCGCAGACATGCTCATCTATCCAACTGCCATCGGCTACGAGAGCACCGATGTTCAAGCCGAGCAGGAACGCCAAAGAGAGGCTTGGACCACCGTGCAGCGTGGTCATGCCGTGGCAAACGGATTGCCTGTGGTGGCTGTGAACCGTGTGGGTTTTGAGTCTGACCCATCTGGTCAGACCAATGGCATCATGTTCTGGGGAAGCAGTTTTGTGGCTGGTCCACAAGGCGAATTTCTGTTCCGTGCTTCAAATAATGAGGAAGTGGAAACCATTGTGGAAGTGGATATGAAGCGAAGCGAGAATGTGCGTCGCTGGTGGCCATTCCTTCGCGACCGCCGTATAGACTATTACGGTGGTATCACAAAGCGTTTTTTAGATTAATAGAATAAGATACAGAAATGGGCGGTGTCGTGTTTTCGACATCGCCCATTGTTATAAATGCATCTGTGATTGTTCGTTAGAATGTGAAGTGGAGTTGGATTCTCACGCCACTCTTGTTGACCCCAGGAGTGTCGCGGTATGTTAATCTCCACACATAGTCCACACGGAGGAATGTGAAGATGTTGTCAAGACCTGCGCCAATTTCCATATAAGGCTTTTTGCCAAGTCCTCTACAATTCGTGCCAAGTGGGAATTGGTATAAATCCTCGTTTTTAGTTGGGTCGTTTTTCTTGCTCAATGAGCCGTAAAGACCTCTAAAAGACACCACCTCGCGGAGTTTTAGTTTTTTTAGCACAGGTATATAATTGAGCAATGCGCCATTGAGCCAGTAGGTCACGTCCCATGAAATGTTTTGGTCGTTGGCAAATTCCATTGCGTTCATCAGCGTGTAACTTTCAGGCTGGATAGTGTATGAGAGGTTGGCGTTTGGGATGAGCAAATCAGGGTATGCCACTTTGCTCCAAATCTTTGCCGCTTTCACAATCACATCGGTATAGCCCCATGCCGAGAACCAAAAGCGCTTCTGCACACCAATTTCAGTCTTGTTCACCTCGAATTGGCTACCAAGGAATCCTTTAGGTAAATAGGTGTGGCTCAATGTGATAATTGGATTATCGATATTGATTGGGAAGCGATACGATCTGGTTTGCACAAACTTTTCACCTGGCGCATATCGTAGCGTGACATTGAAACCAGCTTCTTTGTAGTTTGCGCGTCGATTGCCCAAAGCGTCAACGAATGGGAGGAAATCAGAGGCTTCGTGTATGTTGTGCTCAAATCCTGCGCCCACGCTAAACCCATTCTCCAACTCAAGTTTGTAGTCGAATTTTGACTGACGCAGATATTGAATCTTGTCATCTTTTTTGCGTTTCAGCATCAAGAAAATGTTATCCTTGCTGGTGTAGAGATAGTGCTGACCTAATTGGTCCACATCGTAGCTGTGGTAGAGTTTCACTGAATGGATTGGGAACTCGTAACTATGATATTTCTTGTTGCGGAATGAGTATTCAAGTTCGCCTTGATATTTGAGTTTTTTGTCCTTAGTGCCGTATGCTAAGAAGAAACGGCTGAACAGTCGTGGGTGAAGGTTTGCAGTGGTCATACCACCAATTCTGAATCGTGCGCCCTCCAGTTCATCGGAACTGATGAGTGTGTTGAGAGGGCCAATGTCGAATTTACTGGGGTTGCCAGTTGCCACATAACACTTTGCCATAGTGGAAACAAATTTTTCAGTCCAGTAAAAGAGTTTTGAACTTCTCAACTTCTTCAAAAGCGCACGCATCATATTGCCATCTTGCGCCAATGCCACAGGACGATTTGCTTTGAAATATTCATCGGCATATTTATTGGCTCCTGGTGCAATGATTTGTTCGGCATCGTGATTGAAAATGGTCAAATCTTTTGGCTCTGTGAAATTGTGACCGCTGTAGTAAGTGCTGCGACGGGCATACAGTTCTGGACCAATCACCTGAAATTCCATCACAAGGTCGTCAATCACCTTCAAGCGTGATCCGTCCTCCGCCTTTTTAAACTCTTGGTTGATGAAAAGGCGTTTCAGATAGTTCACATTGATGGAACGAGGAATGTTCATTGTCAATTTTTTCAAGAACAATGTGCTGTCGTTTACTGGGAAATACATTCGACCAATGAAACCGAATGATGCACTGTTATGTGGCACAAAGTCGATTTCCACGCACTTTTCTCCGTCAACCATGGTGGTGTCGTTGAGATAAAATTTATAGAAAGTGGTGCCGATGTTCGACAGTGGGCTTACGAAGCGGTTTTGCATGAATTTGATATCGTTTTGGAAAACATCAATTTCACGGAAAGCGTCGTCCATAAACTTTTTGATATTCTCGGGGTCAAACGATTCGTCAAGTCCCACATGTTGCTGTGCCTCAATGTATTCTTTGTGTGTGCTTGGACTTTTTCTGTAATATTCGGTACTGAACTTTTCATTCAAGGAAATGGTGAGAATCTTCTTGTTGGTCACATCTGAAGAATCAATAAATTCCTTAATCTTGTTGTATTTCTTCGACAGTTCTTTTGTGTCGGAAGCAGTAAGGTCGTTCAAACCGTAGGTGAATCTTTCGTATTTGTCATACACGAAATACTGGTGATTGCGTGGATCGGTTTCGTGCATTCTTTCCCTCACCTTGTTGATGAACTCAACGGCGGGATTGCCTTTCTTGGTGTATTTTTCGCGGTGCTTTTTAATAATCACCTCGTCAAGAGTCTTTGTCGATGACGACATGTAAACCACGTTTTCCGCATTGTTCCCACCTTTCAGTTTCACCACTTTGTTGGCGTAGCCCACTGCTTGGAGTCTGATTTCGGGATGCTTTGATTTTGAATGGAATGAGAATTGACCATTCACGCTTGCCACTACGCCGGTCTTAGTACCCACCACATAGATAGAGGCATAAGGAATTGGCTCATCGGCAATAGAATCCTTCACCACACCTTTGATAAGGAAGGAAGTTTGGGCAGATGCAACAATGGAAAAAACACTGAAAATTAAAATGGAGATATAGCGTAATGTATTCACTTTTCGGAAGTCTGATAATAAATTATGTGTACAAATCATTTCAGTTTGCAAAATTAGACAATTTCATCATTTCACAGATGGCTAAAAATACTGATTTTTTGGTCCAATGTGCTAAATTTGAAGAAAATGGATAAATATAGCACTACAACAGCAATGTTTTATCACAAATTGAGGTGCAGCCATGTGGCCACACCTCTAATTGTATAGTTTTCTATGGAAGAAGTTACACTTCCAATCGAGTTCTCTTAAAATCTGCGCTCTAAACCTACCACGTTTTCCACATGCTGCGTGTGTGGGAACATGTCAACTGGCTGAACTTCCACCACCTTATATTTAGCGTCGAGCATTGCCAAATCTCGTGCCTGGGTGGCTGGATTGCAACTTACATACACAATTCGCTTGGGCTCTGCATTCATAATCACGCCCACTACATCTTCGTGCATACCAGCGCGCGGTGGGTCGATAATCATCACGTCGGGTGTGCCATGCTTGCTCACAAAGTCATCGGTGAGAATGTCTTTCATGTCGCCGGCGTAAAACAATGTGTTCTCAATGCCGTTCACTTTTGAGTTAAGTTTTGCATCTTCGATCGCCTCTGGCACATATTCTATGCCAATCACTTTCTTTGCTTGGCGTGCCACAAAGTTGGCGATGGTGCCGGTGCCTGTGTAAAGGTCGTAAACAAGTTCCTCGCCAGTGAGTTTTGCCATGCCTCTTGTCACTTTGTAGAGTTCGTAGGCTTGGCGAGAGTTGGTTTGGTAGAATGATTTAGGACCGATGCGGAATTTGAGTCCTTCCATTTCTTCCTCAATGTATTCCTTGCCTTTATCGAGTACGAAAACTTGGTCGCCAAGTGAGTCGTTCAGCTTGGTGTTCACCACATGCATCAAGCTGGTGATTTGTGGGAACTTTTCTGCCACAGCGTTCATCACGTCTTTTACAGCAGCTTCGTCGTTTTCGCCAAACACCACCACGAGCATGATTTCGCCACCGCTTGTGATTCTCACCATCATCATTCGCATCAAGCCCACATTGTTGCGTATATCATAGAATGTGTAGCCTTTGCTCTTTGCGTAGTCGCGAATGAAGTTGCGCATTTCGTTTGAAATGTCGTCTTGGAGCCAACATTTATTGATGTTGAGCACCTTGTCGAATGCCCCAGGAATGTGGAAACCCACGGCATCACGGTCGGAGAACTCTTCCCAGCTGTTCAGTTGCTCAAAGGTGAGCCAACTTTTATTAGAGAAGGTGAATTCCAATTTATTACGATAATGTGTGGTTTCTGTAGAACCAAGAATGTCGTTGATTTTAGGCAATTCAATTTTGCCGATACGCTCCAGCGCGTCGGTCACTTGCTGTTGCTTGAATTGTAACTGGTAGCTGTAAGGAATGTGCTGGAATTTGCAACCGCCACACACACCGAAATGCTCACACATTGGCTCGGTGCGAATTTCGCTTGGCTTTACCAAATTCACAATGTGGCCCTCGCAAAAACTGTGTTTCTTGCGGTCGATTTTCACATCGGCAACATCGCCAGGAGCACCAAATGGTATAAACACCACCAAGTCGTTCCAGCGCGCGATGCTTTTGCCCTCTGCTGCCACTTTAGTTATCTCAAGCCCTTCTACTACGGGCAGATTTTTTCTTTTTCTACTCAAAACAGTCTGTTTACTTTGTTAAATTTTCTGCAAAGTTACGAATAACATTTATTTGTGAAAACTGAATAGTGCTAAAAATATCCATTTAGTGTGTAAAGCGATATGATTTTTTTGCGCACAATGCAATTATGTGTGCAACTTTTATGGATATGTCGTAAAATTTAAGTATATTTGCATCTCTAAAAGTAAAAGATAATTAGATAGCAATACTGTGAATGATTTATTAGTAGCGGTATTTGATTATATTTGATTGTATTATAAGTAGTTAATTAATAATCCACAAGGTTAATGAAGACAATTTACACATTCGGCAACGGTAATGCCGAAGGACGCGCCGACATGAAGGAACTTCTTGGCGGCAAAGGTGCCAATTTGGCTGAAATGAACCTTATCGGTGTTCCTGTTCCTCCAGGTTTTACAATCACTTGTGATGTTTGTAAAATCTATAACGAACAAGGCCGTGAGGCAGTTGTGAATCTGATTAAAGAAGATGTAATCAAATCTGTGCATCATATCGAGAGCCTTACAGGTTACAAATTCAACGACCCACAAAATCCACAGCTCGTATCAGTGCGATCAGGTGCTCCAGTTTCAATGCCAGGCATGATGGATACCGTGTTGAATTTGGGTATCAACGACGAAGTGGCTGAAACTCTTGCTAAGAAATCGGGTAACGAGCGTTTTGCTTGGGATAGCTACCGCCGTTTCGTGCAGATGTACGGCGACGTGGTGCTCGGCATGAAGCCACAAAACAAGAATGATATCGACCCATTCGAAGAAATCATCGAAGCAGTGAAGACTGCTAAGGGTGTGAAGTTTGATACCGAACTCGATGTTGACGACTTGAAGCAACTTGTTAAGCTCTTTAAGAAGGCTGTTAAGGAAAATACTGGTAAGGACTTCCCTACCGACGCTTGGGATCAACTTTGGGGCGCAATCTACGCTGTGTTCGACAGCTGGAACAATGAACGCGCTATCCTCTACCGTCAGATGAACCAAATTCCAGAAAGCTATGGCACCGCAGTGAACGTACAGGCTATGGTATATGGTAACATGGGCGATTCTTCTGCAACTGGTGTTTGCTTCTCTCGCGATGCTGGTACAGGTGAAAACCTCTTCAATGGTGAATACCTCATCAACGCTCAAGGTGAAGACGTGGTGGCTGGTGTGCGCACCCCACAACAAATCATGACCGAAGGCAGCCGTCGTTGGGCTAAGCTCCAAGGCATTAGCGAAGAAGAACGTAAGGAAAAATATCCTTCACTCGAAGAAACAATGCCTGAGTGTGCTGCTCAGCTCGTTGAAATTCAGGCTCGTCTTGAAGACCACTATAAGGATATGCAAGATATGGAGTTCACCATTCAAGATGGCAAGCTCTGGCTTCTCCAAACCCGTAACGGTAAGCGCACCGGTGCTGCTATGGTGAAGATTGCAATGGATCTTCTTCGTGAAGGCGAAATCGACGAAAAGACCGTGCTCAAGCGTATGGAGCCAGGTAAACTCGACGAACTTCTCCACCCAGTGTTCGACAAGAGCGCTATGGCAAATGCACAGGTGATGGCTAAGGGTCTGCCTGCATCTCCAGGTGCTGCCACTGGTAAGATTGTGTTCTTCGCTGATGATGCAGAAGAATGGGCACAACGTAACGAAAAGGTGATTATGGTTCGTATCGAAACCTCACCTGAAGACCTTCGTGGTATGACTGTGGCTCAAGGTATTCTCACCGCTCGTGGAGGTATGACCTCTCACGCTGCCGTTGTGGCTCGTGGTATGGGTAAGTGCTGCGTGTCAGGTGCTGGCGAAATCAAGGTTGACTACAAGGCTAAAACCGTGGTGATGGGTGGTAAGACCTATCAAGAAGGTGATTGGATTTCAATCAATGGCTCTACCGGTGAAGTTTATGATGGTCTCGTATCAACTGTAGATGCCGACATCAGTGGCGACTTCTCTGCAATCATGAACCTCGCAGAAAAATACACCAAGATGAAGGTTTACACCAACGCTGATAGCCCTCGTGATGCTAAGGTAGCTCGCAAGTTTGGTGCAGTGGGTATTGGTCTTTGCCGTACCGAACACATGTTCTTTGAAGGCGAACGCATCAAGGCTATGCGCGAAATGATTATCGCTGATACTGTGGAACGCCGCAGAATGGCTCTTGCTAAGCTCCTCCCACTCCAACGTGGCGACTTCGAGGGTATGTTTGAGGCTATGGACGGCTACGATGTGACTATCCGTCTGCTTGATCCACCATTGCACGAATTCGTTCCTCATCAGCTCGAAACTATGCGTGAACTTGCTAACGAAACTGGCATGGCTCTCGACCAGATTAAGCAAATCTGCTCTTCACTCGAAGAATTCAACCCAATGCTCGGTCACCGTGGCTGCCGCTTGGGCAACACATATCCAGAAATCACCGAAATGCAAGCTCGCGCTATCATTGAGGCTGCTCTCAACGTGAAGGCTCGCGGCATCGACGTGCATCCAAAGATTATGGTGCCACTGGTGGGCGTGAAGGAAGAAATCAAGCGTCAAGCCGACATCATCAACAGCACTGCTAAGCAAGTGTTTGAAGAACGTGGCGCGACTGTTGCCTATAAGGTAGGTACAATGATTGAAGTGCCTCGTGCAGCTCTCGTGGCTAACGAAATCGCTGAAATCGCCGACTTCTTCTCATTCGGTACCAACGACCTTACCCAGATGACATTCGGTTACTCTCGCGACGATGCTCCTAAGTTCCTCGGTCAATACAAGCAACTTGGCATCCTCAAAAACGACCCATTCGAAATCCTTGACCAATCAGGTGTTGGCCAACTCGTGAAGATGGGTACCGAACGTGGTCGCTCAACTAAGGCCGACTTGAACGTAGGTATTTGCGGTGAGCACGGTGGCGAACCTTCATCAGTGAAGTTCTGCGCAAAACTCAACCTCGACTACGTATCATGCTCTCCATACCGCGTCCCCATCGCCCGCGTAGCAGCGGCGCAGGCAGCCGTAGAGGAATAAGCGACGGAACTTGAAACTAAGCGAGTTAGGCGGTAAGCCCCGAAAACAAAGGGACTTCCGCCTAACTTCGTAAATGGAGGTTCGTTCATTCCGACACGGAAAATGAGCAGAATGAACGGAAATGTTTAGAGAAAGTTGCGAGATTTCAGACCCCATGTTTAGAGCGTGTTTAGAGTTCAGAATGACTGAGATAACAACAAGATACAGATGTATAACAAAAAACGATAGGAACACAGATTATGGCAACACTGAAAGCATGTGTGCAGAAGATGCGCAATGACGGGTTCTTTCCTGTCTATATCAGAGTGACGCACAACCGCACGACACAGTACATCAAGACGGACAAGATGGTGACTAAGCGAGAACTGTCAAGGAGTAAGGAAATCACCGACCCTGTAGTGATGCAGTTCTGCACGGCACTCATTCTTGACTACAACGAGAGGCTGAACAGGACGGACACTCGCAACTGGACTGCACGGATGGTTGTGGACTACCTGCAAAAGGGTGAGGAAGACTTGTGCTTCTCTGACTATGCTCGACGGCACATTGACAGGCTCATCGACAACGGACAGGAGAGGAACGCTAAGAACTACAGGCTTGCATTACAGCACATGGAGCGGTTTTTCGGAACTACAAGGGTGATGTTCAGCACGCTGACATCAACGAACATGACGAAGTGGATAAAGAGTTTGGAACATACGAACAGGGCAAAGGAAATGTACCCTGTGTGCATGAGGCAGGTGTTTCGCGCAGCCATCGAGGAACTGAACGACTATGACACCGGGCTAATCAGAGTGAAGACCAATCCGTGGGTAAAGGTGATGATACCACATGCAGACCGTCCCGAGAAGCGAGCCATCAGTGCGGAGGAGTGCCGCAGGTTCTTTTCTTCTCCCCTGCCCGAAAGCAAGATGAAGTTGCCGTTGCCCGAACTTGGGCGAGACATAGCCATGATGGTGTTGTGTCTTGGAGGCATCAACACGGTGGACTTATACAACCTGCGTAGGGAGGACTATCACGGTGGCATCATCCACTACAAGCGAGCGAAGACCATGCGCAGCCGTTCTGATGGAGCATACTTTGAAATGCGTGTGCCGGAGATAATCAAGCCGTTGTTTGAGAAGTATGCTTCAGTACCAGGCAGTGAATGGCTGTTCAACTTCCATGACAGGCACACCACCAGCGACAGTTTCAGCGCGAACGTGAACATAGGCATCAGAAAGATTTGTGAGAGCATGGGCATTGCAAAGGAGAACTGGTATTGCGTCTATACTTTCCGTCACACATGGGGAACGGTGGCGCAGAACGATTGCGGCGCGTCCATATCTGAGGTTGCTTTCGGCATGAACCATAGTGCAGGACACCGCATCACTCGCGGATACATCAAACTGGATTTCACACCTGCATGGGAACTGAACGAGCGTGTTGTTGATTTTATCTTCTTCTCTGACCAAGCCAGCAAACAGGCTGCGCAGGAGGAGGAAAGCAGCGTGTTCCGTCTGTCACCGAAGATGCTCATCAAGGCAGCAGCTTTCTTTCAAGGCAAATGCTTGGCAAGTTTCGAAGACATCGGCTGCTCCAACATCGACGAAGTGATTGCGCGACTGGTGAAAGGACTGCCATCGGACATTCCTCCTCGCTCAATAGTCCAATTCAAGATTGTCAACTGCGACAACGGCAAGGTTGCCGTCTATGAGCGTCAGAAAGGCAAAGGTTTCTAACCATGATACAGGCTTCTCCATAAAGGCGAAGCCTTTTTTTGGAAATCTTCTCACACGCGCGTGTGTACGTGCGCGACGACGACGAGAATAAGAAAATTTATTTTCTTTATATATTTCTTTTCTTTTTCTTTTCTTTTACTTTTCTTTACTTTCCTTTACTTGTTATACAAAAAGTGTAAGTGAGTTATAAGTGAGTTATTAACTTGTTGATATTCAGAGCCAACGAAAAGCACAATAATTAGGTGTTTCCGTAGTTCTTTCGCCATGTTTCAGAATAATTGTGAGATTACAAATTTCAGTCAGTTATAACTCATGTCGTAACTAACACATTATTATATATAAGTGAGTTATAAGTTAGTTATAACTAAGTTATCTTTATAGCATAACAAAACCGCCGAGCGATTGCCCGGCGGTTTTATACTAAATACAGTAAACAGTAGTAAGGATTACTCCTCAGACGGCGAAGCAATGTCTTCGCCAGCAGCGAGGCGTGCAATGCGTTCAGAGAGCGTCCTGTTTTCATCGACGATTGTCATGTCAACGCTTGTTGACTGCATCTGAGGCGTGTGGAACTTCAATAGTTTTATTTCTGCATCGACACGGCTTTCCGGGTCAAGTGTCTTGCAGTCAATGTCAAACTGCGAGACCAGTTGCCCTGTCTTCTTTCCGTTATCGTCCTTTTCCTCGATGCTGGGTGTGAAGTATTTCACCGAGTGTTGTCGGAGAAACGTCTTCAATGGCTTGTCTTTGTTGGGTGTTCCTGCGGCACGACCGCCGAGCCGTCCGCGCCCATCTCCTGCTTTGCGTGGCATAGTAAATCAAAACTTAAAATGATGGTGCAAAGATAAGGTTGTAATTTCGCACACGACTTATAAGTTTTGTTTAATCAATTAAAAAGCATACAGTATGTTAGGCGGAATAATCGGAGGCGCAGCCGGTGCGCTTGGTGGCATTTTCGGAGGCATCAGTAAGAACAAGATGCTGAAGAAGCAGATGGCCATGATTAAGGAACAGAAGCGTGAGAACCAAGACTGGTACGACCGCAGGTATAACGAGGATGCAACTCAGCGTGCAGACGCGCAAGCCATACTCACGCACACGGCTGAAATGATTAGGCAGCGCAATCAGGCATCAGCAGGAGCGCAGGCCGTGATGGGTGGCACCGAGGAGAGTGCAGCAGCAGCGAAAGAGGCTAATGCAAAAGCACTGTCAGACGCTACCAGTCAGATTGCAGTCGCTGGCGCACAGCGCAAAGACCAGATTGAGGGTCAGTACCGCGAGAGACAGCAGCAACTTGATGAGAAGCTGCGTGAACTCGAAGCAGGTAAGGTTGATGGCTTCGGCATGGTAAGTAACGCTATCGGTGGAGCCGCTAACGGCTTTGCCAGTGGCATGGGACTTGGTTAATCACGTAAACAATATAGCATTATGGCAGCAAATCCATTTGGTACAACAATACCGAGAGGTGCTACGTCATTCTACGACTTTTCGCAGAATGATGATGGGCAACAGCCCGTAGCGACCACACAGGACGATGGAGGAAACGGCACACCTGCCCCTCCATCGCTTGCAACACCTACACTCGTAGGTAATGGAGGCTCATCGTCCTCAACAACGACTACTACGACAACCACTACAAGCCCCTATGCGCAGTTCAAGGGTAACAACTACGAAGAACTGGAGCAGTTTCTTCGTGGTCAGATGGAGAGTATCAAGCCCGAGACAAAGGAGGAACGAGAGAAACGAGAGAAGCGCGAGAAGCGCATTGGCTTCCTCGCAAGGCTCGCTGAGGGCTTGGGAACATTCCACACGGCGTTTTCTCATGCGCGTGGCATCAAGGCTATGGATATGCCTAAGATGTCAGCGAAAGCCAAAGAACTGTTTGAGAAAGCCAAGGCACAGCGCGACAAGGACAATGACAGGCTGGTGAATTACGCTATCACCCTCGGCAACATCAAGGACAAAGACCGCGACTTTAATTTCCGTGTCACGCAAGCAGAGCAGCAGCAGAACAACTGGCAACAACAGTTTGACGCAGGTCGCAAAGACCGTGCCGACGATGTGGCTTTCCGCGACAAGAAGTTTGACTCTGACAACGACCACTGGCAGAAAGGTTTCGACGAGAACAAACGTCAGTTTGATGTCACCTCCAAGGAGCATGAACGCCACAACAGAGCATCCGAGGGACTTCAAGCTGCTGGAATTGCCGAAACGAGACGGCATAATAAGGCATCCGAGGGCTTGGAGCGTCAGCGTATCGCAGCATCGCAGGACGGCAAATACACAGAGTTCTATTCGGGCAATGGCATGGTTCGCATTCCTAACACCCGACTGAACCAGCACAATATCTCGTATGTGTTCAGCAAAACACCGTCCGCAGGTCGCCCGATGCCAACCACTACGTTTGAAGGTACGAAACCAGTTTCAGCCGACCAAATGATGGACTGGATTGGTTCAAACATCGACGACCCGAACGTGCAGAGTGCTTTGCGTGCCATCGGTGGCGTAACCACTTCCGAAGACAACACACCTCCAAGCAGAAGAAACAATAAAAGTAATACCCCACCAAGCAGAAGATAATCGACTATGTGGAATGACGACGATAGAAAATGGCTCTATGAGCAAATGAGGAAGAACGGCGTAAACACAGGCAGTTACGACGACTTCACAAAGAGCCTTGACAATAAAGAAGACCGCGATTGGTACTACCAAAAGAGCCGCAGTTTAGGCTTGAATGTTGGAAGTGCTGACGATTTCGCAAGTATGATGGTTCAGCCAGTGCAGAAACCTGCACCAGTAAAGACTACGACAACGCAGCCTACACAGATACAGGCACAGGTTAACCCCACTGTCAAGACATCTGTGCAGCCAGCACAGGAGGAACAGCCAGCGCAGCAAGGTGGCTGGAAACCAAGTTGGCAGCAGCAGATGGGTATGCAGATATGGATGGACGACTTCAACAGGAACTTAAAGAAGTCGGAACAGGACTTCAATACCCGTATGGAGAACATCCGCAAGGGCAACACCTTGGGTAAGACCAGCGAAGTGAAGTTCAACCCGGAAAGCGGAAAGATGGAGCGCAGGTATTACACGACGCATGGCGATGAAGTAACAACACCGCTGGAGCAGTCGCGCCTCAATCTGAAATACCGTGACGAGTGGGAAGCCACAACACCCGAGGGACGCAAACACCGCGAGAAGCGAATTGAGAATGACTTTGAGCGTCGTGTGGGTGCATCACTTGACAAGTACGACCCAGACAATGCCGCAGCAATGGTATGGCAGCAGGCAGAAGACAAAGCCAGTGAGTCATTTAGGGAATACGTTGACAGGCGCAGACAGCCAACATTGGCAAATGCTCTCCATGATATGGCTGATGCCTCCAATGTCACAGGTGGCGTAGGCATGGATAACATCGAATACGGCATCAAGGCGTTTACTGAGCATCTGAAGTATCACGACCTGCAACGTATGGCTGATGATGCTTGGAACATGCTTGGCAAGGAGAAACAGCAGTCCATCATCGAAGATATGTACGGCGCACTGAAGAACCGTTACCCACAAGCCACAGAACAGCAGTTGCAGCAAGCAGCAACGGAAATGGCGCGTGAACAGAGCGACCGCCGTATGTATGAACTGGCAGTAGCCAAGAACGCCCCTAAAGATGCAGCAGAATACTTCATCCGCAAGGTTGCAGCAGGTAACGCAATGGGGACATTGATGCAAGCAGCGGCAAGAGCGCAAGCAGGTACAACAGGCGACTGGGAAGCACGCGAAGATGCAGAACAACGCTTTGAGAAGCAAGGACACAAGGTCGCAGGTATCGCAGGAACAGTTACAGGCTTTGCCTTAGACCCTCTCACTTGGGCATCTGCAGGTGCAGGTGGCGCAGCCGTTAAAGGCACAACTTGGCTCGGTGGCAAGATGATTGGCGAAGCAACCATGCGTAAGTTTGGCACCACGCTCGGAGGTCGTATGCTTGGTGGAGCCATTGGTGGTGCTGTGAACTTCGGCACATACGAGGCAGGAAGCGAAGCACTCGACCAAATGAAGTGGGGAGGTTACATTGACGAGGAAACAGGTGAACGCAAGGACGGTTTCTCGTTTGGCAATGTGGCAGGGCGTGCAGGACACGGCTTGATGATGGGTGTAGTAACTGGTGTAATTGCTCCATACCTCGGCAATGTAAGCGACAAACTTGTCAGAGCCACCGAAAGCACCGTTGGCAAGATGGGCATCCGTTCCGGTGAACTTGGTGTAGGAACAGTTGCAGAGGGAACAATCTTTGCCGTGCCGGAGATTATCGACACCTACGGACAATATGGCGACCTTATTAACTCACTTTCTGATGAGAGCAGCCCCAACTATATTGCAGACGAACAGGAACGTGCATCCAAGATTGAGGAACTTCGCAATAGTCGTGGTGACGCGCTGATGGACGTTTGGACTGATAACATGGCAATGATTGCAGGTTTCAAGGCACAACATCTGTTGAAGTCTGCACCGCGTGTTATCTACGACCTTGCACGCTCCAAGAACGGCAAGGCTGGTTTTGAGACACGTTTACGTTCAATTCTTGACGGACGCGGTGACCTTGCACTTACTGAGGACGAGAAGAAAGAACTGGAACGCAGAGGGTACGGCGACTTAAAAGACCTCACGGAGGAATACAGCCGTTATGCCGAAGCCAAAGAAGAATATGACAAGGCTCGTCCTACCACCACCGATGCAAGCAGAATGATTGAGGGAGGCGACGGACAGGCTGAACTACCATATAACCGCTTTGTCGAGTTGATGACAGATAACAGCGTCAGCGAGGCAGCACGTGCCAAGATGTACTACTATCTCACAGGGCATGGTCTGCCAATGTCAACCGTCATGGGTTCAAGCATCCTTGAAGACAAGGACGCAGACGGCAACGTGACAGGTTACACCGTGCAGTCGTTTGGTGCAAATGGAGTGATTACCAGTCGCTCGTTTGGCGACAAGAAACGTGCAGACGTGGAGGTGAACCGCATCAACAGGCAAGCAGAGTTGAACGGCTTTGACGTGGGTGAGCGTTATTATGACTGGCAAGGCGACAACAAGCGTATGTATGAGGCTTGTGAGACTGTTGCAGAGGAAACAGGCGCACCTGCCAACCTTTTGTTTGACCTCATGAAGCGCAAGACCGAAGCAATGAATGAAGTTGAATTGGAGTGGGCAGAGAAAATCCTTAATGCCTACAACGGTCTTGGTGACAAATACGGTTCATCGGAAGTACGCATAGCCATCAATGAAGAATTTGGTGTAGATGTTGACAAGGCTATCCGTAAGGAGCGCAACCGCCGCAGCGAGCAGGAGCAGAAAGCCGTTGACGAATATGCCAGTCTCCTGTTTGCCGACGTGAAGCGCAAGCAGGAGGAAGCCGCAGAACGTGGCGAAGCACCTGTTGACCCCGATGCACCAACAAGTAACAGTCAGATAGCCGCATTACTCGGCATTGACGATGGTGAGCAGGGCGACCCTGTCAGCGCAGCTTTCAACAGAGGACACGAAGCCGACGCGCAGGAGCGTCAGGACATCGCCATAGAACTTACCGACCCAAACAATGCGGAAGCACAGGAAGCATGGAACGGTGTTGTGCAGCGCATCAACGAGGATGCAGCCTACATGGTAGCCCAGCAGCGAGAGCAGACCAAGCAGATGCAGCATACTGACGGCTCTTTGCGCCCTGCCATCCTCAAAGAGAAAGACAGCGAGGGTAACGACCAGCAGGTGTATATCGTTGACGGCAATGTGCAGATGATGCCCGACGGCTCGGTTGTTGACAAGGCTTCGAGTGACAACATTGTCGTAATATATAACCCTGCCACTGGAGAACGCAAGCAGATAGACCCGTCCGCTGATACCGGCATATCTTCTCTTGGTGAGGTGACAACCGCAGAACAGCGTGAAGCCGACATCGAGCGCAGCAGACAGGAGTACGTTCAAGCACAGATTGACGAGGCACAAGGCACTGTTCGCTTTGTACCTGGTCAGCAGTTGGTGTTGCCTACTGGTGAGGAAGCCGTTGTTGTCGCTACCGATGCAGACGGTGAGAACATCACAGTAGCACTTGGCGACGGAACACAAGCAACCGTCCAGCGTTCAGAGTTGCAGCGCATCAGAGACGAGAAAGCATCTGCAGACTATCGTCAGCGTCATGGTATCACCGAAGAACCAGCAGCGCAGCAGCCCGAAGCCTCAGCACCAGCACAGCCACAGACTGACGGACGTGTGGCAGGTGCGCCAGCCGACTATACAGCCGACATGGAGTTGACTATACGCGACGAGGACGGCAGCGAGAAACCTGCAATGGTGATGGGACGTGTGCGCTATGAGAACGGCAGTTTTGTTCCCGACGCAAACGGAAACATCATCGAGTATTTCATGGACGGTGAGGTAAAGCACGACCATGAAGACAAACTCGTTGATAAGGTTGTGAGCCATGTTGCACCACAGCAGCCCGAAGCTGCACCAGTACAAGAAGCCTCCGCTGAAACACCTGCAACGGTAGAGACTACTCCCCCACCTGTTGAGCAGCAAGCCGAAGTCGCACCACAGCCAGTACAGGATCCAGTGCAGACGGTAGAGCCTCAACCGACACAACCAGCCGAAGCACCTGCACAACCAATTGAGCAGCCAACGGCAGAGCCTATGCCTGTTGGTGAGGATGGTGAAGAAGACTGGCAAGCCACCACACCCGAACGCGCCCATGCCTACATTTTCAACGAGGCAGGACTATCACGCAGTGAGGGTAACGAATTTATTGCAGCGCAGACACAGGCAGCGCAGAGCGCACTTGTCAAGGCGAAGTCGGCACAGATGCCAAGAGTTGGCACCAGCATCAAGAAGTACAACGAGGCAAAGGCGAAACGTCAAGAGAAGATTGACGAGGCACAGCGCGTATTGGACTACTGGCAGCAAGTGCGCAACATTCAGAACGATATACAGCGTGTGGAGAATGAACGCAGAGCGGCAGAGGATGCCGTGCGTCATGATGAAGCCGTTGCAGAGGCACAAGCCGAATATGAGGCACGCAAGCAAGCCGAGGCAGAGCGTAAGGCAGTTGGCAACGAGAACCCGATGCCATCCATTACCGAGAAGTGGAACAATGCCACAAAGGTTGACGGACACCGCGACGAAATCATGCTGCCCGACGGAACACCGCTGAAAGGTCATTACGTCCTGCATGAGAGTGGTGCATCATCCCCAAGCCACAACCCAGAAACATGGCAGAAGACTGACGGTTTCCCGATGGATGCCAACGACAACAGCGTGAACGACCGCGACTATGAGCGAGACCACGACGCGCAGGAGCATACACAGAGCATTGCGCGTCAATATGACCAGCGAGCCTTGCAGAGTGTTCCAGTTGTCAGCAACGATGGTGTTGTGTTATCGGGCAACGGTCGTACCATGGCCGGTGAACTGGCAGCGCGTGACAATACCGATGGCGCATACGTGAACTATCTGAAAGAGTACGCGCCCAAATTTGGCTTCACTCCCGAACAGGTTGAAGCGATGCAGCATCCGCGTGTGTCATTCGTTCCCGATGAGGCAATGCCATACACGGCAGAGACCTTTGCGAAGTTCAACCAACAGGAAATGAAGTCGCAGAACAAGACTGAGCAAGCCGTGAAACTTGGCAAGACAGTGAACGACGATAGTTTCAAGGGTATTGTCAGAACCATCAACGGCTATGACACGCTTGGCGACTTCTACAACGATGCAGAAGCGAGCCTTGGCGCAGTCTATGACCTGCACAATGCCGGTGTTGTTCCACAGGCACAGTTGGCAGAAATGGTTGACGGTGTTCGCGGACAGGAGAAACTGAGTGCCGTCGGTCGTGAGTTTTTGGAAAACATGCTCATCGGCAAAGCCTTTGAGAGCGACCCCGAAGTAGTGCGTATGCTCACGGCAGAGCCAGCCATGCGTCAGACCGTTATCACCGCACTTGGTGAGATTGTCGATAACATTGCCCTTGGTGGCGACTGGTCTTTGCAGGGAGAGTTGGCAGATGCCGTGAAGTTGTGTTTTGATGCACGACAAGGCGGTGCCAAGTACGGCGAGATAGTCAGCACATACGCACGTCAAGGTGTGTTGTTCGCTGACCCCGACGAGTTGCAGACCGTAGCAGACTTCAATAATGCGACCATGCTGATGCTTGCTGACGTGCTGAATGACAAGCGCGTTACCTTGCTGAAGACTACACTTCAATTATACAATAACAACGCGAGACAAAGCGCAGTAGGACAAGCCGACCTGTTCGCAGGTGGCATTCAGAGCCGCGAGGACATCTTGCGAGACGTAATCACATTTATAAACGAGAATTATGGCAAACGAAAAGAAATCGAAGCAGCCCGGGCAGAAGCCGTGGAGCGAAGAAAAGCAGAGAGCGTTCAACAAGATGGCACTCCTCCAGCAGTCAGCACAAATGGCGAAGCAACAGCAGAGCCAAGTGCCGAACCTGCACCAGTAGAGGCAGAACCTGTTGAGGCTACCGAACCAGTAGAAGCAGAGCCTAATGCCGTGCAAACAGCATTGGCAGCAGCCGAACAGGAAACCAATACCGAGCCTACCGAAGCACAGAAAGAGGCTGGTAACTACAAGAAAGGACACGTCAAGATTGATGGCTACGACGTTACCATCGAGAACCCGAAAGGTTCTGTTCGTCGTGGTACTGATGCCAGTGGCAAGCAGTGGGAGCAGGAAATGCAGAACACCTACGGCTACATTCGCGGTACAGAGGGCGTTGACGGCGACCACATCGACGTGTTCTTCTCCGAAGACCCCTCGCAGGGTGATGTGTTTGTCGTTGACCAAGTGAACAAGGACGGCAGCTTTGACGAGCACAAGGTGATGTATGGTTTCCCCGACATCGAGAGCGCACGAAAGGCATACCTCTCCAACTATGAAGACGGTTGGCAGGGACTTGGTGCCATTACTCCTGTCAGCAAAGAGGAGTTCAAGAAGTGGATTGACAGCAGCCACCGCAAGACGAAGCCGTTTGCGGAGTACAGCAGCGTGAAGCCTCTTGGCGACACCCAACTTGGTGAGCAGCCGACCGCAGGTTACTCCATCAAGCCGACCACCTACACCAACAAGAAAGGTAAGACCACACCGATGCACCTTGTTACTTTCGGTAGAGAGTTGTCGAAAGATGAAATTCGTGCCGGCAAGGAACTCGCAAAGGAAAGCCGTGGTTGGTGGGATAGAGAGAAAGGCGGTTTCATGATGCGCGACGAGGATAGCGCGAAAGCACTTGCAGAGGCTTTGAGTAATGAAGAAGCTGTGCAGGACGCACAACCTTTGTCTGTAGAAGACGTGGCAACAGTCACCGACCATGCAGATATGAAAGCCGTTGATGAAACCATCAAGGTAGAGCAAGAGCCACAGACCACTCCACAGTATGACTATGACCGCGAGGATGATGTCTATGACAAGACACTGACAGGACTTCGCAACGTACTCAATGACCGTAAGCGTGGAGCAATCCCCAATATCAAGAGTATTGAAAATGTTATCCGCGACCTGCGCAAGCGTGCCAAGACCATTGAGGACGGCATGGCTACCGCAGCAGGTGAGACAATTCCACAGGCATTTGACGCACTTGCCAACCTCAACGGACGCAGAAAGGCATACGAGCAGTTCCTTGTTGACATCCGCAAGAGGATGGCAGAGGATGAGCGCGACGATGCCCTTGCCGCTCATGGTGTGAAGTTGGGCGACAAGGTTAAGATTAGAGGCAAGGAGGCAACCATCCACGATGCAGACGCAAGACAAGTAACGCTTGACACTGGTATGGCACCAGTACTGTATGAGGTTACAGACTGGGAGAATGTGGAAGTACCCAAACGCGAACCTGCGACCCCACAGCCGAAGAAAGTCAATGTAGAGAGCCTTATGGGTGAACTCAACGAAAAGGGCGAAGCCAAGTTGAGCGACCACACTGAGGAACAGCAACAGGAGGAAAGCACCGAGCAGCCCAAGCAGGAGGAGAAGAAAGCCAAGAGCAAGTGGGTTGACGATGCAGATGCAGAACGCTTTGAGGAACTTCGTAGGCGTTTGCGTCAGAAACTTGGTGGTCAGTTGAGCATGGGAGTTGACCCCGAAGCGTTTGCCCTTGGTGTGGAAATGAGTTACCTCATGCTGAAACATGGCGCACGAAAGTTTGCCGAGTTTGCCAAGCAGATGATTGAAGCCCTTGGCGAGAATGTGCGTCCGTACCTCAAATCATTCTACAACGGAGCGCGTGACCTGCCCGAAATGGCAGAGTATGAAAAAGAACTGACCCCTTACGACGAGGTACGCACATTCGATGTGATGAACTTCGACAAAGAGGGTGCAAAGGATATTGTTGCCACCGCTGAACACATCGTGCGCGAACAAGCAGCCGAGCGTGAGGCAAAGGAGGCGACCGACAAACTAAAACAAGAACGCAATGAGCAAAGAAAAGAAACAGAGCAAGAAGTCGCAGCAAATACAGAGGCTCTTGCAAGCGAAGCAGCAACTGTTGCAAGCGAAGTCGAAAGTAAACTCCCGTCTGCAAGAAGTGAGCGAGAAGTAAACGACCTCGCAAAGAACATTGACGATGCTATCGACAAGGTGAACGACCAACTGGCATTGCTTGGTTACTATGAGGCAGAGCCAGTGGAGAGCGACTTCAACGAGGCATACGGCTACATGCGCAATGCTGAGAAGAAAGCTGTGAAGAATGTCACAGAGTTGTTTAAGACACTGACAAAGGAACTCGGCATCAGCGACCCTGTTGTGTATGATACCAAGGGCAAGAAACAAAAGAGTGTGATGGCAAACATCGCACCTGCAGGTGGTGATGTTACCATGCGCTTCATGTTGAACCGCGACAAAGGCGTGGAGTTGTATATCGACTTCATGCTGGAACCCGATTATGAAAACAATCGCGACAACCTTGTGCTGAAAGGTATCATGTTCCGTCCCGAAAGAAATCTCCCTAACGGTGGACGTGACTACCTGCGTGCAAACAACTTTTTCCCTGTTGATGTTACCATGCCACAGATGCTGCAAGGTATCAGAAGTGTGTGCCAAGAATGGTTACCGGCAGAGGACTACGTTGCAATGGCACAACGTATTGCAGCGGAAAATGCAGGTAATCAGCAAGAAAAGCCGTCAAAGGAGCGTAAATCTAAGAAAAAATCAGTATCTTTGCAGGAGCAAACCATCCCCGATTTGTTCAGTGGTTTGTTCAGTGAAGACTTAAAACCAACGAGCAATGAGCAAGAAGTACACGTACAACCTCGCACCGGCACTTCCGAGCGAGAAGGAGGACACCAACGCGAACAGAATGAGCCGTTGGGAGAGAGCAAACAAAATGAAGATGAGCGACCTGACGCAGGACGAGTGGTTAGACGTAGTGGAAACGATACTAAGTCTGACACCGCAGGAGGCTCGCGAGTATCTGAACTATCTGATGGCAAGCAAAATGTAAAGCCAGCCAAGCCCGAACCTGCACCCCTTGCAGAGAGCGAGCGAAAGAACACCCATAACAATCATGCCGAGCGCGGAACAGACTACGCGCCTAAAGGCACCAGCGCACGTATCGAAGCCAACATAAAGGCTATAGAGACGATGCAGCGTCTTATCGAGAGCGGCGAGCCAGCCACTCCCGAAGATATGTCTGTGCTTCGCAAGTTCAGCGGTTGGGGTGGCTTGGGTGCTGCTTTCAAGGAAAAGGTAAGTAGCGGTGATAGTGGCTACAATCCACGTCTGCGCGACGACTACCAGCCAGCCAACCCGATTAACGCACGTCTGCGTGAGTTGCTTTCGCCCGAAGCATACGAAGCCGCCAACATGAGCCGTAACAGTGCATACTATACTCCTGCACCTGTTATTGATGCCATGTGGGATGTTGCGCGAGCAATGGGTTTCCGTGGTGGAAACGTATTGGAGGGAAGTGCCGGTATCGGCAACATTATCGGTCTGATGCCTACTGACATGAGCGAACGAAGCAATATTCATGCAGTAGAGATTGACGAGACCACAGGAAACATTCTCTCACTGCTCTATCCCGATGCCAATGTAGAAGTAAAAGGATTTGAGAAAACATTTGTTCCTAACGGAAGTGTTGATTTGGCTATCACCAATGTACCTTTCGTTACAGGCTTGCGTGTGATGGACGAGACTGGCGACAAGGATTTGTCACGTAAGTTCCATGACATTCACGACTTCTGTATTGCCAAGAATGTGCGCAAACTCAAAGAAGGAGGCGTTGGCATCTTTATCACGTCAAGCGGAACACTTGACAGCCCGAACTCCGCAAAACTCCGTACATGGTTGGTAAATGAGGGAGGCGCAGATGTTGTCGGTGCTTTCCGTATGCACAACCAAACATTCGGTGGAACTGGCGCAACCTCTGATATTATTGTCATTCGCAAGCGCGTGAATGGTCGCAAGAGTGCAAACGCCATAGACGTGAGCGGCACACTGCCCATCCGCACTGTGAAGTACAACACAGGTGAAACAAAGCGTGGCAGCAGTGAGGTAATAGTCAAAGACCTTGCGCTTGACGTAAACAAGCACTTTGTGGAGCATCCCGAAGACATGGCAGGTGAAATGGCTTTCGCATTTGAGAAAGGTGACACCTACCGTGCAACCAGCAAGGCACTCTATCCAAGTCCGAGCATCAACCAAGAGCAGCGTCTGTCAGAGTGGGCGCAGCAGTTCAAGGATATGGACTGGGATAAAGCAGAGGAGCGCGAGAGCCAGCAGGTAGTGTATGAAGATTTGGGTGAAGATGTCAAGGAGGGCAGCATGTTACTTGACAGCGACGGCAATCTGTGTCTTGCACAGAGAGGAAAAGCCGTGCCTATCAACGTCAATGCCAACAAGGTTAAGGGACACACCAAGGCAGAGTGTTTCAACGCATACAAGGCTATCAAGGATGCACTTGCCGACGTGCTGGAGTATCAGACTACCCACAGCGACGATAGCGGTTTGCAACAGCGTCTTGCCAAGTTGAACAAGGCATACGACAGTTTTGTCAAGACCTACGGACATCTGAACAAGAACACTTCCATTTCTTTCCTGCGCAGCGATATGGACTACCCAAGTATTGCCGCATTGGAAAGTGTGAGTGAGACAGGTGACAAGAGCGGAAAGCGTATTGTTACCTACGGCAAGACTGACATTTTCAGCCGTCGTGTCGTGGAGACCGAGAGCGAGCCGAAGCCGACAACCATTAAAGACGGTATCATTGCCAGCATCTATCTTAACGGACGTGTCGATGTTCCATATATCGCTGAGCAGTTGAACATGAGCGATAGCGATGTGCGCCAGCAGATTATTGAAAGTGGACTTGGCTTCGAGAACCCGACCACAACCGAAATGGAAGTGTCGTATGAATATCTCAGTGGCAATGTTCGTGAGAAGTTGCGCCAAGCCCAAGAGAACAACACGGACGGACGTTATGATGCAAACATCAAAGCACTGGAGCGTGTTATCCCGATGAACATTCCTGCACACCTCATAGAGTTTACACTTGGCTCGTCATGGGTTGAGCCTAAACTTTATGAAGACTTTGTAAAGGAGCGCACCGGGCTTGACGTGAAGTTGACAAATGCAGGTGGTACATGGATAATGAGTGAGCCATACTATACGAACACCGAGCAGAACAGGGCAATGGGTGTTATCAGTGAGAAGTGTGACAAGACCATCTACGGACATGAACTTATCAAAGCTGCTATCACCTGCAAGAGTATCAGCGTTACCAAGACTATTTCCACAGGCTACGGAAGCAGTAAGACCACCGAGACGATTGTGGACAAAGAGGCGACGATGGCTTGTGCCAACAAGATTGACGAGATACGCCAAGACTTCAAAGACTGGGCGCGTGGCAAGATGCAGGGCGACCCCGAAATGTCGGAACGCATGGAGCGTGTCTATAATGAACTGTTCAACAACAGCGTACCAAAGGAAATTCCCGACGAGTTTGTGCCGGAGCATTTCGGAGGTGCAGCCACCGTTGTTAATGGTAAACCATTCAAGTTGCGTCCGCACCAGGCAAAAGCCGTTATCCGTGCAACGACACAACCGCTGATGCTGGCTCATGAAGTCGGTACAGGTAAGACATACACCCTCATCAGCACAGCAATGGAAATGCGCCGTCTTGGTACAGCACGCAAGCCAATGATTGTTGTGCAGAACGCTACCGTAGGACAGTTTGTCGCCAGTGCAAAGGCACTCTACCCCAATGCCAAGATACTGACCCTTGAAGATGCAGACCGCAACGCCGAGGGAAGACGTAACTTCTATGCCAAGATACGTTACAACGATTGGGACATGATTGTTGTGCCTCAGTCGGTGTTCCAAATGATACCCGACAGTGAGGAGAGAGAAATCCGCTTTGTCGAGGACAAGATTGAGGAGAAAATGGCAGTGTTGGAAAAGATGCGTGAAGCCGCCGACAACGACCGTGACCCTGTATTGCGTCAAGCCCAGCGCGAGTTAGAGCGACTGGAAGAGGAGCGCAACAATCTACAGATTTCGTTGAGAGAACGTAAAGGCAAGACCGAAAAGGACGAGAAGCGCGAAGCCAAGACAAGGCAGAACGCGATGGTCAAGGCACAGGAAATGCTCGACCGCGAGACTGACGATGTTGCCAACTTCGATGATATGGGTATTGATGCCTTGCTCATTGACGAGGCACACGAATATAAGCACCTCGGCTTTGCCACTGCTATGCAGCGCGGTGTGAAAGGTGTTGACCCATCATATAGCAAGAAATCGCAGGGCGTTTATCTCAAAACGCAAGCCGTGCTGGAGAATAAGAACGGCAAGAATGTGGTGTTTGCTACTGGTACACCTATCAGCAACACCGCAGCCGAGATATGGACGTTCATGCGCTATCTCATGCCAGCCGACACCATGCGCGAGTACGGCATCTATTATTTCGACGACTTTGTGCGCAACTTCGGCAATATCCAGCAGATGCTGGAATTTTCCACCAACGGCAAGTATAAGGAGAACAACCGCTTTGCAGGTTATGTAAACCTCCCCGAACTTGTGCGTATATGGGGAGGTGTCGCCGACACGGTGCTGACCCGTGAGGCAGGAGGCGTGAGCGACAAGATACCAAAGATGGAAGGTGAAAAGGCACAGGACATCTATTTGCCACAGACGAAAGCCCTGCGTGGTGTTATGAAGTTTGTGAAAGACCAACTCGACGATTATGAGAAGATGAGTGGCAAGGAGAAGAAAGAGAACAGTCACATTCCTCTTGTCATGTATGGTATTGCCAAAGCCGCTGCCGTTGACCCACGTCTTGTACTTGAAGATGCAGCAGACGAGCCGAACAGCAAGACCAATGAAGCCGTGCGTCAGACACTTCGCAGTCTTGAAGACACCAAGGAGTATAACGGTACTGTTGCCATCTTTGCTGACAACTATCAGAACAAAGCGACAGGCTTTAACCTTTATGAGGACATTCGCAAGAAACTCATTGATGCAGGTGTACCCGAAGCCCAAGTTGTTGTGATGAAGTCCGGCATGAGCATCAAGAAGAAACTTGAAATCTTCGACAAGGTGAACCGTGGTGAAGTCCGTGTTATCATGGGCAGCACCGCAACACTCGGTACTGGTGTTAATATTCAAGAGCGACTGCACACCCTCATCCATGTTGACGCGCCTAACCGCCCAATGGACTACACTCAGCGCAATGGACGTATTTTGCGCCAAGGCAACCTGCATAACGAATGGGGAATACCTGTCCGTGTACTCCGTTTCGGTGTTGAAGACAGCCTCGACGTTACTGCCTACCAGCGTTTGAAGACCAAAGGCGCGATAGCCGACAGCATCATGGAGGGCAAGAAGATGATGAGAAACTCGATGGAGAACCGTGTGCTGGAGGAGGAACAAGACCTGTTCGGCGACATCACGGCTCAGTTGTCGGGTAGCCAGTACGCTCTGCTGAAGAACCAAGTGGAGAAAGAAGTGAAGAAGTTGGAGGCACGCAAGAAACAGTGGGAAGCCGACCAAACATACGTTCACAATCAGAAGCCACGTCTGAAAGCACTCATTAAGGATAGTGAGGAACGAGCAAAGCGCAACAAGGAAGCCCTTGCCAAAGTTGAGGCTGCAAAGAATGATGGTATCACCATCGGCAAGATGAAATTCCCATCACTCGACGCAATGGGCGACTATATCAAGGACTACAACAGTAAGCAGCGCGAGCAGCAGGAGCAGGTACGCACAGCATCGGGTTATCAAGCCGAAGCCAAGAGCGACCTCACTGTTAGCGTCGGAGGCTTTGACTTCCATATCCATCGTGTTATCACCAAAGAGCAGAAGCAGGAGAAAGGACAACTCTCATTGTCATTCTTCTCTAAAACTCAAATGACATATTCCTGCCCGCAACTCGGACTTGAAGACGTGCCAGTAGATGGTCAGCGTTTGAAGTCTGCGCTGGAGGACATTCTTGAAAACGTGTTGAGCGGTGATGATTTCCGCGAAAAGGCAGAGTATGCCGATAGAGCCGCAGAAAGATACAAAGGTGAGTTGCAGCAAGTAGAGGCTCGTGACGGCAAACCGTTTGAGTATGCCGACGAGTTGAAGCAAGCCAAAGAGAAACTTGCCGAGTATGAGGAACTGATGAAAGCGGAAATGGCAGAGAAAGAAGCCAAGTATGCAGAAATGGATGCTTCTGTTGAAGCAGCAAAGGACGTACAACTTTCCGACGAAGACAGCGACGATATAACAGAGGACACCGCAAAGTACCGCATCCGCGAGGACGAGCCACCTACAAAGACAGGTATCGGCTATAAGGTGTTTGTGTTGAAAGACGGCAAACTTTATCCTCCTATGGTAGCAAACCCGAACGGTGAGGCTACCCCTGTAGGTGTATGGCTTGATGCAGATGCAGCCCCAGTTGCAGGTGTTACAAAGACAGGTCGCCAGCAGGTTAAGGCAGGTGGCAAGGGAACACAGGGAGGTAGCGGCAAGTTGGCATACCGTCCCGGTTGGTACTTGGGCGAGATACCTTATGCACTCCAGTTCAACCGCATGAACCCCGAAACAGGACAGCGTGAGTTGTTCCCTGCAAACTTTGTGTGGGCAGAGGTGGAGTATGCTAACGATGTGGACTACCAAGAGGAAGCCATGAGTTACGGCATGAACGCAAGCGGAAAGTTCCAACACTCGCTTGCAGGTCTGCCACGACTGCCCGAAAACGGCTCATACAGGTATCGCACCAATCCCGACCCGAACACAGACCCTTGGGTTATCACTGGTGCCATGAAAGTAAACCGCATTCTTAAACCGAGTGAGGTTGATGCAATGGTAGAAGCCGCAGGTCGTGAGCCTCAACAGCGACAGGCTGGTGCCATCACTGACGAACAGGTGGAAGCACTTAACGCCAATGTGAAGCGTACCATGCAGGAAGACCGCGACATGATGCGCAGTGCCGTTCTGCAGATGGGTGAAAAACTGCACACGAACATCAATATCATTGAGGACGTGAACGAAATCACACACCCCAATGCAGCGGTGCAAGAGCGTAGGCGCAAGTCCAAAGGTTGGTATGACACAGCCACAGGACAGGTGAACATCGTTCTTGACAACAACAAAAACATTGACGATGTGAAAGCCAGTGTCGGACATGAGACCATTGCCCACAAGGGTTTGCGTGAAATTGTCGGTGAAGAAAACTATGACGAGTTCCTTGACGAGACCTATCAGCATTTGCGTGACGACTTGAAGAAAGGTGTTGACGACGCAGCAGGTCGTGCCTTTGTCGATGATGCAACCAAGAACGGAAAGCGTGCCAAGAGTTACGAGCAGCACAGACGCACCGCTGTTGACGAGTTGTTTGGACGCATGGCAGAGAAACCGTTTGAGGAATTCAGCGAGGGCGAGCGCACGTTGTGGCAGAAGTTGAAGGCTGCTGTGCGCAGATTACTTGACAAGTTCTTAGGAACATTGAAGTTGCCGAAGTGGTTTGAACTTGGCGACAACGAACTGCGTTACATCTTGTGGCGCAGCAAGGAGCATTTGGAGCGTGGCAAGGAACACCCAATAGACCTTGCGCGTGACATCGTGAAGCGTGAGGAACTTGGGCTGACAGATGAGGCACGTTACAACATGGGTGATGTGGCTGAACCGTCCTTTGCTTCAAGGAGAGACAGAGCCGTAAACGAGCGTGGTTATGTTCATGCTGGCTTGAACAGTGCAGAAGTCAAGGTTGTTTCCATCAAAGAGAAATCACCTTTTGACACCAGCAAGAAGACCAAAGCATTGAAAGAAGATGTTGTTGCTTATGCGAATGAGCATGGTATCATTGGGACCATGACCGAGGAAGAAACAAAAGGGAAAGGCAAAGTCACCATAAGCAAAGCATCCATTGAAAAGATGGTGGATGATAGTGCGACTGGTAAAAGCGTTGACAAAGATACTCACCTTGCTATCATTCCTCAACTCCGAGAGGTTATTGCTGAAAGCGTAATGGCTGAAACTCACCCCGACTACAATAAGGGTAGAGACGGCAAGCGCAGTCCCGAGAACGGATATAACCCCGACAATCTTATACACCGATGCTATGGTGCTATAAGTGTTGATGGGCAGGAGTATCGCGTAAAGTTGACATTGAAAGAGAACCCGAGCCAGACTTCACGAAAGGCATACACCTATGAGGTAACAAAAATAGAGCTGCTCGATAGTACCGACGGCGAGAGAACAGGCCTCTCATCCTCCTATCAAAGCAACTCTAATGGTAGCCACACGTCTAAAGTCAATTCTTTAGTACCTGTAGCAGTTGCAAAGGTAATCAAAAATGTTGAAAAATCGTACGATACAGGGAAAAATTTGCTTGAACAGAGCAAATTAGCCGATGAAAGTACCGATTTGTACCGTTACCCGGAAGAAACGGAGGACATTTGGAATGACCAAAGTTTAGGTTTGCAGGAGCGCATAACGGCAGCAGCAACCCGACTGGCAAACAATCATCGTGACAACAAGACGTTGCGCCATGATGCTATGCGTGCTATCGGTGGAAATCTCTCCGACTTGCGCAAGGCAATGAGCCTACAGCGTACCTTTGACATGACCACCGTGAAACGTGTCGCCGACCTTGCGCGTGTGTTGATTACGAACGGATATATCAACAATGCGACCTCGTATGAGATTAAGCGCTTGCTGAGTGCCGTGAAGAACAGCGTAGGACACAACGACATCGAGGGTGATGTGCAAAAGGTGATGGACATCATGGTGGATAACCAGTTGAAGCACGCCGAAGACACCCTGCACGAACTTGAAGCCATCAGAGGCAGCAAGGTTGACGCAAGAGGTGTTGAGGTGCAGGGGCAGCTTGACCCTGACGGACAGACTCTAATAAAGGCGATGAAAGAGGCCCAAAAGATAGTTAATCCATGTGGAGGCAAGACCCATGACGAGAAAGGCGAGCTCACCGCATGGGGCAACGCTTTAGAGTCGGCACAAATGCGCATGAGCAGCAATGACCAAGCAGTAGCCGATGCTGCAGCTATTGAGTATGCAGGAATGGAAATGGCACAGCAGTGGTTTGACACCATACAGCAGAGCGAGTTGGAGGAGCGTGAGCTCAGGCAGATGTTAAAGTCGGGTTATGTAGATGACAGTGGTAACCCTATAGATAACCCACAAGGCAAGCGTGAATGGCGCGCCAATATTGAGGAGGCAATCCGTCAGAACAAGATTGAGAGGGTGCAGGCTTATTACGAGCTTGTAGGAAGGCTTACTGACAGCCTCCGCGAGAGCATTGCCAACGCCAAGGACTTCAAGGAAGCCGAGAAACAGCGCATCCGCGAGATACAGCACAATGCCAACAGCGACATGGAGGGCAGACCGAGCGACGAACATCTGCGGAGAACACATGGAACACTGAAAGCACTGAATAACATTTTTGGTAACACCTTGTTTGCTCCTCTCGCCACCTTTGACCAGATGTTGAGAATGTTCGGAGGCAAGAGTGCCAACGGCGAGGGCTACCTGTATAACCGCTTCATGAGAGGCTGGATTGATGCACGTCAGCAAGAAATCAACGGTGTGCGCGACAAATACGCCATCCTTGATGCCAAAGCCGCAGAGTTGTTCGGTGGCAAGGTGAAGACGTGGGGCGACCTTATCCGTCGTGTCGGCAAACTGCCAAAAGGCACAGTTTCATTTTGGAACGGTGGTGAAATGCAGGAGCGTGAACTGACGCAGGGCAACCTCATGTATATCTACATGGTGAACAAGATGCTTGACGGACGTATGAAGTTGCGCAAGATGGGTATCACCGAGGAGAATGTGGCAGACATCGAAGAAGTGCTTGACCCACGATTGATAGAACTTGCCGACTGGCTGCAAGACGAGTTCCTTGTGCAGACGCGCAACGAGTACAACGAGACGCACAAGCGAATGTTTGGTGCTTCCATGGCCGCTATTGAGCATTACTTCCCATTGAAGATACTTGCCAATGCCCGTGCCGACAAGCCCGAAGACCTTGACAATCCCGACAAGAGTGACGGCATCAGCACCGCTACTGGTAGCATTATCAAACGCAGACGCAATGCCCTTGCCCTTGACATTACAGGTGCAGACGCATTGAGCGTGATACTTGACCATGTGGCACAGATGGAACACTGGAACGCCTTTGCAGAGTTTAACCGCGACATCAATACTCTGCGTACCTACAAGCGTTTCCGTAACCAAGTGCAGAACATGACTACCATCTACGGAAATGGTGAAGAGTTGTGGAAGAAGTTCAACGATGTTTGCCAAATGGCGGCAGGAACCTACAGACCGCCGCGTACCAAGTTGGATAAAGGTGCTTTGGAGTTTGCCCAAGGTGTAACAGCAGCAAAGGTGTCGTTCAGAATGTTCACAGCCTTAAAGCAGTTAGCATCTATGCCAGCATACATTCCCGAAGTCCGTGCCGATTACCTTGCTGCTAATATACTCAATCCAGCAAAGGCATGGAAGTGGAGTATGGAACACCTGCCAATCTTCAGCGAGCGTTGGCGTAGTCGCGTAAGTGGCGACCCACGACTGGCAAAAAGTGGCATGGACTGGCGCGACTGGAGAGCCAATCTTGTTCAAAGGGCAGCACGTTGGGGTATGTCGCCTAATGCCTTTGTCGATGCTCTCACAGTCAGCATCGGCGCACATTCGATGTATCAGACACGCCTTGCCCAATACCTGCGTGATGGTTACAGTGAAGCCGACGCAGAGAAGAAAGCCGTGCAGGATGCAGAGGTGCTTTACAATCAGACCCAGCAGTCAAGCGAGGGCGCATTTACCTCGACGATGCAGGTTGATAGGTCTTGGTTGTCCGTGTTGTTCACGGTGTTCCGCAATGCCTCTATGTCTTATCAGCGACAGTTACACGACGCATTCCGCAACTTCAAACACAACCTCACACCGGGAGGACGTGCAAGAAGCATCGAGTTTATGAAGAAGCAGTATGTGCGTGACGGCATCGACGAGGCGCAGGCAGAGCAGAACGCCAAGCGCAAGTTCAGACGGCAGTTGCTGAAAGACACCCTGCGCGTTGCCACATTCGGGTACATCATGCAATGGGCATGGAATATGTTTGCATACCTGCCATACCTGCTGTTCGGCGACGATGAAGACGAGAAGCAGAAGATGTGGGATGATGTATGGGCGCACACCGCGTTTGGCAGTGTCGAGGGTCTGACAGGTGGCGACCTTATGAGCCAGGCAGGACAGATGATGCTAACTGGTGAGGGCAATCCTGCCTATCTGAGTAAGGACATGCCATTGACGAGTGACATCATGGCAGCGTTCCAAAAGTTGGGCAATGGTCAGCACACAGAGGCACTGAATGACATGATTAACCTCATTGTTCAAGCAGGTCTCGGTGTGAACCCACAGAGCATTACCGACGTAGCCCTGTCTATCATGGACGCTTGTGGTGACGACCAAACACTGGCACATGAGGCAACTATCTGTATTTCTCGTATTCTTCAAGTTCCGCAAAGCCAAATCGACAAGATGTATTTCGACGAGGTAGGTTTGAGCGGTGACGAAGTGAGCAAGTACACCCCTGCACAACTTGCAGAGCGTTATGCCCAGTTCAAGGTGAAGCGTGGACGTTTCTTCTCTCCTTGGTCATGGGGTGACGAGGAGCGTATCAAGAAGTTTACCGACAAGGCAAACAAGACCATCAAAGAGCGCACCGAGCAAATGGGCGACAAACATGTTAATGAAGCCTACCTGCAATACGAGGAAGTGTATAAGGGTGTCGATGCCAAGGTAAAGGAAGCCAAGAAAACGGCGAAGACCGATTACGTGGAGGCAGCACAACTGATGGCTGATGCACAGAGCGACCCCAACGCCTTTGCAACTTATCAGATGTTCAAGCAGATGGATGGTAACTTCAACAAGATAGTGAAGTTCTATCTCGGAGCCAAGACACCCGATGAAGCTGCATTGTGCAGACAGGCAGTCCTTGACTATAAATCGGCTATGGTGAAAGTGCTTGAAGCCCCCGATGCTTCTACACGCGCCGACGCAATGAATAGTCTTGGTACAGTGATGCAGGGCTTCACACAGAAGTATATCCCAATGCAGCAACCCAATAGATAACAGAGAAAAAGTGTCGGCAGGGTTTAACTTTGCCGACACATAACAAAAGTAACAGATATGGAAATCGTACTACATAGGCTTAGCAAGGTACTCGTTCCAAATGAGAACGATGAAGCAGACAGCGTAAAGCGTAGCTGGTTGCAGTGTCATGGTGACCGTGCGCGTGCGCAGGAGATACTTATCGAGGCGCAGAACTACTACAATGCAATGTACCGCTTCCGCAAGGACAGGGAGCGTAACAAGCGTTACAACTACGGCGACCAGTGGGGCGACGTGGTATGTGTGGACGGCAAGAAGATGACTGAGGAGCAGTATATCCTCTCGCAGGGCAACATACCGCTGAAGACAAACCTCATCCGTAGGCTTGTGCGCAACGTCATAGGTGTGTACCGCAGCCAAGCCACCGAACCTACTTGCACGGCTCGCGACCGCGACGAGCAGCAACAGGCAGAAACGATGAGTACCGTGCTGCAATACAACATGCAGTTGAACCGCATGACGGAACTCTATGCCCGAAGTATGGAGGAGTATCTGATAAGCGGCATGGTGGCACATCGTAAGTGGTACGGCTGGCGCAATGACAAGATGGAGTGCTGGACTGACTATGTGCAGCCCAACAATTTCTTCATCGACAACAACATGCGTGACTTCCGTGCATGGGACTGTTCTTTTGTTGGTGAGATACACGATGTCAGTTTCGGGCAGGTATGCGAGCAGTTTGCCAAGTCCCCCGACGATTATGCACGTTTGGCAGAAATCTACCGACAGGCGCGAGACAAAGGCGCGAGCATACACGCATGGGAGGAGTTTGGCTATAGCCGTGACTGGATAAACACCGACTTCCTCACACCGCGAGACGAAAGCCGATGCCGTGTTATTGAGGTGTGGCGCAAGGAGAGCAAACCGAGATACCGCTGCCATGACTACAACAATGGTGACATCTTCAAGATAGACATTGAGGATTACAGCACGATGGTACAAGCCGAGAACATGAAGCGCATGGAACAGGCACAGCGCAATGGTATTCCATACAATGAAATACCGTTCATCAAAGCCGAGTGGTTCATGGATAGTTACTGGTACTACTACTTCCTCAGTCCGCTTGGTGACATCTTGGCAGAGGGTGAAACGCCTTACGAACACAAGAGCCATCCTTACGTGTTCAAGGCATACCCATTCATCGACGGTGAGATACATTCATTCGTCTCTGACGTGATAGACCAGCAGCGTTACACCAACCGCCTTATCACACTTAACGACTGGGTTATCAGAGCCAGCGCAAAGGGAGTGTTGCTTATTCCTGACGAGTGCATACCTAAAGGCATGTCGCCAGAAGAATTTGCAGACACATGGGCAAGGTTTAACGGTGTTGTTGTCTATACTCCAAGCAAGACAGGTGCAGTACCGACGCAGGTATCTAACAACTCTACGAACATCGGCATACATGAAATGCTGAACTTGATGCTGAAGTTCTTTGAGGACATCAGCGGTGTCAACGGCGCATTGCAAGGTAAGCCCGGTTATGCTGGCATGAGTGCAGCACTCTACAACCAGCAGACACAGAACGCCACCACGTCGCTACTTGACTTGCTTGACAGTTTCCAAGAGTTTGTGCGTGACGCTGCATATAAGGACGTGAAGAACATTCAGCAGTATTACGACCAAAAGCGGACATTCAACATTGCTGGTCGTGCAGGTATGCAAGTGGTTTACGACCCGATGAAGATACGCGATGTAGAAATGGACATCAGCGTAGTACCGAGCCAAGCAACACCTGCATATCGAGCAATGGCAAATGATTTCCTCATGCAGTTGTTTGAGAAACAGGCTATCAGCCTTGAACAGATGCTGCAAGCAGGTAACTTCCCATTTGCCGACGCATTGCTTCAGAACATCAAGAGCCAAAAGGAGCAGTTGGAGCAGGGACAGGTGCCGGAAGGCTTGTCGCCCGAACTTATGCAGCAGATACAGCAAGGCGTGAACCCCGAAACAATGAAGTTGTTACAAAGGACTATGGGTATGGCAGCATAATAATTCTGTTTTGTGAAAGGAACTATCGACATTACTATCAGTAAGATACTACAAGAGAATGAGCGCAGACGCGCAATAGTGTTTGCGCCGTTCAATCCTATAACTGGTGAGGGCAGCATCGGACAGCGTGTTGCCTTTACCATTTCTGACTATCCTATCCCCACGCAGTATCTGCCAGTGGAAATGATGGATGAGCCATTTGTCAAGTCATTGTCAAAGGCTGGTAGTGTTGATGCTTTCATTCGCGATGCTCTGATGTTTCCTGTCACCGATGAGGCACGCGACAAGGTTGTAGAGGAGTTCATAAGGATAAGGCAAAAGCATGACTACCCATTTTGGGCAGCAATGTTTGCCTACATCAAGCGCAAGGGTGGAGGAACAGACGTTCTTTTCAGATTGAACAGACCGCAGCGCAAGTTGATAAAGCGGCTGGAGAAAATGCGCAAGGCAGGAAAGCCCATCCGACTGATACTGCTGAAAGCAAGACAGTGGGGAGGCTCAACCGCTATTCAGATATACATGGCATGGCTCCAACTTGTTCATGAAGTTGGTCTCAACTCTCTCATCATTGCCCATCAAGGTACTGGTTCCGACGAAATCAAGGATATGTTCGACCGTATGATTAAGTCGTACCCGGTTGAAATGCTGCATGAACTTGGTGATGCTTATGCGCCAAACGAGCCGAAGATGGTTGGTGTCGGCAAGTCGGGCAACATATTCAGAGTACCACAACGAAACTGCAAAATCAAAATAGGTACTGCCGAACGCCCGAACTCCTGCCGTGGTGGTGACTATAACCTTGTTCATCTTTCGGAGGTTGCTTTGTGGAAAGAGACAGACGGAAAGAAGCCGGAGGACATTGTGCGAAGTGCTTGTTCGGGTATTCTGCTACGTCCATACACTATGATTGTGTATGAGTCAACACCAAACGGCGTTGGCAACTTCTTCCACAAAGAATACTTGGCAGCGAAGAAAGGACTATCGCAATTTGAGGCGATGTTTGTTGCATGGTTTGAGATTGAACAGTATGAACTGCCATTTGAGAATGAAGCAGAAAAGTACGAGTTTGCCAAGAAACTGTTTGCCAACAGACGGAATGAAGAAATCAAGTCAGACCGTGAAGAACCAGGTACATACCTATGGAGGTTGTGGGAGAAAGGTGCAACGCTTGAAGCCATCCACTGGTATGTGTCCGAGCGTAGCAAGTACACCAATCATGGCGACATGGCATCGGAGTACCCATCTGACGACATCGAGGCATTTACCTATTCGGGACGCAAGGTTTTCAGCAGTGAGGACGTGGAGCAGTTCAGACCTGCTTGTCGCGCCCCTCGCTGGATAGGTGAAATATACGGAAGTGCCGATGAGGGAGAGAAAGCCATTGAGGGACTTCGTTTCAAGAAAGAGGCAGACGGACGGCTGTTCATGTGGCATGATGTTGAGAGAAGCGACATCGAAGAAGTAACAGACAGATATTTAGTAGTAGTTGATGTATGCAAAGGACACACCAAGAATGCCGACTTTGCAGACATACTTGTTATAGACCGCCTGTTTATGATGGACGGCGAGCCTCCTGTTGTCGCAGCAGAATGGCACGGACACATCGACATGGATAAACTGGCATGGAAAGCCACGCAGGTAGCCGCCTACTATAACAATGCCCTACTGGTGATAGAAAGCAATACACTTGAAACCAACAACACCAAGGGCGAAGCAGAATACATTTTGACGCTCATACATGAGGTTTACGGAAGACAACTCTATGCACGCAAGCAGAGCGCAGAAGACATTAGGCAAGGACTGCCCAAGAAGTACGGCTACCACACCAACCCATTGACGAAGAAAGTAGTGATTTATAATTTGAAAGTTGTGATAAGGGAACGCTTGTATATTGAGAGAGAAGAAGCGTGCCTTGACGAATATCTTACATACGTTGAGACTGAAAACAATGTGTTTGAGGCTATGGAGGGTTATCACGACGACCGCCTAATGACACGCGCAATAGGTATGCAAGTATGTTATCATGAAATGGAGCTGCCTCGGATAGTGAAGCGCGTGAACAATATCAATGCCAGTCTTGTGCAGCGACCTGTATCGGCAGCAACCATCGGTTAATAACGTCGGTTTTGTTTTTCATAGAAACCCTTTTTTATCTTGTATATTGTTTCCATAGCACTGCGAGGTGTCATGTAGAACTTTGGTGCCGGTGAGTTGACGGCTTTCAGCACCAGTTCAAACATTGATGCTTTTGGAAATTGTTTTTGCAGAGCCAGCACGCGGTTGTATATCTCTTGGAACATTTCTCGTTTGGTCGGTCGCATAGCATCGAGTACAGGCTTTCCCTTGATAAGCGCAGCGACCACCACCATAGCCCTCTCCTCAGAAACCCAAAAGCGAGAGCAAGGCATGTTCACCACTTCTTCCGATATTTCCGTGATGTCTATGAACGTCCGTTTGTTGATTGCTTCACGGAACGCTCTCATCAGTTCGTCATTTCGTTCATCTGTGAACTCAAGGATACAACCATGATACTTCATCTTAACCCATTAGCGTACAGTTTTAGTTTATAAAACACTGATATAGCGGTACAAAGGTACAAATAAATTCTGAGGATACTGACACAAAAGATAACAAAAAACAGCGAGACTATGTTTGTAAATTTGCCGAAGAAAAAATAGGTAAAACCATATAAAAAATAACATCATGGCTGAAAATCAGACCCCGACCGCACCTGCCAAGAGTAAAAGAGACCTCTTCGGCGAGCGACTAAAAAAGAAATATCCCGACCGCGGCTATGCGGACGATGAGGCATTGTTCGGTCAAATCAACGATGATTACGACCAGTACGACAACGAAATTGGTCAGTACAAAGAGCGTGAGAGCCGTCTGACCGACCTCCTGTCGAAAGACAACCGTGCTGCACAGTTCATCGCAGACATGGCAAAGGGTAACGACCCTTGGCTTGCCGTGATAGAGCGTCTTGGCATCGACGGCATTACCGATCTCTTGAACGACCCCAGCAAGCAGGAAGCGTATGCAGAAGCCAACAAGAAGTATGTTGAGCGTCTTGCTAAAGAGAAGTCGCTGGAGGAGGAGTATGAAAAGAACATGAAAGAAGTCACCCTCCCGATGCTGGAGCGAATGAAGCAAGAGCGTGGCATAAGCGACGATATGATTGATGCTGCTTGGGACTATCTTCATCATGTTGCCGATGCTGCTATCCGTGGCACGTTCACGGAGGAAGACATCGACATGGCACTGAAAGCCGTGAACCACGATGCAGACGTACAGAACGCACGCACCGAGGGAACAGTGGCAGGTAGAAACGCCAAGATTGACGAGAAGTTGCGCAAGCCTACTACAGGTGACGGCACTCCTAACCTTGCAGGAAGCAACAACGCTCCTACTCGCAAGAACACGCAGCAAAGTATGTTTGACCTTGCAGACGAAGCCCGATGATAAAGGAGAACGTACAAGTGGTAGATGCCACACCGATACAACCGACGAAAGGTAGTGCAGGTTTGAAGACGCAGTTGGCAGGTCAAGCAACAACAGTCAGCAATGTGTCCGCAGCAACTGGAGGTATCGGACGCGGCAAGTTCGTAGAGCGAGATACTAAGTAAGTTTCTAAGTTATTATATTTTTTCAACCCTCTAAAAATTTTTAAGCAATGGCAGAAAATGTAAACGTAAGTGCTGGAGGAGCAATCCCCACCACACCCGGAAGTGCCGGCTTGCAGACGCAAGTACCCGGTCAGAGTTCCACCGTGAGCGGCCTTGCAGACGCAAGCGGTGGCATCGCACCCGGAAACCTCGTTGAGACAGACATCGACGAACAGTTGTTCCGTTTCCAAAGTGAGGACACCGCCTTGATGTCGCTCATGTTGAAAGCGAAGAAAGTAAAGGTCGCATCGCCCGAAGTCGAGCATTACATGATTGACGAGCAGCGTGCAACGCTGACCGTGAACGCAGCCGTTACCGCAGGAAACGGAAACTCATTCATCCTCCCATTGGAGAGCAACGACCAGCAAATTCCTCGCGACTATCACACCCTGCTTGTGTGTGGCGTGAATGGTTACGAAGCAGACGGCAGCACTGCAACACCAGGCAAAGACCTCATGCTCTTTGTTACAGGTCGTGACACTGCGACTGGCAATCCTGTTTGCCGCGCTGTCAATGGTCCGAAAGCAAATGCTTCGGCACAGTGCAGCACTCCTGCAATCCCTGCTGGCACCAAGATTAAACTTCTTGGCAATGCCCTGTATGAGACGCAGAAAGAGGTTGACCCAGACCTCATCATTCCGCAGCCCTCTATTGTGTACCTGCAGAAGCGCGGCATGAACCAAATCGTGTCGGACTACTTCGAGGCACAGAAGAAGCACCTCCACTTCACACAGGCAATGATTGCCGAGCAAGCCATTCTGAACTTCAAGCGTGCAGGAAACCGCACCCTTTGGGCAGGTCAGAAAGGTAAGTTGACCGTGAATGTTCCTAAACTCGGACAGCAGTTCGTGTACTTCACCGAGGGCATCCGCTGGCAGTTCAAGCGCGAGTTGCAGCACACAGGCAAGTGGACTATCGAGAAGTTGATTGCCCTTGCCAAGTTGTTCTTCACTGGTGAGGACGTTCCTAAGACTGCGCTCCTGCTTGCAGGTAAGAACCTGTTGGAGGAAATTCAGTGCATCGACTTCTCCAAGCACCCCGAAATTCAGATTATTTCGAAGCAGAACCCCATCGGCTGGAGCGTTACAAGTATCCACACCGTATTCGGCGACATCGACATCAAGCGTGAGCCAACTCTTGACACCCTCGGTTGGTCTAACAGTGGCGCACTGATTGGTGAAGACCGCCTTGTTCACTACTCTTATTCTTCGCAGCATGAGTTCTCCGACCGCGTTGATGGTGAGGAGGCAACTCGCAAGGGTATGGTAGTATGGGATGCCCTCTGTCTGAAAGGTTCTTGCCATATTTGGATTGACGGTGAGGGTGATACCGCCAACAGCGGTGCTACCACTTACAGCATCTGGGATAGCGACGAGACCCCGACCGCAGCAGACGTTACCAACGGCACTGTTTACTACTTCACCGTTGACTGCGTTCTGAATGCAAAACAGACTGCACAGAACGGTACGATGTGGAAAGCAACCGTTGACGGCAGCACTCTGACGTGGACTGAGTTCACCGGCACAGTTGATGCAGGTGACTAAACCGACATCAGAACTTTATTCAATCCATTAGTGGCGGATGGCCTCAACGCCATTCGCCACTTTTCATTTTAGCAATGTATAACAATAAAACGAATTTCAGATATGATACGTAAGACTTACGGCGTGTCCGGGCTGATGGACTGGACAACGCAAATCAAGGCAGGTAAGGGTTCTGTGTCGGTACACTTCACTGGTGGCGCACTGACAGCCTACGGTGTAACTCCTGCCAAGTATTCAACCTCCAATCCGTTCTTTCAGAGCGTGATTGAGAACAGCAAGCAGTTCAAGACTGGACGCATCGAACTACTCGGAACGATGGAAGTTCCCGATGATGCCGCAACCAAGGCACGCAATGCTCGTATGGCAGCAAAAGCCGCCGAGAAGCCTGCAAAGGATGAACAATCACCTGTAACAGAGACACCAGTTCCCGAAACTCCTGCCCCTGTTGTGAAAGAACCAGTAACACCCACTACACCAGCAGAGGAAACCCCTGCTGAGGCAGAGCAGCCGACTGGCGAGACACAGGACGAGACATTGCAGGGTGATGGTGAGGATGCAGACGGAGGCAAGATTAAGGTAGCCGACAAGAACGAGGCTATTGAATACCTCAAAGAGCATTTCGCCGAGAAGAACTATACAGCAACCAGTCTCCGCACCAAAACCGCTTTTGAAGCTGCTTGCAAGGAGTGTGGAGTAGAATTTGTGTTCACCGCCTAATCCCATTCGCCATGATATTTCAAATCGACAAGATAATGCAGGATGTTCGCATCTGCATCGACCAAAACATGGAGAGCGATGCACTCATAGAGAGTGGTGACATCGACACCCTTGCGCTTGACGAAATCATCAAGTCCAAGATACTTGAAGCAATACAGCGTGTCCACCGTGATGCCCCCAACTACTTGTTAGAGGGGGGACACAACTTTGGCGATGCCGTGTATTGGCGAGAGTTGGAAAGTGGCTGGGTGTTGCTGCCAAAGGACTTCCTGCGCCTTGTCGTTTTTGAAATGGACGATTGGGAACAGGCAGTCTATCAAGCCATCAGCACCGACGACCCCGAATATGAGAAGCAGCACAGCCGCTTCAAGGGCATACGCGGTACGGCACAGCGTCCAGTATGTGCCATTGGCATACGTCCCGAGGGCAGGGTGTTGGAGTTCTATTCATGCAAAAGCACGGACGCGAAAGTCAGCCGTGCCATCTACATACCCTATCCCAAGATAGATGAAGATGGTGGTGTTGACATCAGCGAGCGTTGCTATAATGCCGTAATCTACACTGCGGCAGGTTTGACATTATTGACCTGCGGAGAGACGGAGAAAGGAAACTCTGTCTCCGAGTTGGCGCAAACATTTTTAACGTAATTACAATATGAGTTCAATCAAGACAACACAGATAGACGGTGATGTTTCCGTAGGTCGTAATGTCGCGATAGGTGGCAAAGCAGATATAGCCGGAAGCGTTCACGTCGGCCACAACATGAAAGTGGATGGGTGGCTTGAAGCCCCCAATATCAAGGGAGCCAACAAAGGCATCTTCCCCACCGTACAGGAATTGCGTGAGGCGTACCCGAACCCACATGACGGCTGGATGGCTGGTGTTGGTGCATCGACACCGTTCACAGCCTATGTCGGCAAGGGTGGCGACTGGGTAGCCACAGGTGGAACTATCGAGGTGACTGTTGACATGAGCCAGTACACCGAGGGCGTTGAGCAGTTGCAAGAGGACATCGACGCTGTTAAGGCCGATGTGCGTACTCTTGAAACCAACGTCAACAGTCACACGCAGCAGCTTACAACGATTGGTAATGCACTCAACGCCGCGACCGAAACTGCCAATAAAGCTAAGGCGCAAAGTGATACCAACAAGAGCGACATAGCGAACCTTACCCAGCGTATTGAGACCGATGAAGCTGCCATGCAACAACTGGCAACTGACGAGCAGAAGAAAGCATATATCGTAGAAATCTCCAATTACATGGAAGAGAATGACGAACTGCCAAAGGCTGGTGCTTACGTATATAATGGCATCCCTGTTGAAGTACGTCACTGTTCGCGCTCCGATGCTGATACTACATGGATAGTGTTCTGTTTGCATCGAGGTGACGAAACGATGACAAGCCGATTTGGAACACGTGTCGTTGAATGTGTGTGTTATTTCTCCGACGGTGCAAATGACCCATATTTATTCGATGGCCATTACCAAGGTAGTGATGTTCCCGAATGGGTGCAGGAACTGTTTGGCTCGGAAATCTACGACAACCTTAATGAATTGGACGACCGCATCACAGAACTTAATGGTATAGTGGTGGATGGCGATGAGGCACTTGAAGCCGACAACAAGGCTCATCACGCTATTAAGATTGGTGGCATCGTGACAGGCGCAATCACCATACAGCAGACAGGAATTACGAATGTACTTCCGTCCGAAGTTTACTTTTCAGAGAGCCTTGGGCAGTTCGTCGTGAAGCGCGATGGTAAATACTACAATGCCTGGAATACGCAAGACAAGTGGATGCAGCCAAACACCACTACTCCATATACCGAGAAGCAATATATCCTTGGCAGCGACATCTATATGTACGATGCCGACGATGCAGACTTGAAGCAGATTGGTGGCTCCAGCTCCAGCGGTATCTTCAATGTTACCAACCAAGTTCCCATCAGTGGTTACTATGTACTGTGCGACACCGAGAACACAGGCATATCAGCCGTTCATGCAGCATGGAACGCTAAGAAAGCGACCAGCGGACTTATCATCAGCTTTGAGGTAGGTTCGGGTATATGGAAAACCTATCAGTTCATTGGTAAGACCGTGAACGAAGTCAACTGGTATAACTCCGAGAATTGGCAAGACTTCGGAAGTCTTGCCGCAGGCAGCGAGACCTACATCATCATCGACGATATGATAGGCGCACCAGTTGCAGGTGAATTCTACACGCTGGCAACAGCCGTTACGCGACTGATAGAATATCAGCGTGAGACAGGTGTGAGCTATGCCAAGAAAGGACTTATCATCAGTTACCGTACCGCCGAAAATGTGATGGAAACAAAACAGTTCCAAGGCGAGGTGACAGGCTTCGGTGAGATAGGTTTGTGGAAAGACTTCGGAGGTGGAAGCGAGGTAGAGACCAGCGACGAGCCGGAGAAAGACGGTGAAGATGCACTCTCTACTGGTGGTGCATACACCCATATTCCTGCTGGACTGGACGTTGACACCGAGACCGAGGGTGTAGTGAAGCTGAAACTTGTTAATGCCGAGGGCGACGATGTAGGCGACGAGATACAGTTTAATGTCGGCACCGGCAGCGGTGGTGGCACAGGTACTACCATTGCCGTAGCGTTCAAGGATAATCCTTTCTACGGCAAGGCAGGTGGCTCGTTCCTCGTGAAAGCTGCCATCATGTCTGTTACCAAGGCAGGCAGTCAAGAGACATCGAACAGCATCATGAGTGTAAACTTCGTGAACCGCACCACGAAGAATACCGTTGCTTTCTTCAATCCGAGAAAGGCATCGAGTGCCACACTTACCGATTACTCCTTTGAGTTCGATTTGAGTAGCCTGTGTCAGAACGCAGGAGAATTGCCCCTGCAAGCTGTTATCACTGACGATGGAGGCAACACCGCCACAAAGAACATCAGCATTATTGCCGTTGATGTAACGTGCGAGAGTGTGCAGACCCTCAACTATACACGTGAGACCTCGTTACAGGTGGGAGGACAGAAAGCATCTATCCCGATGTATCGCTTCCCGAACAATGCCAGTGACAGAGGTATCAGAACCGTTGTGGAGATATACAAGAACGGCGACTGGGAAACACTGCAGGACGTTGTTGTCAACGACACCTATCCCCACAATGTGAGCATCGACCCGACAGGGTTAGGACATGGTGCATACCCCATCCGCATACAGGGTACCGACGTAGCCAGCGGCACGCGAGGTAACGTGCTGCATACCGCAGTGATGGTGATAGAGCAGCGTGAGGAAGTTGCCGACTACGACAAGCCTATTGTTGTGGCACGATGGAGCGACGACAGCGACGGCGAAGTGAAACTCTTTGAGACGCTGAAGATAGACCTTGCCTGCTACCAACGTAGCAAGAACCCATGCGTCGTAGAGGTTACCATGACCAACGAGACCACAGACACGACAGAGACCCTTAGTGAGAGTTCTATGTACCGCAACAGGTACTACACGATAGAGAAGCGCGTCGTTGGTTACAGTCAGGGCGACACTCTTTCTTTCGATGCCACCTGTGGCGTTGCCTCTTTGGCAGAGACGCGCGAGGTGCTTGTCAACGGTTCGCTGCTGGATATTGCCGAGACCGAGGGAGCCTTGTATAAGATAAGCCTCGCAGGTAGGAGCAACACCGACACCGACAAGACCATCAAGACCCAAGCCACCGACGGCACGGAGAAAGAGATTGTTGTTACCGGCTCGAACTACTCCACCAACGGCTTTGTGCTTGACACGTTCGGTACCGAGCAGAGCGGTGGCCGTATGTCGCTACGTGTGGCAGAGAACGTCACTGCTGAGTGTACCGACCAGTCTTTTGCCAGCACCTCTATCCCTACCAATGGACTTGCTCTTTCAATGACGTTCAAGGTGAAGAACATCGCTAAGCGAAACGCTCATATCATCAAGTGTCTTGGTGAGCGTCTCGGCTTCGTGCTTACTGGTGAGAAGTTCATCGTCACTACAAACGGTGATAGCGATGAGGCACTCGCCAACGTACATACAACAGCCGCGACCTCATATCTTGACGATGTGGTGTACCGATTTGACATCGTGATAGAGCCGCAAGCACGCGCTCCTTACAGTGGTGTGATGTTGTGTAAAGTGTTCCAAAACGGTGACATGGCAGCGTGTGTGCCTATCGACACCAGCAGCGCATTCCCGATTTTCAACGACACCATCCACTTCGACGGTACGGATGCAGACCTGTATCTGTATGAGATTGTAAGGTGGAATACCTACTACGATTTCATACAGGCATTCAACAACTACATTGTGAACCTTACCGACACGCAGGCTATGCTTACCGAGTATGAGCAGAACCAAGTGATGGCAGACGTTACGGCAGAGGGTGTGACGAAACCTCGCCCCGATATGCAGAAGTTGATTGACCGTGGTGTGATGGTATGCGTTGAGACCCGCACTTCTGATGCCAATCTGAGCAAGGACGGTGCAGCCGTGACGGATAGCGAGATATACTATCCCGACTATATCGAGAATATCAAGGACAAGAAGACACAGGTGCTTATGGACTGGTATCTGTACTTCCCCGACCGTCCTTGGGCAGACTGTATGATTGAGGCTATCCCCGTCACGAACCAAGGTACATCTACACTTGCCTACGCAATCAAGAACAAGAAAGGCAAGGCAAAGAAAGCCAAGCGCATTGTCATGCTGCATACGCGCGAAGAGGTCAGCAAGATGTATAACGGCGACGAAACCATTCTTGCCAAGTACGACGAGGCAGTGAAACTCGCTGCAAAGAAGAAGATACGCATCAAGGACGGCAGCACCCCTATCAGCACCATCACTATCAAGGTGGACTATTCAGACAGTGCCGGTGCGAACAACTGTGCACTGATGGAGCAGATGAACGACGTGCAGTTGGCTTTGGGTAGAAACTACATGACCCCTGCACAGATATTCAACACTGACAGCAGCGAGGAGCTGCACACCTCCATTGATGGTGTTACCTGTGCATTGTTCCGCACGGACTACCGCATCGGACAGGAGAAAGGTTCCGAGGCCGCTACGCTTCCCGAAAACGCCTACTTCCACAGCAAGGCTAACTTCAATGCCGACAAGGGCAACCCCCATTTCTTCGGCTTCGAAGATGTGCCTGGCTACAACAAGGGCTGTGTGAACTATGGCGATTTCAAGGAGATTGTTACACCGCGAGGCACCAACATTGACACTTACAAGGCAACGGTGCTTGCTGGTTCAGCATCGCTTATCCCCGGAACGCTCTATATGATTAGTGAGTTCTGTGGCCCCGAGACGCGCTTCATTGAGAACGACGGCACAGGAGCCATGACAGAGACCGATGCCGTAGCCGAGTTCGTTGAGGTTGACAAAACAGGCGCAGAGATTGCTGCAGATGATGTCAGCGATTACGACTGGGCAACTGTCTATCGCAGTAGCGACGGCAAGTATTATAAATATACTGGTGGCACATGGCGCGACACGACAGGTAGCATGACCTATGACAGCAGCACAGGCAAGTGGGTGATTGTAGGCAGAGTGCTGAACCCTGTCGAATGTTACGAGTACCGCCAGTATCAAGAGTTCTGTTGGCAGCAGGGTGTTAACAGCGTCGATGATATGCTTGAAACGCTGCACACCGATGATGGCGACGTGCCTATCTGGTCAACATACTACGAGAGCCGTTACCCCGACGATGATGATTTGAACGACCTGTACGCACAGGGTAGAAAGGTACCTTATCAGTTGTTCCGTGAACTGTTGTTCTGTCAGCAGTGTAATCAGAACCTCACGGACGACCACGAAGAGAACGCCGCACTGAACCCCGACGGCAGCGAAAAGATTTTCAACGGCGACGGTGCATCGCTCACCATCACCCTTGACGGCAATACCGTAGCAGGAACCAAGGCCAACCGTCTGTTGAAGTGGCAGCATGAGATGCACCACTACTTCAACCCTTACAGCACGAACCACTATATTGTGGCATCGGATTATAAGGCTACCGTTGACCAGCGAGCCAAGAACATGATGATAGCAGTCTATAAAGAGACTGACGGCAACATGCGCTACTACTTCAACCACTGGTATGATGGTGATAGTGTTGACGAGGCCGACAACGACTGTTATCTGACTATCCCTTGGGATATGGACGGAGCGAACAGCCACCTGTACCAAGGTTGGGACGGCGTGATGTTCCGCCAGTCGTTTGCCCTGTTTGAAAGAGGCGAGGGCGTTTGGATTGATGATAACGGCACACAGTTGACCTTGCATGATACCGCCGCCGCCATGCGTTCTGCCAAGACAGGCGCAGGACTGGAGATATTCAGTGCAGCAGGCAGCTACCGTTACTGGATGACAAACCGCATCTTGAAGTGGCCAAAGGTAGTGAGCAGCTTCGACGGCCAGCGCAAGTATATCGAGACCGCGACGGCAGCAGACAACCACTATCCGGCACTGCACGGTTTGCGTCTTGAAAGTCTGCCAGCATTCCAACGCAAGCGTTTCGCCTACCGCGACGGCTACTATCAGACAGGCGACCTGTTCAAGCATTTCTTCCAAGCACGTGTAATGGGATCCATCACGGTGAAGATTACCGCAGCACAGGACGGCTACTTTGGCATGGGCGTTGACAGCACCAGCAGCGCGAAATACTCCTGCTATCTCAAGGCTGGCGAGAGCCACACCTTCACGGAGGCGGCAACTGGTGTCGGCGGTAAACTTATCTATATCTTCGGTGCTGATAAACTGAGCGAACTTGATTTAAGCGGCTGTACACCGAAAAACAGCAACTGGGTTATAGCCGACTGTACGCTATTGCGGAAACTCATCATCGGTGGAGAGAGTTATACGCCATCGTACACAGACGATATTCTGTCAGCGTTGAGCCTTGGTCAAATGCCATTCTTGGAGGAGATAGACATTAGGAACACCAAGATACTGACATTGAACGCCACAGGTTGCCCACGTCTGAAGACAGTGAAAGCCCACGGTAGTCTGTTGCGCTCTTTCAGCCCTGCGCAATCGTCACCCTTGCAGACGCTGACTTTGCCATCAAGCATGACGGAACTGTCATTCGTGAACCTGCCCAGTCTTGGCTATCCCAATGGCGGTGTATCATTTGACGGATTGGCGTACGTCACTCGCATACAGTTAAGTGGTTGCCCAAGCATAGACGCGCAACAGTTGCTTGCCGATATTATCAATGCTGGCGCACGTCTTGCAGAAGTGCAGATAGACAGTTACGATATGACAGGCAACAGCAGAACCCTTGAAGCCATGCAGAGCCTTGGCACTCGCGGAATAGGAAGTGAGCAGACAAATGTTTGCGACGGCATGAACGGCAGTTGGATTATGAGCAACCTCGTTGAGGATGCCATCTTTGCCAATCTTGTAGCATACTTCCCGAACCTCACGCTATACAATTCGCAATATACGTTGATAGAGTTTGATGATGCAATGGAGTTTGACGGCAATATCCGAAACCTCGACAACAATACTACTGATGGTGAGGGTGACGGCTATGAGCCAAGCGGACACATTACCAAGTTGCAAAGTCAGATGCACGTCGATAAAGGTACTTACAACGAGCGGACGAGCAAGATGCAGTTGGAGCAGGTTAGCGATGACAACATGCGCAGACTTGCCAACGGTCTTGACTGCGACATCACCGACACGAACGGAGCAGGTTACGACCTTTTCTTGGGTGTTCCTCATTATTGGTACAAGGGCATCAATGACTATGTGAACAACAAGAAGTACACTGCTTTCTCGACGGAGGTGAATGAGCCACGTTCAACGGCTCGCAACATCAACCGTCATGCACTTGGCGACTTGCTTCTGAAAGGTTTGTCGAGTGTGTATGTGAGTGGTTTCAACGTCGGCGACGTGTTCAATGCAGACAATTTGACGGACAGTAGTGCCAACAATGTGTACAGCATGAATGTGGAGAACATGAAGCAGGTGCGCTGGCCGGGTATCAACAGTAATCTGATAGGCGGTCTGTTCCTTGATAAGGACGGCAAGGTGCTGAGTTCAGTCATTACCTACATCACACATTCGCTAAGCGACTTCGTGCAGGGTGAATATGTGTTTGTGTCAGTACCAGCCAATGCAGTTACATTTGTCTTCACGACCCATAACGGCTACGACGATTTGGAGTGTATTGCCGTTGACAGCGACGCGATAGAAGCCATTGAACCCGACTGGGTAGAACATGACTTCACGTTGATAGGATGTTACAAGGCAAGTGTTGACAACCTCATGCGTCTTCGTTCCATCAGCGGTGCTGCTCCGAAGCAAGGCACAGGCACATCGACCACCTCCAGTTACTGGAAGTACGATGCCAACGGCGACTTGACGGTAGGACTGCCACAGCCAGGAACGAGCATGAACTTTACCTGCAAAGACTTCCAAAACCTTGCGAAGTGTCGTGGTGCCGGCTACCAAGTTGTGGACTACGAAATGCACAAGGACATGGCACAGTTATGGATGGCTATCCACGGACGCAGAAACTCGCAGGGTGTGAACGGTACAGGCGTTGGCGCAGGTACGAACACAGGTGGCACCGACAGCACCAGCGAGCCATCACCATTCAGAGAGACCGCGAGCGGCAGACCTCGCACGATGGGACTTGAAGACTGGTGGGGCAATCTGTCTGAGTGGATGGACAACGTGGCTCTGAACATTCCGAGTTACGATGCTTTCTACAAGAACAAGAGCGTTGCGCCTACAGGTAGTCCTGTCGATGCAGTTTGGCATATCAAGATGCCCGACGGCAGCGAGCGCACCGTGCAGGGTATCACCAACAGCGGCGACAGCCAAGAAATTGCCCGAATGAAACACGGACGTTTCTGTGACGTGATACCAAGCAAGTGCGTGACAAATGCCAGCATGAACACATACTATTGTGATGCTCAATGGTACACTGCTTCGGGTGGGCGTTGTGTTCTTCGCTCCGGCCACAACACGGTCTCGTGCCACGGCTTCGTGGACTGCAACGCGAATAACGATGCTTCGGGCTCGAGCGCCTACAACGGCTCGCGGCTTGCCTTCAGAGGCGCAATCGAGTTCGTTGATTAGAAATAGCGCAGAGCGGCAAAGCGACAGAGTGAGAGCCTGTAAAGGCTGCTCACTCTCCGCTAAAGCCGCGTAAGCGGCTCGATTTTTTTTTGGAAAAAATGCTAATAGGTGGTGCAAAGTGCGTAAGTATGACAAATATTTCGTACCTTTGGACTTGCTTTTTAAGCAGGTGGATAACCCTCGTGGGCGTTGTGTTCTTCGCTCCGGCAACAACACGAACTCGAACAACGGCTTCGTGAACTGCAACGCGAATAACGATGCTTCGAACTCGAACACCAACAACGGCTCGCGGCTTACCAGCAAGATACATCTGTCTTTCGGAGGCAGACTGTTTAATAACGTTCCTATACACCAGTGTCGTGTACACTGACCGCAAGGGCGAAGGGTTTGAGCCTCGGCAACCCTACATGATGTAGAAAGCCGAAACATAACTAAGTGTCCTGAAGGCATGGACTATGACATTAGATTTCCTCTCGACAATCTAATTCCCGAAATTGTCAGCGAGGAGAACATGGGTGAAAGTTTCGAATACGTTATCAGTCACCTTGAACACCCAAGACAACGGGAAATGTACAGACCTAAACGTCTGACGATAATAGAGAGCCTACGCAGAGAAATCAGTGCAGGTTCTTTTCGTATTGTACGTAGCGATGTTCGCGACCTGCATGTAACTGAGGGCTACAAAGAGCGCGATGTGCAAGCCCCAACGGTAGTGAAGCGCGTAGGCATCCATGCCATCATGGTAGTGATAGAGAAGTACACATACCCTACGCTCATCAAGAACACGGCAGCAAGCATCAAGGGACGCGGTATGCACTGGCTGCACCACGTCGTAGAGGAAGACCTCACCAATGCTCCCGAACAATCACAATACTACTATCAGAACGACATACACCATTATTATGATAGCATCGACCAAGTGCGGATGATGCAGATAATAAGGAAGTATGTTTCAGACCCGATACTGTTACCCATCCTTGACAGCTTCATTACTCTCATGCCACAAGGCTTGTCAAAGGGGCTTCGCTCCTCGCAGTGTTTCGCCAACCTTTATCTGAATGAGGTTGACCACGAAATGCTGAAATACGTTAAACACTATGAAAAGGACGGCGAGACACATTACTTGTATTACAGGTATTGCGATGATACCGTGATGCTTGCCAGCACGAAAAAAGAATTGTGGGAGTTGCGCAACATTCATATAGTAGCAGTTGCACGTCTCGGTTTAGAAGTAAAGCCATCGGAGGCGGTGCGACCGCTGGACGTTGGACTGGACTTTCTTGGCTATGTGCATTATGGTACCCATTCATTATTGCGCAAGCGTATCAAGCAGAAAGCAGCAAGGAAACTGGCAAAGGTGAAGTCGCGGAAACGTCGGCAAGAGATTATTGGCTCATTCAAAGGTATGGCTTGCCATGCTGATTGTAAACACTTGTTTTATAAATTGACAAATCAGAAAATGAAAAAGTTTAGCGAAATGGGTGTTAGTTACACCCCAGCCGACGGAAAGAAACGCTTTCCCGGTAAGACAATGCGCTTGGGCGCAATCGTGAACAAAAATATTGAAGTGCATGACTACGAGACTGGCATCAACACGTCGCAGGGTGAAAACCGCTATGTGGTAAGTTTCCGTGACAAGCAGACAGGCGACTGGGGCAAGTTCTTTACAGCATCTGAGGAAATGAAGAATATCCTCGACCAAATCAGCGACATCGAAGACGGTTTCCCATTTGAGACCACGATTGTCAGTGAGGTGTTTGACGGAGGCAAGGTAAAGTATAAGTTCTCATGATACACAAAAGATAACATCTTATTTGCCGTCTTATGTCGTATCTTTGCGGCATGGAAAAGATATATGGAGCATCAGAACGCAGAGACGGCATACAGCAGATAGGCCGTAAACGCTGGGAAGTATTCTATGGCTTTGGCATGGACGGAGACACAGGATATAACTTCCGTCAGACGCTGGACTACAAACCCACCGTCAGCGAGGTAAAACAACTTATCATAGACACCATCAATGCCAACACAGACGAGAAGATACTGAACGGCTTTGTATGGAAAGGCATCCATGTATATCTGAGCAGCGAGAACCAAAACAACTTCAAGGCAGCGTTCGACCTCAATATGCAGATTGGTGGTGCCATGTTGCCTATTAAGTTCAAACTTGGTGAAGACGCAGAGGGCAATGCTGTGTACCATACCTTTGAAAACATGGAGGACTTCACGGACTTCTACACGTCTGCAGTCGCCTACATTAACCAGTGTCTCAATGAGGGCTGGCAGGAAAAGGACAATTTAGACATGTCGAACTATGAGTAACGGTTGCGGTTGTGCCAAAGGTCTGCTGAAATATATCAAGCCCCCATACGCCAAGAAGTATTATGCAGCGTGCGTGCTGCATGACAACGAGTATGACAAGGGAGGTGGTGAGGAACAGCGCAAGGAAGCCGACACAAACCTGTTTCTCAATATGCAGAAAGTGTCGAGCCGTCAGAGCCGTAACCCCTATGCGCTCACATGGTTCACGCTGATAGCCCTGCTTTACTATATCAGTACGCGCCTATTCGGAAGATACTACTTTAACTACGACACCCCACATCATAGTTGATACTACATAAATGGTTTTGAGAGCCGCAGGTAGCCATAAGCCTGTGGCTCTTTCTTTGTGTATAGGCGACCAACTCAAAAGATAACAGGTCGAACTGTTGTTATGAGCGTAATTTTGCAAATAAAAAATCGAAAAATAAGATGTTTGCAAAAATCATTACACATTTCTTTCAGAAGCTGCTCTGTATCTTGCAGACAGTTTGGGGATGGCTCACTGGACTGTGCCTGTTCTTAATAGATTATTTTGCAGGTCATAAGTTTGTGGTGTTTCTTGTGATGGCAGTAACCATTATGGATGCAATTTGGGGTATTGCCGTTAGTATTAAGCAAGGAAAATTCACATTATCAGAACTCGCCCGACTGACCGTTGCGAAACTTGCCGTATATGGTTGTGCCATGTTTGTTTTCGTCGGTCTTGACAAGATTGCAGATACGATTTTGTCAGCCGCAATAGTAGGCACAGTGATTATACTGGTAGAATTTTGGAGCAGTTGCGCATCAATGCTGATATTATTCCCAAATTTCTTATTTCTTCGACTACTAAATAAAGCCCTTGCAGGTGAAATTGCAGCAAAACTACATGTTGATGCAGCCGAGGTTGACAAAATTTTAGATGAAACTAACAATAAAAACAACGACAATGAAAATTCTGATTGACAACGGCCATGGTGCGCGTGACATCACTAAAGGAAAATTCAGTCCATCCGTAACAGGTCTTGGTATTGACGACAAAACAATAGTCAAAGACAGGTTCAGAGAGGGAGAGTTTAACCGTCTTGTCGCACGTGCGCTTGTGGCAGAACTTAAAGCAAGTGGGTACGATGCTGAGTTGCTTGTTCCCGAAGACACAGACATTACTCTTGGTGAGCGTTGCCGTAGGGCAAATGCTTGGTGCAAGAAACTTGGCAAGGATAATGTTATCGTCGTTAGTGTTCACGCTAATGCCCTTGGGCATGGTAATGAATGGTTTGACGCAAACTATTGGACTGTGTGGACAAGTGTAGGACAAACGAAATCCGATGCTATTGCAACCAGCCTTTGGAACGCTTGCAAAGAAGTGATGCCCGACAAGAAGTTTGGCTCTCAAATGTATCACGATGGTGACGTTGACTACGAAAGCCAGTTCTACATCTTAGTGCATACTTCATGCCCAGCAGTATTAACTGAGAACTTCTTTTATACAAACAAAGATAATCTCCGCTTCATTGCCAGCGACGAGGGACGCACAAAGATTGTAGAGGGTCATAAAAGAGGTATCATTAACTATATGAAGAAATTATGAACAGGGAAGCAGTAAAAGCAGCATTGGTATTCATGCTTGTCGGACTGGTGCTTGGAGGCATCATCGGTTATGGTGTGTTCGGTCGTAGCAAGGCGACGGACTATGTGAGTGAGCGCGACACCAGCACCTACATTGACACCATACCATATTACCAGCCTGTGCCGAAAGACAGCATGGTGATTAAGTATGTGACAAGAACCCTGCCAGTCAAGCGTCGTGATAGCAGCACGACCAACAAGACCGACACATTTTTGGCTGAAAATTATGCGCAAAATAATGGGGAAAATATACCGCCGCTGTATGCGTCAGTTGACAGCGACAGCGCAGCGGTGGCAATCCCCATCACACAGAAACGCTATGAGAATGAGGATTACCGCGCCTACGTCAGTGGCTATGAGCCGAACCTTGACAGCATCTTTGTGTTTCCGAAAACCACCGTCATTCATGAGCGCAGTTACAAGCCTCCTAATAAATGGCACATCGGTATTACGGGAGGCTACGGGTACGGATTTAAGAGTAAACAGGCTGAGCCATACATCGGCATCGGCATCACATACAGTATAATCAGTTTTTAACTATGAACATCATTTTATCAATCAGCAAGTCGGCAGTGTTCAAGGAGGTTGCACAGACCACCAGTTACACCGGCGCAAAGATGGACGACGACGCAAATGCCTACGAGCGTATCACTACCGTTGATGAAGACCAGTCGGAGTTGCAACGCTTTTGGGATGAGAGCCGTACAGAGGTGGCACAGGCATTTATCCGTATGCTTGTGTCGGAGGGCATGGCAGAAGACGGCGACACCTATCAACTTGTACTGAATGTGTCAGTGGCTTTCGACACAGCCTTGCAGCCTGGTATGGAGTTGGGCTTATTCTCCTACTTCGTTCAGAGCATCACCGCCAAGTGGTATGTGTTCACCAACAAGAAAGAGGCTGGAGATTTCGCCACCGTCGGCAAGAGCATCCTTGACGATGTTAAGGAAAAAGCATTCTTCAAGAAGAAGCCTACGCGCCCGACCTACGACTAATAAAGAGAGTAAATAACCCCATTAAAATTTTCATCATCATGGCAGAGAACAAAAAAAATCTTTCTGTCACCATTCAGACCAAGGAACTGAAGTTTGCGATTATGAATAAGACGCACGTGACAGCACGCAGTCTGCAAGCAGCGGGCAAACTCAACTATGAGGCAGCAGCTCACATGCAGGCGAGCGAAGACTTGGAGAACTCGTATGAACTTATCCGCGCCATTAGCAACGCTATTGCAGAGACCAAGGTGGAGTTGGGTGAGTATCTGAACGAGACAACGACGGCGACCGATAACCTCATCGACAGCAAGGTGGAGAACGGCGAGGCGGTAATTCTGAATTTCCTGCTTCCCAGCAACTACAACAGTGCCGCAGCCGACGCTCTCGGTGGTGGTATTCATGAGTTTGTTGTGGGTCGCAGTATCTATGAGTGGTATCGTCAGACATGCCCGGAGATTGCGGAGGCTTGCAAGGCTGATGCAGAGGCAGCACTTGACAGAGCGAAGAAAGCCCTCTACAAGCGTAGCCGTCCCGAGCGTCCGACCTACACCCCATAACAGTTAATCAAGTAATAACCAATTTTATCCAATCGTTATGGACTACTGTGGAACAGGCTGCAATAACATTACGGCAAACGGCACAGCCGCCGATGCAGAGGACAAGCGCGTAGTGCGTCTTAAGTTCCTGCGTGACCAGTTGCTTTACGACATCAAGAACTATGCCTATGTAGAGGGTGACGTGATGGGTGAGGAGAAACAACACGCCCAGCATGTACTCGTAGAGATTGGCGAGGAGGGTAACGTGGACAGGGTGAGCCGTATCCTCGCTGTAGTCCACACCGCAGTGATAGAAATGCTATTCCCTTACACCAAGGCTGAACCCATCGAGGAGGAAATAGACAACTGCCTACACGCTCCCGAAGAGTATGTCGTGGAATTGAATGTGCCTAACACCATGTCGCGTACCACGATGCACCACTTATCGAAACTGATACATGAGTTTATGGTGTACTGCGTGCTGGCTGACTGGCTGAGCATCACCAATCCGCAAGCAGCAGCCAACTGGAGTGCCAAGGCTGAGGCTATCAAAAAGGAAATAGAAGAAGTCAAGAACCTGCGCAGAAGAGCATTCACAAGGGCAACACACCCTTGGTAACAATACACCTGCCAAACCGGGCAGGAACTATCCCGACAAGGAAAACGCACCTATCTTCACAGACGGGTGCGTTTCTTGTTTTTACCTTAAAAAACTAAATCTAAAACCTAAATCAATACTATGAAAAACACAAAGTTATCGTAACTGGTTTGTATGGCGAGGCTCGAAGTTGACTGATGCGCCGAAGATGGACTTGCCATCGGTGAGTGTCGCCAGTCCTGCTATTCGGAAATACTTGTATGGTGTACCTCTGAACCCACGCAGGTAATGGTCTTTGGAGGACCAAACGAGGTGCCAAGAGAAAAGGTCGCGTGAGCCGTACAGCACCGTGCCGACATCGCCACGCTGGAAGTGTCCGCGCTGAATGAGTGCGGAGATTGTCTTATGAACATCGGCAGCCTCCAGTTTGAGCGGTCGCGTGATGTAAAGCCCCTTGCATACTTCCTCGTCAGTCTCGCTGAACGACACCAGTTTGTTATCGAGTGTCATTGCCAGTGCTTCGGGATATGCGTTGATGGTTGATGCAAGGTTTGTGAACACCATGCCCCACATTTTCGATTTGAGAGAGAAGACGTAGGCGTATGTGTATTTGGGCGAGCCGTTCACCTTTGTTGGGTTATACACAAAGATACGTTGATGCACATAGTCGTAAACCATCTGACACCCTGCAAGGAAACCGAGGAACGGCTGCATGGGCAGACAAGCATCTGCAGAGTGTCCGAGTTTTGCGTGCAGTTGGTCTATGCCGGGCAGGTCAAGCACGTTGAACGGTGCTTCGCTGAATATGCCATCCGTGATACACTGTGTCTGCGAACCACTGATAAGCATGATGCCCCTATCTGTGGCAAAGAGAACTGAACTATCTATCTGCGTAATGCTGTCAGTATTGATACACACGTCTCGCGTGATAGGCTGACGTGCGGAGTAGGAGCCAGTGGAAGACACCTCCAACGCCCAAACGCCCTCAGTGGTGAAAGCGTATAGTGGGAACTGTCCGAACTGACCTTGCGACATTGCTTTTGCCGCAGCAGATATGCCGAGGATGGTGCCAGTACCTACGGTGTTGATGCCCAAAACAGGGAAGTGGAATGGGTTATTGACTTCGGAGGTGTAGATTTTGTTTGGAACATCTATCGTGCGTATTGCCTCACTTGACTCAGACGGCAATGATGTAGTTTTTGTGGCGTTATCCCATCCACCAAAATAAAATGCTCCATTTAGGAAACCGTGTGCCTCCAGTGGAACCTCGTAGGCATCATAGAAGTCATCATATCTATAAAAAACGGCCTTATAAGCATTGACGTTTGGATAATAGAAAAATAATAGACGCGCTTGCACACTCATAGCAAAAGCCTCTCCCTGCACAATGATGTCGCGTCCGTCCTGCTTTATGAAGAAATAGACACCCCATGAGGCTTTACGGTCAATAATAGTTGGTGAAGCGTCAGAAAAGTTCTGAACATAGCCGTCGGTATAACAGAACATTGCTCCGGCATTGAACGTGTCGTAAAGTTTCTTTTTTAGATTGGCAATGTTCAGTCGTGAGTTATATGCAAAAGAGTATTGCGGTATCAATACATCATGACTGTCAAAGTCGTCTGTCATAACCTCTCTATTCACAAGAGATTGCAAATAATCTTCTTCAACGGAAACAGCCGTGCGCGTAGTTGTCAGTTCGTCTAACTTGATGCTTTTGAGTAGATAGAACTGGGAACATGAACGTATATCTGCTTTCACCTGGTCAGTGCTACGCTGCGGTATCATCAAGCGTCCAGAGGGGTATGTGAAAGTTGTCGGGTTGTAAGTGAACGCATACAACTTGTTAAATGTATTGTACTGGTATCGCAAAGGGTATGTGTTTGTATCAGCAGCTTGATTGATGTGCTTACAGATACAGAAAGAGTTAATTTCGCTTGATTGTGCGAACCTTGTGCATTGTCCGTTTTGGTCGTATGTGTAGATAGGCTTTGAGATAAAGATGTCAACTGAGCGCACAATATCTTTCCACTGTCTCAGCATATCAATACGGGAAGCCAGTACAACAGCATAGTCAAGAGTATGCCTTACACCAACAACACGCAACTGCGCATCGGTATATTCGCCATGTCCTGTTACATGCTCCCAAAAGACCTGTGGAGCGAGGTCGGAAGAACATACCATGAGAATAGGCGCAGAGTGCATAGTAAGAGAACCATCATACAACCTGTAAGCATACCGTACAAGGAAAGGAAAGATGAATTTACCAGCGTTGGTTGATTGGTCAGCAATGAACTTGTTTACCTTTGCCAGCACTTGACTTGTTATGCGTGATTTGTTTTCATCGGAAAACTCATTCCAAAGACTGCCCTCGCCGATGCCATTAAAAGAAATACTGAATACGTCAGTGCGCACCACCTCGCCTTGCAACCCAAACGAGATAGGCAATTCGGGTAGATGTGTACCAAGATACAGATACCCCTCTGTGTCGCCTTTCCAAAGCAGGTAGTGCATACCATTGGCGGTAAGAACAATCAGCGTGTTACCGATGCCATTGACATTGTAGATTTCAGTTGAACCAAACGAATAGAGTTCACGGCTTGGGCTTGTCTGAGCCAGTTCCGTTTCAATCGTCGCACTTGACACAGGCTTTACGGCAGCATCCGTGATGATGCTTTCGTCAATCCAATACAATTTGTTTGTGCTTGTGTTGAGCAGAATGTAATGGGTGAACGTGTTGGTGTCGTGAATATACACTACTTTATAGCCGCTTGGAAGTTCTGCAAGTTCAGACGGCTGGAATACTGGTTTGAGTTGTTCGTCCTCATTGATGAGGTTCAAGGACGTAGCCAACTGACCGTCGGGACATTCATAGTCTGACGGTTCAGTGGCATATCCTTTGTATTGTAGTTCTTTAATCATGACATCACTTGCTAATGTGTACGCTTGCAAAGGTAGCGTTGTTTAGGCGTGAACGCCTGTTATGTTTTGGTTTTGTCTGCTTCCTCTGCTTCTTTCATCTTGGCAGCGATGAGGCGGTTAATGGCTGTGGCAACTATCGCTTTGATGGGTTCGCGGACTGCAACAGGTTGGTTTGACTTCTTATCAAGGATAAGATTGTACTCGTCAATCAGTTTGCGAGGGTCTTCTCCGAAGCGTCTGTTAAGCCGCTCATAGTTGTTCTTGTAATTGTACTGTGCGCCATACTTGTTGCGCTGACGGCGCAGTTCTTTGTGCATGTCCTTTAAGGACTTCTCTACTTCAACGACCAGCTCGTCAAAGGTTACGTTGGGAATGTTTTCTTGTGCCATAATGTTATTCTTTTTTGTCGATGATTACTATACCAGTTTGAATGATGTTCTCTATGAAATCTGTGATTGTCATTCCAATGGGAATGTATCTGAGGTTGATAGATAGTAGGATGTTATCATCATCAATCTTTATCAGTTCAAGACGATGTTCCTTAGCCCGGTCAGCATCCATGATTTTCCACTTCACATTTGGAAGTGCTGTTGTAACTTCGTTATTGTCCATGCCAATTAGAGTTTATCATGTTCAAAAATCTGTTTGCCGTAGATTTTGGCTGCACGGTATTCAAGGTTGCAGCCCTTGGATGCAGTCCAGCCGTGGTCAAGGTAGATGGCATCGGAAGTAAGGACATGGTAGATGCACCGTGACATAGCCTTTTCTTCGTCTGCGTCGTACATGTTGTTAAAGTCGAAAGTGCTTGTCAGTTCGTAGTCTTTGAACTGAACTTCATCCGCAAGGATTTCTTTCAGCATTTCGACACGATGTTTTGCCGAGATAAGTTTCTCGCGCATTGTCGGCTCTTGCCGAGCGTTGATAGGTGGTGTTGATTTCTATTTCCATTTTCTTATAGTCTTTTACAAAGAGCCTCGCAAAGAACACGCGCCATGTTCACCTCGACGGCATTGCCGATGAACTTCTTTTGCTCTGCCTGTGTGCCAATGAGTGTGTAATCTTCGGGAAAGCCCATGATACGTTTTAGTTCGGGAATACGCAGCATACGCATACGAATGTCTGCTATGCCGTAGAGAGCCATAAACTCCTTGATTTGTATGGTTGCAGGACTGTCGGTCTCGTACACCTCAATGGCAATCCCCTCCTTTGTGCTGACAAGATATGGCGGCATCTTATCCATCCGGGCAATGAGTGTGAAGCAAGGTTTGTCGATGCTGCCTCCTTTGTTGGCAAATTGTGGGTTCATAAGATAGTGCCACTTCCTGTTTGCCGTTATCGTCTGTGATGGCTCGTCGATGGAACTTCCTACATTGCCATAGTTGGTGTTCATTATCCACGGCTTCACACTGACAAGGTTATGCTTTGGATTGGTGGTTACGGCTGGTGCCGGTTCGTCAGTGCTTGCAGGTGTGCCGTTGCCGTATTGCATTTCAAGAAAGTTGCTTGTTGCCAGTCCGAGGCGGTCTTTACAGGTAAGCGTAGGCGCAGGAGCATCGACAGAAGTGTTGTAGCCATTACCATAGTGAGCCGATACAAATGCGTGATGGTCGCGGCAGGTGATTGTGCCAGCAGGTTCTTCCACGCTTATATTCTTTCCTGCTGGGTCGCCACCGAATTGCTTGCTGAGGAACTGCACTTTTGCCACGCCAAGGCGGTTCTGTGTAGCAACAGTAGGGCAAGGCTCGTCGATGCTTGGCGGTACATACTTGCCAGTCTTTCCGTTGACGCTGTTCCACTTCACGATGAAAGCCTCCTTGCCACCAGCAACAAACTTGATTAGCCCTGCATAGATACGCTCCAGTGTTTTCTCGACAAGCGGTTTCTTGCGTCCGAAGATGCTTTCCCCCTCATCGTTGAGGTCGAGAACTTCGCGCACAGGCTTCCAAGGCTGCATGTTGTCTGCAGGGAACAGGCTATGCTCATACTTTGCAGGGCATTTGGCATGTGTGGCTTTGGGGAAAGCGATAGGCAGACCATGCAGGGCAAACTGCCCGAAGAAACGCTTACGACTGGTGTATGCACCATAGTCCGCAGCATTGAGTATGCGCCAATCGAAGTAATAGCCATATTTGCAGACGTTGTTCACCCAACGAACATACGACTTTCCTTTGTCCTTGCTGATAGGGTGTCCGTTCTCGTCCATGTCGCCCCATGACATAAATTCCTCCACGTTTTCAATCTGAATGTAGTCGGGACGGAGAGCCTCGATGTATCGGAACAAATGTTCTGCAAGTGTACGGCTGTCTGCATCGCGTGGCATCCCTCCCTTTGCTTTGCTGAAGTTGGTACATTCAAGGCTGGCCCATAGTACCAGGTAAGCATCGGGATGAAGTAGGCGCAAGCGTTCTGTGTGCGCAACGAGTGGAGATAGTTCAAGTGTACGAATGTCCTCCGTGAAGTGGAGCGCATCGGGATGGTTGGCAGCGTGGGATGCTATAGCGTTGGCATCGTGATTGACACAGGCTATGACCTTGGCGCACTTACTACCGTGAAAGGTTGCCTTTTCAACACCTGTACTGGTGCCGCCAGCCCCACAGAACAGGTCTATATATAGGAGTTTAATATTATCAGTCATTATCGAATAAAGTTGGTTCTTGATTTTGTTTTTTAAGGTAATCGTCGCCACGCTTGATGTAGGCATCTACACTACGTTCAAGTGAGCGAGCCTTTTGTAAGGCTTCGTGAGAGCGCGTAGAGAAGTATTCCCTTTGCGCCTCACGCATAGCCTTTACAAGGTTGAAGAATTGTAAGCGTCCGTTATTCATCTTCATTGTTGTTGAAGTCGATGGTGGTTTTCGCTGCTTCTGACTTTCCGTTTAACTCCTCGCCAGTGCGAGGCTTAAACATAAAGTCAGCCCATTCCTCGATGAATTGCCTACCTGCGTAGGCTGCGAGTTCACGACTTCTGAAGGTAAGCCGCGAGCCGTTGAAGGTGTTCGAGTGCGAAGCATCGCCACTCGCGTAGCAGTACACGAAGCCGTGGCTCGAGTACGAGCTGTAGCCGGAGCGAAGAACACAACGCCATTTTTCCTCATCGTCTAACTCGTCGTACTGTTCTTTGGTGTAGAGATAGAACCAAGGGAAGTAACGGTATTCGCCTTTCTCGAACTTCGGTTCCCAGCCCTCATTGAGGGCTGCGACGATGATGCGGAGTTTGAGGTAAGCATAGAGGTCGTCTAAAATAATATTGCCATCTGCTACTCTCAAGTATTCTTTGACAAGCGGATGCTCATCACCAATTGCATTGCAAGCATCCGTAAACGTCTTGATACGTTCGGTTACTGGACGGTTATCTACTTTCTGCTCGTCAACGAGTGTAAGAACACCGTTAATCCACTCGGCACGTTTGCCGTCGGGAACAGGGATAGTTATTTGTTTACTCATGGTTACTGTGCTTTAGAGGTTTGTTTACTCATGTCTTTCACGCAGATGTGCGAGCCGTCGGCAAGGATGAGTTTCTTGCAATCGGTTGTCTCGCTTGGGCATAAGTCACACTTGCCAGCCTCTACGATAGTGAGACCGACAAGGCTTTCACGCATCTTCTGTGCAGCGACAGCAGCTTGTGCAGCCTCCTGTTGTTTCTGTTCCATCTTAGCCTCGTCGATACGCTGACCGAGAATTTCGACATAGGCGGACATTGCGCCACACTGGGCTTGCAACTTGTTCTTTTTCTCCTTGGGCATGTCTCTAAACTCATCAGACATCAGGAACGTGTGCAGTTTCAAAACGCGCTCCTTGACATCGGCATACTCAATACGCATACAGTCGAGGCATGTGTCAGCAACCTTGTAAGCCTCCTCAAACGTCTCTTTGGGCGACCATGACTTGTAGCCGTCCGGGTACTCGACGAGGTAGCCGTCTTCGCCACCCTTTGCGTCAGCAAGGCTGCGGTTCAACACTTTCTCTGCTTCACTCTTTGCCATCGGCTTAGCCATGATGGTCTTTGTTCCAATGTACTTTTTCATTGTCTTAAAACTTTTGATTGTTAATGATAGGGTTTACTTGTCAGATTTGACTTTGTATTCAAACACGTCCATGATTGGTGTTTCAGAGACTGACGCGATGGAGTAGTCAATCATGGTGCCACCCATCACTTCGTCAATGTTTCTTCGCGCACTTTCCAAACTGCATCCATCAACGAGGTAGTACACGTTACTGCGCTTTTCTTTCCCTGTCTTCTCGTCGATGGTGATAAACTGGAGTTTCGATTTGTACCAACGAGTATCGGTGTTCTGCATCTTGTCTTCGAGAGACTGGTTATCCCATTCCTTGAAAGCCTCTTTGTCTTTCTTCTTAATGGCATCATTTAGTTTCTTGGCATCATTGTCGAGAACCTTCTTAGCCCAGTCCATGAAGAAAATCTCCTTGAACACGGCACGGTCTATCTCAACCACTTCAAATTCTCCGCTTATGTAAGCGGACATTTCTTCGATGATACGTGCCTCTGCCTCTGTGAAAGACACAGCATCGACAACGTATGTTTCCGTTACTTTCTTTTTCAGTCCATCTTCCATAGTTTTCTCGTAACGGATTTTACAGATGAACCAGTTTGCTGTTCTACTTCTCATAACTTAATCGTTTTGGGTTGTTTCTTCTGTTACAATTTCGTCCAGCGTTTTGTGTATGCTGGTTTCAATGGTACCGATGTGTTCCGTGATGATGTTCTCTATGTCAGCACGTTTGATTTTGAGCGCGACTTCCGAGCCATCAGCGAAACGTAGGCGCATTTGACAATCCATGTCGGGATTGTTCGTCAACTTGTCCTGTGCTTGCAGCAGTGAAGCGCGAGAGCAGAACAGCGGTTGGAGTTCGGGAATGAAATCTTTTGCCATACTGTTTTGATTTTATTGGTGAATAATAAGTGAATTATCTCCGGCTATCCCCTGTGAGTGGGATAATGTTGTAGGTCTTGAAGCGGTCGAGCAGTCGCCCGAAGCCATCCCTGTACTTCTGTTTCAGTTGCTCGTTAGTGAGGTTGGTTGTAAGATGTGCCATTTTGTGGTATTGCGTCCAAATCTCGTTGCGAGCATGAAGAAACTCGTTAGTGAGTGTTTCGGTGTCCGTGCCGTAGAACTTGGTGGATTGTACGCCGATGTCGTTGAGGCAGATGTTTACAGGCTCGCACTTGAACCCCTTGTTTTCTTCCTCATTGAAAGTGTAGCGGTCAAGGTTGTTATGCAGCGTGTAGTAGTTCACCATCTGTGTTACGGAAAGGTTATGGAAGAAACGCGGGTTTTCTGTGATGTGGAGGTATTCGGAGAACACTTGCATGAGCAATGTCTTACCAGTTCCGACAGCCCCTTGCAACATAATGTGCTTGTGCAGCTTATAGCCACGACCGGGAAACACATCTTCTGCAAGCGGACACCCATTGAAGTAGTAGATCAAGAAGCGTAGCACGTCCCGGTTGTTTTCGTCAACAACAAACTTGCGTCGCTGGTGAGCCAACACTACGTTGTTTGCCACCCACATGAGCGTTTTGGCATGAGCGTCAAATACTTCCTTGATGGAAAGATCTTGTGACTTCTCTTTTTCCTGCTGCATCTTTTTCCATGCACGTTCCACGCATTGATTGAGTGTACTGATGTGCATCCGTGCGAGAGCAGCTTTCTTTTCCGCTTCACGCTTTTGCTCCTCTGTCATTTGTTTATCTTCCATTGTCATAGTCGTTAGAGGGTTATACATCTTTGCTCCCAAAGCCACCGTCAAACTGATAATCGGCAGATGATGGCGGTTCTGTTTCATTGATGGCGGTCTTGCCCTTTGCTTGTTGCCTGTCTTTTACCTTAATGCGCATTGTGGCGATAAGATGTTGAGACCAGTCGGTGTAGTCGGTATGTTCCTTTTTGGAAATTTCCCATTCCGCGACAACCTCCTTTGCTACCTTGCGTATCATTGTAATGTCGTCGGGTTTCAGTCCGAAGTTCATTAGCAACACTTCAAGGTTACTGACGTTCTCTTTGCCAAAGAAGCGTTTGAGACAGGCTTGGTTGTCGGCTGGTTGTGTCGTTGGCGCAGGTTTGGGAGTTGGCGCAGAAGTTGCTTTCGGTTGTGGCTTAACCTCCTTGTTCTGTTTACCCTGTTCTTTTTTCCAGCGGTTTTTCATACCAATTTTACCACCCTCGGAACGCTGACGGCGCAGTGTGTCCTTGATGTCCATACGTCGAGTGAAACTTTCTGAATAGAAACACTTACCATCATCGGTAAAGGTAAATAGCCCGAAGTCCTCAACAACTGACTTGACAATGGCAGCATCCACACGAAGGTCAAAGGCTATCATGTTATAATCTTTGGCACTCATGTAGTCGGCTTCCTCCCTCAACCGCTCCAGTATCATGAAATACACGCCATACCCTGCTGCCCCTTGCTTCATGCGCAGTCGCACCAGTTTCTCGTCGTTGCGTGCATTACTATCGTGGGAGAAATAATTTGTAGATTTTATTTGCCGCGTAGCCATATCGTCAAGTATTTATCGTTCTGTAATTCTTATGCCATGAACATGTAACATCAGTTTGCGTTTGATGCGGTACACATCAGTTCGCATTCCCTTTGTGTCCTCGACCACAGTCTTTCCGTCCTTGTCGGTATAGACAAAATCAGCGATGTAGTTACAGGCACGTTCAAGCACTTTGCCATCGGCACCTCGTTGTGCCGGTATGAGTTCGTAGGAAACCTGTTCACGCAGATTGGAGATAAGCCCAGCACGTTGCATCAGTCGCAATTCGTTGGCGCGTCTGTGTTCCTTTCGTGAGTCATAGCCACCCGACTTCTGAGCGTGATACTTGTTGTTTCCCTTGCTCTTACGGAAGTATTGCATAACGTCCATGATGGTTAATACGTTCTTTAAGTTCGTTGTAGGCGATGAACTTCACTTGCTTGGTAGGTGGCAGCATCATCGTTGTGCCTTTGCTGATATTGCGTGCTGGCTTTGCTGCACGCTGCACTGTCTTGATTGTGCCGAAGCCACGCAGCAGGATAGGTTCATCCTTGGCGAGTGCGTCGGCGATGATTTCAACGATACCCTCGACGGCGTGAGTAGCCTGTGATGGGGTGAGGTTGGAACGATTAGCCAGTTCCTTGGCGATTTCTCTTTTTGTCATAACTTTTTAATTTTAGAGTTTATAATTTACGTTCAAGTTTCTGTTTCATTAGTCGCATGAGCCTTGCCTTGTTGAGCATCAGCAGGTAGCCGCGTTTCTGCTGGCTTCGCCGTTGGCATTCCTCGTCAACGAGCGTTGCCGCATCATCGAGAAAACCGATGATTGCTTTGATGTCAGTCTTGCATATCTCCATCGTCATTGTCTGGGTTGAGTATCATAGAAGCCAGTTCGTTGAAATACATTTCGTCGGTAGGTATCTCATCGTCAGCAGCCATGATTTGGTTAGCAATGGACTTTTTCTTGTGGATGATGTCGTAGAGCGCACGGTCGATGGTATGGCGACCGATGAGATAGTAACACGTCACGTTGTCCTTTTGCCCAATACGGTGCGCTCTGTCTTCGCACTGGCAGCAGTCGGCATAAGTCCAAGGAAATTCTACGAAAGCCACGTTTGATGATGCCGTCAGCGTCAGTCCAACACCAGCGGCCTTGATTGAGCAGACAATCAACTGGCTATATCCGTTTTGAAAACTGTCAACGGCTTGTTGCTTTGATGTGGCGTTATCGCGCCCTGTGACGCGTACAGCATCAGGAAACGCTTTGCACAATTCATCTACAATCTCATGGAGTGAGCAGAACAGGATGAGCGGTTTGCCGGATGCAAGGAAGACGCGAACAAAGTCAATGGCTTGCTTTACCTTACCCTTGGCAGAGAGCGAGCGCAGTGTCATGAACTTGACAAGAGCCTCCATGCGCATCTTGCGACGTATCTCCCAATCGGAGCACTCCTTATATTGACGCAGGTACTCGGCAAGGTCTTCCGCTGCAAGTTCGTATTCATCACGATTGGATATTTCCACATAGAGGTCTGTACGCGTCTTGTCGGGCAGTTGCGTCAGCACCTTTGCCTTTTCACGGCGTATCATGCAGCGGCGGTAGAGTTGCTGAGACAGTTCTTCAAGGTTGTCATTCTCTCCATAGTCAGCGAGGAACTTGCCACGACCTCCAAACTCCTGCAACCTGCCCATGATGGAGAGTTGGGAAACTAAATCTTCTGCACGATTGACAACAGGCGTACCCGAAAGGAGAATACGGAAGTCCTTGCCCTCAACAATGCCCCGTGTGAAGATTGTCTGCTGTGCGCTTGGGTCTTTGACACGATGGCTTTCGTCGATGATAACCGAGCGAAAAACCTTGATGGCATCATTGAATACAACATCTTTGAGACGGAAAGAACGACGGTCTGAAGAATTGATGTCCCAAACGAAATACTTGCGTAGGCTCTCATAGTTGACGATGGCAACATGGAACATACCCATTTGCAGGAAGTATGGCCATGCCGTGCGTGTAGCGTTGTCAAGTACAAGTGCTTTCTTGTTGGTGAACTTCTCAAACTCACGCTGCCAGTTGATTTTAAGAGAGGACGGACAGATAACGAGCGCAGGGTAGGCGTTAGCCGTATCGACAATGCCAATGGACTGGAGTGTCTTACCAAGTCCCGGTTCATCACCGATGAGCAGCCTCCGCTTGTCGAGTCCGAAACAAATACCCTCACGCTGGTATGGGTATGGTTCTATTTTAAGATTGTGTTTCAGTTCCATCTGACTATAAGTTTAAGCACCAATACTGGAATGCCAGTTCTTCATATTTCTCACGTCCACGGTTGTAAATAGCGTCGCCACGGTTGATGAACTTCTTGAACACGCAGCAGTTCTTTTTGCTGATGCCGTATATAAAATCACGGTCTGAGTGTGCTATATCCATGTACCATGCACGGCTCCTGTCCCAGTCGAAGAAGTCCACAGCCTCGTCAAATTCTTTCTGCGTAGAAGCGAAAGTCGTTTTGAGGTCGCCACCAAAGCCGAAAAGGTCAAGGAACCAATCCCACTTGCAGCGAGTGTCGAGAGTGAAAACAAACCCACCATACTCGAATTGCTGTTGCTTATTTACCATACAGCGTTGCGTGTCCGCAATCTCCAGCACCTTTGCAAGAAAAGCATCATTGCGAGCCTCCCGACGCAAAGAGCGGTACATTTCCTGCGCGTGTCGGAACTCGTCTTCCGTGTACTGAACATCGTCAACGGTGAACTGGTAGTAGTTCACGCGGTCGGGTTCTGTGATGATGGCATCGACAAGAGAGCCGAAGCGGAACGCTGCTTCCTTATCGCCAAACTGCGGACGCGGATGGAGCAGGTTTTTGAGTTCGGTGAGGTCAGAGTTGCTGACCTCACTTCGCTCGTAGTAGTTTATATCTTGGATATTCATCATAATCAAAACATTTCTGTTTCTTCATCGTCGATACTCCAATTTTCGCAGTCAGCCATTACGTCTTTCCAAAACGATTTTGGCTTGTTAGGCATCTTGCCATCGGCAAGTTCTTTGGCTGTTTCTTTGAGCAGGTCAATGAGTTCTTTCGGTGTACGATAGGTATCTTTGAAGTCGGACAGCCAATCGGTATCGGAGAAATCATCACCGTCACGATAACCAAAGCCGTCCTCGTCTTTTTCCCATGTACCAGGCACATAGTTGGTAGTCTCGACGGTTGCAGTGCGACGCATGATGCAAGAATACTCGATGTCCTGCGATACTGGTTCGGGGTCTGACTGGTTCCACGGAGCGTTTGGGTCATGCTCCGCACCTGCTGGGTAATATCCGCTTTCGTACATAGTTACTTTGCTTTTACATCGTCCACGTATTCAATATGTTCAGACTGGATAAAGATTGGGTGCTCTTTGTCGTTAGCCAGTTTGTTGCAGTATGTCAGTTGCTTTGAGAAAATCTTTTCAAGTTCAGCAACAGAGAGTGTGCATCCGTGTTGCGCCCACCACATACCAACTACCTTCATGAAGCCCTCAGAGTTTAGTACGTTGAGGCGTTTTTTGACTGATGTTTTCGGCTGATACTGGTTGACCTGTATTTCAGCGGCACCAAAGAGACCGTCCATTTCCTGCTTCTGTGCAGCGAGTTCGGCAGCGGCTTTCTCCTTTGCCTCACGTTCGACACGTTCTTTCTCTCGCTGTTCGGCTTCCTTGCGCTCGCGCTCCTCCATCTGTTTCTTGATACACTCTGCCTCCTCCTTGTTGGCTTTGGCAATGCGCTCCAATTCCTTGCGCTTGGATGGCAGACGGTCAAGAATGTCGTCGCGGTTGGTGGAAATCTCAAAAGTAAATTGTTCCTTGAAACGCTGCTGTATCTGCTGCTTCACTTCGGCAGCGATGGCACGCGCGTCTTCGGGCGAGAGAACTGAGGGCATCAGCACTTCGGGACGAAGCGCATTGAACCAGTCCTGTGAAAGTTGGTCGCTGGTGTTTTTCACTCCATCGTAAACGATGGCATAGTTTTCAAGTGTCAGAGACTTGTCAAGTTCGATAAGACGGTTACACGTAGAAGCAACAAGCGCATTGAACTGGCGCAGGAGGTCGTCTTCGACATCGGTAGCATACTTGTTCTTTGCCATCACCTTAGCCTGTTCCAACTGCTTTCTGCGCTGCTCTGCCTCGTATTCCTCACGTTTCTTGGCAGCGTATTTGTTGCGGTGTTCCTGCAACTGTGCTGCAACCGTTCCTTTCTTTGCAGGGTCAACTTCGTTTTCCAGTTTTGTATAGACCGAACGGATGTTATCAAAGAGTTGCGTAACGGCAGAGCGTTTGCCGTTCATCTTCTTCAATGTCTTCTTCGCACGTTCAATGAATGTTGCAATCTCTTGGTCGAGTTCGTCGGACATACCCTCTGTATTTACGCGGTTGAGCAGTTCCTGTCCGAACTGGAGGCAGCGGTCGTGCGAAACGCTGTTCTCCTTGAAAGCCTGTGGCGCGACTTTTGCTATCGTGCCTACATTCTGCGGTTCAAAAATTGTTATTTCTGTTGTCATGATAATACCTGTTTTGTGGATTGAAAAATGTTTGTGCAAGGTTGAACCATGCAATACTCTACGTATCTGTGTAGGCGTGAGCAAAAGAGACCGTTGATAGCGAGATAGGCTTGCGGGCATCCTCTGCACACGCTTTCTTTTCTCTCGTTAGAAGCCATCATCGTCACCGGCATCTACGGTTACACCTGCAGAAACGTCGTTGGCAGGAGGTCCAAACGGCTGTGGCTCTGGCTGCATGACCTCGCCAGTCTCGGTGTTAACACCATACAAATCGTCGTTGATTTCAATTTCTTTCTCCTCAACCTGCTGGCTCTGCAACTCAGTACCACGTCCAATACGGACTTTTGGATAAGTCTTGAAAGCGTGTTTGATACACTTCGCCATGAGGAAACCACTGTCAATGTTGACCACACCTTGCTGGTCAACTCCATAGAGAGCATTGGCACCGCCATTCTTGTTCTGACGTGCGCTGTACTGAGCGAGGCGCACCCAGTCTTCTTCTGTCATTACAGAGTAGTCGATGCTCCCATCAGCGCGAGTGATACGGAGGTAGCAAGCCACGATACGCTGACCAGTGTGAGGCAGGTGGCAAACATATTCCACTTCCTTACGTCCATTCTTATCAGAGAAAGAAAACTCGTCGTTGGCATACACCAGTACCGGGTTGTCGGCATGACGTATCTGTCCGGCACGTTCGCGCAGCACCAGTTCGCCGTAAGCAGAGATAGTGAGAACAACGCGACCCTCCCAGTTGTAGATGATGTAGCCCTTTTGGTCTTTCAAAGGTCTGCCTTGCTGGTCGAGTTTTGGAGTTGTCTTTTGGTTGCGTCCGATAAGGTAGCACAAGGCGCGTGTACCTTGTTCAAGCGATAGACCACACACTGCGAGGTCGATAAACGCTGTAAACAAAGAGAAGTGAGTGCCTTTTTGCAGGTCGGGTGTATCGCGCAGCAACTTGTTGAAGTAGTTGCTTTCGCGCTCGTAGGCTGCTTCGCCTGTGCCATTACCCCAAAGGGTATCATAGATGTTGATGAACTTGTCGCGAACGATAGGCGACGTTACGATGTCGAGGGGCTGCATTTCGTTAAGCTGCTCGACGGTGAGATTGATTTGACTCATGATTGATACTATTAAATGGTTTAACTTATAATTTGTCTATGTAGAAGTAGAAGCGGATGCACTCGGAAGTGTTGACGCTCGTCATGTAGTCGTACTGGAAATCGTCCTTTGTACCTTTGGGGTTGTGATGGAGCATCGGACGCTGGAGGACGCGGAGCCACATGTCATTTAATTTTTCACGTGCAGCAGCCTTTGCCTTGTGGTTGCAAGCCTCCTGTGTGAAGCGGTGAATAATGCGAGGGTGCTTGCCGTCGGTTGTTTTGTAAATTGCGTAATCCATATTATTTTGTCTTATGAGTTTTCTTGTAAGCCTCAGCCCATATCTTCTGCATATCTTCATCTTCATGCTTCATAACAATTTCGGAGTTTAGTTTCAACTTCATGAACATGCAGCGTTTTTTATCAGTGCCGAAATAGAGGCAGTTGTTTAATACATCGGGTATCGGCGACATAGGCGACATGAATGTGTATTGTCCCATGAACTGGTCAACAAGCCAACCAACATGTTCAATCCATCTGAAACAACCGTCATGGAGTTGTCTTAACTCCAAAAGGTATTCCTTTGATTTGTCGGTACGAATACGAGGCATAGATGTGAGATTTAGCGTTTGAAGTAATCTTGTTGCGTCTGCTGAAGAAGTCGTAAGTCTGCCATGCAATACTCCACTTTGCCCGGACGCTTGCAAGGATGTATGCGTCCCTCCTTGCGCCAGCGGTCAACATTGGCACGTCCGAAGATGGAGTAAGCCTTTCGTTGGCTGACCGTCTTAGGGTCTGCCTCCGCACGCTGCATCTTGCGAACTATGCGCGATGAAAGGTCGTCCATGAACGTGTCGTATGACACCACCTTGTCGGGAAACTGGATATAGGTACTCATGGTTATTCTTCTTCTGCGAGTGCTGTTAACTCATTGATTTTGCCCTTGGCATCCCAATACTTGCCAAGACGATAGATGATGTAGGCGAGACCGAAGCCAACACCCTTTGTAAACAGGAGATAACCCATGTCGTCGCATTCGCCGAGAATGAACACGGCAGCGACCATCACAAGCACAGCAAGCACGATAACGCGCCAGTTTCTGAATGGAGTGAACAATTCTTTCATGATTAGTTTCTTTTGATGATGATAGTTGCACCGTTGTCGGGTGTGGTTATCTCAAACTCAACACAGCCAGCACGCTGGTTAAGGCGTGTGGCTGCACTCTTGACCGTGCTATAAGGCGAAAAGTCCTTGCACGATACTCTTACCGTTTCTCCCTTTTCAACCGTCAAAAGGCTTTCGGGAGTGTTAACTTGCGTTTCTCGAACGACGCGAAATTCAGATTTTGCCATTTTCTTTCGTTTATTTAATTAAAAATGATTATCTTTGCAGTTTTAAAACAAACCAGTTGCAAAGCAACGAGGTTTAAACACGATGCAAAGGTAAAGGTTTACCTTGAAACAAGCAAGGTTTTACCTTGAAATTTGTAAGTAATTAAGAATAATTAACATTATAAACATCAAGTTTGGGCTTTATGACCGGAAAAGACTTAAAGGAAAAAATAGCCCAGCAGAATATTTCTGCATTGGCTATCGCGAAGAAATTGGGGATTTCGCCACAGGCGTTAAACTCAACATTTAATGCTGCTGACGTAAAGAGTGGCACGCTTGAACGCATTGCAGAAGTTCTCGGTGTTAAGATGTCTTTCTTTTATCCGATGGAGGGAAGTAATGCTGTTGCTACTGGCAATGGGAATGTTGCTGGTAACAACAACGTTGTAGGTAGCGTTACCATAGGGGATGCAGCCATACTACAGGAGCGTGTTACTATGTTGGAGAAACTTTTAGAGGAAAAAGAGCGGACGATTAAGATACTGATGGATAAATGAAGAAGACGTACAAGATAATTATCTGCATTGCCATATTGGTATATGGGATAGTGTGGATATATTTTAGTCTGCCCAAGAAAGGTTTGGGTAAGTACGTCTATGTTGATGACCAAAGAATACTCCATTCGACGAACGAGTGCAAAGGTATCACACGGATACATGGGGCATCGCCTGTAAATGTTTATTCCAAAGATGAACTAAATGCTTCGACGTGGAACTCTGTTTGTTCAGAATGTGTCAATGACAAGATTTATAGGCAAGTTATGGAATGCTTGCAAGAGAATGCGTCAAAAGACAGCCTGTTAAATGCAGATTGGTCTAAATATGGAAACGAAAACAGGAAGTGGCTTTATGTTAAGATGAATGAGAATGGAGTAAATACTGGTAGTTATGAAGATTTCAACAACAGTCTCGACAATATTGCAGAAGATAGAGATTGGTACTATCAGAAATGTCTTCGTATCGGTCTTAATGTTGGTAGTCGTGAAAACTTTGACAGTTTGATGAAGTTGAAATAAAACAGACATGAGCAGTAAAGAAGACATCGCATTTCGCAAGTTGTCCATGCTGATGAAAGCCGTAACGGAGGCGAATGAGCAGGATGATACGCTGGAGGAATTAAAAGCCGCAGCGTTCGAGGTGTTGCGTCTCAATCCCGGTTGCGAGCTAAGCGATTGGGCAAGGATACTCGTTGAGCAATATGGAACAGAAGTGGTGGACGCATACGGCAAAGACCAGGCAGAAGCCTACGCTTCATTGGAAGACCTTTGGGAAAGTCCATACCTCGATGAGGTTAGCGGATTGGAATACGACTTCAAGACATGGGCTGAGGCATTTTCTACTGATGCAGCAGTTCAGTTGTATTACGACCTGACGGAGAAAAACGAATGAGTTAGACATTGATTAGAGAAAACCGCAAACTCGCTTATTTTGAGGATCCAAAAAGAGCGGCGCAGGCTGCCGTGGAGGAATAATAAGGTTATTCAACCATTATTAGAGAAATAAGTCAGTTAGGCTGTAATTCCTTGTAAAATCAAGGGTTACAGCCTAAACTGTTTTTGTTGGGGTGATATTCACAGGGAAATGAAATGATTGGGTTTCTAAAGAATGATTGGGTTTGTAAAGGGGGTGGGATTTAATGGGAGGAAATGTGGGTTTTTTATTGACAATTGATTTGATTTTTATAATTTTGCTGTATGAAAAATGGGATGGATATTATTGTGGTCGATTTTTCCGGTGTGTATGATTTTGAGTCGTTTGCATCGGGGAGGAAGATTGTGCATGTTGATTGCCGGGGGCTGAATGGCGTGGACTGCTATTGTGATGCGGATGGAAGGAATGCGTTGCGAAAAACACTTGCGCCCTACCCTGCCAAGGCTCTTCATTTCATAGATTCGGGCGATTATCATTATCTAACGGAATATTGGGTGTCGAAGCTGCAAGAACCCTTTTCTTTGATCGTTCTTGACCACCACCCCGATATGCAAAGTCCGCAATGGGAGGGCGTGGTTTCTTGTGGAGGCTGGGTGACTGATGTGCTTGAGAATAATCCTTATGTGAAAAATATCATCATTGTTGGAGCGTCTGACAAGTTGATACATGAAGTGCCTACACACTTGAGAGAGAAGGTGGTGTTTTACAGTCAAGCCGAAATTGACCACCATCAAGCATGGCCATCAAAGGCGGGTAAACTGATTCACGAACCTGTTTACATTTCAATAGACAAGGATGTGCTTAGGAAGCAAGATGCCGTTACGGACTGGACCAATGGTGATATGACACTGCTTCAACTTCAAGCCGTGCTTCGCATTATCTATGCTCACGAGGAAGTGATTGGGGTGGATATTACTGGCGAATGTTCCGCAACACTCGACTATCTGTCGGAAGTGAGGAGCGCATCGGTGAACAACAAAGCGAACGAGGAATTAATGCAGATGATATTGTCGGAAACCACAGATTAAAACTTTTGAACAGCCACAAATTAGCACAAATTTTCACAAAAAGGAAGCACCTGAAACACCTGAAACACCTGAAACACCTGAAACACCTGAAACACCTG
>SAMEA104315431__coassemble_419_pt1 | contig 55998 bp, 56 predicted proteins | sample SAMEA104315431__metabat2_low_PE_036 | metagenome-assembled genome bin SAMEA104315431 (sample SAMEA104315431) | gut metagenome | biome: Monkey gut; feature: monkey-associated habitat; material: faeces | place: China | collected 2013
CACCCGAAACACCTGAAACACCAATTCAGAAATTAGAAATTAGAGGTTAGAAATTTGATTTTAGAGGGTGGAAATTAGATTTTGGAGGTCGGAAATTGCGGTTTGGGCATTCTGGGGACGAAGATAGGATAAGGAAGTGAGGCGTGGCAATGGCAATTTGGGTGGTGTAGAATAAAAAAGCGCGATGCCAGAGAATCTGCACGCGCTTATTATTTCTTAGATAAAATTCTTTTAATATATATTAATGTGCTTGGTGGTTATCGTCAACGCCGTTGAAGATGTCGATAACATGCTGTGCTACCACTATCACCTTTTCAAGTTCACCACAAACTTTCTTTCTTTGGTGGAACGAGTAGAAATAAACCAAAGCACCCAGCGGTAGCCCATAGAAACAAATCTTGTTTGCCCTCTCATTTCTAATCAGTCGATATATCCACGAATTTGAAATGTATGGGAAGTCCATCGCCTTATTAATGATAAGCTGATTCTGTGAATTGCCAAGATACTGAACCGAATCCTCAAGCGTGGTGTGTGCCAATTCCAAATTTTCGTTATATGGCATACTTTTGAAGAACTGCACATAGGAAGGACGGCAACGGAAAAGTTGAAGAACTTCGCCCGAAAGTTCCTTCAAATGCTCCATCTTGGAAATTGCCACATCATCTTCTACGGTATCAACAACCACTTCTTTCTTTTCAAGGTGACGAGTATTTACGCCTCCAAAAAATCTGCGGAACAATATGAGGTAAGAGTCCAAATCGAACACAGCAGAGTCGTTCACCGCCTTATAGGTCAGGAAAACACCAAGCGGCAAGAGCGCGGCAGAACTGAGCCAAACGCCTTCCCAAACTGGCCAATAACCATCACGCGCCATCTTATAGCCAGTGTTGTCGATGATATAGTAGAACACGAATAGGATAATCGAAATCACAATAGGCAATCCCAAACCACCTTTTCGGATAATAGCACCCAGCGGAGCACCAATAAAGAAGAAGATAAGACATGCCAGCGAAAGTGTGAACTTCTTTTGCAACTCAATGCCGTGACGGCGAATTTGCATATTATCCTCATTAATAGAATATGATCGGAACTCGGCATTTTGAACAGTGGAACGAGCGGTGTTCATCGCGGAATTCACGACCGCCAAACGCTCCATAGTGGACATAGAATTGTAAATCGAGTCGAAGTCGAGCGGTTTGGCCATCTTCACATCAGGAATAGCCGTAAGTTTTGGAACTGAATCGTCATACGACAGTTGATAAGCCTGAACACCGCAGATAGGAGCCGCTTTCAACTCTGTGGCAATCGAAGACCCCACAGAATCAACTCGAAGTTGCACAGAATCAATAGTATGAACCAGTTCTGAAATATTTTTACCAATGTATTGCGACTTCATGCTATTATCGTCAAGACGCTTGAAGGTGGCGTCGTACGGAATCATAATCACCTTATCGTGGTACGATTCGCGACGATACATTTCCTTGCCAAATCCACTATTGCCCTGCTTTAAATCCTCATACCAGTTGCCATGGTAAAGCTTTAGTTCAATGTGCTTTTCATCTTTTGTGGTGCTCAACGAACCAGAGTCAGCAGTGACGATACGAGGGTAAGAAGAAGGCTGGTCAACGCCATAGATAATTACATCGTAGAGCATTCCAGTTTCCTTGTTTTTATCCTTCACATATACATTATAGCCCGGAATCTGACTATTGATGGTGCCTTTAGAAATGTCCAACGAGAGCTGCGTTTGCCTTGCCGAGAAAAGCAGCGTGTACATTTTCACCTGAGTTTTGGGCAAAACATCGTTTTGGAAGAAAAAAGCGCCAATGGCGACCAAGACAATGAAGATAATCAACGATTTCATCACCCTAACCAGCGAAATGCCTGCCGACTTGAGCGCAGTGAGTTCAACGTGCTCACCGAGATTACCAAAAGTCATCAGCGAGGCAAGCAGTATAGCCAAAGGCAACGCCATGGGGATAAACGACAACGCCGCATAGAAAAACAGTTCTGCCAGCACATGGATTTCCAACCCACGTCCCACCAGGTCGTTGATATAACGGAAAAGAAATTGCATTAAGAGAATAAAGACAACTATAACGAAAGTCATGCAGAACTGTGGTAGAAAAGTCTGCAACATGAATGTATTTAGTCTCTTTATTCCTAACATGAATTTTTGAATCAATTAAAATTGACTGCAAATTTAGTAATTATTTCGTTCACTCACGAAAAAAGGCACAAAGAATTGACATAGTTATGGCGCAAAACCCAAAACGAAGGGTATTGAAGATAGAAAGAAACGACTAAATGCCAAGATTGCGCTTGAGCATATCCACCGAATTATTCCACAATTCTTTAAATTCCTCCACCTCGTCGTCGTTGGAGGCGAAATCGGTAATTTTCAAAGTGCGACCGTGGGTCAATTCCGAAACCAAAATACGCATCTCGAAGAATGTGGGCTCGTCGGCATCAGCCTTCCAGTGGAATCGCACATGTGAATTTTGCCGAGCGGAGAGCAGCAACGCATCGTGCGGCTCATCGTCCCATACGATAGTGTAATTTTTGCCGTCGTTCGTCACTTCATCGGCATACCAAGTTTCGAGACCAGAGTTGGTATAAAGAAACTGCCATAACAGAGACAATGGCACCTTCTCAAAGTCATATTCTATTACAAATTTCTTTCTTGCCATAACAGGTTTTCATGTAAGTTTCCCAAAATAAACACAAATATTCGTAACCAGCAAATTTTATAACAATTTTTTACAAGACAGATTGCTAATATTTGATGAAAAAAGCAGAAAAATGCCATAAAAAACATAGTTAAACCTAAGAAAATGAATACATAAAAAAATCGCACATAGAAAATTTCAAATATTGGCGATTTATTAGTAATTTTGCATAAAATAAATACCATCATATTCATAAGATAAATGGAACCATTATTTGAAAAATTAAAGAAAGAAGGTATTGCTAACCCTCAAAGACTCGTGCTCCCCGAAAGTACAGAAGAGCGAAATATGATAGCGGCAAACAGAATGCTTGCCGAAGGTACAGGTAAAATCACCCTCATTGGCAAAAAAGACGAAATCATCGCCAAAGCCAACGAGATGAAATTGCCAAACATCTGTAAAGCAACTTTCGTTGACAACGAAAACAGCGAGGAAACGGAAAAATACGCCCAACTGTTTTACGAACTCAGAAAGAGCAAAGGCATCACCATTGAAGATGCCAGAGCAAAAGCAAAGAACCCATTATATCTCGGTTGCTTGCTGGTAAAGGCTGGAGAAGCCGACGGCATGGTGTCGGGTGCCATTCACGCCACAAGCGACGTGCTGCGCCCTGCATTCCAAGTGCTCAAGACTGCTCCCGGAGTGAACAGCGTGTCGGGCGCATTCATCATTGTGCTCCCTGAGGAAAGTGCTAAAAAATACGGAGAAAAAGGTATGTTGGTATTTGCCGACTGCGCCGTTATGCCCGACCCAACTGAAGACGAACTGGCACAAACCGCTGTGCTGACAGCAAGAACTGCCCAGAACTTGGCAGGCATCACCCCACGCGTGGCAATGTTGAGTTTCTCAACCAAGGGAAGCGCCCAACACGACAAAGTGACTAAAATGGTGAACGCAACAGCAAAGGCAAAAGCCCTCGACCCAAGCATCGTGATTGACGGCGAACTCCAAGCCGATGCCGCAATCGTAGATTCAGTGGCTCAGTTGAAAGCCCCTGGTAGCCCAGTGGCTGGCAAGGCAACAGTTTTGGTATTCCCAAATCTGGAAGTTGGCAACATCGCCTACAAACTCGTTCAACGACTTGGTGGTGCCACTGCGGTAGGTCCAATTCTTCAAGGATTGGCTGCCCCAGTAAATGACTTGTCACGCGGTTGCAACGCTGATGAAATTTACAAAACCTTATTGATCACAAGCAACCAAGCCATCAACAGAAAGTAATAATTTTTATATAATCAGCTATGAATATTTTAGTATTGAATTGCGGAAGTAGTTCTGTAAAATACAAACTCATTGAAATTAAGGCCAACAAGGTGCTTGCCGAAGGCGGTATTGAAAAAATCGGTTTACCCGACGCTTTCATCAAATTCAAATTCGGCAACGAAAAAATCCAACAAGACCTTGATATCAACGACCATGTAGGAGCCATCAAGTCGATTCTCGACAACCTCACCAGCAAAGAATACGGTTGCATCAAGGACTTCAAGGAAATTGACGCAGTAGGTCACCGCGTGGTGCATGGTGGTGAAAAATTCAACAAGAGCGTGCTCATCAACGATGAGGTGATTGCAAAAATCAAGGAATGCTACGGCATTGCCCCACTCCACAATCCTGTGAACATGGCAGGCATCGACGCCATCAACGAAGTGCTCCCCGAAGTGCCACAAGTGGGCGTGTTCGACACTGCGTTCCATCAAACCATGCCGGCAAAATCCTACATGTATGCCCTTCCATATAAATACTATGCAGAGGACGGTGTTCGCCGTTACGGCTTCCATGGCACCAGCCACCGCTATGTGTCACAACGCGTGTGCGACTTCCTTGGCGTAGAACCAAAAGGCAAGAAAATCATCACCTGCCACGTAGGTAATGGCGGCAGCATCACTGCCGTGAAAGACGGCAAGAGCGTTGACACCAGCATGGGCTTGACACCAACCGAGGGCCTGATGATGGGTACTCGCTGTGGCGATGTGGACCCAGGCGCACTAATTTTCTTGATGGACAAGTACAATCTCAGCAGCAAGGATATGCTCAATATGGTGAACAAGGAGAGCGGTCTGGCAGGTGTAAGTGGCGTATCTTCTGATATGCGCGAAATCACCGCCGCGGCTAAACAAGGCAACGAAAAAGCCATCCTCTCACTTGAAATGTATGAGCAACGCATCACTAAATATGTAGGCGCATTCGCTGCTGAAATGGGCGGTGTTGACATCATCGTGTTCACTGGCGGCGTGGGCGAACACCAATCAAGCACCCGCGCAAACGTGTGCAAACCACTCCGATTTATGGGCGTAGAAATTGACGACGCAGCCAACGATGCAAACAACGGCGACGAAGGCATCATCAGCACTCCAAATAGTGCAGTAAAGGTGGTGGTTATCCCTACCGACGAAGAATATATGATTGCCAAAGACACCGAAGCCATCATTGAAGGTCGCGAACCATAAGCAAAGCATCACACATTATTATTTATATATTGCATCATTTAGAGAGTAAAAGATGAAGCACATTATCTTCACAATAGTGGCATTAGCCACAATCTTCGCCACATACGGTGAAAACCTGAACCGTACCTACTGGGGCTGCGAAATGGGAAAGACGGAGCAATCGGCTTGCGCAGACTCAATCAAAAGCCTGTTTAAAAAGGAGCAGATTGAGCCACGGACTGAAGGTAACTTTGTGATTGCAGAAAAGGTTTGGTTATACGGTTATGAGTTCGACGCTGCCAAACTCGAATTTGAAAACAGTAAACTCAAATCAATTCTTCTCACCAAAAACTTCTTCGGATTGGACGATTCCGACAGATTTTTGAGAGAAATTGCCCCAAAGTTTATCGGATCCGAAGCGCGACCAAACAATGCAGGACTGCTCACCCGTCAAGACGGCAGCACGCTCATCAGAATGGCACAAAGCGAAGGCGAAACAGGTGATGCCAATATAGAAATCGTGATAGTTGACCTAAAAAAGTAGCACAACCGTCCTACCAAAAGGTTAAACTTTGTTAATTTTTTATTTTCAAAATAAATCTGCAAGAAATCAGCCCTCCCATACAGGGCTGATTTTTTGTTATTTGCTCAATAATTTGTAACTTTGCAGTCCGATTATGTCCGAATTTATTTATTCAAGGGAAAAGGCAGAGCATTTGGCCGTGTTCAACCTACGCCTACGAATTTTTAATTAACAAATTAATCAGGATTTTTTAAAAGTGAACACTTTAAGTTACAAGACAAATTCAGTTAAAGCTGAAGAAGTAAAAAAAGATTGGGTAGTAATCGACGCTACCGACCAAGTGCTTGGCCGCTTATGTGCAAAAGTTGCTAAAATTTTGCGTGGCAAGTACAAACCATGCTATACTCCACACGTTGATTGTGGCGATAATGTCATTATCATCAATGCCGACAAGGTGAAAATGACCGGTAAGAAGTGGACTGAACGTATCTACGTTTCTTACACTGGTTACCCAGGTGGTCAACGCTATGCAACTCCTGAAATTCTCCAAAAGAAATCAGAACGCAAGGGTTTGACTCCAGGTATGCACCCACTGTTCTTGCATGTTATCAAGGGTATGCTCCCTAAGAATCGTCTTGGTGCTCAAATCCTCAAGAACGTGCACATTTATAACGGTTCTGAACACCCACACGAAGCTCAGCAACCAAAGGTAATCGACATTAACAAACTCAAATAATCAATTGGAAGTATGGAAAAAATTAATGCAGTAGGTCGTCGTAAAGCAGCAGTCGCTCGCGTATTCGTAGGCGAAGGTAATGGCGAAATTACAATCAACAAAATTGCACTTGAAGAATATTTCCCATCTCCAATTCTTCAATTCATTGTTAAGCAACCACTCAACACACTTGAAGCAACTGAAAAGTACAACATCAAGGTGAACCTCAAAGGTGGTGGTTACAAGGGCCAAGCTGAAGCTCTCCGTCTTGCAATTGCACGCGCACTTGTTAAGATCAACGCTGAAGACAAGCCAGCACTCCGCAAGGAAGGCTTCATGACCCGTGACCCACGTGCCGTTGAACGTAAGAAACCAGGTCAACCTAAGGCACGTAAGAGATTCCAGTTCAGCAAGCGTTAATCGAATATATACATTATTATATTATCGATTTTACGATTCGCTCAACTATTTCTCTACAACAAAAAAGAGAGTTTAGTATCCAAATCTCATAGACTCTCGCCCTTGTGAAAAGGGAGGCTACTATGGGATTGATTAAGTAGAACGTAAACAAATTACAAAACAAACAATGCAAACACCAAGTTTTGACCAATTATTGGAGGCTACTTGCCACTTCGGTCACCTCAAACGCAAATGGAATCCAGCTATGGCTCCTTACATCTTCATGGAGCGCAATGGCATTCACATCATCGACTTGTATAAGACTCAAGCTAAGCTCGAAGAAGCAGCTGCAGCTCTTAAGAACATCGCTAAATCAGGCAAGAAAGTTCTTTTCGTTGCTACTAAGAAGCAAGCAAAGCAAGTGGTTGCTGACCGCGCTTCAGCCGTAGGTATGCCATACGTTATCGAACGCTGGCCAGGCGGTATGCTCACCAACTTCCCAACCATCCGCAAGGCTGTGAAGAAGATGGCTGCTATCGACAAGATGATCAAGGACGGTACATTCGACAACCTTTCAAAGCGCGAAAGACTTCAAGTTACTCGCCAACGTGCTAAACTTGAAAAGAACCTCGGTTCTATCGCTGACTTGAACCGCCTTCCATCAGCAGTTTTCGTAGTCGACGTGATGAAGGAACACATTGCCGTAGAAGAAGCTAACCGTCTTGGTATTCCAGTATTCGGTATCGTTGATACCAACAGCAACCCTGCAAACATCGACTTCATGATTCCTGCTAACGACGATGCATCTAAGTCAATCGACTTGATTCTCGCTACCGTTTGCGAAGCAATCAACGAAGGTCTCGAAGAACGCAAAGTTGAAAAGGTTGACAACAAGGACGCTGAAGAAGAAGCAGAAGGCGAAGCAAAGCCACGTCGCCAACGCGTACGTCGCAAAGCCGTAGCAGAAGAAGCTCCTAAGGCAGAAGAAGCTCCAGCAGCTGAATAATTTAATTGATCAAACACAAACTTATTAAAATAATTGACTATTATGGCAGTTAGTATTGAAGATATCAAGAAGTTGCGCAAAATCACCAGCGCCGGTATGGTTGACTGCAAGAAAGCATTGGCAGAAGCTGAAGGCGATTTGGAAAAAGCAATTGAAATCGTTCGTAAGCGCGGTCAAGCTATCGCAGCTAAGCGTGCCGACCGCGACGCTGCTGAAGGCCGTGCATTGGCAAAAGCTAATGGCAAATTCGCAGCCGTGATTTCAATCAAGTGTGAAACCGAGCCAGTGGCAAACAACGAAAAGTTTGCTGCCCTCGTTAACGACACTTTGGACGCAGCTATCGCAGCAGGTGCAAAGACCGTAGCAGAAGTTCTTGCTCTCCCACTCTACGATTCAACAGTAGAAGAACAAATCAAGGTTCTCTCTGGTGTAACCGGTGAAAAGATGGAAATGGGCGAATACGCTGTTGTTGAAGGCGTAGCAACTGTTGCTTACAACCACTTCAACAAGAAGCTTTCTACTATCGTAGCGTTCAACAACGAACTCGACGAAGAAGTAGCAAAGACTATCGCTATGCAAGTGGCTTCAATGAACCCAATCGTTGCTACCCGCGACCAAATCGACCAAGCAAAGGTCGACGAAGAATACAACATCGCTGTTGAAAAGACTAAGGCTGAGCAAGTGAAGAAGGCTGTTGACAACGCTTTGAAGAAAGCTGGTTTCAACGCTTACTACTGCGAAACAGAAGAACACATGGAAGAAGCTCTTCGCAAGGGTTACATGACAGAAGAAGACCTCGCTAAGGCTAAGCAAATCAAGGAAGAAACTGCTGAAGCCAAGAAGGCAAATATGCCAGAGCAAATGATTCAAAACATTGCTAATGGTCGTTTGAACAAGTTCTTCGCTGAAAACGTGCTCATGGAACAAGAAGTAGACGCTGATGGCGTTGATAAGATGACTGTTGCTAACTACTTGAAGAAATTCAACAAGGATCTCGCAGCAATCGACATGAAGCGTGTAAACCTCAACGCAGACTAATTTATTACAAATTAGCATCATAAATGCAAAGGCGGCTCATTGAGTCGCCTTTGTTATTTTTTATACACATGAATTGGAAATTATTCAGTGATTAATGAGAGGTCAAAAATAGGAGAACTCAAAAGAATTTACTAAATTTGTAAGATAGAATAAATTGCAAAAAAATATGAAGACATATCTCGTGACAGGTGCAGCCGGTTTTATCGGTTCAAATTTCGTGAAATATCTTTTGAAGAAATATGGCAAAGATATTCAAATCATCATTGTTGATGCATTGACCTATGCTGGCAATCTTGCGTCGATAAAAGATGAAATTGAATTAGACAATGTTTCTTTCGTGAAAAGCGATATTGCCGACTACGAAACCATCAAATCTGTTTTCACAAACAACGATATTGACTATGTAGTGAATTTCGCCGCTGAAAGCCATGTGGATAGAAGTATCACCAATCCAAAGCTTTTCCTCGAAACCAACATTATAGGCACTCAAAACATGCTTCAATGCGCAAGAGAGGCTTGGTATGTTGGAAAGGATGAAATGGGAAGCCCCGTTTATAAAGATGGAGTGAAATATCTACAGATCTCTACCGACGAGGTGTATGGCAGTTTGGAGAAGGATTTTGAAGAGGCACAACCATTGCACGTTGATGATGATGTGAAGAAAGTGATTGAGGGACGCGACAATTTGAAGACATTTGGCAAAAAGTTCTTCACAGAAGAAACTCCCCTATCGCCACGTTCACCATATTCGGCTTCAAAAACCAGTGCCGACATGCTCGTGGTGGCATATCACGAAACCTACGGACTGCCTATCAGCATCACACGATGCAGCAACAACTACGGCCCATACCACTTCCCTGAAAAGCTGATTCCACTGATTATCAAAAATATTCTTGAGGGCAAAAAGTTGCCAGTTTATGGCAAAGGCCTGAACGTGCGCGACTGGCTGTATGTGGAAGACCACTGCAAGGGCATCGACATGGTGCTTCGCAAAGGAAGAGTGGGAGAAGTATATAACATTGGTGGCTTTAACGAGGAAAGCAACATCAACATTGTGAAACAGGTGATTGCCATCATTGCAAAAATCATGCGTGAAGAGCCACAATATCAAAAACTCTTGAAAGTGGATTTGAGCCAAATCAACGACGACTTAATCACCTACGTTGCCGACCGCCCTGGACACGACATGAGATACGCCATCGACCCAACTAAAATTGCGATTGAGCTGGGCTGGTATCCAGAAACGCCATTCACAGTGGGCATTGAGAAAACCGTGAGATGGAATCTCGACCACCAAGACTGGGTGGAAAGCGTAACCAGCGGTGATTATCAAAAATATTACGAACAAATGTACGGAAACCGTTAATTCAACATCAATATGAAAGGTATCGTATTAGCAGGCGGTTCGGGCACACGCCTCTACCCCATCACAAAAGGAATCTCAAAACAGCTTGTTCCGATTTACGACAAGCCTATGATATATTATCCCATATCAGTGCTGATGCTGGCAGGGATTAGAGAAATTCTCATCATTTCCACGCCACACGATTTGCCTCTTTTCAAGCGTCTGCTTGGCGATGGCAAAGATTTAGGCGTAGAATTTCAGTATGCGGAGCAGCCAAGTCCCGACGGCTTGGCTCAGGCATTCATTATTGGCGAAGAATTTGTGGGCGACGACAATGTTTGCTTAGTATTGGGCGACAACATTTTCTACGGACAAAGTTTCACCAAAATGCTGACCGATGCCTCGGAACGCACATACAACGAAAACAAATGCACACTGTTTGCTTATCCTGTAATCGATCCAGAGAGATTCGGTGTGGTATCGTTTGATGCCGACGGCAACGCCACAAAGATTGTGGAAAAGCCAGCCAACCCTGAATCGAAATATGCAGTGACAGGACTTTACTTCTACCCCAACGACGTGGTGAAAGTGGCAAAAAACATCAAGCCATCGGCAAGAGGTGAACTTGAAATCACCACTGTGAATCAAGAGTTTCTCCAGCAGCAGCGCGTGCATGTGCAAACTTTAGGTAGAGGTTTCGCATGGCTCGACACAGGCACAGCCGAATCGATGATTGACGCATCAAATTTCATTCAAACTATTGAGAACCAACAGGGTGTGCAAGTGGCATCGCTTGAAGAAATCTCGTTCAGAAAGGGATGGATTAATAAGACGCAACTCTTAGAGCTTGCTATGCCACTGAAAAAGAACCGCTACGGTCAATATCTCATCAATCTTGCAGAAAATGGTTTGTAAAGAGCCACGCATCATAGAGCTTTCAAAGATATGCGACCCAAGAGGTAACTTATCTGTAATTGAGGGTAATGCCGATGTGCCATTCGACATCAAACGCACCTACTGGATATATGATGTGCCCGGTGGAATGAGTCGTTTCGGCCACGCATTCAAAAAGCAGGAAGAGTTTATAGTAGCACTCTCTGGAAGTTTTGATGTGGTTCTCAACGATGGCAAGGAGGAAAAGCGATACCACATGTCACGCTCATACTATGGACTGTATGTGCCGGCAATGATGTGGCGCAGCATCGACAACTTTTCCACCAATTCAGTGGTGTTTGTTCTATCGAGCGAACTCTACGACCCTACCGACTATATTGAAGATTTTAACGAATACAAGGCTTTATTGAGCAATAATGACTGACACCTGCAAATATTTGAACGCTTCCATTCATGCGTGCAAAATCATCACGCTCGAAAGGCATCACCACGAAAACGGTAATTTAACCGTGGTGGAAGACCACAACGAAGTGCCGTTTAAAATCAAGCGGGTGTATTATCTCTACGACATTCCCGGTGGCGAAGAGCGTGGAGGTCATGCCCATAAGGCTTTATATCAACTTATTGTGGCTATTAGCGGGAGCTTTACTGTTAATATCACAGATGGCAGAGAGGCGAAGTCGATAACGCTTAACCGCCCCTACGAGGCACTTCTTATAGTGCCAGGGATATGGCGAACGCTCGACAACTTCTCATCGGGTTCAGTATGTGCCGTTATTGCCAGCGAGCATTATGATGAGAGCGACTACATCAGAAATTATAACGAATTCCTTTTGCTCACATCAAAAGAGCAAAACAAAAAATAAAATCAATAAATGAAAACATATCCTTTTCTTGATTTAGGTTTAGCCAACAAACCCATTGAAGATGAGCTGAAAAAAGCAGCGTGCAGGGTGATTGAATCAGGCAGATACCTGCATGGTGAAGAAACACACCTGCTTGAGCAAGAAGTAGCGGCTAAATGCGAAGCGAAATATTGTGTGGCTGTAAGCAATGGACTTGATGCTCTGAAACTTATATTTCGTGCCTATAAAGAAATGGGATTGCTCCACGAGGGCGACAAGGTGATAGTGCCAGCCAATACCTTCATTGCGAGCGTATTGGCTGTGAGTGACAACGGTCTTGTGCCTGTGCTTTGCGAGCCGTCGGAACTCACAATGAATCTCAATCCTGAGAAAATTAATGGACTGCTCGACGATAAAGTGAAAGCCATACTGCCAGTGCACCTCTACGGCACAGCCTGTTGGTCGGAAACGCTCAAGCAACTGGCACAAGAAAGAAATTTGCTCATTATCGAAGACAATGCACAAGCCATTGGTGCGAAAGCTTCAACGTGCGGACTTAATGGAACTTTTGCCACCGGTGGTTTAGGCCACGCCTCTGGCATCAGCTTCTACCCCACCAAAAATCTCGGCGGATTGGGCGATGCAGGAGCAGTTATCACCAACGATGAGCAATTGGCAAAAATCGTAAAAGCACTCGCAAACTACGGTTCCGACAGACGATACCACAACATCTACAAGGGTTACAACTGCCGAATTGATGAAATGCAAGCAGCGATGCTTAGGGTAAAATTGTCAGTTTTAGACAATGAAACAGAAAGAAGAAATATCATTGCTAAAACTTACAATCAGCATATCTGCAATCCATTTGTAACCGTTCCTCACATTTTCCCAGACATGGTGCAAGTGTGGCACCAATATGTGGTGAGAGTGGAAAAGCGTGACCAATTCCGAGAATATTTGGCAGACAAAGGTGTGCAGACCGACATTCATTATGCCACCCCTCCGCACCTGCAACCCTGCTATTCTGAGCTTCGCGATAGCAAATTGCCAGTGACTGAAAAGCTCGCAAATGAAGTAGTGAGCCTCCCAATTGCACACCCTATCACAGTAGAAGATGCTGTGGAAATATCAATGATTATCAACAATTTCAACGCATAAATGAATATGAAAAAAATCAAACTTACAAATCAGCCTGCTCCAATCGGTGTATTTGATTCGGGCTTTGGCGGTCTTTCGATTTTGCGTGAAATTAGAAAGGTTTTGCCTGAATACGATTATATTTTTCTTGGCGACAATGCCCGTGCGCCCTATGGTTCACGCTCTTTCACACTTGTGTATGAATACACGCTTCAAGCCGTTCAGCACCTCTTTGAGCAAGGGTGTTCGCTTGTGATTCTCGCTTGCAACACGGCTTCAGCCAAAGCGCTTCGCACGATACAGCAACATGATTTGCCAATTATCGACAACTCGCGCAGAGTGCTTGGAGTGATTCGTCCAACGGTGGAAAAAGTGGGCGAAATCAGCAAGAACGGCCACATCGGCATCTTTGGCACGCCAGCCACCATTCAGAGCGAGAGCTACGATATAGAAATCTCGAAAATGCACCCATCATTTAAGGTGTATGGCCACGCTTGCCCCATGTGGGTGCCACTTGTGGAAAACAAGGAAAGCGACGGTCCTGGTGCCGACTACTTCGTGAAAAAGGACATTGAAGCTCTTTTAAGTCAATGCCGCAATATCGACACAGTGATTTTAGGTTGCACCCACTACCCTCTGCTCGTGAATAAAATCAAGAAATATATGCCTAAGGGCGTTCACATTATCGAGCAAGGCGGAATTGTAGCAGAAAGTTTGAAAGACTACCTACACCGACACCCAGAAATTGAACAAAGATGCTCAAAAGGTGGCACTTGCGAATACTTCACCACCGAAGACGCAGAAAAGTTCAGCGAAATGGGTAGTATTTTTGTGAATGAAAAAATCAACGCCAAGCACGTGACGTTATAATGCCCACCGCAGCCCCAATCATCGGCATCGTTAGGCACTCCATAAATGTTGATGGAGAAGGCGTTTGCACACTTGTGGCATTTCATTCCTGCCCTTTAAAGTGTAAATACTGCCTCAATCCTCATTCGCTTTCTGGAGTGGAGAAATACAAAAAAATCACCCCCGAAGCATTATTTGAAAGGGTGAAAGTTGACGATTTGTATTTTCAAGCCACAAATGGAGGAATCACTTTTGGAGGTGGGGAGCCCATGTTGCGTGCCGAATTTATTGAGGAATTTAAACGGATTTGTCCCTCAAACTGGGGTATATCAATCGAAACGGCATTGAATGTGGAGCAAAGTTTCGTCCGACGACTGTTCAATATAATCGACCACTATTACATCGATATCAAGGACATCAACAATACTATCTACGAAAGCTACACCGGCAAATCAAACCAACAAGTGATTGAGAATCTAAAATTCTTAGCCAAGCAAAATTTAGCTGACAAAATCACTATCCGAGTGCCGCTAATTCCCGGCTTTAACACAGCCAACGACCAAGAGAAAAGCATCGCCTTTCTCAAAGAACTTGGATTCAAGAATTTCAATAGATTCACATACCTCACCGATACGGAGCGTGCCGATTAGGGATTGTAATAGTCGGTGTGGTAGAAACTGAGCACTTGCTGCGCCGCGCGATACGACTCTACGGCCGGACTGTCGGGATTCAGGTCAATAGCACTCAGATAGGCGTTCATCGCCTTTTTCCAATCGCCTTTCTGACGAAATGCATTGCCCCTAAGATAATATACCTCTGCCATCACCTCGTCATCGGCTGGGCTTGCCAAGTATTCGTCGGTAGCTATAATCACCGCATCGGAGTCACTATTGAACAACAAACTCTTTATCTCTTCTATATTTTTCATTAACTTTGTATTTAGTTTGTAAAGTTAAGACAATTTTCGTAATCGGAATTAAATGAAACGCATAATATTTTCACTCGTTGCTGTTTGCCTATTCCTTTGTGCAAACGGAAAAATCACACCTGAGCAATGCCAAGGCAGCCTTCGCCCCTATCCTAAAACGACCGAGCAAACAGCAGCGCCCGACAGTTTAACACCTGTGTATCTGATTCATATCGGCCGCCACGGCTCCCGATTTCCAGCTGGCCCATATTCCGCCAGCACTATGCTGAAAGCACTGAACAAAGCCGACTCGCTGAAAACTTTAACGCCACTGGGTATGCAGTTCAAACGCCTGGTGGAAAACATCATCATTCGCTCTGTGGGCAGATGGGGCGCTTTAGACTCAATCGGCATGAGCGAGCAAAGAGGCATAGCCCGACGCACAGTAAAAAGATGCGCTCCACTGTTCGAGAATGCGAGAATGGTTTCAATTGCCAGCCACTCACCAAGAGCCATCATGAGCATGTACTCGTTCACGCACGAAATCAGCACACAGGTTCCAGGCATAAGTAGCTACACCTACGCAGGAAAGGAGTTTGACCCACTCATGCGCCCATTCGATGCCGACTCCACCTACAAAGCCTACATGAAAAAGAAGCCCTATATGGACATCTACAATAAATATGTGGCAAAAACTGCCCCAAACACCGTAACCCGACTTTTGGGCAAAAACTACCCTGCCACAAAACGAGAGTTGCAAGAATTGTCAATCATCGAATACTACAACATCGCCAATATGGAAGCGATGGGCATGACAAACGATTGGCAGCCCTATTTCTCTGAACAAGAATACGAGCAACTGTGGTCGTGCTTCAACTTGCGCCAATATTTTATGCACTGCAAAAACACGCTGTCGGACGCTCCTGCCAACCAGTCAAAACCTCTGTTGCGCGATATTATTAGCATGCTCACTGCCACAAAACAAGGAAAAGCGGAGGCTAACATCGCTACCTACTTTGCACATCAAGAGACTGTGATGCCTTTCATGTCGCTGATGAAGATGACGGGAACGGAATTTAAAGGCAAAGATTGGAGCAAACTCAAAAACAGCGTGCAAGACTACTTCCTCAGTCCAATGGCTGCAAATATTCAATACACCGTATATCGTGGAAAGAGCGGCACATTGTATTTGCGTTGCGACCTGAACGAGCACATCATATCTATCAAAAACGATGACCGACAATATATCAAACTTGATGAAGCAATAGCATATTTCCGCTCATTAGCAAAATGAAACACACGCTTTACTACATATTACCAATAGTGCTGATTCTCCTGACAAGCTGCGGAAGCAAAAAAATCGCAGCAAAAGCCGACAGTCCTCTACCTGTGGAAATCACAAGTGGGCAAAGTTATATCCACCTTGACACGGCAAAGACAGAAATCATAGAGGACACTACCGAAACTTACGAATTAGCCACCTGTGACACGCTAAAATACACCGACTACACCCAAAAGCTGACACGAGGCAGCATGAAGGTGGATTACGAGAGGGAAATCGACATCATCGTGGTTCATTCATCACACGCATTAGGCACCGACACCTTCAACGTGGATGGAGTGATTAACCTCTACAACCGCTACAGCGTGGGCGCGCATTATCTGATTGCGAGAGATGGCGAAATCTACAAATTAGCCGAAGAGAACGACATCGCTTTCCACGCAGGCGAAAGCACATTGCCCTCCGACCCAAGCCGTCACTCGCTCAACAAATCGTCGATAGGCATTGAAATCATCAACAGTCCGATCAGCGGCCCAACTGAAGCGCAATACGAAGCACTGGCTATGCTCACCGAAGATATTCAAAGCCGCCACAATATCAAATACATTTATGGACATAGCGACATAGCCCCATCACGCAAATCCGACCCTTGGGCTTTCGACTGGAAAAGATATTTCAATCTGATCAGTTTTTCAAATCCGACGAAAAAGGAAAACGTGCAGTCTGCTGAAAATAAAGATGATAGCGGCAAAATCGAAGAAGTTATCATTGAATAATGGCGATAGAAAAATAATAAAAACACACAAAAAACGCACAATTATTTGTTGAATTAGAAAAAATATTGCTACTTTTGCAAAGAAATTTAATGTAGGGTGAAGATACTTGATTGTTATATTTCAGGAACCAAGTTCCCAACACTTTATTCCATCGCTGAAGGAATAAAGATTAAAAACAACTCTCTAAAATTCGCCTCGCACATCATAATAACGCACTTACGCACAGAAGACTCTTATCCACAATAAGAGCCTTTTTTCGTTAATTATAGTTAGTTTTGTAAATAGTAAGAGTTATGTCACATTTGAGATTCAAAGAAGTGGAACTGGCATTCAACAGAGAACCAGTGACCGTGGACATTCCGAAGGAAGCTCCTTCTGAGTATTATGGCATGTATGTGTTTAACAGAAAAGCCATGTTCAAGTATTTACCAAAGAAGACGTTCGACGCTCTCACCTACGCCATCGACAACAAGAAGCCTCTCGACATTGCGGTAGCCGACAGCGTGGCTGCAGGTCTTCAGAAATGGGCTATGGAGAAAGGGTGTACACACTACACACACTGGTTTCACCCACTCACCGACGGCACAGCCGAAAAGCACGACTCATTCATTGAACACGACGGCAAATCAGGAGTGATTGAAGAATTTAGCGGCAAGTTGCTCATTCAGCAAGAGCCTGACGCCTCAAGTTTCCCAAATGGTGGCATTCGCAACACTTTCGAGGCACGTGGCTATTCGGCATGGGACATTTCATCGCCAGCATTTATCCACGACAACACCTTGTGCATTCCTACAATTTTTATCTCATACTCAGGTGAATCACTCGACTATAAGACACCGCTGCTGAGAGCACTGAACAGCATTGACAAAGCTGCTACAGCCGTAGCACAATATTTTGACGAAAACGTAAAACATGTGACTTCCAACCTCGGTTGGGAACAGGAATACTTCTTGGTAGATGAAGCCCTGTTTGCTGCACGCCCCGACTTAATCATGACAGGCCGCACGCTGATGGGACATGAAAGTGCCAAGAACCAACAACTTGAAGACCACTATTTCGGTGCCATTCCAATGCGTGTAGAAGAATTTATGCTTGATTTGGAAATCGAGTGCCACAAACTCGGAATCCCTGCAAAAACCCGACACAATGAGGTGGCTCCTAACCAGTTTGAGTTGGCTCCAATTTTTGAGGAATCAAACTTGGCAAACGACCACAACCTCCTTTTGATGAAGGTGATGGCACAAGTTGCACGTCGCCACCACTTCCGCGTGTTGCTTCACGAAAAGCCATTTGCCGGCATCAACGGCAGCGGCAAGCACAACAACTGGAGCTTGAGCACCGACACCGGCGTGCTGCTTTTCAAACCAGGCAAAACCGTCAAAGAGAATTTGCAGTTCATCACCTTTATAAGTAATGTGATGAGTACCGTATATAAATACAACGGTCTGATCAAGGCGTCAATCTCATCAGCCACCAACGCACACCGCTTGGGCGCAAACGAGGCACCACCTGCAATTATCTCAATTTTCATGGGCGAGCAAATCAGCAGCATTCTTGAATCGCTGGTGAACGCTGACAAGGAAGACCGCTTGAATGTGAGCGGAAAATCTGGTCTTTCATTAAATATGAGCCAGATTCCACAGTTGCTTCTCGACAACACTGACCGTAACCGCACATCGCCATTCGCATTTACTGGTAATAGATTCGAATTCCGCGCCGTGGGTTCATCTGCCAACTGCGCAAGCGCAATGATTGCTGTAAACTCAGCCTTGGCAGAGCAATTAATGGAATTTAAAGAAGCTGTAGATGCCCGTGTGGCAAAGGGTGAAGCGGTGTTTGATGCCATTCTTGCCGAAAACAAGAAACTGATTGAGGAATCTAAAGCCATTCATTTTGATGGTAATGGATATAGCGAAGAGTGGAAAGAGGAGGCAAAACGCCGCGGTTTGGACTGCGAAACATCTGTTCCATTGATTTTCGACAGATATCTTGACGAAAAGACAGTGAACATGTTCCAAAAGGTGGGCGTGTTCACAAAGGTGGAACTTGAAGCACGCAACGAGGTGAAATGGGAAACTTACACCAAAAAAGTGCAAATTGAATCGAGATGCTTTGGCGATATGGCATTGAACCACATCATTCCTGTGGCAACAAAATACCAGAATATGCTGCTCGACAATGTGTATAAAATCAAGAGCCTGTTCCCACACGAAAAAGGCGAAAAGATTGCCGCACAAGATATGACAATGATTGAAAACATGGCAGAGCACATGCAATTCATCAAAGACAAGGTGCAAGAGATGATTGAGGCAAGAAAGGTAGCCAACAAGATTGAAAGCCAACGCGAAAAGGCAATTGCCTACCACGACACTGTGGTGCCATACCTCGAAAGCATCAGATACCACATCGACAAACTTGAACTGATGGTTGACGATGAAATGTGGCCACTGCCAAAATATCGTGAACTCTTATTTATCAGATAATATTACATAATCATATATGCCTTGCGGTAAGCATTTGCCGCAAGGTTATTTTTCTTTTTTAAGCATGGAAATACTGAAACATGAGTGTGGCATAGCAATGGTGCGATTGCTGAAACCACTCAACTATTATGAGGAAAAGTATGGCACTTCCCAATACGGGCTAAACAAACTTTACCTGCTGATGGAGAAACAGCACAATCGTGGTCAGGAAGGCGCTGGTATCGGTTGCGTGAACTTGAAAGCACGCCCTGGCAACGAATATGTTTACAGAGAAAGAGGATTAGGCTCAGGAGCTATCAGCGAAATCTTCGACAATGCAAGAAAAAGAATTATAGCTGCGCAAGAATCAAACGAGGACACCAATAATCTGCCATTTCTCGGAGAGATTTACATGGGGCATCTTCGCTACAGCACCACGGGCAAGCATGGCATCAGCTATGTGCACCCATTCCTGCGACGCAACAACTGGAAATCACGCAATCTTCTGCTTTGCGGAAATTTCAACATCACCAATGTGGAGGAAGTGTTCTCTAAAGTGGTGGAGGAAGGCCAGCACCCACGAATCTATAGCGATACTGTGATTCTACTGGAGCAAATTGGCTATTATCTCGACAAGGAAAACCAACGCCTCTACGACAAATTCAAGGCAGAAGGATTCGACGGCGTGGCGCTGACCAACAAGATTGAGGACAACATCGACATTGCAAATGTGATTAAAGAGCCATCCAAAACTTGGGACGGCGGTTTTGTGATTTGCGGTGCAGATGGCAGTGGCGATATTTTTATCCTTCGCGACCCCAATGGCATACGCCCATGCTTCTATTATTTAGACGATGAAGTGTTTGTAGCGGCATCCGAACGCCCAGTGATTCAAACAGCCATGAACGTAAGGATTGGCGACATCAAAGAACTTGAACCAGGCGAGGCGATTATGGTCAGCAAGCATGGAAAAGTGACCATCAAGCAGATTTTGCCAAAACTTGACAATCAAAAATGTTCATTTGAAAGAATTTATTTCTCGCGTGGCAGCGATGCCGACATCTACAAGGAGCGCAAGTTGCTTGGCAAAAATCTGACCGAAAAAATCCTAAAAGCCGTAGATTACGACTTAGACAACACTATCCTTTCGTTCATTCCAAACACGGCTGAAGTGGCATACATCGGCATGTGTGAGGGCGTAGATGAATACGAAAAAGAGTTGCAATGCAAGGAAATCCTCAAACTGGATAGCCACGCACCAGATTTCCCCGATAAAATCAAGGAAATACTCAATAAGCGAGTAAGGAAAGAGAAAATTGCAATTAAAGACATCAAATTGCGCACCTTCATTGCCGAGGGTAAATCGAGAAACGAACTGGCAGCACATGTGTATGATGTGACCTACGGACAGGTGAAAAACGATGTTGATAATTTGGTTATCATCGACGACAGCATCGTGCGTGGCACCACGCTAAAGCAATCCATCGTCAGGATTCTCGACCGCTTGCACCCGAAAAGAATTGTGGTAGTATCTTCTTCTCCACAAGTGCGTTACCCCGACTATTACGGTATCGACATGTCGAGAATGGCTGAATTTTGCGCCTTCCGTGCAGCAATCGCCTTAATTCAAGAACGTGGAATGGGCGATTTGATTACCAGCACCTATAAAAAATGCAAAGCACAGGAGGATTGGAAGAAGGAAGATGTGGTGAACTATGTTAAGGAGATTTATGCTCCGTTTACCGACGAGGAAATTTCCAACAAAATAGCAGAAATGATTACCGGACCGGAAATCAAGGCTGAGGTGAAACTCGTTTACCAGTCAATCGAAGGATTGCACAACGCTATTCCCAATCACCCCGGCGACTGGTATTTTTCAGGCAACTACCCCACTCCTGGCGGAAACAAGATGGTGAACCAGGCGTTCATCAACTGGTATGAGGGAAATCCCGATAAGCGATAAAACCAAATATTTTCTCAAATCGGTCATTAGGGCTCCTAATGGCCGATTTGTTATTATTGTAGTGGCACAGGATTGAAATAGGTGTCGGTGTCGGCATCAAACTTGAGAAAACCCTCATCGACCAAAAATGAGAGATTATCCATAATGTCGTCTTCCGAGAACGCAAGGGTGCTGACAAACTCTTCAATCTTGCGTGGTTTCAGTTGTGCCATATACAAAATGCCGCTTCTCACATCTTCTTGAGTGTAGCTCGCTTTTTGTTTTTCAGCAATACAAACATCGCAATTTCCGCAGTTGTCATGGGTGTTTTCGCCAAAATATGACAAAAGAATTTTCTCGCGGCAAACCGACGACCCAAAGGCGTAACCGATGACCGACTCGATGCGTTGCTCCATTCGTTCACGTTGGTGTTCGTAGATGGTCAAGGGAATTTGCACATACTTTGGTTCTTCACGCGAAGTGGTAATCACGATATACGCCGTGCGCTTTCGGGGTATGTAATGCAGTATGCGCTGGCGCGTCAATTCAATCAGCGCATCGTAAATTTGCTGGTCGGTAAGTCCGTAGCGGAACGAGAGCACCGACTCGTTGATGAAAACATAGTCGGAAAACAGACCTGTGTAGGTGCGCAACAATGCTTGAAGCACCTTGTCAACATTTGCATTAGAAGTGTGAATGTGGTATAATTCTTCCTTGGTGGCAAGAATCATCACCCTCGACTGATGGTCCATTTCCTCGATATACTCAATATAGCCTGCTTGCGTGAGCAGTTTGAGCGCACTGTGGGTGGGCAGAATCGGAAATTTAAAAGTGCGGCAAAAGAGTTCGAAATTAAACTCGTACTGATGCTGATAGCCCTCGCCCAACGCCACATGTAAATGGTTGCAGAGCATTTCATACACCATTTTGATGAAATCGCGTTCGGGATATGAGTCGGTGATGTGACGGCGAAGCGTTCGTTCATCGTTATGCCCCGTGAGCAACACAGCATACGAGCGTTTGCCATCGCGGCCAGCACGGCCAGCCTCTTGATAGTATTCCTCAAGAGAATTGGGAATATCCACATGCACCACCACACGGACATCGGGTTTGTCAATGCCCATGCCAAAAGCATTAGTGGCAACAATCACACGGATCTCGCCCGATTTCCATTTGTTTTGCTTATCCGCCTTATCTTCCACATAGAGTCCAGCATGATAGAAATCGGCACTGATGCCAAATCTGATAAGTTGGTCGGCAATTTCTTTGGTGCGCTTGCGGCTTCGCACATACACAATGGCTGAGCCTGAAACGGATTTGAGAATGTGAACCAGTTCCCTGATTTTCTCATCAGTGGGGCGAACCACATAGGATAAATTATCGCGCGCAAAACTCTTTTTGAAAATAGCGGGCTTCCTGAACTCCAGTTGCTTGACAATATCATCAACCACCACTTCGGTAGCGGTGGCGGTAAGGGCAAGCACTGGCGTGTCGGGGAAATATTGTCGGATTGAGGCAATTTGCAGGAATGACGGGCGAAAATCGTAACCCCATTGTGAGATACAATGCGCCTCATCGACAACAATCATACTCAAATTCATCAACCGAAGTTGGTCGACGAACGATTTTGAGCAAAGGCGCTCTGGGGAAACGTATAAAAACTTATACTTTCCAAAGCGACATTTCTCAAACACTTTCTTGGTTTCGGAAAACGACAGTCCAGCATAAAGGTAGCAGGCTTTGATGCGGCGCTCCAACAGGTTATCCACCTGGTCTTTCATCAATGAAATGATGGGCGTAACCACCAAAGCGAGTCCATCGAGAATCATACCAGGCACTTGGAAAGTAATGCTCTTTCCACCACCTGTAGGCATAAGCCCCAACGTATCATTCCCTGCCAGAACCGACTGAATGATATCTTCTTGAAGGGGGCGAAAACTATCGTACCCCCAATATTTTTTCAGTATCTCATGCGGGCTTCTCATCACCAACCGCTTCTTGGTCGTGAATTCTGATAGCTTTAATCAGCAGTTGAACCGTGGTAGCGCCTCTACGCTTGTTTTCCTCGATGGTGTAGCAGATGTCGAATGGCTTGCGCTGCTTAATATAGTCGAAATATTCCGACATATTAAAGCCAATGCCATTCATAATCTTATTGCTCTTGCTATCAACCAGTTCAAACTTGATATGCTCCATTTTGCGGCCAACAATTTTGCTGGTACCGAAATCAAACACATTACGAGTGAAGAACACTGGTTTTGTGTTGTCGGGACCGAATGGGTTGAACAGGCGCAACGTTTTGAGCAATTCAGGATTAATCTGGTCGAAATCGAGCTCACAATCCAAATTGATTTGAGGCGTAACCTGCTCAAGTTCGATATGCGACTCCACGTATTCGGTGAGGCGGCGACGGAATTCCCCGATATTCTCCACTTTCATCGAAAGGCCCACTGCATTGGTGTGACCACCGAAAGTTTCGAGTAGGTCGCGGTTTTCATTAATCGCCTTATAGATGTCGAAACCGTTCACAGAGCGTGATGAACCGATAGCAATGCCGTCGGCATCATAAGTAAGCACCACCGATGGACGGAAATGCAATTCTGCCAAGCGCGATGCCACAATGCCGATAATGCCCTTATGCCAGTTCTCGTCATAAATAACAATCGGCTTCTTGCCTTGGATTTGCTTTTTGTGATTTTCGATAATCACATTAGCCTCTTCCGTGCTACGGCGGTCAAGCTCTTTGCGGTCTTTGTTATACTGGTCGATGCGCTTGCTGATTTCGTAGGCTTCCGAACTGCTCTTGGTCACAAGCAGCTTCACCGACTCCGTGCCCGACTCCATACGTCCCGACGCATTGATGCGAGGACCAATCTTGAAGATGATGTCGGAAATGGTGATTTCCTTGTTCGACAAGCCGCAGAGCTTGATGATGCTTCGGAAACCCACATTCGGATTCGAGTTCAATCGCTTCAAACCATAGTAAGCAAGCACACGGTTTTCGCCCACGATTGGCACAATGTCGGCTGCAATACTTACAGCGCACAAATCCAGCAGACTCTCAAGCCCATACATATTGTCCATGCCATTGCTGATGGCAAAACCTTGCATAAACTTGAAGCCTACACAGCAACCACACAATTCCTTGAACGGATATTTGTCGTCTTTGAGTTTTGGGTTAAGGATAGCCACAGCGTCGGGCAAAACATCATCGGGCACATGGTGGTCACACACAATGAAATCGATACCCAACGACTTGGCATAGGCAATTTCTTCAATCGCCTTAATACCGCAATCGAGAATAATAATCAACTTTACGCCAATACTGTGAGCATAATCCACGCTTTTTATGGATATGCCATAACCCTCATCGTCGCGCGTGGGCACATAATACTCCACGTTTGAGTAGAAGTTAAGTAGATAACGGTACACCAGGGCCACAGCCGTAGTGCCATCGACATCGTAGTCGCCATACACCATTATCTTTTCTTTTGCCCCTAAAGCATCATTCAGACGGGCAACAGCCTTGTCCATGTCCCTCATCAGGAATGGATCGTGCAATTGGCTCAACGATGGATAGAAAAACTCCCGGACTTGCTCCCGAGTTTTTATACCACGTTGCACCAAAAGACGGGCTATAGGAGCACAGTTGGGGAACCGTGTCGCCAGCTGGGCTTCTATCTTGCTTTCTTCGGATGTTAGAGGTAAGTAATTCCATTTACTTATCATTTATGTTGTCATTTTTATTGGCAACTGGGGCAACGCAACGAGCGTTGAAGGGTGTATATAAAAATATCATGCCGAAATAGTTTTTTCATTCGGCAAAAAACCGATTCCTTATCATGAGTGCCAGTCGAAAACAGAGACCTCAAATGGAATCAGATGAAATGGCTGAAACAGTTTATAATTAGGAGGTTACCTATTATTGGAAGTCCACAACAGAATAACGCACGACACCATTCCGCATATTTTACGCAAATATACGGCAAAAAGCAATAAAATACAACAAAAACAGGATATTATTTTTTGATATTCACATCTAATTGTGGGAATGGGAATTCAAGTCCTTCCTTTGGAAGACGCTTATATATTTCTTCGCCTATGGCAAACTTCACATCCCAATACACGGAATTATCCACCCATGCACGCACCACAAGCACCACATCGCTGCCACCCAATTCGCTCACAGCCACAAAAGGAGCTGTGGCGACAGGGCAAATATTGGCATCAGGCTCATGGATAATGCGCTCGTCATCTGCCAAAATCCCCAAAATCACTTTTCTTGCCTTATCAATGTCGGAACCATAGGCAATCGACACTTTCCATTCCACTCTGCGATACTTTTCAGACGAGAAATTATTGATCACACCTGTGGACAAGCCACCATTCGGAATCACTATCCGCTCATTGCTGTTGGTGGTGATGATGGTGTGGAAAATTTGTATTTCTCTCACCACACCCATGTTGCTGCCAAACACTATATAGTCGCCCACTTTGTAGGGTTTGAGGAGCAAAATCAGCACGCCGCCAGCGAAGTTTTGAAGCGTTCCACTCAGTGCCATACCTACTGCCACACCAGCCGAAGCAAAGAGGGCGATAAACGAGCTTGTTTCGATTCCGATGATGCCAATCACTGAAACAATCAAGATGAACATCAGCGTGATTTTCAACAAGCTCAACAGGAATGTTGCAAGTGAAGGTTCAATGTTGCGACGTTGAAGAAAAACTTTAAGTATGGCATGGAGTTTGCCTATCACAAACTTGCCTGCATAGAACACCAGTACGGCAATCACCAAGTGGAAACAGAATGTCACCACCTTCGAAACCAAACCCTGTAAAATTTCGGTCCAAGGAAATGCCTCAAGCTCCGAAATATTGGTTGGAGCTTTTTGTATAAGTGAATCGGGGTTGAGGATGGATTGCATTTTAGCCACCTTAGCCGAATCAACTACCTGCGGAACTTGTAACAATAAGTGTGAAAGCATAATCAAATTTTATTATCAATACGCAAATTTAACTAAATATCGTAAAATCGGCAAAATAATAAAATAAATAGGATTAACTTTGCGAAAACAAACGAAAATGAAGACAGAAAAAATCATATTATTCCTCACGCTTTTCTTACTGGTGAGCGCGCCAATCGGCACCAACGCCCAAGTGATCTCATCGCTCAACGAGCAAAACACAAAGATTGCGAAGCAAGAGAAACCCATGCCCAAAAAGCAAACACAATTCTCGGCACAAGGTGCCACTAAAGTGAGCATCGACACCACCACCATCTATTACGCTTACCTTGATTCGGCACAAAATTGCATCGATGAAAAGAATTGGAGTAAAGCTGAAGATTTCATACGCAAATCCATTAAGAGCGAACCAGGTAACCCCAACAACTCCCTGCTGATTTCAAACCTTGCCACTATCCAAAGATATCAAGGAAAACTTGAAGATGCAATCAAGAACTATACCCTTGCCATCGACATGACTCCAAACGCCATCACGCTGCTCAACAATCGCGCCTCATTATATATAGAGGCGAACCAAGTGGACAATGCGATGAGCGACTACAAAAAAATCATAGCCATCGAGCCCGACAACGAGGAGGCGCGCTATAATATCGGTATGATTTATCTGGAGAAAAACGATTTCAAGGAAGCCGAACGCCAATTTGAGGAAATTTTGCGATACCACCCCAATTCCCTGCTCTCGAATGAAGGCAAGGCATTCCTTTGTAAAGCCACCGGCAATTACGCAAAGGCGGCGAGCCATTTCTCGGAAGTGATTAAAGCCTCGCCATCGGTGACGCTTTTGGCGAACAGAGCCGACTGCTATTTGATGACGAACAAACTGAGTGAAGCAGCCGACGACATCAACAGCGCCATTCAAATCACCCCCGACGACGGCTATCTTTACCTGTTGCGCGCAAAATTGAAAAAAATGCGCTACGAAAATGATGAATCGAAAAAAGATATTCAATTAGCTATCGACCATGGAGTTGACCCGAAATTGGCGAAAGAGATGCTGAAATAAGCTCAGAAATATCGAAAAAATAATTTTGAATTACGCCCAAAAAGGAGTACTTTTGTAGTATGATTTCAATGATTGAGCACATAGAATATTTGATGTTGAGTAACGATTGTGTAGTTGTTCCTGGCTTTGGCGCATTTATTGCCCAATACACCAGTAGCCACAACTGCGCACAGAATTCCACATTCACATCGCCCAAACGCAGCATCAGTTTCAACGCATCAATCAATCACAACGATGGGTTGTTGGCCAACTCTATTGCCAAAAAAGCGTCAATTCCTTACGCAGAGGCTTTGAAGCAAATTGAGAAAAGCACCACCATCTGCCGCCAAGCATTGAGCGACGGCTCGGAAGTGCCTTTTGGCAGACTGGGCTATTTCATCAGCAACGGTGAGGGCCATATTGAATTCATTCCATTCCATCACGAACTTGCTAACGACGACTTCTTCGGACTTCAATCATTCTCGTTCCCCACTTTGGCAGAACGAAATGCACAGGTGGCTACCGAAGAAACCGTGAGCGAAACTTACAGCGAGCCTGAAATCAATATTGGCAGAAGAAATTGGTTCAGCCACAAGGCTGTGCAAATTGCGGCATCTATCGTGATGCTGGTTTGTCTCACGTTTGCGCTCTCCACTCCTATCATCGTCGATAAACCCACCCACCAATTGGCAACGCTGAATGTGCCTACACCCACCATGCCAAAGCACAAGGTGGTGAAAGCCGAGGAAATCAGCCAGCAAAAGCAAGTGGAAGCTGCCAGCGAAAAGAAAGAAGCAAACTCTAACGGCCGCTACGCCATCATTATCTGTTCGCTGAAAAAGCAGAGCCAGGTTGCCCAATATTTCCAAGAGAATAAGGACATCAACCCAGCCAACGTAATCAAGAAGAATGGGTATTACATGATTTATTTCAATCGTGGCGACAACTATCAAGAATTGGTAAAAGAGGCTAAGCAAATGCCAAAACCATATACCGAATTCTGGATTACCCAAGTATAAACAAAGAAATCAATACAAATCAAGGCAAATAAATTACATCTTCGGGGTTTTGTCGCGACGACAAGACCTCGTTTTTTTTTAGCAACTAACATATTGTGTTTTGATTTTTGAGAATTTTGTTCTTGATGGTAACTACATATTGACGGTTGCGATTGAAACATGCCAAAGGCATGTCCCTACAATATGTATGTAAATTGAACGATTCCTTAGCGCGAAACACCACCCATGACCATCAATGAATCACAACACACACATTTTCAAAAAAAATAGACACTCTGTTTTTGTTTTTCAAAAAAACAAACTAAATTTGTCAAATAAACAACTTAAATTATATGAATTATGAAAAAGACGATATTATTCTTGGCATTTATTATGGCTTTGATTTCGTTCGATGCTTTGGCTGGAGTAGATACGCTTTTATATGAAATCAATCCATCATTAACGCAAAGGGGTGTGCGTGTGCCAAACTGGAAAGAGACCAATCAATATATCAATCTTGGAATGCTGAAATATCAAGTAATAACCGATACAACAAAGCAGGAAACATTCGCCATTCTAAACCAAGTGGATACCGCACTGAAAGGAAGCGTAGTTATTCCGCAGTACATTCATTCAGAAGGCGGCAACGATTTGGAAGTGAAAGGCTTGGGGCTGTACGCATTTTATTTAGGGAGAGTTTCGGAAGTCACTCTTCCTGAAAGCGTAGAGTACATTGGCGATTGTGCCTTTTATCGCTGCTACGGATTAGAGAAGCTGAATATTCCAGAAAAAGTACACACAATCGGCAACTGGGCATTAGTTTACACAGCATTAGACTCAATTCGCTTTCCAGAAAACCTTGCAAAATTAGGAGAATTAAGATATGGTAATGCTCTCGATAATAAAAACCACTATCGCAACGTAAAATACATTTATTTTGGGAAGAACATCAAAGATATTAATACGAAAGTAGAAAGGGATGGCTATAGTGGCGGTGGTCGTTACCATGCTTATCCAGAGCTAATTGGACATTTTCCTGCATTAGAAACAATTGATGTGTCGCCAGACAATGAAGTGTATTATAGCAATGACGGCGTACTGTATGAAAAGGAAAAGAATGCTTTTTGCCTATATCCATGGGGTAAAAAAGACAAGATTTATCGGATGCCCGATAATGTAACATTGAAATATAACCCCAAATACAATGATTTGGATTGGTTTGGCGGAACTTGGACAGAGATATGGGGCACCAATTTACAAGTTATCAAACTGTCTGATGCAATTGACACTCTCCAATTTGCGTTTATTTCTGGCTGTCCAAACATAAAGACAGTAATTATGCCTCTAAACCTAAAATACTCCAGTCGTTTTTGTTTAGATCCGCTTGATAATACTTATTGTTCAACCCTGAGGTCGCTATATGCACAAAATCCCATTCCATGTGATTTTGATTATCACGAATATAAAGGACAAATCTTAAAGTCATATTACAATGCCACATTATTTGTTCCCAGAGGCAGCCTCGAAGCCTACAAGGCTCACCCTGTTTGGAAACATATTGTTAAAGAAATAAAGGAATATGACACTATTGATTACAGCACCGATGACGACAGCTCGTTTGATGAACTTTATGCCGACAATGACCATGCAGTGATTGATGGCAACACCGTGAGAATTGTCAGCAACGACCACAAATCCCCTGCATATATCTACGATATGCAAGGCCGTGTGATTTTTGCTGGCACAAACAGAGAGTTCACTATCAATCGCAAAGGCATCTTCCTTTTGAGGTTCAATAACCTGTCAAAGAAATTCATCATTAGATAAATTAACCCAAACCAGTTATTTGGGCTTAATCAACATTAAAACAAATCCCCTCTGAAATGATTTTGGAGGGGATTCAATTTAAGGTTGGATTTATTCTTTCGCAGAACCTTAACCTAATGGTTGGGTTAGATGATGCTTGAAAGTAAGGTTTGCTTTTCTGCTTCTGATTTGAAGCAGGATTCTGGGATGACGAGAAAGCGGTATTTACTCGATTCTATTTGCAAGAGTATTTTGCGCTTGTGGGTATGGATTTTTTTTACCTCACCCTTATTCACCTTTACGGTGCGAAGTTTTGGATTTTCAAATTCCAGCACGAGTGCCCCATCGGAGGTCAGCGAAATCGTTTTCTCTGAAATCGACCACACCATTGAATTGGTGAGCATATAATTAAAATACAGCAGAATCATGATGAAGGGCACAACCACAAACAGCACCATTAGTGATGCTATCAAAATGCGGATGTCGTGAACGGACAAACACCCGCACACCAATAACGGAAACAAGAAGAAAATCCAATTATCGGAAATGAAGTGGGAAAACACTGCTTTTGCATATTCCCCACTTGTGATTTTGCAAGAAATTGACAATTTCAAATTATTAAGAGTGATTTTTCTGCGTTGTGATTATTTCTTTTTTGCGGCAAACTTGGCCCTGCGTTTAGCCAGTTCCTCGTAGCCTTTACGATAAGTGTCCATGTTTTGAGGAATCAGGATTTGGCAATAGCCTGTGCCTTGCTTATTGTAGAGCTTCTGTAAATTCACATAATGCTTGCCATTGCCACGCTTAATTGGGAACACCTCATTTTCACGCTGGTTCACTATATCGCATTGTGGAGAATGATTGTCCTTACCTTTGCCCTCCAAACATTCAGGCACGCCATTTTCCCAAAGCCACACCGGAAAGATTTCTGCACATGGCGGATACCCCAAACCCATCCACATGGTGGTGAGCAGCGGATTTTCACCGGGCAACACGCCCTCAATTACTGTGGTGGCGGTAGAAATGCGTCGTGGAATGAAATCCTGGTCCACCACCCATTCTGTGTCAGAATTTGTGAAGTCCTTATCAAGCACGCTGTGATAAAAAGTGCGCGACACTTCTTCCGTAAACACTGCAGGAGTGAAGTCGTGGCGCATAATGTGTGGCGCGAGCAGTTTTTTCTCATTGGCTTCACGCACATATCCAGCGCCATCGTCAACACGGCCACTATATGAATAGTTGGTGCGCATCAAAATGCCATCAGGAGCATCTTTCAGGTCGTATTTCACCAAAGTGTAGTTTCCTGTCTCGAAATAGGCACCATTGCCATCGGCATCAATCACGCCAAAGTTGGCCTCCACGCCTCTTGGCTGTGGGAGCGACTTCAAGAGTTGCTCAAACTCATCAACGGTGGCGCATCGCTCAAGTGCCATGCGCATCACCACGCCTTCCTTGTCCTTCTCCTTCACTTTGTCGTCATTGAGATTGTAGGAAGCCGTGTTCATGATAGCGAATCCCTTTTCGTTATAACCAATCCAAGCGGCGGTGTCACGCTTGTCGCGAGCATCAAACAGCGCCACAAATTCGTAACAGCCCTTATGAGCGACAAAACGCTTCACCCTATTGTTCTGGTCGTTGGTGTCGCGATTTTTCCACAAAAGAGGGCGACCATTGGCGGTGAGTTTTCCCGACACAATAGCCGAAGTGCAAGCAAATGCCTCAACAGCAAATGCCGCTAAAGCCATGAGTAGTATCTTTTTTACATTCATATCGTATTGGTTTTGACCTCAAAATTAGTAAAGAGAATGGTAATAAGCAAAAAAATGTGTAACTTTGAACTTTATAACGCAAAATAATGGAAAAATACGTTTATTCAATAGATATAAAAGTCCGCGACTACGAGCTCGACGCAGAAGGCATCGTCAATAATGCCAACTATCTCCACTATTTGGAATATACCCGCCACTGCTTTTGTGAAGACTGTGGCTTCTCGTTCAAAAGAATGGGCGAGGAAGGCTTCGTGCCTGTGATGAGCCACATTGAGGCCGACTTCAAGACACCGCTACGCAGCGGCGACACCATGACCAGCAAACTGTGGTTGGAAATGAAGGGGGTGAGAATGATTTTTCACCAGCACATCATCAACAAGAACACTGGCGACGACGTGTTCCACGCCAGCGCCACTATCGTGTGCTTAGAGAACGGACGAATCAGCAGATGCGAAAAGCTGAAGGAGGCTTTTAAAGAATACTTGCGATGATTCCTGATTTGCTCTTTAAGATGGCTTTTGCCTCGGTTAGGGGCATGGGCGTGGACTTGGCTCAAAAGATCCTCGATGTGCTTGGCGACGAGAAAGAGTTTTTCGCCATCAGCGAGAAGGAGTTGCGCCTCATCACCAAAAGCAAGAGCAAAATTCTGGAGCGTGCATACCGCAATTCCTGCCTTGAAAAAGCGGAAAAGGAAATTGAGTTTGTAAACTCACACCACATCAAGGTAAGTTATTTTACAGAAAGCGACTATCCTCAACGCCTACTGAACACCACCGATGCGCCCATATTGCTATACAGCGTGGGCAACACCGATTTCAACAAAAAGCACATCGTGAGCATAGTGGGCACTCGCAAGTGCACCGAGTACGGCCGCAGAATGTGCGAAAAGCTTGTGAAAGAGCTGTCGGAGGCTATTCCTGATGTGATTACAGTAAGCGGACTGGCGTTTGGCATCGACATTGCCGCCCACAACGCTTCACTGAAAAACAACTGCGAAACCATTGCCGTTCAGGCGTGTGGACTAAACAAGATTTACCCTGCCGAAAATAGAGATGCCGCTGAAAAAATTGTGAACAGCGGCGGTAGCATCATCACCGAATACACATCGCAAGACGTGCTGCACAAAGGCAATTTCGTGGCACGCAACCGCATCATCGCCGGTTTGAGCGACTGCACCATAGTGGTGGAATCGGCAGAGAAAGGCGGTTCGCTCATCACCGCCAACATAGCACAAAGCTACAACAGAGATGTGTTTGCTGTGCCCGGACGCACTTCCGATGAGCAATCCAAAGGCTGCAACCAGCTCATTCAGCGCAATCAGGCTATGCTCATCACCAGCGCAACCGACATAGTTGACGCTCTGCGATGGGAATCAAAAATCACCAACAAGCCCACTCAGCAACTCGACCTGTTCCCCTCGCTCACGGAAGAAGAGCAAGAGATTGTGAACATCATCAAGCAAGCTGGCGACATACACATCAATGCCATCACCGAAAAGCTCCACATTCCGGTGTACAGGGTGATGAGCACACTCATGCAGCTCGACTTTAAAGGCGTCATCATCAGTATGCCTGGTTGCCGCTACGCAATGGCGTAATTCCTCACTGAATAGTGCGCACAACTGCTGTAAGGCAAAATAATTCTGCAAAAACGGCAATAACCTGTTGTTTCTGACAATAATTATAACTATCTTTGTTTTATAATAACCATTAAACCAATAAAAACAACTATGACAAAAAAGATAATTCCAGATTCAGAGTTGATTATCAATCCCGACGGTTCTGTGTTCCACATACACCTTCGCCCCGACCAACTCAAAGATAATATCATCGTGTGTGGCGACCCTGGACGCGTGAATATGATTGCTTCGTATTTCGACACCATCGAATATGATGTGCAAAGTCGTGAGTTCCACACCATTGCCGGCACATACAACGGCAAGCCCGTAATGGCGCTCTCACACGGTATCGGTAGCGACAACATCGACATCGTGATTACAGAGCTCGACGCTTTGGCAAATATTGATTTCGAGACCCGCACTGTTAAAGACAAGCACCGCGCGCTCAACATCGTGCGCATCGGCACTTCTGGCGGTTTGCAACCCTACGTGCCTGTAGGCACTCCAGTGATTGCGGCAAAGAGTCTCGGTTTTGATGGTGTGCTGAACTATTACGCTGGACGCAATGAAAACTGCGACCTTGAATTTGAAAAGAAATTCTGCGAATTTGTGAAATGGAATCCTCTGTTTGCAAAGCCCTACGTGGTGGAATCAGACCCAGGATTGGTTGAAAAAATCGGCCGCAACGACATGGTGAGAGGCTACACCATCTCTGCTGTGGGCTTCTACGGCCCACAAGGTCGTGAAGTGCGCCTGCCACTTGCCGAACCTGAACTCAACAAGCGCATCGAACAATTTGAATACGAAGGCGGCCACATCACCAACTATGAAATGGAGAGCGCCGCACTTCAAGGTATGGCAAAAATGATGGGTCACCACGCCATCACCATTTGCTCTATCATCGCCAACAGAGTGGCTACCAGTGCGAATCCAAATTACAAGACTGCGGTCAACGACCTCGTTCAGACCGTTCTTGAAAGACTTCTTGGCGACTAATCGCCACACTTTCATACAGAAAAGCAAAAGAGGAAACCTCGCTTGGGGTTTCCTCTTTTGTTGTCTCACTTTAAATAGTTTTGAACAAAAAAATCAAAACGAATTCTTAATTAAGAATGAAATTTCTAAGGCTCGGTTCAAGCACTTGACTGCAAGTGTAAACTCTTGCAAATTGCTTCAACAGACTCACAGTCGAAAGCTTTGGCCGCGCTTGGGAATTTTCACGAATTTCAAATTTTACAGTAGTAGTTTTTTTCTGCATAGGCACTCAATTTTAAATTACACATCTTTATAACGGCATAGTGACTATTTTATTATATCAAATTTCGATAAATTTTGCTCACATCAAATAAATAAAGTAACTTTGTAGTAAACTAAAATATAAGAGGTTTGAAGAATTTCATCACACGCATTTTATCTGGAGCAGTGTATGTAGGACTCATATTCTGCGCCATCTATTTTTTTGATACTATTCCAGCTATTTTCTTGGTGTTTTTTGGGCTCGTCACATTGATTGGCGTTTGGGAAGCCTGCCGTCTAACCCATTGTGATGAGCAAAATCAATCAAAGGTCGTTAAGTGCATCGATGCACTTGGGGCTTTAGCCGTGTTCGCGTCGTTTTTCTTCAACGAAGAGTGCGGTCACTCGCTTGCAAGTTTCCTTCCCATCTTGCTCTACGGATTGGTGAGATTCACAATCCAGCTCTACATCACCAATCAAAATCCCATAAAAAGCTTACAGCAGTCGTTTTTCTGCATTTGCTATGTAGCCATTCCACTGGGTTTGATGAGTACAATCAGCTTCACCGAAAACAGTATGCTCCTGCTCAGCATTTTCATTTTCTTGTGGCTCAACGATTCTGGTGCCTATCTTGTGGGCTCCACCATTGGCAAGCATCGCCTGTTTGAACGCATTTCACCCAAGAAGTCGTGGGAAGGTTTCTGGGGCGGCCTCGTTCTTTCCGTGTTGGCTGGTTATGTGATGGGTGCATATTTCAACGATATTTTCCACGGTCCATCGGCACTACTTTTTGCCGGTTGGGGCATGGTGGTTTCGATATTCGCAACGCTTGGCGACCTCACCGAGTCACTCATGAAGAGAACAGCCGGTGTGAAAGACTCAAGCCATTTGATTCCCGGACACGGTGGCATTCTCGACCGCATCGACAGTCTGCTGTTTGCTGTGCCGGCATCACTAATTTATCTCGTCGTAATCAAAAACTTATTATAATTTTCTAATATGAGTAATCAACGATACGATCTTAGAGGTGTATCTGCCTCAAAAGATGATGTGCATAACGCTATTAAAAAAATTGACAAAGGCGTTTTTCCTCTGGCATTTTGTAAAATAATCCCTGATATTTTGGGCGGCGACCCCGAATATTGCAACATTATGCACGCCGATGGTGCTGGTACTAAATCATCGTTGGCTTATATCTATTGGAAAGAGACTGGCGATTTGAGCGTCTGGAAAGGCGTGGCTCAAGATGCTGTGGTGATGAACATCGACGACCTACTTTGCGTGGGCGCAACCGACAACATCCTTCTTTCCTCAACCATTGGCAGAAACAAGAACCTCATTCCTGGCGAGGTGATTTCTGCAATTATCAATGGCACACAAGAATTTCTTGACGAACTCAATAAAATGGGTGTGAACATCATTTCTACTGGCGGCGAAACTGCCGATGTGGGCGACTTGGTGCGCACCATTATCGTTGACAGCACTGTGACTTGCAGAATGCGTCGCGACAAAGTGATCGACAACGCCAACATTAAGGGTGGCGATGTGATTGTGGGCTTGGCATCGTTCGGCAAAGCCACTTACGAAACAAAATACAATGGCGGTATGGGCAGCAATGGTCTGACTTCGGCACGCCACGATGTGTTTGCGAAATACATCGCAGAGAAATATCCCGAAAGCTACGATCAGGCTGTGCCTAACGAACTCGTGTATTCTGGTTCTAAGAAACTGACCGAAACTATCGACGGCGTGGAAGTGAACGCTGGCGAACTGGTGCTTTCTCCTACCCGTACCTATGCACCTGTAATCAAGAAGGTGCTCGATAAGATGCACAACAAAGTGCACGGTATGGTACACTGCACAGGCGGTGCTCAAACCAAGGTGATGCACTTTGTGAAAAACAAACATGTGGTGAAGGACAACCTCTTTCCTATCCCACCCCTCTTCAAACTCATTCAAGAGGAATCGGGAACCGACTGGAAGGAAATGTACAAAGTGTTCAATATGGGACACCGTATGGAAATTTACGTTTCACCAGAAGACGCTGCCGACATTATTGAAATATCTAAGTCGTTCAATATCGATGCACAAATCATCGGTAGAGTGGAAGATGCAGAAGAAAACCATCTGACCATCAAGAGCGAATACGGCACATTCGAATACTAACGCTACAATTTGCCGAAATGCGACAACTTTTCAGTACATACATAGCGATATGTGCTTTGGCAATGATTTGCCAAGGTTGCGCATCTTCTACGGCAAATGAAAGCGACAGTTACAAACTGCCCGACACGCTTCGTGTGGGCACCCTGTATAGCCCAACGAGTTTCTTCATCTATCGAGGCGACACGCTGGGCTATGATTATGACCGAATTTGTGATTTTGCGAAAGACAAAAAGATAGCGCTAAAATTCACATTGGCTCACAGTATGCAATCGCTGCTTCAACTTGTGAAGGACGACAAGGTGGATGTGCTGGCATACGAGATTCCCATTACCGCAGAATTTAACGAGGAAGTGTTGCACTGCGGCGAAACCAACACCACCTATCAAGTGCTGGTGCAGCGTAAGGGCCGACTCCGCATTACAAATGTCACACAGCTGAAAGGCAAAGACCTGTATGTGGAGAAAGGCTCGAAATACGAGTCAAGACTTGAGAACCTCAACAGCGAGATTGGCGGTGGTATCAACATCAAATCGGTGGAGAAAGACACCGTTGATGTTCAAGACCTTGTGAATCAGGTGAGCACGGGGAAAATTCCATATACGATTGTGGATAGCGATATTGCTAAAATCAATAAAACGTATTACAGCAACATCGACATCGGTTTGGAGGTGAGTTTCCCTCAACGCTCATCATGGGCAGTGAACCCCAACAACAACGCCCTATCAGACTCCATCGACGCTTGGAGCACAAGCGAGCGCACCATTCTCTATAGCGAAGACATATCAAAGCACTACTTTGAGCAAAGCCGCTATTCGCTCACGCAGGATAACGACACATACGGTGGTAGCGGAAAATATGTGAGGAAAAATGGCGACATCTCGCCATACGACGACTTATTTAAAGCCTATTCCGGACATATCTCCTACCCTTGGCAACTGCTTGCCGCCATTGCCTATGTGGAGTCGAAATTCGACCCAAGAGTGGTGTCGTGGGCTGGCGCAAGGGGACTGATGCAAATCATGCCCAGCACAGCAAGGGGCTATGGATTCGACACGTCGAAGCTACACGACCCTGAAGTGAGCGTGAAGGCTGCTGTGCGCGAGCTTTCGAGCTTGGAAAAGTATTTCTCCAGCAGAGTGCCCGACCCTAAAGAAAGAATGAGATTCATGCTCGCCGCCTACAATGGTGGTATTGCCCATATCGTCGACGCCATCAATCTTGCGCAAAAATACGGCAAGAATCCCCATGTTTGGTACGGCAATGTGGAAGAGGCTCTGAAGTGGAAGACCAATGAACGATATTACAACGACCCCGTGTGCAAATACGGTTATTTCCGTAGCAACGAAACCGTGAGTTATGTTCAAAAGGTGGAAAGTAGATTTGAAGCATATCGTAAATAATAATTTTTTAAAATTTATACATCATGAAGAAAAGGTATTTAAGCGTGGCATTAATCGCCATATTGGCATCATCAATGATGTTCACTTCATGTATTGGTAGTTTCAAGCTCACCAATAAAGTGTTAACTTGGAATAAGCAAGTGGGTAGTAAATTCGTCAACGAACTGGTGTTCGTGGCATTCTGGATTCTTCCAGTATATGAGCTTTCGGGCTTGGCTGACTTGTTGGTGCTCAACAGCATTGAATTCTGGTCGGGTGAAAACCCTGTGCAAGCAAGCACAAAGACTATTGACGGCAAGAACGGCAGATACATTGTGAAGAGCGACAAGAATGGCTACACCATCACCAACACCACAGACAAGAGCGTGGTGAAATTCAACTTCGACGCAGCCGACAACTCTTGGAGCGTTTGCAATGGCGACAAGGAAGTGAAGTTCCTGCAATACGTTGACGACACTCATGTGAAAATGATTACCCCTGAAGGTGATTTCAAGACTGTGGAATTAAGCGAACGTGGCGTGTATGCCTACAAGCAAATGGTGAACAGCAGCGTTCAATACGCAATGCGATAAACTCCCACATACTCACAATTATAATAATCCCCAAAGATTTGCTCAACGCATCTTTGGGGATTATTTGTATCTTATTTTCGCTACTCGCTATTAGCGGGAGGCTTTCTTGTAAAGAACCACAGCAATAAGGGTGAACAAAATATTCGGAATCCACATTGCCACACGCGATGAGGTGTAGCCGTTTTGGGCGAAGGTTTGCGTCACCTGCATAAACAGGATGTAGGAAAAACTCAGCACAATGCCAATCATGATATTCAATCCTGTGCCACCACGCACCTTTCTTGACGACAGAGAAAAACCGATAATGGTCAGAATCAGTGCAGCAGCCGTCATGGCATAGCGCTTTTCATATTCAATCTCGAATTGCTGGATATTAGCCACACCACGCTCACGCTGTTCGGTAATGTAGCGTTTCAACTCTGGCGAGGTAAGTGTTTCCTGGTCGTTTTTCGAAATCAAAAAGTCTTTGGGGTCGAAGTTTAAGAGCGTGTCCATCATGCTACCGGTGGTCATTGTTTCCTTCAATCCGTCGAACTTGCGATGATTGTAATCACTCAATTTCCAGCGTCCCAACGTATCGTAAACAGCGCTTTGAGCAGTAATTCTCGACACCAGCACATTATCCTTAAATTCCTCAATAGAAATGTGATAGCCGTGCTTGGTGGTGTTGTCGTATCGCTCCATGTGAAACATCACACCAGGGCGCATTTGCAGTTGCACATTGTCGCCATAGTCCACTCGCTTGTTTTTCACCCATTGGTTGGTGTATTCAATTCGCTTCACATTGGCAGGCGGAATGATATACAACGACAGTACCAGCGTGCCTATCGAAATAAATACCGCCGACACAATATAGGGTACTGCCAATCGGTTGAAACTGATGCCACTTGATAGAATTGCGGTAATTTCGCACCTGTCGGCTAATTTCGAGGTGAAGAAAATCACTGTGATAAACACGAACATTGGCGCAAACTGGTTGATGAAGCCCGGTAGGAAGTTCAAGAAATATTTAAACACAGTTTCCTTCAATGGGGCAAGAAGCATGGCATCGAGTTTTTCGTTGATGTCGAACATTACAATCACCAACAAAAGCATCAAAATGATAAAGAAAAACGTGCCTATGAATTTCTTTATAATATACAGGTCAAATTTCTTGACCAATGGCTTCTTTGCCTCTTTTTTCTTTTCAGTTGTAGATGATTCGGCAGATTCAGCGGAATTGTCGATGTCTGACAACTGCTTCTTCTCGTCATCTGCGCTTGTTTCCACACTTGTGGTTGGTGATGTGACATCACCATTCAATTCTTCGGACTGTATGTTTTCAATGCTGTCTTGCATGATGCTAACGATTATAGGCGGCGTGTGACACGTTCCACCATTTCAGTTTTCCACGACTTGAAGTCGCCCTCAATAATGTGTTTGCGAGCCTCACCTACAAGCCACAAATAGAATGCAAGATTATGAACGCTTGCAATTTGCATCGCCAAAATCTCTTGTGCAACGAACAGGTGACGAACGTAGGCTTTAGAGTAAATCTTATCCACAATCGAAGCGCCATCTTCTTGAAGTGGTGAAAAATCGTCAGCCCACTTCTTGTTGCGCATATTCATAATGCCATGCTGGGTGAAAAGCATACCGTTACGGCCGTTGCGAGTTGGCATCACGCAGTCCATCATATCCACGCCACGATCAATTGCTTCGAGTATGTTGGCTGGTGTGCCCACGCCCATGAGGTAGCGAGGCTTGTCTTCCGGAAGAATTTCATTCACCACCTCAATCATATCGTACATCGCCTCGGTTGGCTCACCCACAGCCAAGCCGCCGATAGCGTTACCCTCTGCGCCCAAGTCGGCTACGAATTTCGCACTGTCGGTGCGCAGGTCTTTATACACACAGCCCTGCACAATGGGGAAAAAGGCTTGCGAATGGCCATAACGTGGTGATGTGGCATTAAAATGATCCCAACCACGTTTGAGCCACCTTTGAGTAAGACGAAGCGACTTCTCGGCATACTGATAATCAGATGTGCCTGGAGGACACTCATCAAGTGCCATCATAATATCGCTACCTATACTGCGCTGAATATCCACCACTTTCTCTGGGGTGAACAGATGCTTTGAACCATCGATATGGCTGCGGAATGCCGCACCCTCCTCTTTCAACTTGCGGTTGCTTGAAAGCGAGAACACCTGAAAGCCACCACTATCAGTAAGAATCGGCTTATCCCAAGTGTTGAATTTATGCAAACCACCAGCGCGCTCGATTATGTCCATACCAGGGCGCAAATACAGGTGGTAAGTGTTGCCCAAGATAATCTGCGCCTTAATATCATCGCGCAGTTCGTGCATGTGAACAGCCTTCACCGCGCCCACAGTGCCCACTGGCATAAAAATTGGAGTCTGGATTTCGCCGTGGTCGGTGCCAATCACCCCCGCACGGGCTTTAGTATCTTTACTTGTCGCTACGACTTTGTAATTCATAATCTGTCTAATTTACTCACAAAATTACAATAATAATTCCAATGGAGCAAAACTTCCCCAACCGCAGCCACAATTTTTACCAAATACACTGCTTAATTGCCTAAACAAGTATTAAACGAAAACAGAGCACCCGAAGCACCTTTAGGGAAATTAGATGTTAGAAATTAGAAGTTAGAATAATTCCGACCAAGTCCCCGACTTCCACCCTGCCAGTTTTTTCAAAGCACCTGAAGCACCCGAAACACCTGAAACACCTGAAACACCTGAAACACCTGAAACACCTGAAACACCTGAAACACCCGAAACACCAAAATCAGAATTTTTGAACCAAAACAAGCCCATTTTTCGTCAAAATCGAAACTCATGATGCTTCATCAAACCCACACCACCTCCAATCACACTAATTCAAAGACCTCCAACGCAAAAATATCAACATCGCCCTAAACAACGCAACACCAAAAAGGAAAACAAAAAGCCTTGCCACAAAATCAAAAATTTGCGGCAAGGCTATGAAATAGACAGAAAATATGGATTATGCTATTTTGATAGGACTTTTAAGATGAGTTCAGTTACATCAGCAATGTCGATGACACCATCATGGTCAATGTCACCCTCAAGGAAATCTTCCACTTTCTTATCTACTATAACGACACCTTGAGCAGTAAGATTTGTGCCATCTTTAGTGGTGGCAGTAATTAATGCCACACCCTTTTTCAAACCAGTAACATTGCCATTTTGGTCAACAGTGGCAATAGTGGCATCGCTTGTGCTCCACACCACATCCTTCATCGCCACATCAAGAGGCTCAACAGTCGCCACAAAAGCGGCGCTCTCCCCTTCCATCACCACTGCATATAATTTATCGAGAGAAATACTTGTCGCCACTACTGGATTTTTCACTTTAATAGAGGCTGTAGTAATTTCGTTCACTTTCACACCTAAGCATGACGATATATTAATATCGCTGATTTCTATTGCGTTCGGACCAGTGTAAGATTCATCAGCTTTTACAGCAAAAGAGAGAATTTGCCCCGAAGTGCCATAATAAGGCTCTGCCGTAGCAGAATACGACATCACTGAAATTTTGCCATTTTTGCGCAAATTTGAAGTCACCACATGATCATCGAGGCGGTCGGCATTGAGTTTAAACTCCATCTTTCCCTTTGCATTAGTCACGACAGAAAGACCTTCTGGAAGCAACATTTCAAACTGGAAACCAGCCACTTCATCTTGGTTATCCATCATCACTGTGATAGTGGCTGTTCCCCCAGGTGTGATGGTCACATTAGGTGTAAAAGAAAGTTGGTTAACCGCCGCCAACATGGTGGAAGCTGTGAGTAAACTCAATATTATGGATAATAACTTTTTCATTATTTTATAATTTTTATGTTTAAATAATCACTTTGAAAGTTTTGCCTGCAAAGCAGATGAAATAGATGCCACCGTCGGCCATTGGATAAGTATTGCGGCCAACATTCACTTTCACTTCTTGCATTACGCCATTAGGACGGACGATTTGAGCCTTACCTGCGTCGGTAGCTTCAACAACGATGCTCTGACCTTCGGCATAAGCACAAACATCACTGTAAACGCCTTCAACACCAGTCGTAACAGCAGAGATGCGAGCGGAAGCATCATCAGCCTCACGAGTTTAACCTTTAGTTGTAAGACGTGCAAGCCTTCAATATCATGAGGAATCATCTCAACCTCTGGCAGAGGATCCATATAGTCACTAATCTTGCTGCTGATAGTTTCGCATACATGCTGCACATCATCGAAACCATTGATAACAGCATCATTGTCTATGCCGAATAAAAGAGAACCACCCAAGCCATTGGCGAAAGCACTTACACTCTTCAACCAACTCTTGGGTTTCTTCTCTTCAAGCATAACCTTGAAATCGTATGCGGTACATTCCGCTATCAGACTATTCAAATCCATTTGGGAGCAAATCTTATATTTATGGCCACATAAGGTACAAATTTTAATCGAAAATGAGGAATGAATTTGTCCTTTCGCGCGTAATTTAAGCAAATTATATCTAAATTTTCACTCAAGTGTTACCAAAAGTAGTGATAATTGAGAAAAATTGAGTAACTTTGCAACCAGTTCCACGCCACGCCTAAGTGCTCTCGTTATAGATGATTGCATGGTTGGGTGGGACTACATACAGACATAGGCGTTTTCTGGACGCTTTGGCTTTGACGCTCTAAGAATCTCGCACGTTCGAACAGTTTGTCAAAAACAAAGCAACGGGAATGCCTCTTGGGATGTTTATACACTTCCCCCTTTGACGCTTTTGTTTGAAAGAGCTGCCAGAGTCGTGGATTTGATATATTCATCGGCGTGGGGCTTTCGGCGTTGCTCGTTTCGACAAACTGGGCAATGCAAGAGCCTTTAGAGCGTGAAGCGAGTAACAGACTGGCTCCACGCTTTTTGTTTGTAAGCAGCATATGGTTTAATAACAATCCTCTGCTGAGGGGAGCTAAGGCAGAACATTTTATTGTAATATGGCAAAGAATGACAAACAATGGAGTTCTGCTACCCCTGGCCTACTGATTATTTTGTTGGATCAGTCGGGTTCAATGATGAGTGATTATGAAGGTACAACTCGTACCAAGTTTGCGACGCTTGCTGTCAATAAGGTTATTGACAACATCATTCAAAAGAATTTTGATGGTGATGCCCCTAAAAACCGATGCTTCATTTCTGTGATTGGTTACAATCACAACGTTAAAGAATTATGCTCGGGCTGGCTTAAAGAGCTTGATGCAGCACCGTTACGTTATGAGACTCTCAAAAAAAAGACACCAGACGATGCTGGTGGCATTGTTGAAGTAGATGTAAAACAACCTGTATGGGTTGAGCCTATTGACAAAGATGGAGCTACAAATATGCTGGGAGCTTTCCAACTGGCGAAAGAACTTGTTGAAAAATGGATGGCAGACAATGCAGATGGCCCCGCTCCTGTTATTATAAACATCTCCGATGGAGTGCCATATTACGATGGCAAAGACCCTAGAGATTGCATGAGAGAAACAGTAGCTCTGGCAAATGAAATCAAGAGTCTTTCAAATAGTGATGGAAATGTTCTCATTTTCAATGCCCAAATAGATAGTGTTCCGACCACGGTATTCCCATCAGACAGAAATGATATACAGCAAGAGGCAGGTCAGTTCTTGTATGATATAACGAGTGAAGTGCCAGAGTCTTACAAGGCTGCGGCGGTAAAAAATGAATTACCTACAAACGACGGCTCTCGTGGCTGTATATTTGGTGCTGATGGCGTTCAACTAATTCAACTTATAGACTTTGGCTCATCAAAGGGTCAAGGTGATAAAGGTTTATAAATGGCCAAATGATTATACGTGGATTTATAACTCATAAGCAAGCTGAGAATTTCGCAGATTGCCAAGATAGGTTTGGTGTCGACACAGGCACCAAATCTATTTCGGTGTCTGATGGAATGGGTTCAACTTGGCAGCAAAAGATATGGGCCCAACTTCTTGTTGATACATTCACAGACAGCGGCGATTGGTTGCCTACTCATGAGAATATCAAACCTCTATGTTCTGTTTGGCGTGAAAAGGTTGCCAACTTTATTCAAAACCTAAAAGACACCAATGCTCCAGAAAATATGATTTACAGGAATGAGCGTAATTTAGCTGAAGGTCGTTCCGCTGGAGCTACGCTCGTGGGAATCCGTTTCAATAATATGCAATGGTCGGGTGTGGTTCTTGGAGATTCGTGTCTAATTGAATGGGATGGTTCCGAGGCAAAGTTTTACACATCACAGAGTGGTGAAACATTCGACAGTTACCCAGATTATTTTGACAGCAGCAATGAAAAAGAAGGGAAAGGCACCCCTAAGTTGATTGAAGGAACCATTGCAAAAGGCACAACTCTGCTAATGGTTTCAGACCCTTTTTCTGAATTTCTGCTTGAGCATAATAGACAGGGGGATGTTTACAAATACATCAAACAGCTCTTAAATATCTCATCTCATGATGACTTTGAAAAAGTTGTTGAAGATTGGCGAAAAGCAGGTATGCATAACGACGACACAACACTTGTGATTATAGAACATAATGGGGCAAATGACATAACCATACAAACATTAGATTGCATTAACGATTTCATTGAACTGGAACGTTCTGAGGCCGAGAAAGTAGTTAAGGAGCAAGAAGATGTCATTGTCAAAGAATCACCCTCTCAATCAATTCCGATTAATGAAACGCCCCAAACCGACTCAACCGTAATTAGTGTTTCTTATATCTCAGAAGCAGCTTTTATAGCAGAATTTGACGACGAATACAAGAAAGCTCTAAAATGCAAGGTGAAGGTTTTGAAAGATCTGAAATTCAATTTAACGATTAGTGCAGCAAAAGAAGCATTGCATAAATTGTTTGAAAAATATGCGGTTGTTGTTAAACAATAGACTTTGTTATGCCCTTACCAAGTATTCCTGATTATAGTAACTGTATAAAAACGCCAGCACTGGTACACCCAGAAGTGTTAAATGGCGGACATCCAGTTGAAAAAGGTGTCCGACTCATTAAATATGCTGGTGGATTTTGTGTTGTTTTCCCCTATGAAACGGCAGCCCGAAAGTATGCCGTTCGATGTTGGCATGCTGAGGTTTCTGATGCCAAGCGGAGAACCCAGATTATAGCAGAAACTTTGAAGAAGACTAATCTGCCATATTTCGTAGGATTTGACTTCTATGAAGAGGGCATTATGACTCCACTCGGAATGCAACCAATTGTGGTAATGGACTGGGTTGATGCAAAGTCATTAAAGAAATTCTTAGCAGAACATATTACAGAATCTAATGTAATAAATGAGATAGCGGAGAATTTCAAGAAGATGGTGGCCGATTTACACGCAAACCACTTTTCTCATGGTGATTTGCAACATGGCAATATCATGGTAAAACCCGATCACTCATTAGTTTTGGTGGACTATGATTCGATGTATGTACCAGAACTTAATGGTATGCCAGATGAGATAAAAGGCTTAGTTGGCTATCAACACGAAGCTAGATGGAAGAATAAATGGGTTTCAGAAAAGGCCGATTATTTTTCCGAGCTTGTCATCTATCTCAGCCTTAAGGCTCTTGCTAAAATGCCTTCTTTGTGGAACGACTTGAATATGGAAGACACCGAAACACTTCTATTTTCTGGAGATGACATTCAATCCAAAGGTAATACTACTATATTCAAAGTATTAAAGACAGACTCCGATTTAGCCCCACTTACCGATAAACTATGCGAGTTTATGGGGAAATCCTCAATTGACGACCTAATACCATTAGAAGATGCTATCGTATCAAAAAGTGAAAGCATTTCTTCAAAATGGAAAGGAGGGAATGGATATACTCCAACTGCCCAGACTGGAAAGATTGAAAAACCTGAAAATATTTCAAAGAAGTGGGGAAAAGGAAACGGATATGTGAAACCCAATAAAGATGATGAATATAAAAAACTTTCTTCGTCCATATCAGTAAAGTTTAAGAAGCCAGAGTAAATGCCTACAATACCAAGTATAAGAACATCAGTAGAGAACAAGAATGTACTTGTTCTGGATGACCATGCAAAAAATGGCACATTCAAAAGGGATGCAAGAGGGCGACTTATAGCCTACGCAGGCGGTTTCTCTGTTGTTTTCCCCTATGAAACAGCTGGAGGTGATAAATGGGCTTTCCGTTGTTGGCATTCTGATGTCGTTAACTCAAAGAAGCGCTATCAAACAATTGCAGAGGCCATCAAGAAATCCAATCTGGATTTCCTGTGTGAATTTCAGTATATAGATAACGGAATTAATGTAGATGGTAACATCTATCCCACTACAAGAATGCGATGGATAGATGGTATAACCATTAAGGATTATATCTGTCGAAACAGAAATTCAAAAGACCTGTTAGTTTCATTGGCAGACAAGTTCCTCAAAATGACACAGTCTTTGCATGCTCAATCTCTTGCACATGGAGATTTACAGCATGGCAACATACTTATAGATAAGAATAATCAACTCTATCTTGTAGATTATGATTCTTTCTATTGTCCCAAGCTGAGAGGTGAAGCTGATACTGTAACAGGCCTTCCTGATTATCAACACCCTGCTCGCAGTCGCAACAAAGCTGTTTCTGAGAAATTGGACTACTTTTCAGAATTGGTTATTTACCTTAGTATTTTGGCCATAGCTGAGAATCCAACACTTTTGGATAAATACAAGATCGGTGACGCCGACAGATTACTATTTGCGAAAGAGGACTTCTCTGATTTACAACAGTCTGAAATTTATAAGGATTTACAAAGTTTAGGAAAAGACATTAAGGACTTGTTGGAAGTCTTGGTGGCGTATTTGAAATGCACCAGCATTGATGAGCTATTGCCATTTGATACATTCTTATTGGAAAAACAAGTTTCTTTTACATCCTCAGCAACAAAGGTTGTACGAAATACGCAGGCAGTTATTATTGAATGGAATGTACCATTTGAAGCAGATGTTTTCTTAAAGAAAGGGAACAATAGCGACATTAAGAAATATGAAAACAAAGGAGCCTTCTCCACAACACTAAGTGAAAGCATTACCTACGAATTACTCGTCAAACAAACAAAAGGTCAAGAAATCAAGAAGAAGATTTCAATAGATGTTTTTGACGAATGCGTGATTGACTTCTCAGCTGATAAATACTACATATTTCCAACAATACCTGTTAAACTTTCATGGAATGTCAAACATGCAAAGAACGTTTGGTTGGACGGTGCAAAAGTAAACTATTCTGGCGAAAAAATCATAGAGTTCAAGAAGGCAACGACTTGCATTTTGTCTGCGGAAGATGAGTTTGGTAAGAAAGAGGAGCAAATCGAAATAGGGATGCTTCCTATTCCGCAAGTTAAATCGCTATTGGTTCCAACGCCCGAAATAACAAATAACTTATCGCTCTCCATCACTCAACCGAAGTTCAATGTAAATGTTGCGTTTCCAAATGTTGAAATCGGTATGATAAAAACTAAAATTCCCAAAGTGCCATCCTTCAAAGAAATGGGACTAAACGTTGAACTATCGCCTCCTTTGTCACGATTTAGTTTGAAACAATCATTTAAAAACATCTATAACCACCTAATAAGAAAGTAAAAATGGATAATAATAAGAGATCAGTTTACAATAACGAGATAATTGAATGGGGCGGTTGGCTCAATGAGTTTCTGTGGATATGTGCCGGTGCTAATCGAGAAGTATTGAGGCAATGTCCTACTGACTATGCGAAATATGCAGGAACAGGCGGAACCATCCTCTTTACAGCTATTATGGCAGCAATATCTGGCGGATATGCTATATCTTTTGTTTTTCAAGACGCACCTTTGTATGTCCCATTTGGATTCGGGATTATTTGGGGATTGATGATTTTTAATCTCGATAGATTTATGGTGAACACCATGTATTCTGACGGCAAACACACAATAAGCAAGGTTGAGTTTTTGGGTGGATTGCCTCGAATTATTCTAGCTATATTTTTGGGTATTGTTATTTCTACCCCAATTGAAATTAGAATCTTCCAAGACAAAATTAAATCCCAATTGATAATAGACCAAGGTAAGGTAGGAGATGATGTAAGGAAAGCTCATGATTTACTCTATCAACAGAGAAAAGATATTGAAGATCAAATTTCAACGAGAAACAATCAATTAACTGACTTACGTGCAGGAAGACTTGATGGCGTTTCAGGAAGAGTAGCTGATAAAGAAAAAGAACTTAAAGAGGCAGAAAACCGTCTGTATAATGAAACCAATGGTGATGGCATAACTAAAAAGAAAGGCTATGGCCCAGCAGCTAAACAATTAGAGAATCAGGTTAATAGGCTAAAAGGAGAACTGGCCAATTTGCGTCTTGAAGAGAAACAAAATAATGCTAATAATCAAACATACATCAGGCAAAGAACTGTAAGCGTTCAGAACGAAATAGACGAATATAATAGAAGATTAGTCGAAGTGGATAAAAAAATTGCAGAAGTAGAAAAAGAAGGGAGTGAAGGACAAAAAGCGTTGACCGGCTTTTGCGCTCAAATAAATGCTTTAAATGAAATTGCATCATTTTCTGAAAACATGTCATTGTTTTTGGCAAGACTTTTCATTTCGTTATTATTTATAGCAATTGAAGTAATCCCAACGCTTTTTAAGATGATGGTTGCCTCTGGTCCATACGATGATTATCTTCGTGCGGAAATGCACCGTATTCGTGTTTTATCAGATAAGAGGATCTCAGACCTGAATGATGATGTGAATACCGAAGTGCAAATTTCAACGACGAAAAATAAAGAACGACTGGAAGCCGAGGTTCTTGCGAACAAGGAAGTCATGGAGAGAATCGCAAAAGCACAGGCTGAACTTCTTCAGACAGCTATTGATAAATGGCGCGAAGAAGAACTTGCTAAAATAAAAGAGAATCCGTCTGCATACATAAAAACGAATAACGCATCATGAATATTCTCCAAGATCGTTATGCATATTTCTTCTCTTTAGAAGACTTTCCTGTTGGAAGTACCATTGACCCAATAGAACATCATTTTAACGAAGAAGGGGTAAAAGAAAAGTTGGAAGAAACATTAGAAAGCATAAGAAAAAGTAAATATAGGGACTTTCCATCACGCTTGAAATGTACATTTGTTGCGCCACCTCTCGGAAGCACGTCGACCGATGGAGGAGACAGAATTGGGGATGGTCACTGAGGTCAAGTCGCTCCTACCCATAAAAGCACTCCCGCCGATTGAGGTGACAGTATATAATCTATCACCGTAAGCGACATGCTCTGGTATGACGATGTCTCCTGTATAAGCACCACCAGTAGTGACATACACACTTTTGCCTCCATTATTTTTCTCATAGGCGATACCATCCACCATAAAATCGTAGGCGGAGGCTGATAGGGTGCACAGTAGCACCGCTAATGTTAGAAATAAATATCGTTTCATGAAAAAAAGAGTATTATGTTAAGTGATTAATATTTTTTGGATTACCGTTTTTTATATTTTATCAATCCAATTCTTTATATTTAGAAAAGTTTTTTCCCTAAAGTCTAATATTTTTCATCTTCATTTATTCATTTTTGTGTTTCTCACGTCCTCTCTTGTTGAAACTGGTTTATAAGCGTGAGGACGATATCGTTGTCAATTGACTAAGAGGCATCGCCAAACGCCTAACACAGAAATTGAACAACCCACCCCCACGCTGAAGCCTATATAGCCACATCCCACTTGCTCACGGGGGTGGATATTACAAGCACAGCGAAGGCGCTTCAGTTGCCTCAATATCCCTCTGTGTTTGAAAAATTGGCGATTTTCTTAATCAGGACTTGAAGCGAAACGCTTTCGTTATCAAAAATGTAATGCGAAACTGTGAGCCACATATATAAGGAGTCACAATTTCACACGCAAAATTAGTGATTATCTCTCACAGATTCAACTATTTTAACAAAAAAGAAATTGAAATCAGTATTATAAAAGTCAAGAAGAAGCAGAAAGAATTGAAGTTTTCATTTTAGCTAAATTCATTTTTGTGTCGTTTATGTGTCGTTTGTAATTTACAATATCATATTTAAAGGGTAAAATGTGATACCAATATCAAAAATAATACTCTAAAACTATGATAAAAGCAAGAACAACGACCGTTATTCTCCATCAACGAACACTTACGAAAGATTGTGATTGTAGGTGATGATATTCTGTAGTAAGTTGTTGAGTTGTGGGGCGTGTGGGGTGAAATTGGTGGGTTGAGGTTTTTTTTGTAACTTTGTGGATTGAAACAATAATGAATTATTTATGGGCATTTTCAGCAAATTTTTCTCAAAAGAAAAAAAGGAAACTCTCGACAATGGTTTGAAAAAAACCAAGGAAGGCGTATTCAGTAAAATAGCGCACGCTATTGCGGGAAAATCGACAATCGACGACGATGTTCTCGACAATCTTGAAGAGGCTTTCATCACAAGCGATGTGGGCGTAGATACCACCTTGAAAATTATCAAGAGAATACAGGACCGTGTAGCTCGCGATAAGTATGTTGGCACCTCTGAACTCAACGCTCTGCTTTGCGACGAGATTTCACAAATGCTTGCCGACAACAATAATAGCGAAGTAGCCGACTTTACCGTTGCCACCGACAAGAAACCGTATGTGATTATGGTGGTGGGCGTGAATGGTGTGGGTAAAACCACCACTATCGGTAAACTCGCCTACAACTTCACCCAAGCAGGCAACAAGGTGGTGCTCGGTGCTGCCGACACCTATCGTGCCGCCGCCGATGAGCAGCTCGAACGCTGGGGCGAAAGAGTGGGCGTATCGGTGATTAAGCACAAAATGGGTACCGACCCTGCTTCGGTGGCTTACGACACGGTGAAAAGCGCCGTGGCACAGGGCGCCGACGTGGTGATTATCGACACCGCCGGCCGTCTGCACAACAATGTGGGTTTGATGAACGAGCTGACAAAAATTAAGAATGTGATGAAGAAGGTGGTGGATTGGGCTCCTAACGAAATTCTGCTGGTGCTCGATGGCTCTACCGGTCAGAACGCATTTGAGCAAGCCAAGCAATTTGTAGCTGCCACCGAGGTGAATGCCCTCGCTATCACCAAACTCGACGGCACCGCTAAGGGTGGCGTGGTGATTGGCATCAGCGACCAGTTTAACATTCCTGTGAAATACATCGGTCTGGGTGAAGGTATGACCGATTTACAGATCTTCCGCAAAGAGGAATTTGTGAGGAGTCTGTTCGGCAAAGAATAATAGAATAATATGCGTAAAAACAAGATTGACATCATATCGCTGGGTTGCTCTAAAAACCTGGTGGACTCCGAACACCTTATCCGCCAGTTTCAAGCCAACGGCTACAGTGTGGAACACAACCCCAGTCGTGTGGACGGGGAAATAGTGGTGGTGAACACCTGCGGTTTTATCCGCGACGCACAAGAGGAATCCATCGACATGATTTTGGAGCTTGGCAGAGCAAAAAAAGAGGGTAAAATCAAGAAGCTCTTTGTGATGGGATGCTTGGCTGAGCGCTTTATGGCGCAGCTCATCGACGAGTTGCCAGAAGTTGACAAATTCTACGGTAAATTCAACTGGAAAGAAATGCTCAACGACCTTGGCAAAAGTTACAAGGAGGACCTGTCGAGCGAAAGATACCTCACCACTCCCAAGCATTACGCATATCTGAAAATATCGGAAGGCTGCAATCGCTTTTGCGCCTTCTGCGCTATTCCTTTAATCACCGGCCGCCACAAGTCGGTGCCAATGGACACGCTGCTCAACGAGGTGAAGCACTTGGTGAGCCAAGGCGTGAAGGAATTTAACGTGATTGCGCAAGACTTGTCGTCGTACGGTCTTGACCTATACGGCAAAATGATGCTGCCTGAGCTGATTGACCAAATGGCGCAAATCGAGGGTGTGGAGTGGATTCGCCTGCACTACGCCTACCCTACCCAATTCCCTTACGACATTCTCCACGTGATGGCGAAGCACGATAATGTGTGCAAATACCTCGACATCGCTTTGCAGCACTCTTCCGATAAGGTGCTCAACAATATGCAGCGCCACATCACCAAGGCTGAAACCATCGAACTGATTAAGCGCATACGCAAAGAGGTGCCGGGCATACACATTCGCACCACGCTGATGGTGGGATTCCCCGGAGAGGGTGAAGAAGAATTCCGCGACCTTGTGGATTTCGTGAAAGAGATGCGATTTGAGCGCATGGGCGCTTTCGCCTACAGCGAAGAAGAAGGCACATTTGCCGCTAAACACTTCGACGACATCATTCCAGAGGACTTGAAAGCCGACCGCCTTGATAAAATCATGGAGATTCAAGAGGAAATTTCGGATGAAATCCAATCGAAGAAAGTGGGCAACGTTTATAAGGTGATCATCGACAGCGTGGACGAGATGTATTACTCTGGCCGCACTGAATGGGATTCGCCAGAGGTTGACCCCGAAGTGCTGATTCCTGTGGAAAACGGCAAATTAGAAATCGGTAACTTCTACCAAGTAGAAATCACCGATGCCACACCATTTGAATTGTTTGGTAAAGTGGTGGAATAACAATATGTAATCCAAAAACGGTCATTAGGGCTCTATGGAAAATTACTATGGCAATGATTATACATTGTTGCCGGAATCGTGGTTGGAATCAAAAACAAAAACATAAAAAAACAGCCTTGGAGCAACGTGGAATGCTTCGCATTTGGCGGAGAGATTGTGCGCTTTGCGTCATTGGAAACGTGTTCCCATGCCGCCAACCACACAATCACTCCGCCACCTTCTTACGAGGGCATTCCACATTGGTCCCAAGGATAAAAACCGCTCGCCGTTTCACGGCGAAAAACCCCTGATGATAAAATGATTTCTAAAGGAGGTTGTATCAAATCTCCCGATTTTGTATGGTAGGGACGCAACACTTCGCGTCCGCGTCAAATGATTGATATTCAATATGGTATCACAGTTATGGGCGGACGTGAAGTATCACGTCCCTACCGGGTTTGGTTTTTCGCCAAAGGCGGTCAACGCGCTGGAAACATACTGAAGGCATGGCCCTGCGTTATAATCGAACTTATTTTCTACGCAACAAGTCATTCTTATCCTCGATTTGAGGCAGTTCGTTTTCCTTATCGTCGGCGTAGGTGCCGTATTCGGCTTCTTCTCTACGCTTCTGGCGATAATACTCTTTTTTCTTCAGCACAAAATGCAGTGCCACGATGATGACGAGCCCTACGCCAATCACACCATAGTAGTGCCAGTAATCACCATCAGCCAAACGCTCGCGCCCAAGCCATGCCATCAGGCACAAATACAGGAACAAACACAGTGGCACGAATACCGACATCTTAATTTTGCTCTTCATTTTCTATCTCCTTTTTGTAAGGCGAGGTTTCGGGATTGAACTCACCTTGAATCAAATACTCATATATTTTCACACAAGCCCACGCGTCGATTGCGGCATAACGCTGCTGCGAATCGGTGAGGGATTCACATTCCCAGTTGGTAAGGCGCTGCGATTTGCTGATTTTCTGATTAAAGAGAATAGCAAAAATCTTCTGTAGGCTAATGTCGCTGATATTATAGCGTCCCACCATCTTTTGGAGTTCCACGAATCCACCCGGAGCAACATCGGTCACTTTCGAGAGTTGACGGAAGTCGTCTTGCGTGGAAAGCCCTATTTTGAGGCAGTGATCGTCGGCCAAATAATCGGCAAGCACTTGCGGCACACCAATCTTATTGACCCTGAAAAGAAAACAAATATCGGAAGTTGACAGCTGAATCAATGCCACCTTGTGGTGCTCACCTTTTCTGAACGATGGGCGCGTTTCGGTGTCAAACCCTACTACATCGGCTTTGCGGAGCACATCGACAGCCGCTTTCAATTGAAACATCGAATCAATCACCACCACCTTGCCTGGGAACACCACCTGTGGGAGCGTATTAACCTCGGTTTTATCAATCGCAATCTTATACATTTGTCTTCTATCTATATATCTATTATATGTGGTTTTACTAAAAAACTCTGAAGCATAGTTGCTCCAGAGTTTCATATATAAAGTTTTGTTGGATAATCAATTATTTAAGAGCATCCTGTACCTTGTCGTTAGGAACCATGCGCTCAACAAATACATAGGCACCAGTCTTTTCAGAGCGTACCATCTTAATAACTTTGCTATATGTACGTCCTTCACCAGTTTGAAGGGTTGCAACTACTTTTTTTGCCATGATTCAAATATTATTTAATTTCCTTGTGGATAGTGTACTTCTTCAAATAAGGATTGAACTTCTTCAATTCCAAACGTTCTGTTGTGTTCTTGCGGTTCTTAGTGGTGATGTAACGTGACATTCCTGGCACACCGCTTGCCTTTTGTTCTGTGCATTCAAGAATTACTTGAACTCTATCGCCTTTAGCTTTTTTTGCCATGATTCTCTAATTACTTTACAAATGTTTTGATTTCTTTTAAGTTACCTTCAGCAGCAGCTTTCTTCAATGCTGCATCGAGACCGATACGGTTGATGATACGCAAACCTGAAGCTGACACGGTCAAGCGGATCCAAGTTTGTTGTTCAACCCAGTAGAACTTACGATTGAAAACGTTTACGTTGAATTTACGTTTTGTTCTTCTCTTAGAGTGCGATACATTATTACCAGTAATCGCCTTCTTGCCTGTAATTTCGCAAACTTTTGACATAGTTGTGTTTAATACAATTTAAATGTTCAAAATTTATTTTTGATTACTCGACTCAAGACGGTTACTTCTACCTCGCAGTAGCACAATATCCATGGCCTAATGTGGTCCACCATCACTTCGCGAAGTGAGAAGGCGACGCGCTGTGTGGCTGCCATTGGGGCTAATAAAAATATCGTCCTACGCTTTACGCATTGCCTAAAGCATCACAGCAATGCATCGAAGTTTCAACGATCATGTCACAGAACAGGACTAACGGGAAGTCGTAGTACACTGCCTTGAAATCGACTACAAAGATACACATTTTTTTTCATTCCACAAAACTTCTCCACAATCAATCATCCATTTAGACAAAATCTGTCATTAAAAACCACATGCCCTAATGACGGTTCAGTGGATAATAACTGGGGGACTGAAACAAAAACATAAAAAACAGCCTTTTAGCGATGCCAGTGCTT
>SAMEA104315431__coassemble_463_pt1 | contig 39382 bp, 32 predicted proteins | sample SAMEA104315431__metabat2_low_PE_036 | metagenome-assembled genome bin SAMEA104315431 (sample SAMEA104315431) | gut metagenome | biome: Monkey gut; feature: monkey-associated habitat; material: faeces | place: China | collected 2013
GGTGATAGTGCCGTTTTTCATATTGGGAGTGTTGTAGAACACCTTTTCACCCATTATCAGCGAGTCGGTGCCGAGAATTTCCACGCTGTTGAGGTTTTTGCAATCGCGGAGTGCCTCGTCGCCAATGTATGCAACTTTTGATGGCAACTTGATGCCGCTGATGGCCGTGCCCATGAATGCGTAGTCGCCAATATAGCGAACGGCGTTTGTGCCTTCAAAATTCACGGTGGCGAGGTTGGAGCAGTTGAGGAACGCACCTTGCGCAATGCTGTCGGTTTCCTGTGGCAGATTCACCTCGGAGAGTGCGGTAAAAGCGAAAGCCTTGGAGCAAATGTAGTTGATGCCAGTGCCTCCTTTCGAGAAGAAGGAATTGCCCTTCTCAAAGGTGACGCTTGCAAGAGACTTGTCGTTGTAGAACGCCTTTGCGCCTATGCCCCTCACTGGTGAGAAGGCACTGTAGGGAATTGATATGCTCTTCAGCGATGTGGCGTGGGCGAAAGCATAGTCGCCAATGCCCAAAAACGCATCGGCATTGTCTTCGGTGATGTATTTAATCACCGTGTCGGCGATGTTGCTGTCGGTGATGAAACCTTTCAGCATTGTGCCCAGCATTTTGATGGTGTTTTTGTCGAAGCCCATCAGCGAAGAGGGGAGCTTCACCTCTTCGAGGGCAGTCATACCATTTTTCAACTTCTCGCTGGCGGTGGGCAGCAAGTCGGTGTCGATGTCCACGCCACGCCAAAATGCCTTTGGTGGAATCACATTGATGGGAATGTTGAGGCTAATGGTGTCGCCATCGGCATTCTTGACGGCAAAGTGCGCATTGAAATTGGCAGCCGACAAGTCAAGCCGTTTCAGCGTTTTGCGCATATTACTCCAAATGTATGAAGCATCGTCGCCAGTGTCGCCCACAATCAAGTCGACGATATTTTTAACTGTCCCTTTCGTGAAATCGGCATTAAACGCCACGATGTTGCCACCCACCTTCAGTTCCTCAATGTCGGCAGAGGTGAATGTGGAGCCATTGGCGGCATTGTATTTCACAAGAGCGGTATCGACCAGAGCCTTCAGCCCATTGGCTGCGTTTGATGTCACCTCCACGCGGAGTTTCCCGCTTTCCAAGGTGCTGACAGTTGCCTTTTGTGCCTGGCAGAAATACGCCACAAACGCACATAATACAACCACAAGAGTTGATTTAAGTTTCATTTTGCAATTATTTTAAGTTTTTCGCCCACAAAATTACACCATTTCGCCCAAACCACCAAACCGAATAAAGATAGATGAATAAAAACGCTGAATCTTGTGTTTTTTTTCTGTAATTAATGGCTTGTGTGATTAAAAAAATTCTTTGTAAATGTTGTTTTGGAAGAATAATAATTTGTAGAAATGGAAAATTGTCGTAAATTTGCGGTGTGAAATTTAAAAATCAAGGAAAATTATGAAGAAAGCTACAGAATGTGTTCAGGCGGGATGGACTCCAGCGAAAGGTGAGCCTCGCGCATTGCCAATATATCAGTCAACCACTTTTAAGTATGAGAACTCGGATCAGATGGCTCGTTTGTTCGACTTGGAGGAGTCGGGCTATTTCTACAGCAGGTTGCAAAATCCCACCAACGATGCCGTGGCGTCGAAAATCGCTGCGCTTGAAGGCGGTGTGGCGGCTATGCTCACATCGAGCGGCATGGCGGCGGTGTTTTTCGCGGCGTTCAACATCTGCGAGGCTGGCGGGCACTTTCTCTCGGCTTGCAATATCTATGGCGGTGCCTACAATCTGTTTGGCGTGACGATGAAGAAAATGGGCGTGGACTGCACGTTTTTCGACCCCGACAAACTCACCGACGATGAGGTGAAGGCACTGATTCAGCCCAACACCAAATTCATTTTTGGCGAAACCATCTCCAACCCCGGTGGCGCGGTGTTCGACATTGAGCGATATGCGAAGATTGCCCACGAGGCAGGGGTGCCGCTGATAATCGACAACACTTTTGCCACGCCGGTCAACTGCCGCCCGATAGAGTGGGGTGCCGATATAGTGGTGCACTCCACCACCAAATATATGGACGGCCACGCTTCGTGTGTGGGTGGTGTGATAGTGGACAGCGGCAATTTCGACTGGTTGGCGCACGCCGACAAGTTCCCTGGACTTTGTCTGCCCGACGAGAGCTACCACGGCTTGACCTACGCCAAGGATTTCGGCAAATTTGCCTATATCACTAAGGCCACAGCCCAACTTATGCGCGACCTCGGCAGCTGCCAAAGTCCACAAGATGCCTATGTGCTCAACATTGGTTTGGAGAGCTTGCATGTGAGAATGCGTCAGCACTGCGAGAATGCGCAGAAGGTGGCTGAATGGCTCCAGACGCGCCCCGAAGTGGGGTGGATTCACTTTGCCGGGCTGCCTACCGACAAATACTATCCGCTGTATCAGAAATATTTGCCAAAAGGAGGCTGTGGCGTGATTGCGTTCGGACTGAAAGGTACGCGTGAAGAAGCTGTGAAATTCATGGATTCGCTGAAGATGATCAACATCGTCACCCACGTGGCTGATGTGAAAACCTGTGTGCTTCACCCTGCCAGCCACACCCACCGCCAACTCTCCGACGAACAGTTGCGCGAAGCTGGCATCGCCCCCGACCTTGTGCGCCTCTCCATCGGCATTGAAGACGCCTCCGACATCATCGCCGACCTCGCCCAAGCCCTCGACGCTTTACAGCAGAGCAAGTAATACTTTCTGATTTCATATTGAAGCAATAAGGGAAATTTATTTTTATATGATTTGGATATTTAAGCGGAATGCTATAATTTTGTAATCCAAAATCAAGAGTATGATTACAGAATGAATCGTATTTACAGTTGTTATTTACTAAATGTCAGTTAGTTTATGAAGTTTCAAATTTTACTTACTCCCGCTGTGGTGGCATGTGCGCTGCTCTCTTTCGGAGCAAAAGCACAAACCGTGATCACGCCACCTTACACACTTAATCTCGCCGATGAGAACGAACGTAACCAGTACACCATCATCGATGCCAACAACGATGGCTACACTTGGGGTGGATCGAAGTATTACTTCCGTTGCAACACCACCGGCACCAACAAGGCCGACGACTGGTTGATTTCACCAGCCATCGCCATGAAGGAGGGCAGCACCTACACCATCACCTACATCGGCCACAACAAGCAAAGCGATAAGCCCGAACGTGTGGAGTTGAAAGCCGGCACAGCACCAACTGCCGAAGCCATGACGCTCACCGTGATGCCTACCATCACATTCACCACCGTTCAGAAAGAAACCAACACTGCCACCTTCGTAGCCCCAACTACTGGCAACTACTACTTCGGCTTCCATTGCACATCGAAGGCTGGCATGTATTACGCCTATGTTGACGGTTGGGCTATCAGCGCCGCCGTTGACAAGGCTTGTCCCGACTCGGTAAAGAGTTTGACAGTGACTCCAGGCGCAAAAGGTGCGCTCAGTGCCACCGTTAGTTTTAACGCTCCATCGGCAAGCGTGGGTGGCGATGCGCTCACCGCTCTCACTTCTGCCACAGTTATCAATATGACCACAGGCGAAGTGGCTGGCACAGTGAGCAATCCAACTCCTGGTGCGGCATTGAGCGTGGAGGACGCAAATCCTAAGAAGAATGCCTTCAACCGCTATCGTGTGTATGTCACCAGCGACAAGGGCGAGGGCGTGAGCTCCGACGCACAGGCTTACGTAGGCATCGACATTCCAAAGGCTGTGGGCCGTGGCAACTGGACACAACAGGGCAACAATGTGGTGCTCACATGGCCAGCCGTGAGCGAAGTGGGTATGAATGGCGGTTACGTTGACCCAGCGGCTGTTACCTACACCGTGACCATGCTCCAGCCTTCATACACTGACCTTGCTAAGGGCGTGAGTGGCACCACCTACACCGATGCCTCACTTGCCGAAACGTCAGGTCAGACATTTGCCAGCTATGCCATTACTCCAAAAAGTGAGGCTGGCGAAGGTCAAGGTGCTCCTACATTCAGTGGTCCATTCGGCACCCCTTACGATGTGCCAGCCACAGAGTCGTTTGCCAATGTAAAACTCGCATATAGCCCATGGTTTATCATCGACTATGCTGGTGGCGACGACTCGTCGTGGGACGTGGTGGCATCTTCCACCTATCCTTCACGCACCCCACAAGATGGTGATGGCGGTTTTGCGATGATGCGCACCGACGACGATGGTCGCCACATGCTCTCATCGCCAATGTTCAAGTTGGGCACCGACAATGTGCTCACCTTCTGGATTAGCAACCCCGACCGTTACAACTCATTTGAGTTGAAGATTTCCGACGACCAATGCCACAATTGGACAAAACTCGGCACCCTGCCTGTCACCAAAGAGGCATGGGAAAAGCAGACATTCGACCTCAGCACCTACAATGGAAAAACTGTGTGTCTGGGATTCTGCGGCGAAGTGGAATCATACAACAGACAAATCTGTGTTGACAACATCAGCATTTCCGAAGGCGGCACAGGTGTAGCACAAGTCACTACCGACGATATTTGCGTCAGCGTAGCAGGCGACCAACTCACAGTCACCGCCGACGGTCAAACCGTAAGCGTGTTCGACACCACCGGCCGCCTCGTTGCCACCGCCCAGAGTGTGACCGGCACCGCCACCTTCACCCTTCCTCAAGGCGCATACATCGTGCGCACCGCACAGCGCGCCGCCAAAGTGGTGATCCGCTAACCCCACCTCTATCCACTCCACCAAAATTCATCAAACCAATAACAAGGCTGTGTCGCCCCCCCCCCGACACAGCCTTTACCACATTTCCCATAAATATAGGCAATGATATACAAGTGTGCTCCTGTAAATGCACATTAAAAGAAAGCTCGTAGGGGTTGGATTAAACTTCTAAGAATTATTCAGAAAAGAGGATTTTGTATTTGTAATGAATGATGATGAAATGTTATTTGGAAATAGAGGTGCCGGTGCGTTATGATGCGCTGTGGTTTAGGGAACTGCGAGATGCGTGCAAGGGCGTAAATGTCAGGTGGCAACGTGCCTGGCACCATATCACTATGGCGTTTCTCGACGAGATGCCAGCTGGTGTTAATTTCCGTGGAATTTTAGAAAAGCATCTGAAGCATTATCAGGCGCCCGAATTGACGTTCGACAAAGTGGACTCTTTCCGTACCAAATCTGGTATGCACATCATCTATCTTTCGGTTACACATGTACCTAAGGATATCGAAGCGATTGTTCAAGCCATTCGCAATGATTTTGAGACCGCGGGGTGCAAAATGCAATCAGCCTTCAAATTACATGTCACTCTCGGTAGAGTGGCCGACGCGGCAGTCAATGTCCGTGCCATACAACGAATCACCGCCTCAATCCAGCCCCCGCCATTCACCCTCAAACTCCAAAAGGTCAATTTCAGAATATTCCGAGGCAAAACACTCCACACCACCACCCTGCCATAGTTCCAGAGGAGGATTATTTGCCGATGCAGGAAGAGAAACTTACTATTCTTGAACAAAGCCAAACCCTCACCATAAGGATTTGGGCTGTAACTAATAATAGAGTGTATTTACTGCGTCGACAAATACACAGGGTGGAAAACTGTTGTATTTCATAGCTTTGCATATACGTGTTGTACCGCCTCTTTTCAGCCTTTTTGTGGAATGTCCGCTATCAGATTCAACGTGTTGAACGATAGGGCATTTCCGCATGGATGTTACAGAACGCTTGTTGAATGCAAAGGTAGTGGTTTTCTTGGGATTTCTGTGGCTTGCGGTGTAATTTTTGCGTTCGGTACTCGATTCGTTGGAAAAAGTGTAGCAAAACTGAATTATTCGCTTGAAAAAGTGTTCGGAGTGCCGTCTTGTCCATAGCCTTGTATTCTCTCCATTGTCCGTGCTGGCTTACAAGGAATGTCCTCAGTATGTCGGAGAAGACAAACCGCCATCCTTGCAATGGTATCGCACTTTTGAAATAGGTATTGCCGTTTACCTTTTCGGTTATCCAATTCTTTTCCTCTCTGTTCAGCACCTCGCCATTGTTCACTTTCATACGAAGTCTGTAAACCTTGCACTCTTATAGGCTTTCCATTTATGGAAGGTGTGGTTACCCATGACTTCCGTTTTCGATTAGAGGAACTGACAAAAAAAGAAAATCAACAGGTAACAGCCGTAAAAGCACCGCTTGTGGCATAAGCAAAAAAAGAAAGGGGTCTTGCATCATCAGTCTGAACATGGTTCAGGCGTGACGCAAAGCCCTTTTCAATGTTTATGCAATAGTAGGAACATGGTCGTCAATTTATTGATGATGATGTTCCTACGATTAAATTCGCTTTTACGGAAAAACTTGTCTGTGGAGCTTAAAAAGCTGGATTTTTATTTCAATATATGCTATTAAAGTGCTACTTTTGTATATAAAAAGGTATTATGTAATTTGCAGATAAATAACATAATAAATAACTGCTAATTTATTTTTTATTACTTCTATCACCTTTTTGATTCGGTAACTACTCTTTTGTGATATTATAAATGAAATTATATGGTAAGTAAACGATATATACCTCAAATTATAGCTCCTGAAATAAAAGCAAATTGGAAAGACTATCAAGTAGAAGAGGCTTTTTTATCTATGAAAGGTGACAAAAGAAAATGGTCTGAAGTTGCATTCACATTAAAATATACACAAAATAATAAATTGATAAATCTAACTTTAAATAGATTTTTTGAGTCAAATCCAATTTTAAGAAGTGTTATATGGGGTAATATGATACCTAAACATGTAGAAGATCTTGGAACGGGTTGGAATCGTTTTTTTTATAAGCCACAATCAGTTGATGTTGAAATAAATTGGGTGCTTCAATGCTTGAAAAAACATGAAAGTACTTTAAGAAAGTTCGTATTATTAAGGGACAAGGTTGAAAAATATATACTTATTGGAGAATATTTGAATGCAGAAGAGGTATTAGAAGAGTCTTTAAAAACGATTGGCTATACAGTTTGGTATTACGAGATGAAATTAACTATAGCTGGACTTCAGGATAATTTATCAAAAAGTATAGAAATCGTTAGTAATTTTAATATAATTCACAAAGATATAAAACGTGGAATTGTCCCAATTTTATTGTCAAAGATTTTATCTAGAAGTCAGCGTTCTGTTCCTTCTTATGAATATGATACAGAACTATATTCACGATATAAGAAAAATAGAACTGAATTTCAAAACGATCGTTATAATTACTATTTATTTCGTCTGAATTACTATCAAAATTATAATATTGATGATCTTTCTGTTACATTGATGATGGAAAGCTTGAATTCTGTAGTAGATAGATACATATTGATGAATTACGTTTTAAGATCTTATATTATTAAAGACATTAAAAGTAGAGAAACCATAAGTGATTTTGCATCTATACTTTATAGCATAACATCAGATCGTTATTGGATTCCATACATCCTAGCAAAACCATATAAAGATTTGCCAGAAGAATATTATGACAAAAGTTTTATATCTATACTTGATAAATATTATACAGGAAAATATGATGAGGCTATAGTTGAGTGTAAATTATATTTGTTAGAAAAACCATATAATTTTGATGTTTTAAAGTTATATTGTAGAGCTTTGTTATTCAAAAATAACGGTTTCAGACCAGTAATAGATAGTGCTGACTCTGTTTTAAATGAAGTAGCAAGATTAGTGTATTCAATAATGACGGAACAAGATAATGCTGCAAGTATTGATTTATTATATCAACGTAGCAAAAACTTGTATGGTTTAAGTTTTGCATGCGGATTAGATTACTATATTAAAGAAGAAAAAAAATGGGAAAAAGATCCTTGGCTTCATCTGTCAACTATGACTTGTTTTGATCCATTCTTCCAAAATGCATATAAAGATAATAAAGAAAAATTAGCTTATTTAGATTGGGGCTTGAAACATGATAAGGGATCTATAGTTATACCATATCAAAAAAGAAGAATAGAAAAATTAACGACAAATGAATCAATGGTTGTTCCCTATATTCGTGAAGTTGATAATGCAAAAATAACGTTTGAGAATAAAGAATATGAAAAAGCAATAAAATTATGGGACTTGATAATTGAAAAAAATTCTGAATATATACCTACGGTACAAACTGCAGTTGAATATACATTTATGTCATATATAAATATGGGGGTAGCAAATCGTCAAAAGGCTATACGTTTTTATGTAGACAAGTATATTGGTAACAAGGCTTTTGTATCAAAAGTTGATACAAAACAATTTATGATAGACATTAAAAATTCAAGATATGAAGGACTTAAGAATGATATTGATTTCCTAATATTTGTATTTCTTAATGCGGAAAATTATCCTCAAAAACAGTTTGTATTAGAGAGTTACTGCAAATATGAAAATGTAATGTATCCGTCAGAATTGTTTCCTAAATTTAAAAGAAAAGATCCTCAAAAAATAGAACTATTTTTATATTTGCTTGTTACTGATGATTTACTATACCACCATTATAAATTAAAAAGTACATTAGATGTGCTTGACGAAAAAATTAAGATAGCTAGTTACTTGAAGAGTAATTTCTCAGATAATACTTTGTATGCAAACATGTGTACAGAGTTGATGCATGAGATTGTTGCATATAGAGGAATGAAGAAAATGGATGATAGTAAAATTTTTGTAAACGAGGATGCAATAATGAAGTACGAGCTTTGTAAGATTGATGATTTGTATGATAGATTTAAAAAACAAGCTGCATTGTTTAGAAGTAATAGAGTTTTCGTATTAGTTAATGGCGCAGATTTTTCACATAACAATGCAGCAGATCTGATCGATGATATAGCTACTTACTCTAATAATGCAATTGAAGAAGTTGCTCTTCAAATATTTAACGTAATTAGATATGCATTTCTGAAAAGTAGATTCGGTTTAGGTACATATTTAAGTACACGAATTAGGCATGGAGTATTTGAAGGAGAATTAAGATCGGATTTTGAACGATTAAATCTTATACTCAGCCAGTCTGGGCGACAATACATACCTTCAGATTATTGGTCAGTGGAATATTCTTTAGATCAAAATATGCGTGAAAATTTGTACAAGGCACAAGCGAAATTTTCTGAGAATATTGATTCTTTGATATCTTCTTTTAAAGATTCGGTTATTCAGATTCGTGTAGATGAAGATGATGAAAAGATTGGAGAATTTGATTATAGAGTAAGTACAAAAGAGTTATGTGATCGTTTAATGGATATTGAATATAAAACTCAAGATATAGAATCGTTTTGCAAAGGAGTAATGGCTTATTTATGGGAAATAACGGAGAAATGCCTTACGGTTATTAGAGAACGAATTTGTAATGAATTAAAACCTAAAATATTTGAGCATTTGCAAGACTTGGAATTATGTTTTGATACTCTTTCAGGCCATAACACATTAAGAGAAGATCTAAAAACAGCAGTCAACAATGCAAGAGCCGCGTTAACAAATAAATTAACAAAAGTTGAGAACTGGTTTCATCGACAAGAAACAAAATTTGAAAATTTTGATATAGAAAATCATATTCGTATGACCATGGAACAAGCTTCAAGGTATTATCAAGATATTAATTTCAATATGGAGGTTAAAATAGTATCTTTACCAGCTCAAATACGTTCAGAATACAGTTCTTCTATGTTTGATTTGTTTTTTATATTCTTGACTAATATGCTAAAGTATAGTAAAAATGCGAAGGTGAGAAATTTTCAAATAAATTCTCAAATGATAAATAATGATGTGATAAAAATATCATTAATTAATGAACTCAAAAATGGAACTAAAGAAGACGAATTGAATCTTATTTTTGAGAAAAAGATGAATGATATTACAAAGTTGCAACAAGAAGGTGGCAGTGGTTTGGTAAAGGCTATGACTATTGTAAAATATGATTTTGGAAATACAAATAATACTTTTATAATTAAAGCAACTGAAGGGAAATGTATTGTTGATATATTGTTTAACATTAAAGAAATGCTAGTTAATGAAAAAAATATTATTAGTTGAAGATTATGAAGAAAAGGCGAATAATATACTTGCTTTCTTAAAACAAGAGTTCCCTGACTATAAAATAATGCAATGTTCATCTTATAATTCTGCTCAAGAAGAGATATTTGAACATGGTAGTGATTACTCACTAATATTATTAGATATGTCCATGTCGACCTATGACTTATCTACAGATGTAAGTGGGGGGTTGCCTGAGCCGTCTGCTGGTCAATACATTTTAGAAGGTATGTTTCTTCGAGAAATCATGACTCCAGTTATTGTTGTTACAATGTATAATGTATTTGGTCGTAAACAATTGGAAGCTTTTGATATAGATCTCAAGAAATACTATCCTCAAAATTACAAATCATATGTATATTATTCTTCACAAAAGAATGATTGGAAAGATAATTTGAAGAAACAAATAAAAGTTATTATAGAATGATACAAATATTAATATTAGACGACAGTCAAGATAAGAGAGATTTATTGAAGTCGGTTATTTCACCTTTATTCCCTAAAGGCGAAATATTAATTGAAGAAGCCGACTGTCTAGTAGATGGTAGAGAAATGCTTCAATTAAAAGCATATGACATGCTTATTCTTGACATGATATTACCTGAACATAGGGAAGATCATGTGAGTGAAATGAATAGACGAGGAGGTGTTGAATTATTAGAAGAAATATATATTAATCACAGTATAAAGAAACCTGTTCAAATAATTGGTTTAACAGAATATGAGGAAGAATTCTCGAAACAGCAGAAAGAGTTTAAAGATAAATTGTGGTATTTATTGTTTTACTCTCGTAAAAATCAAGAATGGAAGGTACAGCTCAAAGATAAGGTATGCCAGTTAGTGCAAATGAAAAAAGATATAGAAGCATCTATAAACAACTTTAATAAATATGACTTTGGGATTATTTGTGCATTAAATGAAGAATTCACAATGTTGCAGAAAGCTTTTATGGGCTGTAAATGGGATACTATGCAATTTGAAGGTCTTCCATATGTATTTAAGACAACAAAAATTACAAGTAGTCATATGAAAGAGTATAGCATTTTAGCAGCATGCGCAAACAAGCCTGGTATATGTGCTACATCAGTTCTAGCTTCTACTATGTATAATCGTTTCAATGTAGATACAATTTTTATGACAGGAATTACAGCTGGTGTAAATAATGGTGATATTATTTTAGATGATATCATAATTGCTGATGCTATCCATGACTATGCATCTGGAAAAATAAAGGAACAACCGTCTGGTGATATTGAATTTTTAAAAGAGATGAATCAGATACCAGCAAGCCGTAAATTAATAGCATTAGTATCTGAATTTATTTCCAATCCAGAGCATATAAGAAAAATAAATGATGCTATTCATGATGCAAATTTAAAAGAAGAAAAAGAAAGTCTATCAGCTCATATAGCAAAAACAGTGTGTGGCCCTTTTGTTGTAGCATCTTCAACTTTCATAGAGGACTTACAAAGAGACGAACGAAAATTACAAGCGCTTGATATGGAAGGATTCGCTCTATACGCTACAGCTCATACTTTAGATAAGAAAGCACTATGGATAAAATCGGTATCAGATTTTGCCGATATAAAAAAATCCGATGGACATCATAAGACATGTTGTTTTGCAAGTGGTATTTTTTTATATGAATTCATTAGAGAAATGTTATAAATATATTGTTCCTTTTGTCGAATAAATTGCAGATACAAAGAAGAATTAACGAGGTAACTCTTTATTGGAGTTCCTCGTTGATTTTTTGATGTAAATTATTGCAAATTGCTTTTTTATTAATAGAGAAGGTTTTGATATTTTAAACAAGCTGTCTATTTTTGTATAAACAATGCGCTCTTTTGATAATGACAGAACTATACAGAACACAGAATTTTGCTCGTTTCTAAATCGTTACCTATCTATAGCTTTCTTCTTGTAAGTTCCTTATTTTCTGTGAATAAGAAAAAATGCAATGTCTACTGTTGTGGAATGAGATGTGCTTCTTGATACCGGCAGCTGCAATCCATTTGCGGAGTGGATAATTCACCATGCTTCGGGTGAGTCCACGAAACACTTTGTCATCAGTATGCTCGCCACAGAGTTGTAAGGCTTCATCACTGATGGGGAGCATCGTTTCTGTATCCGTCTTTTGAATTCGGATGCGGACACAGTAGCCAAGGTCGGGAGCCAACTGAATGTCATCCCATGCGAGATTGAGAATGTCGCTGATTCGCAGTCCTGTAAGGCAGGAGAACAGCGAGGCTTGTTTCAATACAGGGATGTCGCATGGAGTAGCAGCCAACTTCTTTAGTTCTTCTGACGTGAGAAATTCCTTGCGCACATCATCGGTTTCAATCTTCTCCAAGAAATCGTTCACATTCTCCTTAATCATCTTTTCTCGATAGGCGATGTTGAGGAAACCACGGAATGTGGAATAATAACCAGCTGCCGAGTTCTTGCTGATTTTAAGATGTGTGAGCCGGAGTTGGTTTGCTCCGAGCAGATATTCACGGAATTTCTTGCAGAGATCTACCGTTATCTCTCCACAAGTGCAATGGCCTTGCACAAAGTTGAAGAAGTGTTTGTACACAATGTCCCATTTCTGGTCTTGTCCTCTACATTTCTTCTTATAGTAGGCGAGGAAATCGCTTTTCATCTTCTCATGGTCAAGAAAGTCAAACTTTTCGTTGATGAGCGAAGTGACTCTCATACAGCGTATTGCCTCGGCTCGCTCTATCATAGAGCGGTTGAACTCCCGTTCGGCATCATTCCTCGGCTTGGCAAAGATGTAGATGCCAAGATATTCTCTGCGTGTCATCTTCATCGTTTCGGGATTGCGGATGGCAGGGTAGAAGTCAAGATACAAGGACAAGCGTCCATTGGTAATGGGGCGTCGGAGTAGCGACACCGTGGTACAGGTGTGATAGTGTGACATAATATCTTTCGTTTTGATGTTTTGTGATTGAATGTGCATGCAAAGTAAGACGGTTATTTTTGCAGTGTTAGGTTATTAGTTAGATAACTGCAGACAAGTAAGATATAACCATAACCTTATCCCTTGATAGTCGGTGGAGCAAACAATTCGTCCAACTCTTTCTTGGACAACTTCACATACTTTCCTTCTTGTACCTTGGGAATGTTGTAGGTTTTCGCATAATGATAAAGCTGGTCGCGGGTGACATGAAACTTTGCCATCGCTTCCTTTATGGTGTAATATTGTGGCGTGTCAGGTTCTGCTATACCTTTGGCCATATCCACATGGCGTTTGGAGTAGAGCACTTCCTTCTTTATTCGCTTCTTGGGTATCTTGAAATTTGAAACAAAAGTATAGACGGCTGTTGTGGTCATGTTGAACTTCTCTTTCATGTCTGCCACAGAATACCATTCCGTGATGCTTGCATCCACGGCTTTCTTGCCAAAGTAAGAATCTATATGTTTCTTGCTCCAATAAGACTTGCCACGCTGAAACACTTTCGGAAAAGTCTCGCTCTTGGCAATCTTGTACAACCCCGACTCGCTTATGCCATACTTCTGCAAGATTTCTGATGTCTTGTAGAACTCGGTAATAGGAGTTCCTACTTTCTTATGTCGCTTTTGATAAGGCTTGGCTTCATTAAACATCTTTTCGATGTCAGCTTTACGGATGAAAGTTTTGCCTCTCATTCTTATGCATGTGAGCAAACCATCCCAAAGGTAACGATAGACTGTAACTCTGTCAACAGACAGCAACATAGCAGTCTCCTTAGGAGAGAGGTATTCCTTGGAGGCAATTTCGTTTTGTTCTTGCACAAGGATGCTATCTTGAGCCTCTCTTATTCTTTGATTACGAAGTTTGTCTTTGTACGCATAACTATTGCATTGCTTACAACAGAAACGAGTTGTTACTTTGTAAGCAATGAAGTCTTTGCCACACCACTCACATTTCTTTTTGATTGGTATTTTACTTTTCATTCTATAGCGTTTTTTGAATTTATCAATTCTTCTATCATTTCGCTTATGGCGTATCAAGGCGTTTCAGAGAGTTGCAACGTGTTACATTCCTCCATCACCTTGCCTACGATCAGAGCCACACTTTTCCCTTGCGGTACGAGAGCGGTACGAAAATAGACGCAAAAACGGTCACCATCGATTTTTATCGAGAGTGACCGCAAACAAGAAAAGCGCTCGGTGGGAGCGCTTTAACTATAGAATGTGAGATTTTGTGAGTGTTCGTAACTGGCAATCACTTTCCGATGCAGAAGTGGGAGAAGATTTCGCCGAGGATGTCGTCGGTGGAGATTTCGCCTGTGATTTCGCCGAGGTAGTGCATACATTCGCGGATGTCTTGGCTTACGAAGTCGCCGCTGAGGCCGCTGTAGAGGCCGTCGATGCTGCGTGTGATGGCTTCGCCTGCGCGCACGAGGGCTTCGTAATGGCGTGCGTTGGTGACGATTACGGCTTCGTCGTCGGCTACCGATGGCAGTGCCGCCATCTTGATGATGGTTTGGTTGAGGGCGTCCATATTTTGGCCGTCGCGTGCCGAAACGTAGATGGTTTGGGCTTCCACGTTGCCGCTGATTTGCTGCTCTATCACGCGTGCCACTTCGGTTTGGGTGGCTTGGTCGGTGGTGTCGATTTTGTTGACCACCACGAGTAGTTTTTTGCCTTCGCAGCGTGGCAATATCTGCTGGCTGAAGGTGGCTATCTCGTCGGCGCCCTCGCTTGGATCAACCACCCACAGCACGAGTTGCGCCTCGTCGAGTTTTTTGAACGAGCGTTCGATACCCATGTTCTCAATCACGTCGCCCGATTCACGAATGCCAGCGGTATCGATAAAACGGAAAAGCGTGCCACCGAGGGTGATGGTGTCTTCTATCACATCGCGTGTGGTGCCTTTGATGTCGCTCACTAAAGCACGATCGTCGCCGAGCAGAGCGTTGAGCAAGGTGGATTTTCCAGCGTTGGTCTGCCCCACGATAGCCACAGGCAGGCCGTTTTTGATGGCGTTGCCAGCACTGTAGGAATCGGCAAGGCTGTAGATGACCGACTTGATTCCTGTAGCCAGGTCGATGAGTTTGCCACGGTCGGCAAAGTTCACCTCCTCCTCGCTGAAATCGAGTTCGAGTTCAATCAGCGACACGAATTGGAGCAACTGGGCGCGCAAACTGGTGAGGCGGCGGCTGAAAGCGCCACGCATCTGATTCATTGCCACACGGTGCGATGCGCGCGACGACGATGCAATCACATCGGCAATGGCTTCGGCTTGCGAAAGGTCGAATTTGCCGTTTCCGAAGGCGCGTTGCGTAAATTCGCCGCCAGTGGCCGAGCGGCAGCCAGCGTCAATCAGCGTGTTCACCACTTGCTGTTGAATCCACATCGATCCGTGGCAAGCGATTTCAATCACATCTTCGCCCGTGAAAGAGTGCGGTCCGCGAAACAGGGTGAGCACCACCTCGTCGAGCAGTTCGCCACCAGTGTCGAGCAGGCGGCCAAAGTGCGCCGTATGGCTTTTCATTTCGCTGATTGGCGCGCCCTTCCATCGCTTCGCCACAATAGATATGGCATCGTCGCCACTCACTCTCACCACTGCTATGCCACCCATCCCGTGGGGTGTGCTGATAGCCACAATTGTATCGTTGTTGATTGTCGTCATTCGTTTATTTTTTGTTAGTGCTGGTCCACATTTCAATGTCGGCATTCGCCTCCATCTGTCGTTCTAATTTATCGTCAACTGCCGAGAAAAAGTCGAGCCCTGTCATTCGTTCGATATAGTCAACGCTCACCACATGCTTAGTGTAGGAACCACGGATTTTCTCATTATTGAAAATGAAGCCGATGGCGCGGCCCTGGTTGGGCGCATAAATCACCTTGAAGAACGCTCCCGGCACCGATATATTTTTGTCAGTGCCAATGCGCTTCATCTTATTTTTCAACACCGGTCCTGCCGCCACAATCAACCGCTTGTCGCGCTTCGCCCAACGGTGAACAGCCATTTCGAGTTGTCGCCAGCAGCCATCGTTCAGCGCATGGAGTTGCGGACACATATTCGTCATGTAGAAACATTCCTTCATGGCGGTTTTGTCCCACTTCATATCGTTGGCTGGCACCATGTGTCCACGGTCGTAGCCAGAGCCTTTGTATTCATACCAATCGGGGCTGTCGGGGCATTTCGGGTCGGCAAGAAACTTATAGTTCTTGCGTCGCTCTGCGCCAGGGGCATCGCATTGAGCCACTTCGGTGGCCGACAGTTCGTAGATTACGCAGTTGGGGATGCGGTGCTCCTTGTTGAAATAGCACACATACGCCATGTGGTTGATGCGTTGGTTTGCCACATCCTGCGGCACCTTCACCAGCAGGAGCGGATTCTTGTCGGTGCTGACAAGTTTGCCAACGGGGCTTTTCTTCTCCACATTCTCCACATTCTCCACCTTCGGCACTTCGGCATCGGCAGTTTGCCCTGCGGTGAACTTAACAGCAAAGCACACAATCCCTGCGCTCAGCAGCAGGGCGATAATGGAGTATGATAATTTCTTCATATTGCGTTGAAAATTACATTTTTAAAACTGAAACCAACTGTCGGCATCAACTCCCGATTCAAGTCGGCGCTGCTCGGCATCGGGGAGTGTGCTGAAAAAGTCGAAGCCGGTGAGGCGTTCCACCTCGTCCACGCTCACGGCATATTCCGAGCAGAGTTTGTCGGCATCGGCGTTGGGCATCACAAATGCGATGGCGCGCGACGGACGGGCATAAGGGGCAAACACCACCTTGAAAAACTGCCCAGGCACGGCAATTTTGCTCGTTTTGCCAATGGTAGGCATCTGCTTGGAGAGAATTGGTCCGGTGATGACCACGAGCACACTGTCGCGCATTGCCCATTCCCTCACCTTTTCCTCCAGCATCTGCCATGCGCCGGTGTTCAGGCTCTTGCGCTGTGGGCAAATGTTGAGCATCGTGTAGGATTGCTCCAATGCTTGCTCGTTCCACTTCATGTCGGCAGCCGGAGCCATGTGACCACGCTGGTAGCCACTTTTTGCATACTCCGACGGCTTGGCGCACCCATTCACCGAATCGGCACAGGTGAAAGTACCGCTATACGATGCCTTGCCTCCGATGTGGCTTCGCAACAGGCTGTAAACCACATAGTTTGGAATGTGGTGGGCGGCATTGAAGTGCACCGTGAAACCGTCAAGCGTTACCACCTCGTCGGGCGTGGCGTCGGGCAACTGCACCTCGCAGATTTGCGCCAGCAGCGGCTCATCAATGGTGATGCCCACCGATGCCGAACGCTGGCACCTGACCACCAGCACAACCACCGCCGCCGTCACCGCCACACCCCAAATGCCAGTGAGCAGATGAAGCCGCCAGCGGTGCGAAGCATAGGTTTTGCGCTTTTTACGAATTGCCATCATGCAAATGCCATGTTTAACATTACAAAATTACAAAAATTATTATTACCTTTGCTCACATAATACGCAAATAAACTGCCCACGCCTATTTAGGTGTGGCTTAAACATATAACCACAACATGAAATTAGTAGATAGATTTCTCCAGTATGTGAAGTTCGATACTCAAAGTGACGAACTTACCAACCTCACTCCCTCCACACCTGGGCAAATGGTGTTTGCACAAGAACTCAAGAAAGAACTTGAAGGCATGGGCCTCAGCGACATCTCGCTCGACGAAAACGGCTACTTGATGGCAACTCTCCCTTCAAACACCGACAAGAAGGTGCCAACCATCGGCTTTATCGCACACCTCGACACCGCCACCGACATGAGCGGCCACGGTGTGAATCCCCGTGTGGTGAAATATGAAGGCGGCAAGGTGGTGCTTAACGAGGAAAAAGGCATCGTGCTCGACCCTGAGCAATTCCCCGAAATGGCCGACTTCGTGGGTCAAGACCTCGTGGTGACCGACGGCAACACACTGCTCGGTGCCGACGACAAGGCTGGCATCGCTGAAATTATCAGCGCCATTGAATACTTCCAGGCACACCCCGAAATCAAGCACGGCGACATTCGCATCGCGTTCAACCCCGACGAGGAAATCGGTATGGGCGCACACCACTTCGATGTGGAAAAATTCGGTGCCGAATGGGCTTACACCATGGACGGTGGCTATCCTGGCGAACTTGAGTTTGAAAACTTCAACGCAGCCTCGGCAAAAATCACTTTCACCGGCTTGAACGTGCACCCTGGCATGGCGAAGCACAAGATGCTCAACTCTATCCGAGTGGCTAACCAGTTTGCGGTAATGATTCCACGTTGGGAAACCCCAGAGCATACCGAAGGCTACGAAGGCTTCTATCACCTTATTGGCTTTGAGGGCACAGTGGAAAAAACCGTGCTCACCTACATCGTTCGCGACCACGACCGCGCACGCTTCGAAAGCCGCAAGCGCGAACTCGAACACCTTTGCCACAAAGTGAACACCGAGTTCCCCAACTGCGCGTCAATCGAAATCAAAGACCAATACTACAACATGCGCGAAAAGATTGAACCAGTGATGCACATCATCGAGGTGGCAGAAAAGGCAATGAAAAACGCCGATGTCACCCCTATCGTTCAACCTATCCGCGGCGGAACCGACGGCGCACAACTCTCGTTTAAAGGTCTGCCATGCCCCAACATCTTCGCAGGTGGCATGAACATGCACGGCCGCTACGAATACGTTTCCGTTCAGGCAATGGAAAAGGCAATGCGCACCATCGTAGAAATCTGCAAAATCGTAGAAGCCGAAGCCTAACCCCCACCGCTTCGACCAAGACAATACCCCAGAGGCTGAGCCGCACCCACCCTACGCGGCCCAGCCCCTGTGTTTTTACCCATGAATTCTTAGAATCCTAATACAATCAACCAGACAAATGAAAAATGAAATTATTAAACGCAATATAACTCAAGATAAAGAGTTTTATTGGACTGAATGCAGCGGAAGTATTGAACGATTATACGAAAAACACAACGGAATAAAAATCCCAAATGAATATGCTTTCGATATTCTTCAAACCCCTATGACATTGTTAGATGATGGTTATCACTACGAACGAGTGATTAAGGGCGAAACACAACAGAAGGTGATTTATGGTTTTAATAATGAAGAAACATTCAATATTGTAAAAAAGGTATTTACAGAACACATCAACGACTGTATTCAGCATATCCTTAATTGTCAGATAAATGAGGATATTGAAACGCCGTCTTTTGGGCGTTTGAGTAAGGTGCAATGCTCTGTTGCCATTGTCAACTTTTTCGTTGATATGAGATGGGAGGATGAATGTTACGAACTGTCATCAGAGAGTTTAAAACTGCTTTCTGACCATGTTAATTATTTGAAAAGCATTGTTGATGATGGGCAGCAAGACGAAATAACAGCACTGGCGATTGATAATGGGGAGAATCTATTAAACACAATGTCAGTTATGACATTTAAGAAACTATAAACATGGCATCGGAGATGCCATATCATGCGAAACACCATGTAAGCGTCCTTGTGTGCAAGGATGCGCAGCTTGGTGATAGCAATGTGTACACTATATGAGCCTCGGAGAGGGTCGGTCGTGGTATCAATCTCTCCTTATTCATAATCATAACCGACCCTCTCCGAGGCTCGACATCATACCTTACACTCGTCACCAAGCTGCGCTCAATCGCTCTGCGATTTTCACTTGCATGGTGTTTCGCATCATTTGGCATCTCCGATGCCTGCTCCTGCTTCTGTATCAGTATGTATTTACTTTTTCCGTTTAGAACCGGGGGTATTTTGTGAACCAGCCTAAGGCGTCGATACGGTATTTCAATAGGAATTTCAGACAGCATAGGTGAAATGGTATGCCGTGGTCAAAAATCCATTCTTTCTTGTTGACAACCAAATATAGATGTATCATCTCATGGATTAATGTGTCACGAATCAGTTTATCGTTCCAGTTATATACGGTGCTGAAGGATATTGACAGGTTTCCGTTGTTCGGGGTATTCAGACGAGCGAAAGGATTACCTGTACGGTGTCGGCGAAAATCAACCATCGGTAGTTTATCATCAAAGTAACGCTTGTTGTATTCAATAAACCGTTCTTTTAAAATCTTTGTTGTAATTTCCATGTTTTATAGGTTTTTAGTGCGTGTTTCTAAGTGATTAACGTGGGGAGGTGCCTTTGGCATGTTTCTAAAATGCTGACATATTTTATATTGACAACAAAACATACCGAAGGCAATCCCTACGTTATGACGAAATCGCATTCCCGACCGAGCCTCTTATTCGGTGACTTGGATGGCGCTGGATGAACTGTCGGAGGATTTAACCACTTGGATTTGCACGGGTATGTTGTCGCGCACTTCCTGTATGTGGCTGATGATGCCCACGTGGCGGCCATTCTTTCCGCGGAGCGAACGCAGGGTGTTGATGGCGTTGGTGAGCGGTTGGCCACTCAACGATCCAAAACCTTCGTCGATAAATAGGGTATCGACCGACAGCCCTTGCCCAATATCGCTCAACGCCAAAGCCAAAGCGAGCGACACGAGGAAACTTTCACCACCGCTGAGCGAACTGGTGTCGCGCGAAGCATATCCTTGATAAGCGTCCTCCAGCGATGAGTAGAGAGTGCGTGGCACGCTCTTCAGACTATAGCGTGGCTCCAACTTCTCCAAGTAGGTGTTGGCAGAGTTGAGCAAACCGCCAAAAATGTAACTTTGCGCTATTGTGCGGAACACCTTGCCATCTTTATCGCCAATCAACTTGCTCAGGCGAAGCCATTTATCGTATTCCTTGCGAGCCTCAGCCTCCTTTTCCACCAGTGTGGTGAGTGCCTTTTTCTTCTCTGCGTCGGCGCTCAACTCCTTGTTGATGGCACCAATCTGCTGGTTGAGTTCACCGATAGCGTTTTCTGCCACTTGGCAAGCGTTGGCGGTGCTGTCGATGGTGTCATCTTCAGCCAATTCGGGCTTGGCGGCTTGGTGCGCTTTATGGCTTTCAATAGCCTCTTTCCACAAAGTTTCCTTTTGCGTAGGGGCTTTGCGCTGATTCTCTATTTTTTCAGCCAACTTGCTCACCGATGTAGCAGCGTTAAGATATTCGAGGCGATCAATCGTGAAATCGTGGTGCTGCTCTAAAAACTGGTTCAGACTATTGCGATTTTCGGTTGCGGTGCTCTGGGCAGAAGCAATGGCAGAAGCCACCACGCCCACGCGTTGCAACACACTGTTGGCGCTCTCAAACAAATTCGCCATTTGGCACGCAGCCACAGACTCGGTTTTGCTCCAATCGGCTTGCTTTTCCTGGATTTGCTTGATGATGTTGGCGGTGCGCTCGTTGTCGCGCTGTGCCTGTTCGATTTGCGCTTCAAGGCTGGTTTGTTGGCTTTTCTTGCTTGCAAAATCGGCGGCGGCTTGCTCCAGTTCGTCCTTGAACAGCAGCGGTTCGCTCTTCCAGTTGTGCTTCCAAACCCTGTCGGCAAGCAGTGGTTCCACCACACCGATAGCAGTGGTAATGTCGGCTTTATGCTCGATGATGGCACGATTGTGGTTTTCAATCCTCGCCTTGCAATCGTTCACAGCTTGCTTCGCCTTCTCGCTTGCCACACGCATCTTATCATGGGCTTTCGCCAAGGATTCTTGCTTGGTGCGAAGTGCCTTCAGATTTTCCTCAATTTTCTCTCCATTAGCGATTTTTGGGCTAATGTCGGTGGTGAGGTGCTTCTGCTGCTCATCGTGGAGCGCTTGCAACGCTTGCTTGGTGTCGGCGTTCAGCGCGTCGATGCCGCATTTCTTGCACGATTCGGCAGCCTTTTTTTGAGCGTCGGCCACAGAGTGGTCGGCATCGTATTTCTTCTTGTCGGTGTTGTATCTTTTGGTTTCCGATTTCAGTTCCGACTCGGCTTCGCGCATTTGCTTTTCGGCAAGTTCGCATTTGCTTTTCGCCTCATTGTAACTCTGGTCGGCATCGAGATACATCTTGTTCACCGTATCTTCCAGCGGCAGTTGCTGCACCTTCTGACGGCACACAGGGCACTCGCAACCCACCGTCAGGCGACTTCTCATCTGCTTTGCGAAACTATCGACCGAGTCACGCAAAAGGTCTCTCGCCTGTTCGCAAGCAGCGGTGGCAGCCTTAGCCTCGGTGTAGCAGGGCACAAGTTCTTTGTCGAGGCGCAATTTTCTTGCCTCAATGTCGTTTTTCAGTGCGTCGAGGCGCTGTTTTTCTTTATTTCTCGCTTCCTCAGCCTTGGCGATAGCGTTGATATTTTCGATGGCGATGCCAATGTTGCTGAGCAGTTCTTTCACGGTGTCGCGCTCGTTTCGCAAGTCTTTGAGTTTCAACGCGTCGAGTTCGCTATCTTTTGTCTTGATGGCATCGGCAAGCACTTGAACTGCCTTTCCATGCTCGGCAAACTCCCCGTTGGCTTTCTCGCACTGGGGCACAAGAGTGCCAGTGAGCAACTGCTGCTCTTTTTCGACAGCGGCAACCAACTCTTCCACCTTTTTGCTTTTAACGGAAATGGTGGAGAGGCTTGCACCGATGCTTTGGGCGTTGTCGAACACGGCAGCCTTGCCACTATTGGCGGCAAGGGCGTCGCCAAGGGCTTTCAACTTGGCACCGGACTCCTCACATTCGTTTTGGGCATACTGATAGCCGCTCTGCACCTTCACATACTCCGCTTTCAGTTTAGAGAGCTCGCCCTCCTGCTGCTCGATTTGCTTCTCGGCGGCAACGGCTTGCTCAAGGTGCTTTCGGGCGCCAATGGAGGCGTTCCAATCGTTCACAAAACTGCAATCGCTCTTGTACTGATTGCTTTCAAGCACTTCGCTGGCGGCGTCAAATTCCTGTTTGGTTTGCGCCTCTTTCTGTGCCAACTTGCTTTCCATGTCCAGCCAATCCCTTTTCTTGCGGGCATTGTCGCGCTCGGTGCTCTGCTGCTTCCTGCTTTCTTCAAGTGCAGCCACTTGCTCCTGCTTTTCCGCTATTTCGTCGTCGGTGAGGCCGGTGTCGCTTGCGGCTTTCTGGGCGGCTTCCCACGCTTCTTTTTTTTCGCTTTGGATTTCATACACCTTGCTGCCCACAGCCGAGAACTCTGCGGTTTGGGTGATTTTCTCCAAAATGTCGGCTCTTTCCGACTCGCCACTCGACAGAAATTTGGTAAACTCGTTTTGGGCAAGCATCGTGGTGCGGCAGAACTGGTCGAAATCCAGCCCTATCACTTCTGCTATCTTTGCCTGCAATTCAGCATCTTTGACACCTGCCGACTGTATGCTTTCGCCTGTGGCAAGGTTGGTGATGCTGCGATTAATGCTGGTGAGTTTGTTATCAACTTTCTTTGTCTTGCCGCGCTGCACTTGCCATTCTGCCTTGTAGTCGGTGCCGTCGTTGCCCTCGAAGATCAGTTCAACCAACGCTTCGCCGGTATTGCGACGCATCAATCGGCGAGGGTCTCTCAGCGTAAGCTCGTCGTCACCATTCTTTACAATCACCTTGAGGCTTTTAGCCAGACGTGGGGTGTTGTTGAACAGTGCCAGGCAAATGGCATCAAGTATGGTGGTTTTGCCAGCACCAGTGTCGCCGGTGATGAGATACACGTCGCTGTCGCAAAGTGGTTGCGCAGTGAAGTCGATGGTGGCTTCAATGATTGAAGCGATGTTGCTGATATGCAGTTGTTTGATTTTCATGGTTATTCCTGATTTGAGTTCAACATTTCCTTTACTTCCTGAAGCATTTCGAGCATTTCGTCGTCGAATGTCACGCCCTCCGACTCGATATACATTTTTGCCACTTCTATGAAGTCGATTTGCTTCAGTTCGGTGGCTGTGAGGGTGGGCTGGTCGCTGGTGTCGTGGTCGCGCAGCATCTTTCGCTTTGAGTTGATGAGGCACAGGCGGCATTTCTTGTCAGCCACAATCTGCTGCGCCTCGTCGTTGGCTCCTGCGGGCAGATAGCCATCCACCTCCACATTCAGGCGCACAAACGATGGGATTTCGCTGTCGTAGTCAGCGAGCATTTTCTTCACATCTTCCCATTCGGCGGCTCCCTCAAATGGCAAATTCACCAATGGGTTGATGTTTTTCACAGGTATCGACTCCACGCTCACCGCTGCGCCACGATGCTCGCACTCCACCATCAGCACGCCGTGCTCATTGCCTGAGTACGACTCGTCGAAACTCACCGCTATCGGTGTGCCGGCATACCAAACGCGCTTTTCCTTGTCCAAACTCTGCTGCTTGTGTATGTGCCCCAGTGCCACATAGTCGTAGCCGTCGGCAAACACACTCAATTCCTGGCAGTTCAGTCCTCCGATATTGGTGTCGGTCGAGAAATCGTGTCCTCGCCAGTCGGAGTTTGCCACAGCCAAGTGCGCGGCAAGCACCACAGGCAGCCCCTTCTCGTTGCGCTCAGCCACCTTCTCCGCCATCACCTTAAACACATCTTCGGGCATATAGCGGTCGGCGGCAAAAGGCACAGCCACCACATATCCCTTGTCGGCAATGGGGATAATGTAGTCGTCGAGGTTGCAGTCTTTGGATATGGTGCCCACCATGTGCACATTCAGCGCACGCCATGGGGTGTGGAAAATCATGTGCTTACTGCCGCTGTCGTGGTTGCCGGCAATGCACACAATGGTCATATCTTCGCACGCCTCGTGTATGTTCACAATGGCGTTGGCAAACATCTGCTGCACGCTGGCAGAGGGCTGGGTGGTGTCGTAAATGTCGCCCGAAATCACCAGTGCGTCGGGCTGTTGCACGGCCACAATTTTCGCAATCTGGTTCAGCATATCCAACTGCGACGCTTCCTGCGATTCGTTATACAGGAAATGCCCTAAATGCCAGTCACTCGTATGTAAAATTTTCATCACAAATATTGATTTACAAGTTAATCACACAATAAACTATCAAATATACAAAACAATTCATAAATTTCGCCTATACAGTTCCGCTTTTTTAAACCCAAACCGGTCAATGGTCAATGGCAGGAAACTCTGCACCTGTGCGTTTTTGGGCAGAGCGGGTGTCGGAAGTGAGGATGAGAGTGCGCAGAGCACAGTGCCTCGCGTCGTTATAGAGAGGGTGGGAAATATGGGTGTGCAGACTCATGTGAAAACGCACGGCCAAAAATTCGTCATGCGACAAATGCAATCCCAATTCCTTCAACATTCCAGCCGAGCGGCGGCCATGCCCTACTTGGTCAGTCATTCCGCCACAGTTGCAAAAGTCGTGCAGCAAAGCGCAAATGGCGATGCTCTGCTCGTCAATGCCATTGGGGTTGTTTTGCAGGGCAATCTGATAGGTTTGCCACGCATGGTCTGCCAGTCCACCTCTGTAATGATGGTGACGGTGGCAACTCTTCGTAAAAAAGCCGTTGTTTTCCATGTAGTCGATCACCTGTTCAATGTTCTCACGGCCAGTGGCACGCAGTGTGCCAATAATCTTTTCCTTAACTGTCATAATCCTTTTTAGTAGTTAAAATTCGTAATCCAATATCTCAAAACCGACATCGCCATATCGTAGGGACATGCCTTTGGCATGTTTCCAATGCGTTGACACATCCTCAACTGGGTTTTAACTTCGCGGCAAAGTTAATCACCACATGTGCAACCTATCTGCACACATAACAAAAAAAATCAAATAAAACTGCATTTTTTTGTTTCGGCGGTAGTGAAAACTCGCATATCATCATTTTTTAGTACCTTTGTCACCATATATATAGAGCCGTCGCAAAAATGTTGAGAATAACAGGGCGAGGCTCGGACCGGAATGTGGAATGGCATTTTGGAGGGAAATGATTTTTGAAGAAATATTTTTGATATGAAGAGAAATGAAGTGTGCTACATTGCTGTTGTGGCAGTGATTGGCGTGTCGCTACTTTTGGGATTCGCCGAGGAAGTGTTTGGATTGGAGTTGGGCAAATTGGCATGGGTGGCATACTGGGTGTCGTCGCCAGTGGCGTTGGCTTTGGGCTTCGCATTTGCATTGATAATTGGCGAGGCTTTCCCTGCGTTCAACAAAACGATGTCGAAGAAGCTGCTCCAATATTCAGTAATCGGCTTGGGATTCGGTATGAACGTGAACAAGGCGCTTGCTTCGGGCAGCGAGGGTATGCTGTTCACGGTGGTGAGCGTTTTCGGCACGCTTGCCTTGGGGTGGTTTTTCGGCAGAAAGCTGCTGAAAGTGGATTCGCAGACGAGCTATCTGCTCAGTTCGGGCACGGCAATATGCGGTGGCTCGGCAATAGCCGCCGTGGGGCCAGTTATCAAGGCGAAACCTGAGAGCATGTCGGTGGCGCTGGGCGTGGTGTTTGTGCTCAACGGCATTGCGCTGTTCCTGTTCCCTTCGATTGGCGACGCTTTGGGCATGACCATGAAGCAGTTTGGCATGTGGGCGGCGATTGCCATTCACGACACCTCGTCGGTGGTGGGCGCAGGTGCTGCCTACGACCAGATGCACCCACAACTCGTTGCCGCACAAGGTGTGAGCGCGCTGGAGGTGGCGACTACCATTAAGCTGACTCGCGCGCTGTGGATTGTGGTGTTGGCACTGGTCACTCCGTTCTTCTTCCGTAGTTCGCTTGCGTCGGCTGGTGGTGAGGCAAAGCCTTGGTACAGCTGTGTGCCACGATTCATCATTTGGTTTATCGTTGCCATCATCTTCAACACCTACGTTTTGAGCAATGCCGCCCTCATCGGCGACGGTACTGCGGCTATGGGGTCAGCGTTCAGCGGGGCCGTCAACAAGCTCGCCAAGCACCTCATCACCCTTTCGCTCTTCTTTATCGGTGCGTCGCTCACACGCGCCACGCTGCGCGCCGTGGGTATTCGTCCACTCATTCAGGGCGTGCTGCTGTGGATAAGCATCAGCCTGATCAGCCTCACCTACATCTTTTGGGTGGAATAACGACTTTTCGGGCAAAGATGTAATAATTGTGTGATTTGAAAACTCGACCAAATGTTTAGCGTCATTCTATTCATATTTTTAGGCATCTGTAGCGGATACTTGCTGCGGAAAAAGCGTTCACGATCCTGCGCCAAGGTGCAGACAGCGAAAGACAAAGTGATTACGGTTTTGATATGGCTGTTGCTTTTTCTGCTTGGCGTGGAAGTGGGCGGCAACGAGCAAATCATCAAGGCTTTGCCCACGCTCGGTGTTGAGGCACTGCTGCTGTCGGTGGCTGGCACACTGGGCTGCTGCGTGCTGGCTTGGGCATTATGGAAAATAGCGGGAGGAAAGAGATGAAAGGAAGTTTGATTATCGTAGGATTCTTTATCCTTGGCATCGCGGTGGGCCATGCCGACTTGGCGCCAGCGCTGCTGCGAGATAGCGATGTGAGTTTTGTGGCACTCTGCGGTCTGCTTTTCTGCGTGGGCTTGGGCATAGGTATGAACCCCGACACAAAGCGCGACCTGCGCTCCATCAACCCACGCTACGCCCTGCTCCCCCTGGTCACCATTTTAGGCTCGTGGCTGGGTGCCGTGGTGGCGTGGCTGATGCTGCACCGAGGCTTTGCCGACACTATGGCGATTAGCAGCGGATTCGCCTACTACTCGCTATCGAGCATCTTCATCACCGAATTTCGCGGAGTGGAACTCGGCACCATCGCCCTGCTTGCCAACATCATACGCGAGATGATCACGCTGCTACTTGCACCCCTGTTGGCGAAAGTGTTCGGACCGCTCGCCCCCATCACCGCAGGCGGAGCCACCTCGATGGACACCACCCTCCCCATCATCACCCACACCATAGGTGACCGCTACACCGCCCTCAGCATCTACCACGGCTTCGTAGTGGATTTCACCGTCCCCTTCCTCGTCACCATGTGGTGCCTGATATAACCTCCCACCACAAGCAACACCCTCACCCACAAAAAAACATTCGTGTGAATTTGTGCCATCCGTGTTTATCATTTTCAACCACGAATGAATTGAGCGAATAATTAAACCCCAATCGGACTTAGGCCGTGAAAGGATTTTTTAGACTACCTCTTGCGGTCGTTCGGCATCTATATGCCTTTCGCTTGCCTTCTAAAATTCCGAAATACCACCTTGTTTTTTATGTAAATCTTAAGTCATACTTCAGATTTGCATAAGTTTTTTTGCGAAAAAAGTTTTTGTATCACGAAAAGTTATGTAAATTTGTAGTGTCACTTCAAAATTACATAAAATGGAAAGGACTTATATTAAGCGAAAGGTGGAAGAAACCCTTTTGGAAGTAGTAAAGTATTTCCCTGTTATTATCGTCACAGGACCGCGTCAAGCAGGTAAAAGCACATTGATTAAGCATTTGTTTCCCAACTTTGAACATTGCTCTTTGGAGGACTATGATGTGAGAAGTGTTGCGATTGACGACCCGAAGCGATTTTTGCAACCCACAGCAAAGGGTATGGTGATTGATGAGGTACAAAATGTGCCTCAACTACTTTCGTATATACAGGGAATTGTTGATAATCAGCCCGATCGCCGTTATGTGCTTTCTGGAAGTGCGAATTTCAATATGCTTCGCTCTGTGAAGCAATCGTTGGCTGGCAGATGCTTTATAGTGGATTTGTTGCCGCTTTCTATTGAAGAGGTAGCCGATAGCATTGCCAGCATCACCACGAATCAACTGCTGTATAATGGTCTGTATCCTTCGGTGCAAACAGGTGAGCGACCAGCTAAATTTATGTATCCTGCTTATGTGCGCACCTATCTTGAAAGAGATGTGCAAGAATTGATTAATGTGAAAAACATAATGATGTTTAATACATTTCTCAAGATTTGTGCTGGCAGAATAGGGCAAATATTTAATGTGTCGCAAGTGGCAACAGAAGTGGGTGTTAGTTCGAACACCATATCGGAATGGCTTTCTATTTTAGAGACCTCTTACGTTGTTTTTCGCTTGCATCCTTATTTTAAAAACATCAACAAAAGGTTGATAAAATCGCCAAAACTTTATTTCTGCGACACGGGATTGGCGTGTCATTTACTTGGAATAGAGTCGGACAAGGAATTGGAAAATCACTCAATGCGTGGTGCCCTTTTTGAAAACCTGATAGTGTTGGAGGCTCTCAAACACCGATTTAACCGCGCAAAGGAAAATAATTTGTGTTTTTATCGCGACTCCAACCAAAATGAAATCGACCTTATAATGCAGGAAAAAGACTTGATTAAAGGTATAGAAATCAAGTCGGCGATGACCTATCACACTTCTTTCGAGAAAGCGCTCCGAAAAATGGAGTCACTCGTTGCTGATAAGATAGCAGAGAAAGTGGTTGTATATGACGGTGATTTTGAAAACGAGGTAGGTGAAATTAAAATTCTCAACTACCGCCATCTTTCTGCCTTCTTATAGACTTTACCTTTCGCTTCCTAAGCTTTGTTTCTACAAAGGTTTTTATATCGGGTTTTTGTGGTTGTGTATCATCAAAAGAACTGGGCCTTTTGATAGTGGGTGGATGTTTCGATACAGGGGGCAACTCGTAAATCATCTCAAATAATATCTGACTTCACACTTGAAAATTCATCAAAATCACGAAGGTTGTAGAATCTAAATGGCTTTTTGACAACAATCCCCAATTAAAGAGCCTTTATCATCAATTGTTTTATATATCTTTGCGTTTAAACAGCATCTGTGTTTGATATTGAGATGCGAGAACTTATAATCAATAAACTATTGACGCTGATGCGAAGAATTTGATAAAAACAATGGCACATCTATCACATAAGCACTTTAATTCTTATAAGGAAGGAGTCAACTTGGAGTTTTTGCGTGATTATTGCATCGAGCATGGAGAAACACGCCTTATGAAGCGAGGCGAAGTATTTGAGAAAGCAGGTGAACCGTCGCAACTTGTGGCTTTTGTTGAGCGTGGGTGTTTTAAGTATATGGTTCATAACGATGAGGAAAGAAAGGATTATTGTACAGGCTTTGCCTTTGAGGGTGAGTTTGTGGCTGACTATCCGAATTGCCTTTCTGGCAAGAAGTCAGAGGTGACCATTGTTGCTGGAACTTCATGTAAAGTGTTTCAAATCTTAGGGGAAGAACTGGAAAGACTATTAGATGCCGAAAAGTCAAAAAACCTCAGACAAACAATATCCGATAGTCTTTTTTCTCAAATTTACGCACAATATCTTGACTCCTACCGTATGACGACAAGGGAACGGTATAAGCGTTTGCTATTTCGTTGTCCTGAGTTGGTTCAAAGTATCAATTTGAAAGACCTTGCCTCTTTTTTGAAAGTTACCCCAACAACTATCAGCAATATACGCCGAGAAATAACTTTCGGGTAACAATTTCTCAAAACATTTTGAGAGTTTACTCACGCAAAGGTGTTTTGTCTTTGCTTTCGTTCTTGCATTAATAATCAAACACTATCTTTGCTCCAAAAACGCAGAATGAATATTGTTATAATTGGAGCAACCTCTGGTATTGGCAAAACTCTTTTCTTGAAGTATGCACACGAGGATAATCGTATCGGCATCGTAGGTCGTCGAACGAGAATTCTTGATGAATTAAGTCAGCAATATCCTTCAAAAACTTTTGCGGCTCAAGCTGATGTTACTAATTTAGAGGGAATTGAACAAGCCATCAATAAACTTCACAAAGAGTTAGGGAACTTCGACCTTGTCATTATGTGTGCTGGCATTGGCGATATTAACGCTACACTTGACTATGCCGTTGAGCGTCCAACGATTGACACAAATGTTGTAGGCTGGACCTATGTTATCGATATGCTGTATTGCCTTCTTGAACAACAGGGTTTCGGTCATCTTGTAGCTATCACCTCTGCAGGAGGATTGCGAGGTGAACCAATGGCACCAGCCTACAGTGCAACTAAAGCCTATCAAATCAACTATATGGAAGCACTACGCAAAAAGGCTTTCAAAAGTGCAGGACACATAACGGTTACAGACATTAGGCCTGGCCTTGTTGACACGGCAATGGCAAAGGGGGAAGGACTATTTTGGGTGATGCCGGTTGAGAAAGTGGCTAATCAAATCATTGATGCCATTCGCAAAAGGAAGTCAAAAGCCTATGTCACAAAACGATGGCATATTCTTGCTTTCATTAATAGAAACTTGCCATTCGTCATCTATAAGCAATTGTGATTGATGTGTAAAAATACGTCCTTAAATATAGGAAATGATATACAAGTTGTCCCGAAGAAGATGCAATGAAATTCCTATGGTTTTTTCCAATCATTACTAAATAATCACAGGGACAACTTGTATATCATTTCCTAAATATAACTCTCTTTGGGGGACCACTGGGGGAGGGTTAGAGGGTGGAGGAGTAGAAGCGGATAGGAATAAATTCTTTCGCAGTAACATTTTTTTCTGTATCACTTCTTTTTTGTTTACTTCGATTAGGAAAAATTCATAAAGAGAAGGAGGTGTATAGAATAGTTATGGTCAGCGGAAAAAAATCGAATTTCTTTCTTTTTTATTTTTTACATTTTTTTTGGAAAGAACAAAAAAAACGTATAAATTTGCAACGTCTTACTTGATAAAGGGAAACCATATACAGAAAGTGAGACACTACATAATAAAAAGCGTCATTGATGCTTTGTTTTTGGCTTCTTGAAACTTCCACATTCAAGATTGATGGTCAAGGGCAATGCCTGAAGTGAATGCTTACGGGTATGCATAATAGTATTCCCATGGGGGTGTGTAGTGAGGATTTGATCCTCATCCACACTTCCTTTTAGGATAATATTACCATACAGGCGTGGGTATAAACTTTAGCTCGTTTACCATCATGGTTGTGGAAGACCTCAAGAAGCGGACGAGCAGGAGTGGATGCCCACGTTTTTGTTGTGTGGTAAAATGAGGAATAGTAAAACATGATAGAGTGTATTTGTGGGCACCATTACACAAACTGCTACAGGAGCAAGGAAAACAGATTATATTCTTAAAAATCGTCAGTGCCTATAACTATTATCTTCAAATGATTAGATGTTGAGAGGACTGCGACCACGACACTTGTGGCTTTTGAAAAACCACAAAAATCTGAAGTCTATTTGGGTATCACTAATAAAAATAATAATACATAATATTATGAAACGAATATCATTTTTACTTTTATCAATTTTGCTTTGTTCTCTGTCTTGCTTGGCTCAAGACAAAGAACTGATTGATTATCAAATTTCAAGTGCAGGTGTGGCTACACAAGGCACATATTTGGTAAATGTGACTATCACAACTAAGAAAAAGACATTTAACGAACAACTCCTGTCGTATGCAGCAGTTCACGGAGTGTTATTCCGAGGATGTGGAGCATATATGCGTCCCCTTGCGGGATCGCCAATGGCAGAGCAACAGCACGCCGACTTCTACAACGACTTCTTTGGCAATGGTATGTATGTGAATTACACAAGTATTGTTCCAAGCAGTAAGTCGCAAATGAAAAGTGGAAAGAATTATAAAACTACCGCCACTGTTCAAGTGATGAAGGACTTGCTACGCAAAGATCTCGAAAATGCAAAAGTGTTAAAATCATTAATTACAGGATTCTGATGAAAAGATTATTATTGTCAATTGTATCAGCAGTGTGCATGTTTACATGTTTTGCCCTTGACACAATACACCTCAACAATGGGCGTGTTGTAACAGGCACTATCACACAGATTGAGGAAGGGGTTTCGATAACCATTATGATGGAAAACGGCAGAGAATACACCTATCCGCTTATAGAGGTGAAGTCGTACGACAAAGGTGATATCGCAAACGCCCCCATTGTGAAAGCGGCAAACGGTTACCGCGATTATAATTTTTATGACCGAGGTTTTTGGGCATCTGTTGAAGTGGAGGGAGGATACCTTCTGTCAAAAAACAATGATGCCGGATATTGTGAACAGCATTTCATAGGTGGTTATCGCCTAAACGAGTATTTAAAAGCGGGCATAGGCTTTGGCGCTCGCTATTATATCAATAATAAGGTGATGCGATGCAAAAGTTACAAGTGGTCTTTCCCTTTATTTTTGAATGTGAGGGGAAATATCATTCCTGAACTGAACAGAAGCATTGTGCCATATTATTCTGCTGATTTTGGGGCTGCCATAAACGATGGATTCTTTGTCAGACCATCTATTGGTGTGAGATTTGGAGAACCGAGGAGCTCATTCACCCTTGCTATCACATATATGGCACAAAAATTAAAACTTACTCCTGAACAATATTCAACAACATCCTTTATCGGACTGAAAGCCGGTTGGGAATTTTAAAAACGACTATGAATAAAGCAATTATCTTATCGTTGTTAACGATACTGTCGCTCACATTTTATTCTTGTAGAACAGACACTAAAATTGTAAGCACCGCCTCCACCGCACAATTTGGGGCACAGAATTTAGGGGCAAATCTTGATGGCACTGTCACACTTCGCATATGGGGACATGGCTACAACAAGGCTCTTGCAATAGAGAATGCGCGCAAAGAGGCTGTACGACAAATTTTATTCAAAGGGCTGACTGGCACTGGCGATGGAAACCTGCGCCCACTACTGACAGAAGTGAATGCCGAGGAAAAATATCAATACTACTTCTCTAAATTCTTTGCCGATGGTGGAGAATATATGAATTATGTATCTGCTCGCGATCAAAATCGCAAATCGGGCATGAAATCAACAAGCAACACCCAAGAGCAGTGGGGCTGCATCGTGACAGTGAATCGCATTGCACTTCAAGACAAACTAATTAATGACGGCATACTAAAACCATAAAATAATGAAAAGAAACATATTTTTGTTGCTTTTTGCCTCGATGGCATTTTTAGCATTTGCGCAAGCAAAAAAACCGACAATTATGGTAATTCCTGACGACCCTTGGTGTGCTGAACACGGATATGTTCAGGAGTTTACCAACCAAGGGAAAACAAGTATGGTGACAGATTACGAGCGCGCTGTGAGAACCGATATGGATCTTGTCAATGCAATTACTAAGGTGGGTGAACTGATGACTGAGCGAGGAATGAATCTGAAAGACTTGCAATCCATTATCCAGGACATGAACCAAAGTAATGCAGAAGACGAAATGACTAAAAGTCTTACAAGTGGAGCCACACTTGCTGAAACTCCTTATGAAAAATTATTAAATAGAGCGAAAGCGGATATTGTGATTAAACTGCAATGGAGAATCAATACATCTGGTCCACGTGCGTCGGTAACCTATACGCTGAAGGGCATTGATTCCTATACGAAAAAGCAAATTGCCGCCGCCACCGGCACCGGTCAGCCATCAAGCTACAGCGAACCCGCCCTGCTGCTTGAAGAGGCTTGTGTTGAAAAAATGGACGCCTTTGTCGCACAACTCCAAGCCCATTTTGAAGATTTGCTTGAAAATGGCAGAGAGGTATCTATCAACGTTAGAATGTTTGACAATGGGTCTGGAATATCATTTAATGACGAGTATGGTGACAGCGAACTTACCGACGTGATCGACGATTGGATGGCAGAAAACACTGTGAATCATCGCTATAATTTATCCGATGCAAGTGATTATGTTTTAAGATTCGAACAAGTGAGAATTCCACTCTATCGCCCCAATGGCAGACCTATGGACACAAGGAGTTTTGTCAATCAACTAAAGAAGTATTTAGCAAATGCTCCCTACAACCTGACATCGAAAGTAGCCCTTAAAGGCTTGGGACATGCAGACCTCGTCATAGGAGAAAAGTAATTTTCAGTTATCTCACTAATTAACTATGTAAAGCTATGTTTAAAAATAAATTATTAGCCATTTTGGCTTCAATCATGACACTATCAGTGTCCGCTCAAGACTGCGAGGTGCATCTGATGGTGGCTCCTATGTCGCAAATAGCTGAAGTGCCCGACGACATTAACGCTCAACTCCTGCAAAGACTTACTGCTGCTGTTTCGCATTCCAACACAGGAATAGTTGCAGACTCCAACTACGATCAGTTTTTCATATCCGGACGTTTTGCGGAAGAATATGCCGACGTGGTGCCTGGTCCTCCAATGCAAAATGTGGTAAATGCCACACTCACACTTTACATTGGTGATGCGCATAATGAAAAGATTTTTGCAACAAAAACTTTCCAATTGCAGGGTGTTGGCACCTCACAAATCAGAGCTTATATAAATGCTCTCCGAACGTTAAACGGACGTAACAACGAATTGCAAAAGTTCATCGACAACGGGCGAGTGAAGATTGTCAATTATTTTGACAACAACTACGAACAACTGTTGGCACAAGCGGAGAAAGCCCTTCTAATGAAAGACTATGAGCAAGCACTTTATATCTCAACATCAATCCCTACGTGCTGTGTTGGATATAACGAAGCTCTAAAGTTCACATTAAATGCCTATAAAGCTTACATCGACAACACAGCAAAAACATTGCTTATGAAAGCGAGAAGCGAATGGGCCACAAGTCCTGACAAAGAAGGTGCAAGAGCCGCATTGGAATTGTTGAACCAAATTGATATGGATGCCTCATGTTACGGTGATGCAGTTGCACTTCAAAATGAAATCAAAAACACAGTAAAAGAGAACTGGAACTTTGAACATCGAGAAAAGTATAAAGACGCAATCGGTCTTGAAAAAGACCGCATTGCAGCAGCTCGTGCAGTGGGCGTGGCCTACGGTAACAATCAAAAACCAACAACAACCTATATCAACTGGATTAGATAACTAATATTTTAAATAGAAATGAAAAAATCACTTTTATTGTTTTTATGTGCAAGTGCAATAGGTGCTTATGCTCAAACACTTACTGTGCATTGTAACGACAAAGGCAAATACGGCTATGTCGATGAGAATGGAAAAGAAGTGGTCAAATGTCAGTACGACTTGACCGAGAAGTTTGAAAATGGTTTTGGTAAAATCCTCAAAGGAGACAAACACGGTTATGTTAATGAAAAGGGGAAAGTAATCATTCAACCCAAATATACGTATGCAACTTTGTCTGCCGATAAGTTTTGGCTGATGGATGGAAAAGGTAACCTCGAAGTTATAGATGGAAAAGGCAAGAAAATCGTAAAACTATCAAAAATCACTGAGGTGAAGCCTGCTCAAGGTAACCAAAACCAATTTTTGGTTACTAAAGGTGATCAAATGCAAGTATATGACCTGAATACAAAAAAGTGTTCACCGTTATATGCTGGTGTTGTGCCCTTATGCCAAGACCCAGGGTTGGAAATTTATGCGGTCAGTGTGGTTTGCAACAAGGAAATTGAATGGTCGCTATTAAATGGAGAGTTTAAAAACCCTCTACCATTACAAGCCTCATCAGAAAATGCAGAAACAATTGTTACCGTTTATAAATTATGGCAATTCTTGAGTTCTCCAAACTTCAACTATGAAGAGTTCATTAAGGATGAAAAAGCAGAAGCCGTTTTTCAAACAATGGTTGGCTTGGTGGAAAAGCATGGCGTGACAGGAAATCTTAAACAATCACTTCCTACATTTGTGTGGAACATTAACAGTATAAAAAAATGAAACTAAAATATCTATTTCTTCTCCTCTGTGGAGGTATTATCTGCTCAGCATTCTCCACTAACGCACAAGTTAAAAAGTCGTTTCGTCGTCCATCTATGTGCAATTTCATAGTAGTTCACCCAGAAGAAAAATATCTGGACTCTATTACTCCAATCTTAAAAGATGCACGCATTCCAGAAACATACGACGACCATAATTTAAGTGTTCGTGTAATCAATTGGGATGGCGAAAAATACGACCTCGTATTACAGAAATTTGGCAAACCAAAGGGACTGAATCTCGATTCTTTGGCACAAACAATGGAGATAGTTCCCGACCCAAAATTGCCGATAGAAAAGATGTCGGTTTTGCGCGTGAACACTGATATGTTCTTATCAAACAACCATATTGCAAGTAGATTGGTTGACCAATGGTTTAACCGCAATCCTTATACGGGCGTTTGCAATATGGACAGGGTGAACGCTGCGGTTGGTTTGTCAACACAAGCGGCTGATATTGATATGAGTAATCGACTTTCTGGTGGCATAGGACGTGTTCAAGACCAAGTGCAGAAAGACTTGCTCGGACGCACATTTGTGTTGGTGAACGAAATCCATGTGATTGACCACTCCAATAGAGGTAAAACTTGGGGACTTATTACAGGTTTGGCAATGACAGCATTAGCAGTAGCGACTTCCTCTGATGGGAAAATTTCACAATCTACTCAAGATGATATTGCCGCAACAGCAAATTTGATTTCATCGTGGAAGAAGTGTGCATTAAAAGTGCGCACCCAACTTTACCAACTCGTATGGGATGATCCGGAAATTGAATTTTTCTATAATTGCTACAGCGATTCAACTGACTATGCAAAAGCCAGGTTCTTTGAAGAAAACAGAAACAAGTTCCGCTTAAATTATCTTGGTATGGCAGAGTCTAAGGGTGGAAAAACTTCGTTTGGCGACCAAGAGGTAAGCGCAGTTACACTGATTAAAGCCGCAACATTCCGCGCAATTGAAGACAACATTGTGGATTTGCAGCGCGAATTTCCTCAATTCCGTGTGGTGAGCCCTATCGAAAAGGTTCAAGATAATATGGTATATGTTCCAATCGGCACGCGTGAAGGAGTCAACAGCGATTCAAAATACGAAGTGGTTGAACCAGAAGTAAAAGAAGACGGTACGGTAACATATAAGCACATCTGTAACCTCAAACCAAAAAGCAACGAGATTTGGAACAACAAATTTGAAGCAGCAAATGTAGATGGTACAGATAAAAACACGAAACTTACAGCCACAACTTTCATCAAGCAAGGTGGCGGTGAAATATCTGACATGATGATGGTAAGAGAAGTGTATAAAAAATAGCGACTTATGTTACACATGAAGATAAAAATCCCTATTATTAATCTATTAATTATTTATTAAACTTAAACATTATGAAAAAAGTATTTTTAATCATTGTTGCCATTTTTGGCATTGTAAGCGCAAACGCACAATTCAAGGATTCTGGTTTCAAAGTGATTGGCGAAGTTGGTACAGGTATTAGCACTTTCAGTGCTGAAGGTGAAAGTCTGTTTGGAGCGATTACCCCTGGTACAGAATTTAGTTTTGGTGCAAATTTGTCACCTCAAATCTTTTTGGGTGTAGGCCTTGGATATGATGCACTGATAGGCATCAGCGATGTGGAAGGTACAGACCATGAAGGAAAGGTGTTTGCTCATGGACGCTTTTACTTGTCTTCAGAAGGCAATGGCGCAATTATCGACTTAAAAGCGGGCTATAAGCGAAATTTCACCAGTGAAATGGGTGCTGCAGATATCTACGTTGGCCCAGGCTTTATGTTCGGTGGAAAATACACTCTTTCTGTAGGATATGCAGGCTCTTTCTACGATGGTATATCAACTCATGGTGGAGCCATTAAATTTGGTGTAGAGTTTTAATTTTGAAGATTTTAGTTAGTAGAAGAGGGCATGCAGAGGCATGCCCTCATTTTTTTGTGATGGGGTTGAATTTTTTGGGGGACCACTGGGGGTGGGTTAGAGGGTGGAGGAGTAGAGGCGGCGGAGGGTGAGGTAGAGGAAGTTGGCGATGGAGAAGGGAATGCGGGGGGAGCGGAGTATGGCGTTGCACAGTTTTGGGGCGCAGCCTTTCACCTCGATTGGGCAAAGGGCGTCGAGGTTGCGGAAGTGGCCTTCGTAGCGGCGTGCGTGGCGCACCATGGCGAGCATTGCCATTTGCATGGCGGTGCGATAGGTGCCGTGGGTGTCGTGCTGGGTGAAGTATTCGTTGACTATGGCGTGCGCCTTGTAGAGCGAGCGGTTGTGCTTCTCGTTGATGCTGTGGGTGTAGGAGGTGGCGTTGTCGTCGCGGTAGGCGTACACGGCTTCGTCGAGGCACGCTCTTTTGGCTCCGAGAATGAGGCGTGGCACCACCACATAGTCTTCGCCATAGTTGATGCCCTCCACCGAGTTGATGCCTCCTTCAGTGAATAGCGCGCGGCGATACATGCGCCCCCAGATGCGGTTGAACACGATGTTTTGGCAAAGCATCAGTTTCAGATACTTCTCCTTTGTGCCGTGAAATGGTGGAATGAGTGCGCTTTCGCGGTCGGCGGTCACCGTCACATATCCGCCGTCCACCATGTCGGCTCCAGTTTCCTCCAACTTTGCGTACAGATGCTCCACGGCGTGCGGCATCAGATAGTCGTCGCTATCCACGTGCATCACCAGTTCGCCTGTGGCAGCCTTGGTGGCGGTGTGTCGGGCTGCGCCAAGCCCGCGGTTCACGTCGTGGTCGATAATCACCACTTGCTTTTGCCGCTGTGGATAGCGCGCGATGGTGTCACGAAGCACCTCGATGCTTCGGTCGGGCGTGCAGTCGTTCACGAAGATGTATTCAATATCCTCGTATGACTGCTCGAAGAGCGACACTGCGCACTTCTCAATATATTTTTCCACGCCATAGACAGGCACTAAAATCGACACTTTCATCAT
>SAMEA104315431__coassemble_465_pt1 | contig 39237 bp, 28 predicted proteins | sample SAMEA104315431__metabat2_low_PE_036 | metagenome-assembled genome bin SAMEA104315431 (sample SAMEA104315431) | gut metagenome | biome: Monkey gut; feature: monkey-associated habitat; material: faeces | place: China | collected 2013
CCGAGTGCTCCCAAAATCCCCACCCCCACACTCCGAGTGCTCCGAGTGCTCCGAGTTGCTCCGAGTGCTCCCAAAATCCCCACCCCCACACTCCGAGTGCTCCGAGTGCTCCGAGTTGCTCCGAGTGCTCCCAAAATCCCCACCCCCACACTCCGAGTGCTCCGAGTGCTCCGAGCTGCTCCGAGTGCTCAAAAAAAATCCCAAAAAATCAAAAAAAATCCCCCAAAAATCTCCATAATCCCCAAGATTTTCCCTACCTTTATAATCCCCAACCATTTAAATAATTAATTATGTCAGAATTCATTCCGCATAAGGGCTATTACCGCAATTTGATAGTCTATCAGATAAGCGAAATCATCTACGATATCACCTATGTGTTCACGCAGCGCTTCTTGCAAAGAGGCGACCGCACCATCGACCAAATGGTGCAAGCAGCCCGAAGTGGAAAGCAAAACATAGCTGAAGGCAGCAGTGCAGGCACCACATCGAAAGAGACCGAAATCAAGCTCACAAATGTGGCAAAAGCCAGTCTACAAGAACTATTGCTCGACTACGAAGACTACTTGCGAGTGCGAGATTTAGAGATTTGGGATAAGGAAAGCGAAAAAGCCCTCATCACCCGAAAAATCTGCGCCACCAACCGCGACAGCGCCTACTACCGCGAAGCCGTAAAAATCAGAAGCGACGAAACGGTAGCAAATATCGCCATCATCCTCATCCACCAAGCCGACACCCTACTCAAAAAACTCATCAACCGCCAAAAACAAGATTTCTTACAACAAGGCGGCATCAGAGAACAAATGACCCAAGCCCGAAAATCCTACAGAACCAATCAAAAATAATCCCCAAAAATCCCCACCCTCAAAATCCGAGTGCTCCGAGCTGCTCCGAGTGCTCCCAAAAAAGCTATCCCCCAAAAAGCCCCACCCCCAAAAAGTCCGAGTGCTCCGAGCTGCTCCGAGTGCTCCCCCAAAAAATCTCCACCCAAAAATCCCCACACCAATAAATCCCCACACCAATAAATCCCCACACCATTTTGTCATTGCCCCACGCCCCACCACACACTATCTTTGCTTCCAAAAAAGCCAAATCTGCCATGTTCACAAACACAATGCTTTTCAATTCCGCCTGCGAAACCGAAACATCTCGTCGCCGTAGGCTATACGCCGAAAATTCCCACAGCGAATATATCGCCGAAACTCACACCAACGAAAAGGAAATCGAGCGTATCGCCGAAAATTCCCTTCTTATGCCATTGATGCGCGATGCGTGGGTTGATGGCATTCCTGCCCCTTCCACTTTGTGGCATGGCTTGTGGAACGAAGGCGAAATCGCTTGTCTTTTCGGCGATCCAAACATCGGCAAATCACTGCTTGCCAATCAAATCGCCAACGAGGCAGCCGCCATGGGGCATCAAGTGCTCTATGTCGATTTCGAAAACCCCGACATACATTTCCACTCACGCTACACCTCCAAAGAAGAAACATTCGTTGGCAACTACGGAAATATCCGCTATGTTGGACTCCGCTTCGACACAGCCCACTCTGCCTCTTACACTATCGAGCAAAAATTTCAAGCCATTCAAGACGCAATCCTCGTCCACCGCACACCAGTGGTTATTATCGACGACATCTCTCACATTCTCCCTGCCAAGTTTTCCGAGCGTTCGCAAAGCATTCTTCACCAACTTCGCCACTTGGCACAAAATTGGCATGTGGCAATTCTTGTGCTCGCACACACTCGTTATCATCGCCCCGACACGCCGCTTTCCATCACCCATCTTGCTGGCTCGCGTGAATTTTCCTTCGCTTTCGATTCCATTTTTGCGCTCGGAAAAGTCACCAACGAACTTCCTGCCACCGACGGCGATGCCCTCGTTCCCACCCATTATATCCGCCAGTTCAAGGCACGAGCAGCTGCCATCACCTATGATGAAGACCATGTGATGCGACTGCACCTAAACAAACGCCCAGACATGGAACTCGCATTCCAAATCATCGACAACTTCGGCATCGAAGCCCAACTCATCACGCCCTCACAACTTTATCCCGACAGCGAAATCCTCACCCAAATTCTTCAACTCCACATTCAAGGGCTATCCCTTCGTCAAATAGCCACTCAACTCAGCATATCCCCATCATTCGTGTTTCGCACCATTTCACGCCAAGCCGCACGCATCGAGCGCATGAAATCTTCCTCCGAAGCAAATTCTAATTCCACCACAGAAAGTGTTTCAGGTGTTTCGGGTGTTTCAGGTGTTTCAAGTGTTTCAAGTGCTCCTTCTCCTCAAACCACCCCAGCGGAAGATACTTCAGAGACGCCAACCTCTCCAATCATCAAAGCACTAAAAGAAATGGTAGCCGCCACTGGCATACCCACCCTTGCCACGCCATACATCCACGCCAATTCTCCATTCAAGGAAGTGTTCCAGCACCCCGATATCTTCAAAGCCCACCGTTTTTCTTTCGCTTGCCCACATTATTATGAATCACTCATCAAGCAGCATTGCAGCCTGTCGCAACTCATGGCGAAACCCAGTGCGTCGCTCCAAGTTTATGACTACGACATCGACTCCGAATCGCCAATAATGCGTCGAGGCACCCTCGTTTACAATACCTCAACACGCCAACTCGGCATACTCCCAGCCCATGGCGAAAGCATGGAGCCTTATCCCCACGTATTTCCAGAAGGCACCACCTCCGAAATGCTCACCCAAGCCCTCTACGCCCAAGTTGCCCAGCACGCCACCCATGAAGTCTCCCCCGATTCCCCACACAGCGCGTGCGATAGTGCTTCTTCACAGCAAACGTCCGTCCCCAATCCTGCCACCCTTATTCCCCACAATCTGCTTCCCCTCATTTTCCCTAAATTCAAGCAGAGAGAATAGTGCGTCTCTTAATATTCGGGGGAAAAAATTTTGGGGGAGGGGTTTTATAATTGGGGGCAATGTGGTAACTTTGTAGTGAAATTTAATTATAACTCCAACAGTCAAAATTCATGCAGCAAAAAATTATCATCTTGGATTTCGGCTCGCAGACCACTCAGTTGATTGGTCGTCGCGTGCGCGAACTCGACACGTTTTGCGAAATTTTGCCCTACAACAAATTCCCTGTTGGCGATGAGTCGGTGATTGGCGTGATTCTTTCCGGTTCACCCTATTCTGTTCACGACCCTGAAGCCTTTAAGGTGGATTTGAGCCAATTCGTTGGCAAGGTGCCTGTGCTTGGCATCTGCTACGGGGCGCAGTACATATCCCACTGTGGCGGTGGCAAGGTGGAGAAAGCCGACTCTCGCGAGTACGGTCGTGCCCATCTTGAAGAATTTGATGCCTCAAATCCTCTGTTGAGGGGCTTTGAACCAAATTCTCAGGTGTGGATGAGCCACGGCGACACCATCACGGCTATTCCTGCCGACTGCAAGGTGATTGCCTCGACCGCTAATGTGAAATATGCCGCCTACGCCAGCACCACCAACCCTGTGTGGGCTGTGCAGTTCCACCCCGAAGTGTTCCACAGCCTGCAAGGCACTCAGTTGCTCCGCAATTTCGTGGTTGATATTTGCGGCAGCCGCCAAGAGTGGAGCGCAGCGTCGTTTGTTGACACCACCATCGCTGAACTGAGATCGCAACTGGGCAACGACCGTGTGATTCTCGGCCTGTCGGGCGGTGTGGATTCGAGCGTGCTGGGCGTATTGCTCAACAAGGCTATCGGCAAAAACCTGACCTGTATTTTCGTGGACCACGGTATGCTCCGCAAAAACGAGTTCCAACAGGTGCTCCGCGACTACGAGGGCTTAGGACTGAATGTGATTGGCGTTGATGCCAGCGAGAAATTCTTTGCCGACCTTGAGGGTGTGACCGATCCTGAACAGAAGCGTAAAATCATTGGCCGCGACTTTGTGGAGGTGTTCAACGCCGAGGCGAAGAAGATTACCGACGCTAAATGGCTGGCGCAAGGCACCATTTATCCCGACCGCATCGAGAGCCTGAACATCACCGGCAAGGTGATCAAGAGCCACCACAATGTGGGCGGTCTGCCTGAGGAAATGCACTTGCAACTGTGCGAGCCGCTGAAGTGGCTCTTTAAGGACGAGGTGCGCCGTGTGGGCCGTCAACTTGAAATGCCCGACCGCCTGATTAAGCGTCACCCATTCCCTGGTCCAGGCTTGGCAGTGCGCATTTTGGGCGACATCACCCGTGAGAAGGTGCAAATTCTGCAAGATGCCGACGACATTTATATCCGCCACATGCAGGAATACATCTGCGAAGATGGCGAACGCCTCTACGATAAGATTTGGCAAGCCGGCACTGTGCTGCTGAGCACTGTGCGCTCGGTGGGCGTGATGGGCGACGAACGCACCTACGAACACCCTGTGGCACTGCGTGCGGTGACTTCGACCGACGCGATGACTGCCGACTGGGCACATCTTCCCTACGACTTCATGGCTAAGGTGAGCAACGAGATTATCAACAAGGTGAAAGGCGTGAACCGCGTTTGCTACGACATCTCCTCAAAGCCACCAGCAACCATCGAATGGGAATAATTTCCTCGCCCCACTCTAATCCCAATTCCTCACACAGATCTCACAGATCTCACAGAAGAAAGAGGACAATAGGGGCTTGAAATTTTGGAAGTTAAGAAGTTAAAGAAGTTAAGGAGTTAAGACGGCACTTTTGCCATTCCTTATCCTTAACCCCAAATCGGTCATTAGGACGTGAAAGGATTTTTTAGATCACTTCTTGCGGTCTTTCGGTTTTTATAAGATGCCTTTTGCTTGTTTTTAATTCGTAATAGCTCGCTATCACTCATTAAAAGACAAACAAAATTCATTCTTCTAAAAATCAGAAATACCACAAGCCCTAATGACCGATTTGGGGTTAACTTCTTTCTTTTGTCTATATCCATGTGCCCCCTTCGCCCACAAAAACCGTAGAGCATCTGTGAGATTTTCCGCCCACTAAAGAAAACCCTGTGAGATCTGTGGGATCTGTGTGATGAAAGAAACTACACTTTCAGCTGAAGGTGGAGGTGGAGGAGCAGGCGAGTGATTTGGATAATGATGAGGGAGAAGATGAGAGATGCGGCTACGCCGATAATGCCGTGGTTCCACTCGGCTGGGAGCAACTGAAATTCCCACATCTGCTTGAAGGCATACCAGAAGAATGGCAGTGCGTAGCAAGTGAGGGTGGCGGTACCGGCTGGCGCTATCACATTGAAGCACGCCGATTTGCCTTTCTCATCCACAAGCCAATGCACGCAAGGGGTGGCAATGAAAAGTATCACAAGGCAAATGAAAAGCCATGTGGGGGTGGCGAGGTTTTTGGAAATTATCCAGAAATGATGGCTGACGAGCGTACACAGCCCTGCCACCATAGCCATAGCCAAGAACACCGGGAAGATGCGGCGGTTCTGACCGCTGGTGGCCATGCGGTGCAGCAGCAACGATGCCACCATGCCCGACATCACCAGCGCAGGGTGAGTCCAGCCACCAGGCCAGAACGGCAAGAATATGTTGCGGCTGAAATACTGCTCCGGAATGATGCCACCTTGGGCGTTGATGATGCAAAGCAGCACCACGGCACCCCATGCGCAGAGGGTGTAGCGCAGGCGTGGGCGTGTGAGCAGATATAGCACTGCCGACACCAAGTAAGCCCAGCCAATCAGCCCCAAAATGCCCCACCATCCAGTGTGGAAGGGTTTGCCAATGGCATCGTAATGGAGCATGATGGCAAACAGCAGCGCAATGCCCAAACCTTTGAGCACCTTTTGCGGCACACCTTTGAGCATCGCGGGACCTTTGTCGTAATTGAGCCACACGAGGAAGAAGCCCACGGTCATCAAGAGCATGAACAGCCCTGTTTTGCAAGCGTTGAGGGTGAACAATCCCATCACCACCAGCGCCACGGTGCGGTCAAGCACATGACGTAGCACACCGAGCACATTGCCAGCGGTTTTGCGCAGTCGGCTCTGCATGGCAAAGGGTATCGACATGCCCACGCAAAAGAGGAATCCGGGGAAAACGATGTCGGAAAAGCCGAGCATATCTTCTTCGGTTTCGGCATGTCCGAGCCAGTGCGGCAGACCGTCCACGCTGGGAATATCGTTGACGAAAAGCATGAGCAGCATGATGATGGCGCGCATCACATCAATGGTGGCGATGCGCTTTGAGGCGGTGGGAGTAGAGGGATGAGCAGTCATCATAATATATGTGATATAGAAAGTGAATTAGCCTGTTTGTTCTTACAAATTTAAGGGATTTTTTCTATATTTGCACCATATATGGCCGACAGAATGACACCGGAGCAGCGACGACGCTGTATGCAGCATGTGCACAGTAAAGATACTGCGCCCGAAATGATTGTGCGCCGTTGGCTGTGGAAGCACGGCTTCAGATACCGACTGCACGTGCGCCGATTGCCCGGCACGCCCGACATTGTGCTACACCGCTACCACACGGTGATTAACGTGAATGGGTGCTTTTGGCACGGACACGAGAATTGCCGCCTATATCGCTTGCCAAAAAGCAATTCCACATTCTGGCAAACAAAAATCACGCGCAACCGTGAGCGCGACGCCGCTAACTGCGAGAAACTGAAGAAAATGGGGTGGTATTCAATCACCATTTGGGAGTGCGACTTGCAGGGCGAACACCGAAAAAGCACGCTTCAGCACTTGGGCTTGGAACTGAGCAAAATCCTGCTGCGCCTCAACGCCCCTCAGCCCTACTCCACCCCTGAATCCCAGCCCATGCCCATTGCCGCCGAGGAAGAAGTTGCCTACGGAAAGAAAGTCAACGAGACTACGAGTCAACAAGTCGATTGACAAGTCGATGAGGCAACGGGGCAACATGTCGATGGGTTTAATTTTGGTGAGGTTTTCGGGTGAGGCGAGTGGCAGTTTTGGGTAAAGAGGGATAAGGGAGCACGGGGCGGATTGCCAAGCCATAGATGGGTGTTAATTCCCCAAATCGATAGTTGTCAACGGAAATGGAGAAATAGTATGCTCTGTCGTCGTTGGGGTTGGAACCATAGGTGGAGGTCCAATAATAGCCCACATACAGAGCCTCGTAGTGCTTACCCAAATAGCGATAGCCTGTGCAGTTGATCACTATACTGTTGCCATTCGGCCCAGTAACCACAAAGCAAGGGTTGTGACCAGATTCGTCAACCACACGCCACTGGCATTTGTTCACCAGTTCACGAAATTCCTCGAAAGTGGGCATACGCCAATCGCCGCCCCAATGCTTGCGCACGATGTCGGACTTGGGCGTGACGGCTCCTTTCGGGTAGTCGTCGGGGTTGCCCGATGTGATATTACCAATGGAATCGCCATAGCCCACCAGCGAGCCTGTCATAATCAGGCTCTCGTGATCGCAACCGAGGTTGAACGGAGCCCACTTCACACTCAGCCCTAAATCCACAGCCTCGCGCTCGTCGATTGGACCAGGAATTTCCGCGTCAGGGCGAAGGGTGTAGATTTTGCAGCCGTACCGAGGCACAAGCTGGCAGGAATAACGCGAGGGGTCGCTGTAATCGGCGGTGTCGGCATAATACACGCTTGGCACACGGTCGTAGACCTGTTTTTCGCCCTTAAAACCGAATACCCAGCCGCCCAGCCTACCGAAGCCCAGCGAAAACGCCACCGCGCCAAACACCAGCACCAGCGATGCGGCAACGAGCGTGCGCACACGCACACGGTACAAATTCATTCGTTTTTTCAAATCATTCGTGAGTTCATCAAACGACTGATAGCGCTTTTCGGGGTCGGGGTCGGTGCATCGCCTTTGTATAGGTTCAAACCGCTTCGGAACCTTAAAATTTTCCATGATTTTCCCCAAAGCGTAGATGTCGGCACGGAAATTCACATTCGCCCCTTTCACGGCTTGCTCTGGTGCCATATAGCGACGGCTGCCGGCAGGCATCTTTAAGATAGCGAAATCGGGGCGGTCGCTCAATCCGAAGTCAATGAGCTTGATGTTGGCACCATTGTTGGTAACCATCACATTGCTGGGCTTCAAATCGCGGTGCACCACTTGCTGCTGCGCACAATACTTGAGCCCGAACACGATTTCCATAAACACCTTATATTTCTCTTTCACGCCCACATTCGGAGCGGCGAAATACTGGTCCAGCGTCACGCCTTGAATGTATTCCTCCACGATGCAATAGTCGCCCACCTCTGGCACAAACTCCCACGCCATGTAGCGCACAATGTATGGGCTGTCGAGGTTTCTGGCTATCTCGTATTCCTTATATAGTGCATTGCGAATCGACTGATTTTGGGCATATTCAGGCTTCAGCGTCTTCAGCACCCACCATTGATTGAAGCGCAAAGCCTTATAGAGCCTGCAATACATGCCGCTCTTGGGCATAGGCTCAATGTTGGTGAATTTGCGATCAATACTATTCATTGTGGAAAGTGTTGTTGGTTTTACTTATCAAGCACTGGCCTTACACTATAACCTGTGGAAGCGAAATCGCCACGGCTCACCGACACCACATCGCCATCCATCTCAAGGAAATAGGCAGCCGACTGGCGGGCTTCGGTGTAGGGCGAAGCGCTCCAATAGCAGCCCACCACGCCCTGCTTGAAAAAGGCTGGACCACGGCGATAGCCGGCAAACGGCAGGAAGATGTTCTTGCCCGATGGACCTGTCACACGATAGCCTGGCACCTCTCCACGCTTATTGACCATCTTCCATGTGCATTTGTCGATAAGTTCCTGAAATTCCTCGCTGGTGGGCATACGCCATCCGCACCCCCAGTTCATTGCCGCGATGTCTAAAGAAGAGCCTGCGATTGATTTCATTTGAATGGGGAGGTCGTAAGGATTCGACTCTCCGTCGATATTCTTGCCCGAAGCGTCGCCCCAGTTGTAATAGCCACCCACATTATTAGCCAGCGCGCCCTTACACCCCACATTAAACGGTGCCCATTTCACATTCAGACCCAAATCCACAGCCGAATCGGTGTTGATGTCGGAAGGTATGGACTGAGAATTGGGAAGGAAACACAGTGTGGCTGCATTGTGAACCACATACACTTGGGCAGAACCCTTGATATCGGTCACACTGTCGGCAAAAAACATTACCGGCATTTTCCCGCCTATAATCTTATCGCGCGATAAAGATTGCTCGTGATTCTGGGTGTTTTCTGAAATCCAGTTGCCCAGCACAAACGCACCTGCCATAACCAGCACACCCAGCACCAAGGTGGTGATTGCCCACTTCGACACTCGGAAAGCTTTAGCCTTCTCGAAATCGAGATACAAGTCAACAGGGTTTTGGTAGCGGTCGGCTTGTTTTTCTTTCAGGCAGCGACGAATAACGTGGCGAAACATTACTGGCAAATGCAGCAACTTGAGCAGGTGGCCAAAGGCATAGATGTCGCTTCGGCAATCCACCACGCCATCGGAGCGTTTCTGCTCAGGGGCAGCATAGCGGTCGGTGCCGGCGTGGCCCTTGAATATATTGGAATTATCCACGTCAGCCAAACCGAAGTCAATCAGCTTCACATTATGGCCATTGTGGGTGATGAGAATGTTGGCAGGCTTCAGGTCGCAGTGCACCACCTGCTTGCCCATATAGTAGCGCATTGCCGAAATCATTTGGTCGGCAATCTTGATGCGCTCTTCAAGCGAAGGATGGGTGTCGAGAAACTCGCCTAAAGTCACACCATCCACATACTCCAACACGATGCCTGGCTCGCCGTCCACCAAATCGCTTTGTATCGATATCATACGCACAATGTTGGGGTGCCATAGGCTGATGCCCACCACAAACTCTTTGCGCAAATATTCATACACTCGCGATTTGTCGACCACTTTCTTCGAAACGCACTTGAGCGTCCACCACTGCCCATAACGGCGGGCGCGGAAACACTCGCACTCGTTGCGCTCCTTGATAATCACCGTCTTTTTGATAGGGGTAATATCGGTGAAATCGGAGCTGATTTCCATCGAGTCTTCCGGCTCAAGAAATTCGCTGGTGTCGATATATTCGTTTTGGTTAATTTCTGCCATAGAAGTAAGGATTAAGACACAAATTTACATAATAAAATGCTATGACAAAGGATTTTCCAACAAAAAAATTGGACAAAGAATCAAAGTGTGCACAAAAATGGATAAAAATGGATTTGGTGGAGTGGAGAAAATGTGCCAATTTTGCAACAACAAAATTCAACATCATGAAAATCCATATCAGCATTTGGTATTTAGAGTAGTAGATGACCTTAATCTTAACATTACCACACTTTAGGAAAAATACGATTCTTTTAAAAAGATGCAAAAGGTTGCCAAAGTTCCCTCCTGGCAACCTTTTTCATTTTTTATCCCAAATCGGAGAAAAAGTTGGGGCGAAAGTGAACAACTTGCGGAATTTTGCCGTATCTTTGCACCATAAATCAAATTTTTTAATTGTAAATGGACGACTCAGTACCGTTAAATAATCAATTTTTCAACAGAGCATTGCTGATGTAGAAGCGATACAGCCCCTATATTTAATACCAGGGACCTGCCTCGCCAAGCATTTTGGCAATCACTTATCAAGGAGGCAGTGTCAACGACATGAGAGAATTTTTACTATTTGGAAAAGGATTCACGAAGGTTGACCAGTGGCAAGAAGGCTGCTGGATAAATGTAAGCGACCCAAATCAAGACGATTTCACCTATTTGGAAGAAATGGGAGTGCCCGAATCGTTTATCTCCGATATTCGAGACCCCAACGAACGCCCTCGTGTGGAGAAGGACGACGACTGGATGCTCACCATTATGCGTATTCCAAGAGAGACTGGCGATGTGGACATACCATTCTCCACCGTGCCACTTGGTGTGATCACCAACGGCGACTTGGTGATTGTGCTGTGCTATTTCAAAAACATCGTGATTCACGACTTCATACAATACAACACAGCGAAGGGCAACGCTATCAACAACAAGTTTGCGCTCATTCTGCGACTGATTATGTCGTCGGCTGTGTGGTTCCTGAAATTCTTGAAGCAAATCAATATCAGCATCAACAACACGGAAGACGGACTGGAGCGACGCTTGCGCAACGACGACCTTTTGAAACTGCGTAACTTGCAAAAAAGTTTGGTGTATTTCAACACCGGCATTCGTGGCAACGAGGCATTGATTTCGCGCCTGCGCACCATCTACATGAACTCGGAAATGTTTGATATGGAAATGGTGGAAGACGTGCACATCGAGATGCAACAGGCACTCAACATGGTGAGCATCTACAGCAACATTCTCACTGGCTCAATGGAAGCGTTTGGCTCCATCATATCCAACAACCTGAACTTGATAATGAAACGCATGACCAGCATCACCATCATTCTGCAAGTGCCCACGCTGATTGCGAGTTTGTATGGCATGAACGTGTCGCTGCCAATCGACGACAAAGCCTGGGCATTCGTAGCCATTCTGCTACTCTCAATAGCCCTGTCATGCGCCGCCTTCTTCGTATTCAAAAAAATCAAATGGTTCTAATCCCCCATTTCACAGAAATACAAAAAAAATCACCTGCCAAGTCCCCCAAAAGCCCCAGCAGGTGATTTTTCCTTTTCCCCACCCCTTCATAGAAAGGTCGCCTGACAGTAATTTGGAGACAAGACAAGAACGAATACGAAGAAAGCAATGGTGGGGAAATGCATAGTTGTAACCACCACAATGATGCAACGTGTGAAGTATCGATTGCAACGTGGCAGGTATTCTCTGAATAAAATTGCAGGAAGCGTTCCTCAAGTCAATTGAAAACAGCAACCTGCAATTTCACTTCTATATTCTATTGAAGAAATCTTCATATTCTTCATCCACTATTTTCCAAATGCCGTTTTTCCTACCTCCTTCTCTGACAATTAAATTAAGGTCAGAAAGCTGTTTAAGGTATCGCTGTACTTGGCGCAAGGAAATGCCCATGTTCTCAGACATTTGTGTAGCATTGATTTGAGGCGTTTGTGAAATCAATTTATAGATTTGTCGCTGAGCCTTTACAAATTCTTTTGTGACATTAGCGTTGGCTTTTACGACATTTCCTGTCTCTTTTACGACATCTTTTACGACATCTTCGGGTGCTTTTACGACATGAGGATTATCTTTTCTGACATCTCTGGTAAAATTGAGGTTCCACATAGTAACATGGAATTCAGAAGCATTGGAGTTGAACTCTGGAGCATGGTAATTCTCCAAATTCTTAAACCGCTTATATTCACCTATAATCTTCTTCATACCACTACCTCTACGCTCCATTAGCTTTAAGCGATGAAAGAAATCAGCGAGCAAAGGGTTGCGACGTTTCGAAGGTACAGTCATAGGGTCGAGTTGTTGTATCAAGCGACCATCAAACATACCGCCTGGGGAATACACCTCCATTCGGTCATCATATATATCAATGTGTATTTCACTACCAAGCTCCATGTAATCCCTGTGAATGATAGCGTTACATATCACTTCTATTACGGCACGTTCTGGATTATCGGGCAGTTCTTCCCGATAATCATCTTCTTTCCACCATCTTCGATGTGAATTGTTCCGAACAAATGCGACAGCATCTTGCAATTGTCCGATAACGCTACCTTCAAGTTCTGCATCATCCAATGCCTCCCCCAAACCAGTTGTCATATCCAAGCCATTCCAACGGGTGCAAAATATGCGAGAATGGCGTATAGGTGAGTCGTCAGCCAATAGAGCACCAGCATTGGTAAGTTTGCCATCATTGTCCACGATACCCCATGATACGAAGTCACTATCATCAAATGATTGGTTCAACCGCTTAAAATGAACAGATTTGAGTTTGGAGAAAGCCATATCCTCAAACTTGTATGGTGATGGGATAGCATCAAACGAACGACCAGCACCTCTCATAACAAGGTTCTTCAATTGAAGTCTGTCAGCTACCACTGACTCGTTACCGACTCTCACAAATGCCAATCGTTGTTTGTCACCTATATAATAATATGGTGTCTCTTGCCCCTTGTACACATGAAGCAACATAAGTTTCTTGCCATCCACCTCCTTAAATTCGAGGTTGATAGCAGGTATCGGATCAAGCTTGGTCTTTATCTCCTCACTTATTCTCTCGGCATCGCTCTCTGCATCAGCAAGACCAACAACTTGATTGTCATCACTGATGCCAAACACCAATGTACCACCTTCGCCATTGGCAAAGGCAGATACACTTTTTAGCCAGTTCTTTGGTCGCTTGACTTCGAGCTGCTGCTTCTTTTCGTAGGCGGTTCTTCGCCAATAAGATCATATATGTTCATTCTTCAAATTTAGTTTGGTCTTTATTACGAAAATTCTCATGTACAACTTTCGGCATTTGTTGAATGATTTCTCCTTGAAGAAGTTTTCCATTCTTCTTCTTATTGCCTTTTATTCCATCTTTACTCCAAGTTCCCCATTGTTTGAAGAAAAAGGGTATAGCGTTCTTTTCTGCTTGTTGTTTTATATTTAGCACCCATTCCTCTTTCATTGGGCGTGCTATTGGACCACTTTCGCCTCCTACAATAATCCAATCAATACCTTTTAAGTCAAGTTTTCCCAAATCGCACAATAAAGGTTCACAGGATAGAAACTTTACTTGCGCAGATAAATTTCGTAAAAAATCAATTCTGAACTTTGTTAAGGTATCTTCAACTGTCACGCCTAACCATACATTTTGAGGAATTAATCGTGAACTAAAATATTCAGCCATTCTTTCAGCACGCTTTGTCAAGAGTTGATAGGTATGTTGTGGCGTTTTACGGATTATATCCATAACCTCGTCAACAAACTCAAATTGAACATCTTCATGAAAAAGGTCGCCCATTGAGCATACAAATACAACAGAAGCCTTACGCCATTTTAATGGTTCTTCTAACGCTTCTGGATGAATTGTATTTTTGAATCCATTTCTGTACTTATAATTGCCCATCGCAAACAGCCTGCGTGTCATAGATTCTGCATAACAGTGTTTACATCCATTAGAACGTTTGGTACATCCTGTTACAGGATTCCATGTCCGTTCTGTCCATTCTATCTTCGTTGCTCTCATCTTGATACTATTGTATATTCAACTACTTTATGAATATTTGTAGCCTGCTTATTGAATTTGCCAACTATATCAACTTTTTTATTTTCAATTAGTTCTGATATTGCAGTAACATATAAGGATGGTTCGCAACCATTCTGTAATGCGAACCTTAACCCCATTTTATTGTTAGTAACATTTCCTAACAGAATTTCCTTCTTTATTTTTTCTAATACACGTTGTTTTTTGTTTGTATTTGTAGAATCAAAAAATAGTGTACCAGGCTCGAAATCATTCTCAATGTTACAATTAGATTCTCCTGCAAGTCTATCATGTTTCCAACATACCTTTAAAAACTTTTCCATCCCTAAGGTGTGATTTGTACCAAATATCAAGCCATAATAATTCTTCCCTTTTTGAATCGTATAAGAGTGAAGATAATATTCCTTATTTGCTGGAATAAGACTTCTAAAATATTCAGTGATAACTCTATGGCACTCTTTTGGCTGTGATTGATCGAAATTGATTTTTTCCTTATGAAAATAATTAGTCACAGCTGGTAGTTCACTAAATCTTTTGATAAAAGAAGAAGCTATGAAAAATATGAAATCTGTTTTTGGAAAGCTAATTAACTTAACAAATATATCATCAGCTATTTGCTTAAATCCGTATTGGTCTAAAATAACAAATTTTGCACTATTTTTATCTTCTAGATTTTGAAGTAACTTCGTACTTTTTATTAGTGTCGTGAAATCTGCACTTTTGAAAAAGATATGTCTATTAAAGGGACATTTGAAGGAACATCCCTTTTGACAATTTTGCATATAATTAGATATATTGGATTCAAGTTCTTCCTCTTTATGAGTTAACAATTCATTGAATCCAAAATATACTTGTGGCACATTTTGTTTAGATAAAAAAGTGCAGTGTTGTTTGTTTTCTCCTTTTGCCTCTTGCAATAAGATAAGCGGTGAACCATAGTTGCCCATTGCGTCCATACCACTTCCTGCAAACATATCATAAATAAGTACATTTGTTATATATTTATTATGAATGAATACAGGATACCATTCACGAAAACATTCTTGGAATATTTCTAATTTTAGCTTTGTCTCTTCCGAAAATTCCTTTTTATTTATATCTTTTGCCATATTCTCAAATTTTATAAATTGCACAAATCAGATTTATCTGAATACTGAGCATCATATCTCGTATTCTGAGTATATGCCTTCTTCGAAGAATGTATCTCAGATGAATCCATTTCATAGGATGTTTCAATATCAACCACGACATACATTTCTGTTGTACTGACGTTCCTGTATATGCCAGTTGGCAAGTAATCTACTGACTTTATGAGTTGAACACTCTTCACACGGAAAAGATGTTGACCGACATCTTTACGAGTATGGAACAGCACATATCCAATGGATTGCAAGTTTTCTGCAATTTCTATGCCGTCTCTTGTGTATTTGATACCGACTGCAAGTTTTCCAGTTGTAAGGAACTTTTGTTTCTTTCCTTCATAGTTCTCCATCATCACCATCAATACGCCATCTTTATTGACATCAGTAGCAGGTGAATAACCTTCGGATATAGGCTTTTGAAGAACTTGATGTGGTTGCTCGCCAAGTTTACAATCTGCGATAAAGAAATATTTCTTCAGATTGTTTAGAAGTTGCTCATTCTCCAACTTATTCGCATTTGTTGTCGTGTCTAATGCTAAAGAATAGACATTCTCTTCCGCAAATGGAGTATAAACCTTACCCAGCAACTCTTTAAAGTGTGTCTTGATGTATTCTTCACCATTCACATCGGGATGTGCCTTCATTGCATAGAAGTCATAATCCTTTTGTAGCCATTCTTGTATCTCGGCGCGAAAGCGCTCACGAATGTTCTGTTTCCATAGTGTCTTTTGCTCCGAGTTATTTCTTGCATATAACGACAGGACAAAAAGAAAGTTTACATCGTAGTGGAACAGGAGCAATGTATCGCGGTCAAACAAGCGGTTGTTGAATTGTATTTGTTTGTGGCGGTTCTTTTTGCGGTCTGTTTTTTCGATACCATCATTCGTATAGTCAAAACTTTCATCCATTTTGGCAGACACAAAGAAGTTCGGAATAATGTTATATCCTTCCGTCACATCATCACGGAGTCGAATACCCGACTCCGTTGTTTTACCACTATTGAAGATGTCAAGGTTCCATTGAATGACATTTCTTGCATATGTGTATTGTTTGTAAATGGATTCAGAACCAAGTTCATGCCCCATCTTATAATACTTACTGTCACCTATGTAATAAGTCTGTTTGTTTTCATTTTCAATCAGACTCTTGGCTGTGAAGAGGTGGTCTACTATTTTTCCGTCCTCTTGTTTTTTCTCCATGCCATCTGGTAATGGATTGTCACCAACCAACTCGTCTATGATAGCCTCAAATACAATATAGAAGTTCTTGACCAACAGGTATTCTTTTTGCTCTGTCGTAATGAACACTTGCCTTGCTTCATCAAAGAAAGCGTAGCACAACTGCCACAATTGAAGTGCTTTGTCAGAAAAATACTTATATTTAATTTGGCGCAAACGTGTTTTGCCGAAGCCATTCAAATATGTTTCAAACTTTTTCCCTGTTATCAACTGAAACTGGCAACAGATTTCTTTTGGAAAGCCATAAGTCTCACCTATATAATGCAAAATAGAGAAAAATATGATAAGCAGTTCTTCATCAAAATTGATTTGTTGCTTTTTATTGACCGGATTCAAATAGATAGGTCGTCCATCTTGCACGATGGCTGTTTGCGTTCCAATGGTTCGAGTCCAATTGATTTTGTTCAAGCCACAATGCAAGTTCTTCACTATGAAAAAGAAGAAACTTTGATTGTCACGGTTGAATTGTAACAACGACAGAAGAATATCAAGATAAGTATTGCTCAATCTGCGCTGTCCATTACCAACTTGGGCTATTTGCGAATGATATACAATATCGGTATCGTTGCGTTTGTCGTTCTTGTAAACCACAATGGCACGATAAATCCAAACAGCAAACTTGTAGAGAAAATTTTTCTCAACAGCATCAAGAGGATTCTTTTCATCCAAGTTAGCTATGCTTTCTGGCTTATATTTCCCAAATACAAGTTCTTGCCCTCCCACATCTTTGAGCAACACTTTGGGAAGGATAAAGACACAGTCTTTCAGTAGAGTATTATAGAAATACCCTACGTAATGGACAAACACCTTGCCTTCGACATTCTCCAAAGCATCAATGCCATGGAGAATGTCCTTTATGTCGGTTACGTTATATTGATATTCTTCTATTAGTATGCGCATTATTTAAATATTTTCCTTACCGTTATTCCCCAATCCTTTTCATTAACCAACTTCATTAGGGCGTCAGCTTTACCATTATTGCTACCATATCCGTTATGAGCAATATAAAGCAAACTTCCAGAACATTCAATAGGGTCAGAACGTTTGCTATTATCTTTCCGTGCATCATATTGTTCCTTTGTCTCTATGAAATGAGGGACAATATTACCCAAAGAAGACCAAGTATTGTAAACTTCTTGTGCTGTAATACCTGAATTTAACTTAATATATTCTTTTATACATTCTATAGCCAATTTATTTTTGGCACATTCTGCGCCATCATTTACAGTAAACTTGTCATAGTTTCTGCTGTTTGATTCTGGCGTATTACCGTCCTCATCTTCTATTTCACTTTCCTCTTTAGAGATTTCTATTGGTATGAGCCCAAGGTTTTTCAAGAATAAAGCAACCTTCTCTTCTACTACTTTTGAATTCTTCCCTTCTGAGGTATAGAATTTATCGAAAGACAACTTGCTACCATCCTCATCATTGAAAATAGCATCACCAAACTCATAGTCCTTAAACACATCGTTCCACAGATAAAAGATAACCTTACCAACAAATGTTTTTGCCGATATAACACCATCTTGTGCTTTGCAGAAGAAATAGCCGAGTTTCTTATCCTCAGAATTGGTTGTGGAACCAATTTTCTCGTTTATCTTTTCAAGGAACTGCCACCAATCATATTTGCTTCCATCAACTTCTATAATCCAATCCTTTTCTACATTAGATATAGGCATATAAGTCCAATCCCAGCGACGCTTGAAAGCAGAGTCTATTGGGAACAAACTCTGGTCGCTTGTGTTCATGGTAGCCCATATATAAAGATTGTTAGGCAAGAGCAGAATATCTCCATCCAACACTTGAGATACAACATCCTTACCTTTATACAAGGCATTTATTTCCTTCTTTTGCGCAATAACCAATCCTTTGAATGCTTTTTGAAGTAGTCGCTTCATATCAGCATCTGCTTTTATAGGATAATCAGAAAAGCCATAATCATTACGGTCGAGAAGTTGGAATAAGTCACCAAAGATTTGAGCACAGTTGCCTCTGTTGATTTCTTCTATGACAAGGTACTGCTTATCTCCCTCATCATATTTCTTCCAAGCATTGACATATGCTTGCAGGAATGATTGAGCCACAAACTCATAGACAATTTGCTCTTTATGTAATGTCGTAGTACCAATTTTCATTGGTTGTCCAAGTTCATCACAAATAGGAAGTAATGCCGTTGTTGGTTTGTATGCCCCAACAAAAGTTGAGTAGTCAGTATCTGGATGAAAAGTTGTACGAATCACATCCGACTCCTTTGTTTCCTCATTAATTGTATGCGACTTTCCTGTACCAGGTGCACCATAAAAGATTTGCTGCAAAGACAAAGAAGATTTAGCCTTCACTTCTCTTTCTTCCAATCCATCTTCCTTTCCATCATTATATGGTGTATTTACATTCGTAATCTCGATGTCAAAAATACCATCATTAGCCTTTTTGATATGTAATTCAGAATAACCACCGGCAAAGTAATTACGTATTGTAAATTTCCCTTTGCACTCGTTACCTTTGCTATCTGTATAAATTACATCCTTCAACAAGCCGTTAAAGTAGAAACGAGTATCTATCTTCCCGTTTTTTTGAGGCACATCCTTACGAGCATTCCACTCTTGGGTAATTGTCTCTACTGATTTTCCGTCTTCAACAAACAAAGCATCAAGCAAAGCCAGTTGATTGACGACAAACTCCTTGGTATATGGAATCACACAATGTACAGATGATTGGTCAAATTTTCTTGGCAAGATAGATGCAATAAACAATATCGCTTTTGCAAGATTCTCCTTGTGGTATTTTACAGTTATATGCTCGCCAGCACTCTCAAAGAGTTGGTAATGCTCATTGTCTAAGAATAAGTCTGTATTTTTGGCATCACCAGCTCCCAAAGGACGATAGCTTGCATTAGTATCATTGATATGTTTTATTATTTCTTCCATACTTATGAATATTAACTTTACTCGTGAATAATTTTGTTTGTTATAAGATAATACAAAACAGCATAAATTGTATTTACACTGACAGCATTCCCTGCTTGTTTGTATAGCGAGCCATCTGCAACCCCCGCATTTCGGCCGTTGATGGCAAAGTTTGCAGGGAAACCCTGCAACATGAAAGCCTCTTCTGGTGTCAACTTACGGATAGGCAACTGTGCCAATTGTTCCTTGGTCATCGTTTTTACAGGATTAATAGCACCATGTGACTCTATGAAGTCTTGACTATAATAGTTGTCTTGACAAGCACGGTGCATCTTGTGCATCGTTGCGGTCAAAGGCCTAGCTATACTCATATTGATGTCTGACTTCGACTTAAAGTTGGCAGAACCATCAGCTAACAGGGTTGGTTTGATTCTTTCCGAAAGGAAATACTTCTGATCAACATCCAAACTTAATATGTCATTGACGCTTTGATAATGGTATATGCCCAAGTCTTGATATACTTGATCAAACAAGACTGCAATATTGTCACAAGTAAATTGCACTTCAAAATCTGCAGGGACAGGTTCTGTTGTCGCAAAAATCAACAGTCTGTTACGAGTTTGTGGCAAATGGAACTGTGCAGTATTAAATATGTCAGTAAAGACTTGATACCCCAATGCCTCCAACTCTTGTTTGATACGTGCAAATGTTCTTCCCTTATCATGTGACTTAAGGTTTTTCACATTTTCAAGAAGCACATATCTTGGCATCTTTGCCGCAAGGATATCAATGATATGAAAAAACATTTGCCCACGATCCTCATTGAAACCAGCTTGCTTTCCCATCATGCTGAAAGTTTGGCAGGGAAAACCGCCAGTCACCAAATCAAATTGAGGCAAATTGTCCATGTTGTCTTTATTGCTAGTAAATTCCACTATATCCCCCATTGCCAACTCGCCATCAACCTTAGGGTGATAATTGGCACAATAAGTTTTCACGGCCTTGGCATCTATCTCGGAGTAGCCAATGCAATGAAAATCCATGATGTGGTCTTGCGTAAGCAAATCCATTGCTCTTCTAAAACCACCTATGCCAGCAAATAATTCTAAATGTCTCATCTTATAAATTTCATGATGCCATCGCCTATGGCTTTGGCAAGTTTTACAGGAACGGCATTTCCAACTTGTGCATACCACATATTTTGAGAGCCCGTTATAACATAATCATCGGGGAAAGTCTGAATACGTGCAGCCTCACGAGGACTTAATCCTCTTGCATCCCAAGGATGGATGTACATATTGCAATCAAACTTCATATGAGAAGTTATCGTCTTGCAGATTTGCGTCTCATCCAACTTGAAGTATTTATCCTTGAAGATATCATTTCTCCTTTTATATGGCATGATGTCTGCAATAGACTCATGCAAGGAGTTTGCGCCTTGTGGTAATCTTCGATAGATTTCTATGTCTCGCTCATTATTATAACGATTCTTATGATTGTAGAGCTTTGTAATCTCCTTGTCACCATTGATAAACTTATAGAAGTCATTTTTGATGTACGAGAAATCGCATTCTGTAAAGCCAGACTCTGCACATTCTACTCCCTTTGAACCTTTTTCTATCTTCGAGACTAAATGAGGAAGTCCTTCAAGAGCGTCTTTCAGTACGAAAGGCTTGCGTTTATGCTTGTATATTTCTTCGAATATTAACTCTGGCTCTACCCCAACTCTATTACCAATCATTATGAAACGCTCCCTGTTTTGTGGCACTCCATACTCTTGTGCCTTTAAAAGAGCATAATCATACTGGTAATCATCTCCAAGATATTCCTGAAAATTCTGCTTTATTTCTTCTATTTTGTTCATCATCCCTTTTACATTCTCCATAATAAAGAACTTAGGGCGAACATTTTTCAAGAATATCAAATATTGCTTATATAGGGCATTGCGAGGGTCATCTATTATACGTTGACGATTAGCCATAGAGAAACCTTGACAAGGAGGTCCACCACATACCAAGGTTATATCTGATAGCATATCCTTGTATTCTTCAAGATGTAGATTGAGTTCCGCAATATCTCCCACAAAATAGTGGTCATCACTCAAATCATGGTTGAATTTATAGGTATTGCAAAACTGTTCCACGATTTCATTAACGAACCATGGAGTAAATCCAGCCTGTTGCAACCCCAAACTCAGACCGCCGCACCCTGCAAATAAATCTACAAATTTATATTGTTTCATTGTTATTTTTCAGCCCAATCTTTTAATTTATCTCTTACCACTGATAGAAAGTTTATTTCGTCAGCAACATCCCCTTGCGAGAAGTTTTCCGAGATGGAAGAAATAACATCATTGATTTTATCTATTTGCCCCAAGAGCAATTCTTTCTTATTCTGTTCCATCTTATTTTTTCTTTTTGTTCTCCAAAGCCTTTTTCTGTTCGCTTGCCAATCTGCGTTCAACCTTCTTTACATCTTCTGCTGGAGGAAGGTTCTCTGGAACTATACCACGCTGCACAAGCATATCTCGAACAGCAGCATTGTTGGCGATGTGTTCTTGGCTTATACGATTCTCTCCTTGAAGGTCTTTGGTCTGTACATTCACACTCGTCATTTCTGCCGCAAAATCTTTTGCTTTGATACTGATAGTAGGGAGGAAATCTGCTAACGGTCGTTTCTCCGGGATTCCCATGCGTCGCTTCAGCGTTGCAGTATTCAAACGAAATAATGCTTGGTCTCCTTTGGAGCGTATCACAGCAAAACTCTTGTCATTCACACCTCGTTCATAAAGTACGCCAGAAAGTTTACGCTCTGTTTCCTGTAGTTTAGCACGTGCTTTGACTCTTTCAACTTCAATAAGACGCTGTTCTATAAGTTCTGCACGACGAGTTTGCACAGCAAAGTAAGTTTGTGCAAATGCGATTTGTGGTTTACGAGGGTCGCCATTTTGAGCGACAAGGTAGCAAGCATAGCGTGTTAGCATAATGTCATCTATCTGACGCTCAGCACCTGAACCCAACACAACCATTTTGTTGACGTCAACAAAATGGTCGGTTATGTTATGTCCAACATTAGAGCAAGCGTTTTTAGCTTTCTCTATTACTTTCATAAAATTACGCCATTCTGTATATCCCAACAAGGTGCACAAATCTCTTGCACTCCAACATTCTATATCATTGAGAACGCATGATACTTGTTCAAATTGAGAGAACATTGCCTCTATTTCTTCTTTTTTCATTCTGTTCCGTTTTTGAATTCTTCAAACCGGACTAAGTCGGTCAGTTCTACATCTAATATTTTGGCAATCTGCATCAGATTGCCTAAGTCTGGTTGACTGGAATTGGTACACCATTTAGATATTGTTGTTTGGTCTTTACCTAACTGTTCAGCCAACCATTTGTTGGTCCGTTGCTTTTCCGCAAGAACTACTTTTAACCTATTTAAATTTTTACTTGTCATATAGTAATTGTTTCTCACACAAAGATACAGCAAAATTTTCTATATAAAGAATATTTGGATAAAAGTTATACAGATTTATCAATAAGATGAATTATATTCTATTGTATAAGCATATATTTCTTGATTTCACTCACTATAGGAAGTCATGTGCCTGCTCTTAATATGAGTGATGCCAAGTGCAATGCAATGAAATCATAAAAAATATGAAGTAAAACATCATAAACTTTTAACAACCGAAACTAATTAGCAATGAATTCTGTTGGCAAAATGTTTGCAATTTTATAAGCGCAAAAAAAATCCTGGCTGCTTTTTTTGAGCAGTCAGGATTATTATGTGGGGTGCGCCTGAAAGGACTCGAACCTTCACGCCTCGCGACACTAGATCCTAAGTCTAGCGCGTCTACCAATTCCGCCACAAGCGCATGTGATGTGGGTGCAAAGGTACAACATTTTTTGGGGTTTACGGCAAGAATACTATAATTTTTTCCCTTGATTGTGTAATTTTAGTTTGCCTTTTTGTTATAACTTTGCATTGGTAAAAGAACTAAACTATCTCTATTCTATATGTCAATAGTGAAATGTAATGTGCCTGTGGTGGGAATGGCGTGCGCAGCCTGTGCGGCGAACATCGAGCGGCGCTTGCGACAGCTTGACGGCGTGTGCGATGCGTCGGTGTCGCTCCCACTGAGAATGGCACAAATAGAATACGACGACGATGCGATTTCGCTTGCAGAAATCAATCGGGAAATCAACGAAATTGGGTTCAATCTGCTGATTGAACCTCACACCGACGTTGAACAAGTGGAAAAGAAGCACTACGGCGCACTGGCAAGGCGTGTGGCTTTGGCTTGGGCAATAGCGGTGCTCACAATGGCTGTGTCGATGAATTGGATTCCCCTCTCCCAGCCCCTCAATGGATATGTGGCGATGGCTCTTGCGGCTATCGGCATGGTGACGTGTGGTGCGAAGTTCTATAAAAATGCCTTTGGCCAACTCCGCCATGGCGGTGCTGGCATGGACACCTTGGTGGCACTCAGCACGGGCATCACTTTTGCGTTCAGCGCATTTAATGTGGTGGCTGGCGATGCCGTGTGGAGCACACGAGGCATTGCGTGGCACACCTATTTCGACTCAGCGATGATGATTATCGCCTTCGTGCTCACAGGCCGACTGCTTGAAGAAAAGGCAAGACGAGGAACAGCAAGCAGCATTCGCAAACTGATGGGACTTGCGCCAATGACGGCAAGAATTGTAAGCAAAGACGACGACGGCGTGGAGCAACTGACCGACGTGCCCATCGCCACAATTAAAATCGGCGACTTGATAGAAGTGCGCGCAGGCGAGAAAATGCCTGTTGACGGCAAGGTGACATTCGCCACCAGTTTCATGAAAGAAGATGGCGCATACGTTGACGAGTCGATGATTACCGGCGAACCTCTGCCAAGCGAGAAGCAAAAAGGTGCAATGGTGATGGCAGGCACCATGCTCAGCCAAGGACGATTGCGATTCCGCGCGCGTCAGGTGGGCGAAGACACTGCCCTTGCGCAAATCGTGAAGATGGTGCGTGAGGCGCAAGGCTCAAAAGCACCGGTGCAGCGCACTGTGGACCGTGCGGCACTGATATTTGTGCCAGTGGTGGCGTGCGTGGCTGTGCTCACATTTGTGGCATGGGTGACTTTTGGCGGATTTGACTGTGTGCCACAAGGCATTATCAGCGCAGTGGCGGTGCTCGTGGTGGCTTGTCCTTGCGCCATGGGATTGGCAACTCCCACGGCTCTGATGGTGGGCATCGGAAAGGCCGCAGAGAAAGGCATACTCATCAAAGACGCTACAGCACTGGAGCAACTGCGCCGAATCGACACGATGGTGGTGGATAAAACCGGCACCATCACCATTCCCAACCCGAATGTGGATTTCACTAAAACGAGCAGTATGCCCCTCGAAGAAAGGGAAACGATAAAGCCTAACGCCGCCGAGGCCATGACAATGCTGACAGACGAAGGCATTGAGGTGCACATGATGAGTGGCGACACGCCTGAGGCAGCCGCCTATTGGGCGAAAAAGTCTGGCATCACGCACTACATGAGCAAGGCTTTGCCACAAGACAAAGAAAATTTGGTGCGCAATTTGCAAGAACAAGGGCACAAGGTGGCAATGGTGGGCGACGGCATCAACGACACACAGGCGCTGGCTTTAGCAGATGTGAGCATAGCCATGGGCAAAGGCACCGATGTGGCAATGGACGTGGCGCAAATCACACTCATGACCGACGATTTGAAAGCGCTGCCCGAAGCCGTGGCAATGAGCCGACGCACGGTGAAGATGATTTACCAAAATCTGTTTTGGGCATTTATCTACAACATTGTGTGCATTCCGCTGGCGGCTGGCTTGCTACACTTGTTTGGCTCCAACTTCCGAATCACGCCCATGTGGGCAAGTGCGCTGATGGCATTTTCAAGCATCAGCGTGGTATTAAACAGTTTACGATTAAAATATGCAATATGAAAAAGGAATTTAAAATTTCAGGTATGCGGTGCAACAACTGCCGCACAAATGTGGAACGCGCCATTAAGGCGGTGGAAGGCGTGGAACGCGCCATAGTGACCCTCGAACCAGGCAAAGCCGAAGTTGAGGGAGATTTCAGCGAAGAGGCTGTGGTAGATGCCATAGAAAACCTCGGATTTGTGGTGGAATAGGCATATTTCGGCAGAAAATGAGCGATTTGCGTTAAATTGTGTTAAATTTTTAAATTTTCTGCCGAAAAAGTATGTTATATAACATAAAAGTTATACCTTTGCATCGGTTTTTCATGGTATTAGTTTTTAAGGTTATGAAATTCTTAGCGTCGTGATGACGGTTTTTATTTCATTTTGTTTAAGGTTTATGTTAATGGTATTAGAAGGTTAATTAGTTAAGCAATCCCCGATAGTGATATCGAGGATTATTTTTTTGTACCCCAATAGCCCAAGGCACCAGCCCATCCCCATCCCTGTGTTGCGAACTAACGTTCACAACACAGGGATGAAGAGCAATGGTTCAAGAGTCCTTGAAACTGACAACTATTAACGAAGGATTGTTATATTTTCTGGTTTCAGATATTCTATCTGAATATTTATCAATTGGTTTGGCGATGAAATTTTCCCAAAATTAGGTGCACCTTGACAGCAAGGGGCGCATCGTTGTTTCCACACATTCATAGTTGTGTCATCACACTTGACAAATATGTTTGTTATCGTCGATGTCGAGTTTTCTGGAGTAAGGAAAACACGTGAAAAAGGTGTCATACTGCGTGACATCAATGTCTGTAGCACTGTATAATCAGCTTTTAAGAAAGGATAATTGACAATTCCATTAATATGGTTATAAATGCTAAAGCCATCCAAAACCTTACCAAGATGTTGCAGTAGTTGCTGTTTGAGTTTTTCCTTAAAATCAGCAATTTGCTGGTCGCCGACACGGTATTGGCCATCGTTAAAGTAATGATATAGACGGAAGTCTCCACGTAGGTTTTGAGCATTTCCCTTAAAGTATTTATCGAGTACAGCATTGTCAATCAGAGCAATAATTGGCCGACGCTCGGCTGGGGTCATACACTGAATATTTTTCTCTTCTTCATCTTGCCATACAGCTAAATTATTGACCAATGATACCAAAGCGATGTAGTGCCCTTGAAGTTTGCAATGTAACTTGCTGACCGCATTCACTACTGCACCTGCCACAAAGAATCGCAAATTCATCTCTGAGCGTGTTTTCTGCAAGGTGTGAAGCTGTCGTTGAATTCCTTGAATATTATCATCCAACTCTTGCTTCAACTGTATGCGTCGTCGCTTTCGTCCAGCTAAATACATTTTCAATAATACCCCAACAACAAGTGCAGCTGTAACACCTCCCCCAATCCACCATTGGTCAAAATCACTCAGATAAGCTGCTATTATTGTAGCCACAAAGAGCAACACGAAGATAATACCAAAAAGATTCCGAGTACGAATGGTCTCGTTGTCAAATTCTGTGAGCTGAGTACTCAACTCATCAATCGCCATTTGTGCTTGTTGCTGAGTATCTGAAATACTAGCATCAAGACCTTCCATCGTTTCATTGAGTATTCTGTTTCGCACATTACCATCTTGCAACTGCAGTTCGAGGTCGCAAAATTCCCTAAACAAATTCTCATACTGCTTCTGAAGCCATTTTTGTTCACGTCTTTTGCGACGTAAGCGGTTATCAATAATAGCGAGTTGAATGCGCAAATCACTTTGTGCAAATTCCACATGGTGATTACCCACGAGCCCCTTCACATTAATCCCCAAACTGATTTCAGTAATGATATAAGCATTATTGAGTTGGCTATGGTCACCGATATAATCGTAAGGTATATAACAATAGCCTTGCTCTCCAAAAGAAGCACCCCAAGAATTGCGAACTTTAAACATTTGCGCGTCATCGTCATAACCCACAATCACCATAGCGTGCGAACCCTCATCGGTTTCGCCAGCTTGTGGCATTTCTACAGGTCCGCGACATCTGTGCAATGAAGGATACACCCTCAAAGAAATTATCACTGGATAACCTTCCGCAATTGACGAGCGAATGTTCGATACGCAAACATCCAAATCATTGGTCAGCGGTATGTTCAAAGCTTTCTTCACTGTGCGTTTAACAGCATCGCTCACAGCCTCTTCCGAGGGATCATCATTATAGTGTTCGACACTGTAAGGACATAGGGTCTCAGTACAAACACCGTGCTTCGTCATTGTGCCAATCACATGACTGATAGCGGAGCCTTCGCTATTTAAACCACCATGTTCTTTACGCACATTGTAGTAAACAAAGCGCTCACTCAAGTCGGATTCAATTTCCTTATTCTTTTTAAGAATGTACTCATACACTGACGTTACAGCAAATGCCGAACACGACCCTATTGGACCTTGATCCTTTATCGGAGTGAAATTAGGGCTAAGATCGATGCTCTTTACTGTGGTTGGTACTGGCACATAATCATCTTGCAGAGGTTCCTCAGATTCAGCATTATAGAATTGGTATTTTTCAGAATTATCATCAACGATTACGTTGCTTATTTGCCCTTGATCGCTCAATCGCTTTTTCATATCAGTTGCCTCATCCGTCTTTTGACGAATAAAATCGCTGGCTCCACGAATTTGTAAACGATAACTTTTCAGCAATTTGATTTGTGTTGAGATTTTTCCGTCATCGCCTCGTGGTGCTGACAACACGCTATGCAGAATCACAGGCTTGCCGTCTTCACCAATGATAACATGACCATCTTCATCGGTTTCGAAGGTGATATGTGCATTATTGTGCTGCACAAACACATTGAAAGGTTCGCGTAGACAATCGAAAAAACTGCACTGCTCAGTTCCAAGAAGCTGCCCTGATATAAGTTCATCATCTTCGAGCAGCATATACGCCAACACCGCACGCTTTTCGGGAAGACTCAACTGTTCGTCGCAAATGAAAGAAAGGACTTGCTTTTCGTAGACTTCCATGTAGCCATTGAGCCGTTCTTGAATCCCTGCCGAAATTTGTTCGGGTGTTTTCCCGTTGCTTAGTTCTTTCTCTACGTTTTCGCGGTAAAAGTCGCTAAAAGTGTTCATACGATTACCCAAAAGCCTTTGAGCCACAGCTGCCACTTTGTTGATATCGACATCCCGCTGTTGAACCTTTTCGCTACCAAGGATGTACAGATAGGAATGGTGCAGTAAATACTGCATGAAGTAATACTTGTCCATAGTAAGTGCAGAAAGTCCAATTGCCGTAATGGTGTCGGGGTTAGCACTTTCGGTAGTAGTATTGAATAGCAAATCGTAGTTTTCAATTGATGCCATATTGTAGAGTGCTAACACGCGTGCCAATGTGTACGTATCCATGTTTAAAGGATTTCTCGCTTCGTTCACATTTGAGAGGAGTATCACATGGCGTAAAGTTTCGTGCTTCGACTTTGTGTCAAGCAAATGGGCAACCGATTGTTGGGTTGTCTTATTCAACTGCAAATAATTGGGAGTTTCTGTATCGCTTACCGACACAGTGTGGAACAAATCGGGAGCTAATAATACCACATCCACATCGTAGGCCAACGACGGAGCCGACAAGATGCGCACCAACCTTTCTGCGAAATTCACACCAATAGTATCTTCGCCAGCGACTACCACTTGCAGCAACATCTGATTTCCGTTTCCATTCGAGAGCATGTTACCCTTCTCTAAAAACACCTTCTGAAAAAAGTTGGCTAAGTGATTGTCTTGTTGAGATTCAGAAAAAGTTTGTAAGCCTGTCTTTACAGAAGTATATTGGTCGTCGAGGTTGGCGTTGAACCCTTGACTTTTACTCAACCGAAACTCTGAAAACACAATTTCATCGGCTTCGGTATTAGGACACCAAATGCTATCGAATTTATCGCGAGTATCCGCATCTGCAGATTGGCGCAAAAACTCCTGCTTACAACTTTGGGCCAAACTTTCGAGATTGCTGCCCAAAAATAGGGCGAAAATATGCTTCATAATGGGGAAGAAAAGTTTAAAGGGCTGCGCGCATTTTTTGCGCAGCCCAATTTAGTTTTTGAATTTTACAATTGCTTATTCACGAACCCTAGTTCTTCTCTAATCTGCTGACCAATGTCATTGAATCGAGGTTCTTTCACTGTTTCAACGGACATATTAAGCTGGGAGATTTTATGAAGATACGTTTCTTTGACTACTTTCTTCTTTTCTTGCCATGCAAGATCTCCCATTTTTTGTATCAACGAATCGATAGCAGCCGTCATTTGGTCGTGGAACTCTGGATTTTGCACACGCTGTTTGAAAGTCGCAAAAGCTTTAGCGCGATTGTTTGGTTCTGCATTTTCGAGGGAAACCCAATAAGCATTAAGTGCATCGCCATTTTCCTCGTCTATATATTCAAATTTCCCAGCATTATTTCGGATTAAATTGAATATCAGACCGTACACCCATATCTTGAGTGCATCGTCGCTTGCTTCAGCTGGGAACAAGCTGTGGCTTTCAGCTTTCATTCTATCCTCAATCATCGCATCGAAGTGCACATCCCAATTGCAACGAGTCGCCGCGTCTTTATAGTCTTGGATAGCAGTGAGCGTGCAAGGAGGAGTCACACCCACTTGACGATAGAAAATAACTGAATCTGTAGAACCAATATCGCATAGTTGTGGATTATTCGGCAGCTTACTCACCGCTTCGTTCAGCTTGGCGCAATCTTCCCCGTTCACACCCACAAAGAAGTAGTTCTGAGGTTTCACCTGTGGGGCATGCCCCGTCTGCGTGTCATCAAAGTTAAGCAATGGAGAGGATTTCTTACAAGCCTTCTCAAAGACTTTGTCAAATTGACTTTGCGGCATCTCATCAAGCACTTGCGACACCGTCATATTGAGCCATTTTTTTGCACCAGGCTGTTGGATAGAATAATCAACGAAAATGCGGAAAAGTTTTTCGGAAGTAATTGTAGCAAAATTCTCAACAGGGGTTGAAGATTGATTCAAGAAATCGTTGAGCGACACATCTTTCACCCCAACTTGGTCGAGAAACTTCTGGGTGAGATCGATTTGGAAAATTTGTATATTCTTGCCAACACCGTTTTGCAACTCGGCAATTTGGTCGTCAAGCTTGTTGCTCAGATTCATAAGTACTCCCTTGATTTTAGAGACCAACGACAATTCTTTTTCGATTTCGGAAATAAGCAAATTATAGTAACTGATGGCTCCTTCATGGCGTCGTATTTCACGTTGCACTTTGGCAAAATACTGCGCGGCCATACCTACATCTGCTTTTTTCTCATCAGTAAGATTCTTCCTAAAAATTGAAGTCTTATAGTTAGCTAAGTCGTGGACCACTGCTTTCAGTGAGCCTTCCGCAGGCATCTGTTTCGCTTCCCACTCACCAAGTTCGGTTTGCATTTCATTCAAGCAAGCTTTCACTTGCGCTCTAATTTGACGCAAAATTTTCTCGGCATCAGCTACACCTCCTTGTTCATTAAGATGCTCGGTCACAAGTTGATGAAGCGATGGCTGTACCTCTTCATCCTTCTGTTTTACATTTTTATCGCAATCGCGATATTTTTCTTCGTTTTGAGTTGCCGATGCCATCCAGGACTGCACTTCCGGCATTGGATTGCTAGGGTATTCTATTGTCGACAGCATAGAACCGGGGCTAGCTGGCATGAGATAATCCGTGACATCATCACGCCCGTTATTCTCGCGAACTTTTACACTATCTATCCATGCGTTTGCTGTTTCATTTGTAGCTTCGCTATGGGGAATTGTAAGTTTGTTAATGAGGTTCTTAGCATATTGATAAGTATATAGATTACATAGATCTACACTTCTAAGCATAATTTGACTCACGCCCATTCCCGATATCCAAGCTTTTTTGTCAGCAATGTCCATTTCTCCAGAATTGATCTGCTGGGCAATATTGTCAATCACACTGGCGGTTTTTCCAGCGATTTCTCCAGCAGCAGTAACAAGCGACATGCTTATCATTTGCGCTAAATTATCCACATCGTCGTAAGTATCGCCTTCTTTGTTTTTATTATCAATCAGCATGATAGCGTCGAATGGCTGTGCATTGGTCTTGTAGGGCGCATTCATATTGTCAACATGGAAGTGTGGGCGGTTGAAGTTGGAGTCCATCAGCCAGTCTAAATCTTGCAATGCTCCATAAGCATTAGGCTTCACATAAGGCATCTGCAAGGGATTCATAGCCCAAAACACTCCAGGAAGCACACCATATCCCACTAAACGGAAATTATTGGGAAGAATGCGCTGTCGGATGAGGTAAGCCATATTGATGAATGTGCCACAACCAGTACCGCCACAAAGCGAAAACACCATATGAATTTCAGGGTTAGCATCACCCAGAACCGACCACTTCTCATTGCCGATAATGCTTGCAGAAGTAACACGGTTGAGCGCATTTGCTATTTGTGTAGCAACCGACTGATGATTGTACCACAATGCAAAGCGTCCATTCGAACGCACTTGCCCCGCACCATTCTTCAAGTTCTGAAGAGCTCCGCTATTTTTTTGTGGAAACCAAGAGAGGGTAGCCCGGTTAGTTTCGTATAATGGCCGAGGATTAGTCACTTGAATTTTTACTTGTTCGTTAGCATCAAGGCTAATGCGTTTTCCGTTACGCAAAGTGAGTTCTTTGGTGTAAGCATTACCATCGGTGTCAATCCCGAGGAATGACACCATTGGGGGAACTTCACCATAAGTGTCGATAAACATCTTTTTGGTATGCAAGATTGAGTTCATACCAGTGCCTCCAAGTCCGATATAGAGGCAACGACGAATTTTTTTTGGCATAGTTGAATAAAGATTATATTATTGTACGTTTACTTTAAATTTACTATTTGTATTCAGGTTTTCAAGCTCATGTTCCTGATATTTGGCGATTTTCGCGCTCGGTGTAAGCATCCATGCCATGTGATTGAAGCGTGCATGAATAGCATTTTTAGCAGGTTCAATCTCTATGGGTGATGTGAATTCTTCATTCACAAAGTAGTTGATTCTGCCTGTAAAGATACGACTGAAAGCACTCTGTTTTTGTTGCTGATTAGTCAGTACCACTTTGCGATAGCCTTTAAGAGGCACATTGAGATAAATGCTGACACCGTTCACACCCTGAAGCACTGCAAAAGACACTCCCTTGAATTTGGGAAAATTAAGAGGCTTAAGCATACAGAACCAGACGATAAGCAACGTCAGAAAAGCCACACCAGTCCAAAAGAGAATTACCGCAAGAGGATTATAATCTATGGAATATTTGGTTGAAAGCGTGAATTCAACATCTCTGGGTGCGACTTCATTCACACGGTCAAGATTGGAAGCTCCCGCACTTGAAAGTTTAAAATAACGTTTACCAGTGGCAGCATCGCGATTGAACACAATTTGCAACAATCCGCTCTTTGAATCTTCGGCAGATATGGTGAACTCGTTGCCTTGCAATGGACTTCCGTTAAATAAAAGCTGGTAGTCGTCTGGCATGGCTTCGCCATGTTCATTGAAACTGGCAACCTTAATTCGCATAGCGGATTTGTAAGTCTTTGCTTCTTTGTTGAAAGTCGCTTCCAAATCCACATTGAGGGAGTCAAGCACCTTTTCGTCCCAAAACAGGAAAGAAGGGTAATAACTGGCATTATTCAATTTAGTGCCTTTTTCGATTTTTGTGGTCAATATGCGTTCCGGTTTATTGATTACTTCTATACTGAAATCAGGATTCTCGCATCTAACTTTTGCTGTTGTAGGAATCAGTTGGGCTTGAATAGTATAATGCTCGTTTCCTCCAATTGCTTGGTTGAATTGCTGATATGACACCTTAAGCGACACTTTCACGCGCCCTTGTCCACCCTTGAACGCGTCATTTTCAAGTTGCACACTGAAATAAGGATCCGCACACTCCACTCTCGCATTGATAGGCCGCACGCTGTTGATGCTCAGCATACGTAGAGCTGGCAATTGGTGTGAGTTAATGTTAAGTGTTTTATTGTCGAGACCAACAAATACAGTTCCAGCCTCTTTCACAAGGTCGATTTGTTCACATCCCGAAACCGCTTGTACAATATTTTCATCAATCGCATTTTTAGTGAGCATTACATAGAACGCATGGGTGTCGCGATATTTGCCACACCAACTGCTGAGTAAGTTGCACAAAGCCGTCACGCCTTTCACATTGTCGCGTCCATCTGTGAGTAAATACACATAGTTGTATTTGTTGGTGTTGACATGACTCATTGCAGCTGTCCATGCATCACAAATATTCGTATTTGCAGCCTGCTTAACTAGGGAGTCCAATTTTGGTCTAATATCATTAGTCCACATTTTCGGAGTGAAACTCGACCTATCAAAAGTAATCTGATGATATGGCTTGTTCTGGAATGGAACAATCACAATGTGTGCATCGCTGTCCTGACTATCAATATCTTCTTGAAGAAACTGGAGTGTTTGATTCCAAATGTTCGGATTGCCTCCAAATCCAGTCATTGATCTAGTACAGTCTAATACATAGATATAATTCCGCTCTTTTTGAGCAGTTGCGAAAAATGTCAGTCCAAAAAGAAGGAAAACAAACGTGGCAATTATTTTCTTCATTTAATAATTCGAGCAGCTCCCCAGTTCCTGGAAGCTGGCTATTTTACACAGAGAAGCGTGGAACTGTATGCCACACATCACTATGTACAGGTGCTAGGAAAACCTTTATCGACAGATGTGGAGATAACAGCCCCACGCTATAAGCGCGGAGACCATTACACCTTACCCCTTGTCGATATGTATGAAAGTTTCCTAGGCTTTGTACATACAAGAAGAAAGCATAACGCCTCTATATTTTACCTACGATGTCTGGAATATGGATTGCTCTAATTCCGCTTCAAATATAGCAAAAAAAAATGTGATAATTTCGTGTTATGAAAAGAAAATGCGTGAAAGAATGAAAATTTTCGATTTTTCGAGGTTTTAGAAATTTGGTTGTTGAGATTTCTGGGATAATTGTGATTCGTTCAATCCCTATTTTAAAGAAATTAGAAATTAGATGAAGAATACAACTCAGGAGTTAAGACGATAGCTCTGCTCTTGAAATCTCGTCGTACTTATCAGACTTATCGGACTTGTTGACCTGTTGACTCGTAGACATCCAAAAAAATGCCGTTTTTTGGGGTATTTGGTTAATTCGTGTTAATTTCGTGATTTTTTTTGGTGAATGTTATGCTATATAACATAAATGTCATATCTTTGCATCGGTTTTTCATGGTATTAGTTTTTAAGGTTATGAAATTCTTAGCGTCGTGATGACGGTTTTTATTTCATTTTGTTTAAGGTTTATGTTAATGGTATTAGAAGGTTAATTAGTTAAGCAATCCCCGATAGTGATATCTGGGATTTTTTTTGTACCCTTACGAACGGGTAAGCGTACAAAACTGGGGGCATAAGCATCACCTATTTACTTATGCCCCCAGTAATATTTTGTGCCGCAGTTAGCGGATATTGAGGATTCGGTGGGTTTGGAGCGAGAGTCGCCACTCGGGGTGGGCAAGCACCGCCTCTACACACGCCTTGATATTGGCTTCGCACATTTGCTTATCCTCCACAAAACATGGCTGCAAAAAACGGTGTGCGGCTTTGATGTGGCTATACATATCCAAATCCTGATTCAGATACACCACTTTCAACTCATGGCAATCGGTGAGTATGCAGGGGTGCGCATCGGCTCCCTGAAAGCCCGTTTTTGGCGAAAGCGTCACCCAATCAATGTTTGATGGCACGGCATGAGTGCCGTTGGTCTCCATCGCTATTTGCTTGCCTGTGGCGGCCTTCAGATAGCCGACAAACTCCTCGGTGACGAACAACGAGGGTTCGCCGCCCGTAAGCACTATCAGCGGTGCCTGTGGATAGGCATTGATGGCATCGGCAATCTCTTGCGCCGTCATCATCGTGCCAGAGGCGTGAGCCGTGTCGCAAAACGAGCAGGCAAGGTTACAGCCACTGAAGCGCACAAACACGCTTGGCACCCCTGTGTGGAAGCCCTCGCCCTGAAGCGAATAGAATATTTCGTTGATTTTATACTGCTGCATGATTAGATAGCCACGATTGGAGCCAATGAATCGTCAACGTAGGAAGCCACATTGTTGTTCGATTCTTGCACATCGGCACGGTAACATTCGGGAATGCTGTCAACAATCCAGCGCGCCATATTCTCGGCGGTGGGGTTGAAAGGAAGCACCTCGTTGATGTTTTTGTGGTCGAGTTTGTCGGAAATCAACGCTTTGAGTTTTGAGAAGTCGTAAACCATGCCATTGTTGTCGAGTTTGTCGGCCTTGCAGTAAATCACGATATTCCAGTTGTGGCCGTGCAAATTCTCGCACTTGCTCTCATAGTCGAGGTGCAACTGATGACATGCTGATATTTCAATAGTTTTCTTAACGTAGTACATTTTTACTTTTTTAAATCTGATTCATAAATAGTTTTGTCGTCGATACCTGCCAAGCGCAGCGCTTCGCGACGCTCGGTGCAAGTGCCGCAAGTGCCGCAGTGCGTTTCACGACCCTTGTAGCAGGAGTAGGTTTCGCGATAGTCGATACCCAGTGCCTTGCCGTGGCGTGCAATCTCGGTCTTGTCGATATTGCAGTATGGCGAATACACCTCAATGCCCTCGTAGGTGCCAGCCTTCATCGCCGCCGACATTGCATCGACAAACGCAGGACGGCAGTCGGGATAGATGGAGTGGTCGCCGGAATGGTTGGCAATCATCACACGCTTCAGTCCATTGCTCTCGGCAATACCGCAAGCGATGGCAAGCATAATGCCATTGCGGAAAGGCACCACGGTAGATTTCATATTCTCGTCGTTGTAGTTGCCATCGGGAATATCCTCTGGCGAACCCAGCAATGCGCTCTTGAAATAGCGGTGCATAAACTCAAGCGGAATAATCAGGTGCTTGATGCCCAGGCGCTGGCAGTGAGTGACAGCGCACACGCGTTCACGGCCGTTTTGAGTGGAGCCGTAGTCGAAAGTGATAGCCAAGGCTATCTCGTCTTTAAATTCATAGAGCATGGTGCACGAGTCCATGCCTCCTGATATGATAATTACAGCGTCTTTTTTCATTTCAGTCTTTCATTAAAAGTGGCAAGCATACGAGCACGCACCAAATCTTGATGCTCAGCATCGCCATGGTTAGCAAACGGAATGATTGAGATACCACCACGAGGACGGAAATAGCCCTTCACCTCAATGTATTTTGGATCCATGAGGCGAATCAAATCCTTCATGATGATGTTCACGCAGTCTTCGTGGAAGTCGCCACGGTTGCGGAAACTGAACAGATAGAGTTTGAGGCTCTTGCTCTCCACCATCTGAACACGTGGAATATAGTTGATAACGATATGCCCGAAGTCGGGTTGCCCGGTTTTTGGACACAGCGAGGTGAACTCTGGGCAGTCCAGGGTCACGAGATATTCATTTTCAGGGTGCTTGTTCACAAACGATTCGAGCACATTTGGGGTGTAGTCGAATTCGTAAGTGGTGCCTTGATTTCCAAGGAGCGTTACACCATCTAATTCTTTTTCGTTTCTTGCCATATAATAAAATAGATTTTCAGTGCAAAATTACTACAAAATCACGAAACCATGAAATGCGAGGACTATTCGTGCAGTGGTTTCAGGCGTGCAGGGTTGCCCACAATCCACAGAATGTCGGATGCCTCAAACACCAAATCGATGTCGGGCGAGAGATATTCGCCGCCACGCTCCACGCTAACGAGCAATGCACTGTAGTCTTCGCGCAAACGTGCATCTTTAAGCGATTTGCCGACAATGCCAGCATCGGCACGGAGGGTGAAGTGGGTGAACTTCACGTTTGATTCAGAATTGTTGGCTTGCAGAGGCTCGCCAGAGGCTTCCACCACGGGCAGTATTTCGAGAATTTGCTCATCGCTGCCAATCACGCCGAGGGTGTCACCAGGGAAGATACGCATTTCACCGTCTGGCACCATGTGCTCAACGGAATTACGCTGAATGCTCACAAGGTTGATGCCGTATTTCTGACGGAGTTTGGCGTTTTTCAGTTTCTCGCCCACAAACGGACAGCCATACCCTACCCTGATGCTCGCCAAGTGCAAATCGCTCACCAATCCTCGCTCTTTGCCGGTTCGGGTGTTCTCGCGCACGTTCACATTGTCGATAAAGTGCTTCTCCACACGCGCCACCTGCTTGTGCAGGAGTTGCGAGAGGATGAGCGAGAGCACGAAAGTAATGCCACCTGCAATCAAAATGGAGGTGTGGCTGGGGAACAGGCCGTAAATTGCCACCATGAAAAACACGGTGCTGAGCACCAAATTGATGACCGACATCACCACCATTGGCACATAACTGATTTTGCCCGACTGCTCCACAATTTGTTGCTTTTCGTCGTGGCGGATATTCGGACGAGAAAGGCCGTAAATCAATGGTAAAATCAGGAAAATCACCACTGCGGCCGCTGCAATATTGTTGAATTCCGTGCCTGGCACAAGGTCGAAGATATAGTGCTGGAGATATTTCTTGAAAATGAAGATTACCATGATGATGATGGCTGAATACACAATGGTGCGCACAAAGTAGCGCTTTGCCACCTTCACCCACAGTTTGCGGCTTTCGCTATATTCACTGGTAGCCTGGTTGGCAGAGTAGCCTTCGAGCAAAATGTTCCAACTCTTAGGCAGGTGTTTCGCCACCCAGTTGAAGCAAGGAATGGAACCTTTGATAAAAAATGGCGTGAAGAATGTGGTGATTACCGACACCGTTACGATGATTGGATAAAGTTTTGGATCAAGCACGCCCAAACTCATACCAGAAGTGGCAATAATGAATGAAAATTCACCGATTTGAGTAAGACAGAAACCCGACTGCATGGCGATGCGAAGCGGTTGTCCCATCACCAGCATACCAGTGGTGCCAAACAGAATCATACCCACAATCACCACAATCGAGAGAATGGTGATGGTGCCTGCGTTTTGCGTCATCACGGTAGGGTCAACAAGCATACCTACGGAGATGAAGAACACTGCGCCGAAAAGATTCTTTACAGGGGTGATGATATGCTCAATGCGTTCAGCCTCGGTAGTGCCAGCAAGGATTGAGCCCATGATAAAGGCGCCGAGTGCCAACGAATAGCCAGCCTTGAGCGCAAGCACAGCCATCAGGAAGCAGAGCCCCATGGCGATAATCAGCATCAGTTCGTCGGTGATATAGCGGTGCAGACGCTTGAAGATGGTAGGGATGAGGAAAACGCCGACCGTGAACCACATCACAAGGAAGAGCACGAGCAAAAGCACCGTTTGCGCCATTTCCTCGCCCGACACACTTTTGTGGACGGCTATCGACGACAGCATCACCATCAGCACCACGGCAAAGAGGTCTTCCACCACAAGCACGGCGAAAACTCCTGGCACAAACTTATGCTGACGCAAGTTCAGGTCGTCGAGTGCCTTGATAATAATGGTGGTTGATGACATGGAAATCATACCACCGAGGAAAATACTGTTGATGGCATCTAAGCCCAGTAGTTTGCCCACAAGGTAGCCAGAGCCCATCATACCCACCACTATGATAAGGGCGGTGAGCACGGCGGTGCCACCCACCTTCAGCAGTTTTTTGAAACTGAACTCCAAACCGAGGGAGAAAAGCAGTACGATAATACCAATCTGTGCCCAAAATTCGATATTCTCATGCGACGATACTGTGGGAAGGAAGGCAAAGTGAGGACTTGTCAAGAAACCTGCCACGATATAGCCTAACACGGCAGGTTGCTTCAAAAGTTTAAACACCAATGAGGCAATAGCGGCCAGCACAAGAATGAGAGCAAGGTCGTTGATCAGCAAATTAATATTTAAATGTTCCATAAGTAGTTATATCAAATTTAGCAATGAGAATTAGTGATAGTTTGTTG